>Ga0315283_10000544_pt1 | contig 28056 bp, 23 predicted proteins | sample YL17G09_0_MG_FD_204541 | JGI IMG/M metagenome (GOLD analysis project Ga0315283, IMG submission 204541) | Sediment microbial communities from Yellowstone Lake, YNP, Wyoming, USA - YL17G09_0 | ecosystem: Environmental > Aquatic > Freshwater > Lake > Sediment | place: USA: Wyoming | collected...
CGGCTCGCGGCAGCCGGTCAACACACGACCGGCGGGCCGCGAGCCGCGCGCAGTGGCGACCACGCGCCTCAACGCGCGCGCGCCCGTGGGCCGCGCTCAGTCGCGGAAATTGCCGAACTGGACCGGGAAATCGGTGATCGACTTTTTCACCAGCGCGATCGCGTCCTGCAGATCGTCGCGCTTGGTACCGGACACGCGCACGGCGTCGCCCTGGATCGACGCCTGCACTTTCGCCTTGCTGTCCTTGATCAGCTTGACGATTTTCCTGGACAGTTCCTGCTCGATCCCGACGCGGACCGTTACGACCTGTTTCACCTTGTTGCCCGACACTTTCTGCGGGTCGCCGTACTCGAGCGCGCGGACGTCGACGCCGCGCTTCGTGAGCTTGCCCGTCAGGATGTCGGTGACCTGCTTCAGCTTGAATTCATCGTCGGCGTAGATCGTCAGCGTCTTTTCGGCGTGTTCGACCCGCGCGTCCGATCCCTTGAAGTCGAACCGCGTCGAGACTTCCTTGTTGGTCTGGTCGAGGGCGTTGCGCACCTCGACCTGGTTCACTTCGGAGATGATGTCGAATGAGGGCATGGTGGGCCGGAAAGGATTCGGAACCGCAGGACCCTAACATGATCGCCGGAGGCGGACAACACGCGCTACGCGGCGAAGCCGATCTTTCCGGCTAAAATGAACCCCTTTCCCGTCTGGCCCGAGATACCCCGTCATGTCGCACATCCTGCAGGATCTTCCCGTCGGCCAGAAGGTCGGCATTGCGTTTTCCGGCGGTCTCGACACGAGCGCCGCGCTGCACTGGATGCGGGCGAAAGGGGCGATTCCCTATGCGTACACGGCGAATCTCGGCCAGCCGGACGAACCGGACTACGACGAAATTCCGCGCCGCGCGCGGCAGTACGGCGCGGAAAGCGCAAGGCTCGTCGATTGCCGCGCGGCGCTCGTCGCCGAGGGGATCGCGGCGCTGCAGGCGGGTGCGTTCCACATCTCGACCGCCGGGGCGACCTACTTCAACACGACGCCGCTCGGGCGCGCCGTCACCGGCACGATGCTCGTCGTCGCGATGCGCGACGACGACGTCCATATCTGGGGCGACGGCAGCACGTACAAGGGCAACGACATCGAGCGCTTCTACCGCTACGGGCTCCTCGCCAACCCCAATCTGCGCATCTACAAACCGTGGCTCGACGCGACCTTCATCGACGAGCTCGGCGGCCGCAAGGAGATGTCGGAGTACCTGACGCGCGCCGGCTTCGGCTACCGGATGAGCGCCGAGAAGGCGTATTCGACCGACTCGAACCTGCTGGGCGCGACGCACGAGGCGAAGGACCTCGAGTTCCTCGACAAGGGCATGCAGATCGTCGAGCCCATCATGGGTGTCGCGTTCTGGCGCGACGACGTCGCCGTCAAGCCGGAGGCTGTTGCCGTCCGCTTCGACGAGGGGCGTCCGGTCGCTCTGAACGGAATCGCGTTCGCCGACGAAGTTGCCCTCGTGCTCGAGGCCAACGCGATCGGCGGCCGGCATGGCATCGGCATGAGCGACCAGATCGAGAACCGGATCATCGAGGCCAAGAGCCGCGGCGTCTACGAGGCGCCCGGAATGGCGCTGCTGCACATCGCCTACGAGCGTCTCGTCACCGGCATCCACAACGAGGACACCATCGAGCAGTACCGCGACGGCGGCCGCCGGCTCGGGCGGCTGCTCTACCAGGGACGCTGGTTCGACCCGCAGGCGATGATGCTCCGCGAGACCGCGCAGCGCTGGGTCGCGCGCGCGGTCACGGGCGAGGTGACGCTGGAACTGCGGCGCGGCAACGACTACTCGATCCTCGACACGACGAGCCCGAACCTGACGTACAAGCCCGAGCGGCTCACGATGGAGAAGGGCGCCTCGTCATTCACGCCGCAGGATCGCATCGGCCAGCTCACGATGCGCAACCTCGACATCAGCGACACCCGCGACAAGATCCTCACCTACATGAAGACCGGGCTCCTGCAATCGTCGGAGGACTCGCCGCTGCCGCGATTGGGGTCAGAGCCGTAATACGGCTTTGCCCGAATCGGGCAAGAAACCGGGGACAGACCACGTTTTCCTTGCGCAAGAAACCGGGGACAAAGAAACCGGGGACAGACCACGTTTTCCTGTCGGCGATCGCGCCACGACGCGCCGGCATCGCGCAAGGAAAACGTGGTCTGTCCCCGGTTTCTTGCCCCAATCAATCGACCTTGAGCCCGAGCTTGCGGATGACGGGCGCCCATTTCTCGGTCTCGCCCCGGATCAGGTTGCCGAAATCCTCGGGGGTGCCGCCGATCAGGTCGAAGCCGGCGGCGTTCATCCTCGCCACGACAGCCGGCATCTTGAGGATTGCGTTGATCTCGGCGTTGAGCCGCGCGACTATCGGCTTGGGCGTGGCGGCCGCGACCAGCACGCCGTTCCACGCCAGCGCCTCGAAGCCGGGATAGCCGGCCTCGGCGATCGTCGGCAGGTCCGGCAGCAACGGGAAGCGCCGCGCGGACGTCACCGCGAGGGCGCGCAGCTTCCCGGCCTGCACCTGCGGCTGCAGCGGCTGCATCACCGCGAACATCATCTGCGTTTCACCCTGGACCGTGGCGGTGACCGCGGGCGGCGATCCGTTGAAGGGCACGTGCACCGCATCGAAGCCGGCGACCGACTTCAGCAGCTCCATGTTGAGGTGCGACGAACTGCCGTTGCCGACCGACGCATAGCTCAACTTGCCGGGATTGGCTTTTGCGTAGGCGACCAGTTCCGGCACCGTCTTCACCGGCAACTGGGCATTGACGGCCAGCACGTTGGGCTGGCTGGACGTGATGATCACGGGTGCCAGATCCTTCGGCACGTCGTAGGGGAGTTTCTGCAGCAGCGGGCCGAACGCGAGCGGTCCGTTGAAGGCGAGCACCATCGCGTAGCCGTCGCCCGGACCCTTGGCCACTTCCGCGGTCGCCACCGTGCCGCCGGCGGCGGGTTTGTTCTCGACGACCACCGGCTGGCCGAGCGGATCCTTGAGCCTGTCGCCGATGACCCGCGCGAGGACGTCGAGCGAGCTTCCGGCGGGGGCGGCAACGACGAACCTGATCGTCCTGTCCGGCCAGGTCTGCGCCGAGGGGGCCGCGGCGGTGCCCAGCAGGGCCAGCGCGGTGACAAGACGCAGGATGGGCGTCACGGGTTCACCCGTCCGCAGACGAGGTACTCCAGCAGCGCCTTCTGCGCATGCAGGCGGTTCTCGGCCTCGTCCCAGACGACGCTCTGCGGGCCGTCGATGACCTCGGCCGAGACTTCCTCGCCGCGGTGCGCGGGAAGGCAGTGCATGAAGAGCGCGTCGGGGTTCGACTGCCGCATCATGGCTGCGTCCACCATCCAGTGTTCGAACTTGTGCCGCCGCTCCTCGTTCTCGGCCTCGAAGCCCATGCTGGTCCACACGTCGGTGGTGACGAGGTCGGCGCCGCGGCAGGCGTCGCGCGGATCGGCGAACGATTCGTAGTGGCTGTCGTCGAGGATCCCCGCGCGCTCCGGCTCGACTTCGTAGCCCGGCGGCGTCGACACGTGCACGTTGAAATCGAACACGATCGCCGCCTGCAGCCACGTGTTGCACACGTTGTTGGAATCGCCGATCCAGGCCACGGTCTTGCCGGTGATCGGGCCGCGATGCTCGATGTACGTGTAGATGTCGGCGAGGATCTGGCAGGGGTGATATTCGTTGGTGAGGCCGTTGATCACCGGCACGCGCGAATGCGTGGCGAAGCGCTCGATGATCGACTGCTCGAACGTGCGGATCAGCACGACGTCGACCATGCGCGAGATGACGCGGGCGACGTCCTCGATCGGCTCGCCGCGCGAGAGCTGGGTGTCGCCGCGATTGAGGTTGATCGCGATCCCGCCCAGCTGGTTCATGCCTGCCTCGAACGACACCCGCGTGCGGGTCGAGGCCTTTTCGAACACCATCGCCAGCGTCCGGTCGCGCAGCGGCTGGTAGATCTCGTAACGCTTGAAGCGATCCTTGATCCAGCGTGTGCGCAGGAACAGGTAGTCGAGTTCGTCGCGGCTGAAATCCTTGAGCTGGAGGAAGTGCTTGGGAGGCATGGGGCCGATCCGGACGCGCGGCGCCGCTGCCGGAGCGAGCACGCGCCAACTTCAATCAAAACAATATATTAGCACGCGATGCCGGCATTCAGGCGGCGGCGGATCGCTTCGACGCGCGGCCGCGATTCGATACCCGGGTGGCCGCCGCGATGTGGATCCGGTCCCGCCCCGCCCCTTTCGCCGCGTAGAGCGCCCGGTCGGCGCTCGCGACCAATCCCGTGAACGACCGGCCATGCGCCGGATAGACGGCCACCCCGGCCGAAAACGTGAGCCCGTCAATGGTGTGGCCTTCCCAGCGGATCGCAAGCTGGCGAAGGCGCGCCGCAAGCCCGGAAAGGGCAGTCAGGGCGCCCGCGCCGCCGGTATCGGGAAGCGCGACGCAGAGCTCTTCGCCGCCGTAACGGCACACGATGTCGGAGGATCGCATCGAGTTGGCGAACAGTTCCGCGATCCGTACCAGCACCGCGTCGCCGGCCGGGTGGCCGAAACGGTCGTTGATGCGCTTGAAGTGGTCGATGTCGACCAGCGCCACCGCGAGGGGTTCGCCGCGGCGTTCGGCGGCGGCGAGCAGGCCTGGCATCGCGGCGTCGAGGTAGCGGCGATTGAACAGGCGCGTGAGGGGGTCCAGCATCGCTTCGGTGGCCAGCTGCGACTGCAGGGTCTCGATTTCCCGCACCTTGCGGTGGAGTTCGGCGTTGAGCCGTTCGAGCTGCCCGTTGAGCGTGAGCGTCTCCTGCCGCTGCCGGTCGGCTCGGTCGCGCTCGACCCGCGCGTGCTGCAATTCGTGCTGCACCTTGAGCAGGTAGTACTTCACGTGGGCGCGATTCCCGAGCCGCTGCACCTGCGCGGCGGTGAGTTGGTGCTGGTGCCGCCAGGCCTCTTCGAAGCGGCCGAGGACGGCGTAACGCTCGGCGAGCCCCTCGTGCGCCTTGCAGATCGTCGGCGCATGCATCAAGCTTTCGGCGGCCTCGACGGCGTGCTCCAGCGCTGTGATCGCCGCCTCCTGGGTGCCACCGGCGGCCGCCAGCACCGCCACGCTCCAGCGATAGTGGACCTCGTTATGGCTGCCGGGATAGCGGTCCCGGATGGTTTTCGCGATCGCCGCGCAGCGCCCGGCATCGCCGTGCCGGGCATGCAGCGCGTAGGTCTCGGCCGCGACGGCGCAAAAATGATTCTGTGGGGGCACGCCGGGTGCGGCGGTCGCGAGCGCGACCATCGCGTCCGCTTCCGCGAGCGCCAGGTCGGGGCGGCCTAGCGCGAGCAGCGACTCCGCTAGATTGGTACGGGCGGCGAGCTCCGCCTGTGGATTGCGGACGTGCGCCAGCAGCCCGAGGGCGTCCCGGGCGAGTTCGCAAGCCGGCTCGTGGTCGCCGACGGCCACCAGCGCCGCGGCCAGATTGGCCATCACGGCGGGCAGTTGCGGCGATGGCGCCATCGACCGCAGCATTTCCAGGCCGTCGTAGAGATGCCGGATCGCCTCGTCGATCCGGCTGGTGTAGTAGTACGCGGCGGCCAGCGTGCTCGCCACCCAGAACCGGTCCTGCAGCGACAGCAGTTTCTCGGTCTCCGGATAGATTTCGAGCAGCCGGTCGAGAGCGGCGAGCGGCGTTTCCTCGACGATCATAAGCCGGGCGATGCCTGCTCTTGCCAGGAGTTCGCCTCGCCTTTCGTGGAGATCGGCAAACTGCGACCGCGCCTGTGCCAGCCATGCGCAGGCCTCGGTCGGGCGGACCGTGAAGAACAGGTGGTGGTAGCCGACCGTCAGCCTGGCCCAGGCCGATTCGAGGTCGTCGGCCCGTTCGCCGCTCGCAAGCAGCACCTTCGCGCGTGCGCAGGCCTCCGCCGGATTGCGAAAAAGGTCGTCCCAGAGATCGTCGGCGAGATGGGTCAAATGGCGGGTGAAAAATGGGGGGCAGCACTCGCTGGTCGAAGTGAAGGCAAAGCAATTGGCATGCCCCGCCCGTGCCGACGCCACGACCGGCGCCCTCGGGCGTCCTGCCCGGGGATCGAAACCGGTGGTCGAGGCGTGGAAGTTCCTTCCCCGGACTCGCGCTTCGGGGCCGGGGCTCCGACCGATTTCGTCAGTTTGCGACCTTGCGCGGGCGCGCGGACCGGAGAAGTCGCGCCGCATTCAGCCGCCGCCAGCAGAAAGGGCGCCGGTGGGCGCCCTTTGCCGCCGATCGCGCGATCGGCCCCTTCCCTTACATCGCTGCCGTGCAGGTCAGGCGAGGGCCTTGATCGCCTGCGCGAGACGCGACTTGGTGCGCGAAGCGGTGTTCTTGTGGACGATCTTCTTGTCCGTGATGCGGTCGATCACGGCCTGCGAGGCCTTCAGCTGGCTCGTGGCGGCGGTCTTGTCGCCGGCGGCGATCGCCTTGCGGACCTTCTTGACCGCGGTGCGCAGGGCCGACTTGAGGCTCGCGTTGTGCTGCCGGGTTTCTTCTGCCTGTCGGGCACGTTTGCGGGCTTGGGCGCTGTTAGCCATGACTCGAAATCCTTCTGGTTCTGGAGTAGCCGAAAAAGACCGAGCATAATAACCGCTTTTCGCTCCTCGGGCAATACGGGCTTCGGTGTCCGATCCCGCCGCACTGCAGCGCTCCCCCCGCCTTGCCCTTCCCGCGATGAACCTCCTCAAGACGCTGTCGACGATCAGCGGGATGACGCTGCTGTCGCGGATCACCGGGCTCGCGCGGGAGAGCCTCAAGGCGACGGCCTTCGGCGCCGGCTTGCAGATGGACGCGTTCGAGGCCGCGTTCCGGCTGCCCAACATCCTGCGGCGGCTGTTCGCCGAAGGGGCGTTCGCGCAGGCGTTCGTGCCGATCCTGACCGAATACCGGCGCCAGCGCGGGGACGCCGAGACGGCGGCACTGGTCGGGCGCGTCGGCACGATCCTCGCCGTTTCGCTGCTCCTGCTGACGGCCGCGGGGGTGCTGGCCGCGCCATGGCTGGTCTACGCGCTCGCGTCCGGTTTCGCGCAGACGCCGGGGAAGGTCGAACTCACGACGGAAATGATCCGGATCGTGTTCCCCTACCTCCTGTTCGTCTCGCTGGTGTCGCTCGCCGGCGGCGTGCTCAACGTTTACCGGCTGTTCGCGATCCCCGCCTTCACGCCGGTGCTGCTCAACCTTTCGATCATCGGCGCCGCGCTTTTTCTCGCGCCGTTCTGCGATCCGCCGATCGTCGCGCTGGCATGGGGCGTGTTGATCGGCGGTGTCGCGCAACTCGCACTGCAGATCAGGCCCCTGCTCGCGATCGGGATGCTGCCGCGACCGCGCTTCGACTGGCGCGATGACGGGGTGCGCCGCGTATTGACGGCGATGGGGCCGGCGGTGCTGGGCGTCTCGGCCGCGCAGATCTCCGCGCTGATCAACACCCAGCTCGCGTCGACGCTGGGCGACGGGCGCATTTCGTGGATCACCTACGCCGACCGCCTGATGGAATTTCCCAGCGCGCTGCTCGGCGTGGCGCTGGGCACGGTCCTGCTGCCGGCGCTCGCGAAGCATCACGCCGATGCGAACCCGGCGGAGTACTCGTCGCTGCTCGACTGGGGCATGCGCCTCGCCTTCCTGCTGGCGCTGCCGGCCGCCGTCGCGCTGTGGATCCTCGCGCTGCCGCTGGTGTCGACGCTGTACCAGTACGGCCGGTTCACCGTCGACGATGTCGTGCAGACGCAGCGGGCGCTGCTGGGCTACAGCCTCGGCCTCCTCGGCATCATCCTGGTGAAGATCCTCGCGCCGGGCTTCTACGCGCGCCAGAACATGAAGACGCCGGTGAAGATCGCGTTCGTCACCGTGCTGGTCGCGCAGACCTTCGCGGTGATCCTGATGGTCCCGTTGGGCCACGCGGGGCTCACGCTTGCGACCTCGCTCGGCGCGTGCCTCAACGCCGCGCTGCTGTTCCGGTTTCTGCGCAAGCAGGGCATCTACACGCCGCGACCCGGGTGGCTCGGGTTCCTGTGGAAGCTCGCGGTCGCCCTGTGCGTCCTTGGCGGGCTCCTGGCCCTGATCGCGGGTCCGCCGTCGTTCTGGCTCGCGGCCGGCCTGTGGGTGAAGGTCGGTCGGATGGCGGCCGTCATTGCGGCGGGAATGCTCGCCTACTTCGGCGCCCTGTGGCTGCTGGGTTTTCGCATCGCCGATTTCAGCCGCCGCGAGATGCCCGCCTGAGCGACGGGGCGGCCCGGACCACCGCCGGCCGGGGGAACCGCTGCCGCCGGCATCGCCAGAGGACCACGCGCGGCCGGGGCGTTCGCCCGTGTCCGTCCGCGGTCAGCTGTTACCGGTGCGGCGGTGCGGACAGTTGGGCTTCACGCATTCGGCGTACAGGTACAGCGCGTGCTCGGTGATCGTGAAACCGCGGTCGCGCGCGACCTTCGCCTGCCGTTTCTCGATCTCGGGATCGTAGAATTCCTCGACCCGCCCGCACTGCATGCAGACGAGATGGTCGTGGTGGGTTCCCTCGTTCAACTCGAACACGGCCTTGCCGGATTCGAAATGGTGGCGGACGAGCAGGCCCGCCTGCTCGAACTGCGTGAGCACCCGGTAGACGGTGGCGAGACCGATGTCGAGGCCTTCGGTCAGCAGCTGCCGATAGACGTCTTCGGCGGTGAGGTGGCGTACCTTGGACGTCTCGAAAAGATTGATGATCTTGAGCCGCGGCGCGGTCGCCTTGAGCCCGGCGTTCTTGAGGTCGTTCGGCGTGGTCATGGTGAAGTGGCGAGGCGGGCGGAGGTGACCACGAGCCGCTGGGGCAGCGACGGCGCGGTTATAATAGCCGTTCGCTCCCTGTTTTCATAGAAACGTGCCTACCCTTCCTTCGCGCCGGCTTCCGGCCGCCGCCCGCTTCGGCGGCGGCGCGAGCCTTGTCGCGCGCGCCGGCATGCTCGCATGGGCAGGGGCCATGCTCGCCGGCTGCGCGACTCTTGGAACCTACATGCCGGCGATCGAACAGTTCGGCATTTACAAGCTCGACATCAACCAGGGCAATTTTCTGGCGCAGGACCAAGTCGACCGGCTCAAGGTGGGCCAGACCCGGCAACAGGTCCGCTCGATTCTCGGCACCTCGCTCGTCATGAGCCCGTTCCGGCCCGATCGCTGGGACTACGTGTACGTGTTCAAGCGGCAGGGGCGCCCGCTCGAGCACCGCAATTTCGCCGTGTACTTCCTCGATGACAAGCTCGCGCGCTGGGAGGGCGATGAAATGCCGATGTCGATGGCCGCCGTCAACCGCGCGATGGCGGCCAAGACGTTGAGGCCCGACCCGTCGGCGGACGACAAGGGCGTCTTTTCCTGGTTCTGGGACCTCTTCCCCAAGTGACGCCCGCGCGCATCGCGATTGCGGGTGCCGGAGGGAGAATGGGGCAGGCGCTGATCGAAGCGACGATCGGGGCGCCTGATCTTGCACTTATCGCCGCCCTCGACGTGCCAGGGGCTCCGGGAAGCGGCCGCGATGCCGGGGAGCGTTTCGGATGCGCCACCGGCGTCAACGTCGGCACCGACATCGACGCCGCAGTGCGTGCCGCGGACGTGCTGATCGACTTCACCCGGCCGGAAGGCACGCTGGCGCACGTCGCGGCCTGCGCCCGGCACGGCACCGCCGCAGTCGTCGGCACCACCGGTCTCAGCGTTGCGCAGAAGGCGGAACTCGCCGTGCTGGCCCGGCGCATCCCGATCGTCTACGCGCCCAACATGAGCGTCGGCGTCGTCGTGCTGCTGAAACTGGTCGAACTGGCGGCGCAGCGGCTCGGCCCCGAGTTCGACATCGAAGTCCTCGAGATGCACCACAAGCACAAGGTCGACGCGCCGTCCGGCACCGCCCTTGCCTTGGGGGAGGCCGCGGCCGCGGGGGCCGGCCGGTCGCTCGCCGGATGCGCCGTGTATGCGCGCGAGGGGGGCACCGGCGAACGCAAGCCGGGTGCGATCGGCTTCGCGACCCTGCGCGGCGGCGACGTCGTCGGCGAGCACACGGTGATCTTCGCCGGCTCGGGCGAGCGCGTCGAGCTGACGCACAAGGCGACGTCCCGCCAGAACTTCGCGACCGGCGCGCTGCGTGCAGCCCGGTATGCCGCCGCGCGCCGCGCCGCGGGCGAAAGCGGGCTCGCGGATATGCAGGACGTCCTCGGGCTTCGGTAACACCGGCTATCCGCCGGACGCCCTCGTCATCGGGTTGCCCCTCGATTTGCGGAGAACGGTCATTGGCTTGTACCCGGCATCGGTCAGGGCCGCGCGGCGCGGGCATGGTCGCCGAAACGTGTGCCCGGCATCGGTCAGGGCCGCGCGGCGCGGGCACGGTCGCTGAAACGTGTGCCCGGCATTGGCCAGGGCCGCGCGGCGCGGGCACGGTCGCTGAAACGTGTGCCCGGCATTGGCCAGGGCCGCGCGGCCCTGACCGATGCCGGTGGAGGATGGTGCCGATGCGACGGAAACCATGGGCGCTCGCCCGCGAGTGGCCATGCGACGAAAATCCCGGGCGTCCGCGTCGTGCCCGCGAGTGGTGAAACAGGCACGCGAGTCCTGCGCACTAGGAGCCTGTCGGACTTAGGGGTTCGAAAGCGAAACGGTGGGAGAGCGAGGACAGATGTTGACGATTTCGACGCACCTATCGGGAATAGGTAAGGAGAAATCGGCGAAATAGGGACCGTTCTCCCACCGTTGCAGCCGAATCATCCTAAGTCCGACAGGCTCCTAGCACGGTCCGGGGCGGGGTGCGCCGGTCATCACGGGCGCCTCAAGCCGCCGGCAGTGCGCCCACCTGCGCTCGAGAGGCGCGGCGGCGCCCGAAGCCCGTGATGACCGGCTCGCCCCGCACGGCGCATGACCCCCGAAGTGGCGGCGCCCGAAGCCCGCGATGACCGGCTCACCCCGCACGGCGCATGACCCCCGAAGTGGCGGCGCCCGAAGCCCGTGATGACCGGCTCCCCTCGCACCGCATGCACCCCCGCCCTCCCGTAGAATCGGCGAAGAACCGTCAATGAACGATGCGGACAAGCAACCCGGCACATGGGGCAATCCATGCAAGGAGACAACGCAATGGCGAACGCTGTCGCACATCCATTCGATCTGACCGGCCGGCTCGCGCTGGTGACCGGCTCGAGCGCCGGCCTGGGCTACGCGATCGCGGAGGGCCTGGCCGGCGCCGGCGCGCGGCTCGTGCTCAACGGGCGCGATCCGGGACGGCTCGCCGCGGCCGCGGCGACGCTCCGCGACACCGGTGCCGATGTGGCGGTCGCGCCGTTCGATGTCGCGGACCCGGGCGCCGTCACCGCCGGCATGATCGCCCTCGTGCAGGCGCATGGCGACCTCGACATCGTGGTCAACAATGCCGGCATCAACCAGCGCCAGCCGCTCGACAGCTTCTCCGACGCGCAGTGGCACGCGGTCCTCGGCGCCAATCTCGACGGCCCGTTCCACGTCATGCGGGCCGTGCTGCCGGCGATGAAGGCGCGACGGCGCGGCAGGATCATCAACATCTGCTCGCTCGCGAGCGAGATCGGCCGCCCCAACATCGTTCCCTACGCGGCGAGCAAGGGCGGGCTGCAGATGCTGACGCGCGCGCTGGCGGTCGAGGTCGCGTCGTTCGGGATCCAGGTCAACGGCATCGCACCGGGGTTTTTTGCGACCGCGATGAACGCGGCGCTGACGGCCGACGCCGAGTTCGACGCGTGGGTGCGCCGGCGCACGCCTGCGGGCCGCTGGGGCGATCCCACCGAAGTGGCCGGGGCAGCGGTGTTCCTCGCCTCCGACGCCGCCAGCTACGTCACCGGGCACGTCTTGTTCGTCGACGGCGGGTTCAGCGTCGCGTATTGAGTATTGGTCCCGGCACGGTGGCCGCAGACCCGCCGGCCGCAGACCCGCCGGCCGCAACGGTGCGCCTTGAAGCGACCGGGCCGCCTCCGGTATAATCGGCGGCGTCAGGGCGGGAACAGTCGCGGCTTCGCGTGGACGTTCCCGCTTCGCACGTCCGGACCCCGTGAACGCTCCCCCGCGCAGCCATTCCGTTGCTGCAGGCCCTCTTCAGCCCGCGCCATGACCGTTCCGATCCCCACTGCCGCGGTGCGCGCCGAATTGCTGCCGGCCGGCACGCCCGCGATCCTCGCGCTCGCCGACGGCACCGCATTTCGCGGCCGGGCGATCGGTGCGATGGGCCACGCCGTTGGCGAAGTCGTGTTCAACACCGCAATGACGGGTTACCAGGAGATCCTGACCGATCCTTCGTACGCCGGGCAGATCGTCACGCTGACCTATCCCCACATCGGCAATGTCGGCGTGAACCCCGAGGACGTCGAATCGCAACGTCCGGCCGCCGCGGGGCTCGTGATCCGCGACCTGCCGCGGACGATGTCGAGCTGGCGGGCGACGGGCAATCTCGACACTTACCTCGCTGCCAACCGGATCGTCGGCATCGCCGACATCGACACGCGCAAGCTGACGCGGATCCTGCGTGACAAGGGTGCGCAGAACGGCTGTCTCCTTGCGGCCGATGCGATCGGCGACGGCGACGTCGCCGACGCCGTCGCGCGCGCGCGCGCTGCGCCGTCGATGCAGGGACTCGACCTGGCGCAGGTCGTTTCCTGCAACGCGCCCCATGAATGGTCCGGATCGACGTGGTCGCTCGGCGCTGGCTACCGGCGGCGCGAGACGACGCGCTTCCACGTCGTCGCGTACGATTTCGGCGTCAAGCACAACATCCTGCGCATGCTCGCCGCGCGCGGCTGCCGGCTGACGGTGGTGCCGGCGACCACCCCTGCCGCCGCGGTGGTCGCGCTGCAGCCGGACGGCGTGTTCCTGTCCAACGGCCCTGGCGATCCGGAGCCCTGCGACTACGCGATCGCGGCGATCCGCGCGCTGGTCGAGCGCGGGGTCCCGACGTTCGGCATCTGCCTCGGCCACCAGCTGCTCGCCCTCGCCTCCGGCGCGAAGACGGTCAAGATGAAGTTCGGCCACCACGGCGCGAACCACCCGGTGCTCGACCGCGACACCGGCCACGTGCTGATCACCAGCCAGAACCACGGTTTCGCCGTCGACGCGGCCACGCTGCCGGCAACGGTTCGCATCACGCACGTGTCGCTGTTCGACGGCAGCCTGCAGGGCATCGCCCGCATCGACCGCCCCGCCTTCGGCTTCCAGGGCCACCCCGAAGCCAGCCCGGGGCCGCACGACGTCGCGTACCTGTTCGACCGCTTCATCAAGCTGCTGGAGAAGAGGCCCTGATCCCTGTCGTCTGACCTCTGATCCCTGCCATGCCCAAACGCACCGACATCGAAAGCATCCTGATCATCGGCGCCGGCCCGATCGTCATCGGGCAGGCGTGCGAGTTCGACTATTCGGGCGCGCAGGCCTGCAAGGCGCTGCGCGAGGAAGGCTATCGGGTCATCCTCGTCAACTCGAACCCGGCGACGATCATGACCGACCCGGAGATGGCCGACGTCACCTACATCGAGCCGATCACCTGGCCGATGGTCGCGCGGATCATCGAGCGCGAGCGCCCCGACGCGCTGCTGCCGACGATGGGCGGGCAGACCGCGTTGAACTGCGCGCTCGACCTCGCGCGCGAAGGCGTGCTCAACAAGTTCGACGTCGAGCTGATCGGCGCGACGAAGAAGGCGATCGACAAGGCCGAGGACCGCGAGAAGTTCAAGGCCGCGATGACGCGCATCGGGCTCGGCTCGGCGCGCTCAGGGATAGCGCACAACATCGAGCAGGCGCTGGAGGTGCAGGCGAAGATCGGCTTCCCGGCGGTCCTGCGGCCCTCGTTCACGCTGGGCGGCAGCGGCGGCGGCATCGCCTACAACAAGGACGAGTTCGTCGAGATGTGCAAGCGCGGCCTCGACCTGTCGCCGACGCGGGAGCTGCTGATCGAGGAGTCGCTGCTCGGCTGGAAAGAGTTCGAGATGGAGGTGGTGCGCGACAAGAAGGACAACTGCATCATCGTCTGCTCGATCGAGAACCTCGATCCGATGGGTGTCCACACCGGCGACTCGATCACGGTCGCGCCCGCGCAGACGCTCACCGACAAGGAATACCAGATCATGCGCGACGCCTCGATCGCGGTGCTGCGCGAGATCGGGGTGGACACCGGCGGCTCGAACGTGCAGTTCGCGATCAATCCCGACGACGGCCGGATGATCGTCATCGAGATGAACCCGCGCGTGTCGCGGTCCTCGGCGCTGGCGTCGAAGGCGACCGGCTTCCCGATCGCCAAGATCGCCGCCAAGCTCGCCGTCGGCTACACGCTCGACGAGCTCGCCAACGACATCACCGGCGGCGCCACACCGGCCTCGTTCGAGCCGACGATCGACTACGTCGTCGTCAAGGTCCCGCGCTTCGCGTTCGAGAAGTTCAAGCAGGCCGACGACCGGCTCACCACGCAGATGAAATCGGTTGGCGAGGTAATGGCGATCGGCCGCACGTTCCAGGAAGCGCTGCAGAAGGCGCTGCGCGGCCTCGAGACCGGCGTCGACGGCTTCAACCTGAAGACCGTGGACCCCGAGAAGATCGGCGACGAGCTCGCGTACCCGCGCGCCGAGCGGCTGTGGTACGTCGCCGATGCGTTCGGCGTCGGCATGAGCGTCGACGAGATCTTCGGCCACACGAAGATCGACCGCTGGTTCCTCGCCCAGATCAAGGAGATCGTCGACACCGAGCTGGCGCTGGAGACGCGCTCGCTCGCCGACCTCACCCGCGACGAACTGCGCTGGGTGAAACGAATGGGTTTCTCCGACCGGCGTCTCGCGTATCTGCTGAAGGCCACGGAAACCGGGGTGCGCGCGCGGCGGCACGAGCTCGCGGTGCGCCCGGTCTACAAGCGGGTCGACACCTGCGCGGCCGAGTTCTCGACGCGTACGGCGTACATGTACTCGACCTACGAGGACGAGTGCGAGGCGGAGCCCACGCAGCGCAAAAAGGTGATGGTGCTGGGCGGCGGGCCCAACCGGATCGGGCAGGGGATCGAGTTCGACTATTGCTGCGTGCACGCCGCCATGGCGCTGCGCGAGGACGGCTACGAGACGATCATGGTCAACTGCAATCCCGAGACCGTCTCCACCGACTACGACACCTCGGACCGCCTCTACTTCGAGCCGCTGACGCTGGAAGACGTGCTCGAGATCGTGCACATCGAGAAACCGTTGGGCGTGATCGTCCAGTACGGCGGGCAGACGCCGCTGAAGCTCGCCCGGGATCTGGAGAAGTTCGGCGTGCCGATCATCGGCACCACCCCCGACATGATCGACATGGCCGAGGACCGCGAGCGCTTCCAGCAGCTGCTGCACCGCCTCGAGCTGCGGCAGCCGCCCAACCGCACCGCCCGCACCGAAGCCGAGGCGATGACGGCCGCGGACGAGATCGGCTACCCGCTGGTCGTGCGCCCGTCGTACGTGCTCGGCGGCCGAGCGATGGAGATCGTGCACGAGCGGCGCGAGCTCGAGCGCTACGTGCGCGAGGCGGTGACCGTCTCCAACGACTCGCCGATCCTGCTCGACCGCTTCCTCAACGACGCGATCGAGGTCGACGTCGACGCGCTGTGCGACGGCACCGACGTCGTCATCGGCGGGATCATGGAGCACATCGAGCAGGCCGGCGTGCATTCCGGCGACTCGGCGTGCTCGCTGCCGCCGTACTCGCTGTCGCCGCAACTGCAGGACGAGCTGCGGCGCCAGACCGTCATGATGGCGAAGGGCCTCGGCGTGGTCGGCCTGATGAACGTGCAGTTCGCGATCCAGAAGGACATGGTCTACGTGCTGGAGGTCAATCCGCGCGCGTCGCGCACGGTCCCCTACGTGTCGAAGGCGATCGGCCGGCCGCTCGCGAAGATCGCGGCGCGCTGCATGGTCGGTCAGTCGCTCGCGGCGCAGGGCGTCACCTCCGAGCTGGTGCCGCCGTATTTCTCGGTGAAGGAAGCGGTTTTCCCGTTCATCAAGTTCCCGGGTGTGGACACCATCCTCGGGCCCGAGATGAAATCCACCGGCGAAGTGATGGGCGTGGGCGAGACGTTCGCCGAAGCCTTCCTCAAGTCGCAGGTGGCGGCGGGCACCCGGCTGCCCGCGCAGGGCCGCGTGTTCATCAGCGTCAAGGACGCCGACAAGCCGCGGGCGATCGAGGTCGCGCGGATACTCGCGGACCTGGGCTTCACGCTGGTCGCCACCCGCGGCACCGCCGCGGCGCTGGCAGCGGCCGGCGTGCCGGTGACACCCGTGAACAAGGTCGCCGAGGGGCGGCCGCACATCGTCGACATGATCAAGAACGACGAGATCGCCCTCGTCATCAACACGGTCCAGGAAAAGCGCTCGGCGATCCGCGACAGCTACGCGATCCGCCGCGAAGCGCTGACCGACCAGGTGCCCACCTACACGACGATGGCCGGCGCGCGCGCGGCGGCGCTCGGCATGAAGGGGATGGGCGAGCTCGTCCCGTACTCGATGCAGGCGCTGCACGAGCGGCTGCACTGATCACCCACCATTGAGCGCACGATGACCAAAGTTCCGATGACCGTCACCGGCGCGCAGCGCCTCAAGGCGGAGCTGCACCGGCTGAAGACGACCGACCGCCCCGAGGTGATCCGGGCGATCGCCGAGGCACGCTCGCACGGCGACCTGTCCGAGAACGCCGACTACGACGCCGCCAAGGAGCGGCAGGGCTTCATCGAGGGGCGCATCGCGGAAATCGAGCACAAGCTCGCCGGCGCGCAGGTGATCGACCCGGCCGGCCTCGACGCCGACGGTCGCGTGGTGTTCGGCGCGACGGTCGACCTGCACGAAGCCGCCAGCGGCGACAAGGTCACCTACCAGATCGTCGGCGACGACGAGGCCGACATCAAGCACGGCAAGATTTCGGTCAGCTCGCCGATCGCCCGCGCCCTCATCGGCAAGCACGAGGGCGACACCGCCGAAGTACAGGCGCCCGGCGGGGCGCGGGAATACGAGGTGCTCGCGGTCCGCTACGGCTGACGGCGTAGTTCCGGATCAGCCGAGCGCGGCGGGGCACTCCACTCGCCCGAGACACGATCGAACACCCTGCCGCGGGACAGGCCGGGGAGTTCGCGCTTGACGGTCTTCTCGGATGCGGTCCTCGGGAAGGCATCGAGCACGGTCACGAACCGCGGCACCTTGTGGCGCGCGAGATGGCGGCCGACCTCGACCAGCACTTCTTCCGCGTGCGACTCGAGCGACGCGACCGTTTGTCCGGGCGCCGGCATCAGAAAGGCCCAGACCTCCTCGCCACGTACCGGATCCGGCCGCGGGACGATCGCGGCGTCGAGCACTCGCGCATCGCGGCGTAGCGCTTCCTCCACCTCCATCGCTGAGACGTTTTCGCCGGAACGCCGCACGATGTCCTTCTCGCGGTTGAGGAATCGATAGCGCGCCCCTTCGCGCAGGAATCGGTCACCGGTCTTGTACCATCCGTCCGTGGTGAGCACGCGCGCCGTTTCCTCGTCGCCCCGATAATAGCCGCGCATCACCATGGCACTGCGCACCTCCAGCAACCCCTGGCCATCGCCGGTGATCGTGCCGCCGTCGTCGCCGATCAGCCGGACCTCGACACCGGGCGCGGGCGCGCCCACCCAACCCGATCCCGGCTCATGGCGATCGGGGCGGGAGAAATTCTCCATGAAGACCGTGGCGGTCTCGGCGGTGCCGTAGACCTCGTACCAGGGGCAGCCGAAGCGCGATTCGAGATCGGCGTGGATCTCGCGCGGAACGGCGACAGACCACGCGACGCGCAGGCGGTGGGCGCGATCCAACGGTGTGACAGGCGTGTTCATCAGCATGGTCGGGACCACGCCGATCGTCAGGAACTTGGTTGCGCGGCTGGCGACCAGCAGCTCGATGAACGTCTCGGAACGAAACCGGCCCAGTATCACCATGCAGCCGCCGCTCGTCAGTGTCCCCATCAGGCAATAGAACGGATCGCCGTAATAGAGCGGTTGTGCGGTGATCACGCGATCGTCGGATCCGAGCGTCATGCCGTCGGCGATGATCTCGCCGATGCGCATCCATTGGCGTTGTCGCCGCGGGACCGCCTTGGGAAATCCGGTGGAGCCCGACGAGAACGCGTAGGAGACGACATCATCGAGCCGTGCGACGCTGCCCAGCGACTCCCAGGGTCCGTCCTGCAGATTGAACAGCCGGCTGCGCGGTGTCGCCTTGTCGACCGACGTGACGACCGGAACGTGTTGGGCGAGCAGCGCCTCGTGCGTGCTGCAGAACTCCGGCAGCGCAACCACGCAACGCGGCCTCATCTTGCCGAGGACGTATTCGAGCTCCGTCGGCGTGTATCCCGGATTGATCGCAAACGTGGCCGCGCCGAGCTCGGACGCGGCGAAGGTCATGGCCGGCATGAGCGAGCGATTGTCGAGGGCGAGAAGAATCCGATCGCCGGCACCCACACCGAGGCCGCCGAGCGTCGCGACGAGGCCGCCCACCCGGGAGGCGAGTTCGACGAAGTTGAAGCGCTCGTCGTTTTCCGGCAGCTCCAGTGCCGGCGCGGACCCGTAGCGTCGCGCCGCGGCGGCCAGCAGTGCGCTCATCGAGTGCGGCGCGCCCGGCAGTTTCTCAGCGCCCGCCCGGCCGTCCGAAGGGCGCTGAGCGCCCCCTCGGGGGGAGGCGAGCGAAGCGAGCTTCGGGGGCAGTTTCATCCTAGACCTCCCTCTTCGATCGATCCTGCTCTTCGCGCCGGCGCAACAGGCCAAGTATCACCAGCACGGCAACGGTGATGGCGATCTGGATCGTCGAAATGGCCGAAATAGCCGGATCCCAGCGATACAGGATGCCGTCCCACATCCGCTTGGGCAGCGGCACCGCGAACGAGCCGCTCACGAATTGGGCCACCACGACCTCGTCGAACGCCACCAGAAAGGCGAACAGGCCGCCCGTGGCCAGTGCCGGCAACAGGAGGGGCGCAGTCACCTTGAGAAAAATGCGGGCCGGTCGCGCACCGAGTATCGAGGCCGCCTTCTGCAGCGAGCGATCCAATCCCTCCATGCCGTTGCGGATGGTGATGATGGCGTAGGGAACCGCAAGAACGAGATTGGCGACGACGAACCCGGCGAAGGTGCCCAGAACGCGCCAATCGGCGAGCAGCCAGTAGGTTGCGATCGCGAAAATGATCGTCGGCACCATCATCGGCAACAGCACGAGGATCGAAAGCGCTCGCTTGAGCCGGCCACCGGCGCTGACGATCCCGTAGGCGGTCAGCGTTCCGATGACCATCGACAACACCATGACAGTCCCCGCCATGCCGAGGCTGAACAGGGTCGAGTCGACCCAGCCCGGTCCGTAGAGAAAGTTGCGATAGGCGAGCAATGAGAATTGGCTCGGGGGGAACCGCGTCATCGCGTCGCCGGCGAAGGAAAGCGGGATCACGATGAGGGCGGGCGCGATCAGGAACAGGAGGACGAGGGCAACGGTTGCCCTCAGCAGCCATCGCCCGAGTCGCGGTGGTCCCCTGCGGCGGCTCATTTCGCCTCGCCCGGCAGTGCGACGCGATCGACGAGGCGGAAGTAGATCCAGGCGAGGATCGAGACCGCCAGGATCAGCACCATCGCAATGGCCGAAGCCTTGGGCCAGTCGAGCGCTTCCTGCACCTGGAACGTGATCACGTTCGCAAGCATCATCTGGCGCGGGCTGCCCATCAGCGCCGGCGTGACGAAGAACCCCAGCGAGCCGATGAAGACCAGGAGACTGCCGGTGACGATGCCCGGCAGCGCCAGCGGCAGTATCACCTTGAAGAATACTCGCGGCGTCCTGGCGCCCATGGTCGTCGCGGCCTTGTGGAGGTTCGGGTCGATCGCCTTCAGCGCGACGTAGATCGAGAAGATCATGAACGGCAGCATGTAATGCGTGATGCCGAGGACAACAGCGCCTTCCGTATAGAGAAGCTTCAGCGGTGCCGAGGTCAACCCGAGCGCCTGCAAGGTTTCGTTGAGGATGCCGGTGCGCTGAAGGATGAACGTCCATCCGTAGATCCGGACGAGCAGGCTGGTCCAGAACGGCACGAGCACCATCGCGAAGACGATGTTCCGGGTGAGCGGCCGGCACTCGGTCGCGAACCGGGCAACCGGATAGGCGAGAACGATGGCGAGGAGCGTCACGAGCGCGCTGATGCGAAACGTCGTCCAGAACACCTGCTGATAGAGCGGGTTCCCGAAGATGGCGGTGAAATTCGCGAGCCCCGGCGTTGGCTCGAGGAAGCCCTTCGACAGGACACGCAGCGTCGGCACGGCGAACAGCGCGACGACGACAAACAGGAACGGAAGGAGGGCGAACAGAGGCGCGCTGCTGCGCAGCCTCTGCCGCCAGTCCTCGCCGCGCATGACGACCGCCGTGCGGCGCGTGACTACTTCTGCGCGGTCCAGAGCGCGAACCGTTCGGTGAGGCCGGTGAGACGGGTCGCCCACCACTGATCGTCGAACAGGATCTGCTTCTCGAAATTCTGCGGCGCTGTCGGCTGCTGGGCGCGCACGTTCGCGGGGATCAGATCAATCGCTCTCTTGTTCGTCGGTCCATAGGGGTACATCGTCGCGAACTGCGCCTGCCGCTGAGCGTCGAGGCAATAGTTGATGAACTGCATGGCCGCCTTCGCGTTCGGCGCTCCCTTCGGGACGCTCCACATGTCGTAGTAGAGGAATCCCTGGTTCCACTCGATGCCGATCGGCGCACCTTTCTCGGTGGCGGTTGCAGCGCGGGCGTTCCAGGTGGGGGCCATGTCGACCTCGCCGTCGGTCAGCAGACGAATCGGCTGATCGTACGTCGTGGTCCAGACGTCGATATGCGGCTTCAACTGCTGGAGCTTTCTGAATGCCCGTTCGACATCGAGCGGATAGAGCTTGTCCGCCGGGACACCATCGGCGATGAGCGCCATTTCCAGGTTGCCGAAGGCCTTCTGGTGCATGGCGCGGTGGCCGCGAACGCCGTCGACGTTCCAGAAATCGGCCCAGCTCTTCGGTTGCTTCGCGCTGCCAAGGGTCTTCGTGTTGAACGTGATCACCTCGGAGCCGACGTTCGATCCGACCCCGTACGTCTGTATGGCATAGGGCAGAAGATCCTTGGTGTTCGTTACGACGTCGTAATCTATCTTCTCCAGCAGGTTCTGCTGCATTCCCTGGAACATGCGAAACGCGCCGATGTCGACGAGAACGTCCCAGTTGACGTTGCCGACATCGACCTGGGCCTTGACCTTTTCCATGCCGGGGCCGGTCTGCTCGGTGATCCGGATTCCGGTTTCCTTCGAGAACGGCTCGAAATACGCCTTGCGGTTGGCATCGCCGCCGGCGCCCCCCCAATGGACAACCACCAGTTCCTTCGCGCGTTGCGCAAGCGCGTTCGGCACGAAGATGTAGGGCGCGGCCAGGCCGACGGCGCCGGCGGCAAGTCCCTGCTTCAGCACGGCGCGCCGTTTCATGTTCGAGACGCCGTCGTCAATTCTCCGCATGCTTCGACTCCGCTTCGACATGGCTTCCTCCGTCCGTTGTCCGATTCACTTGAGGCCGATGGCGCGTCGGGCGTTGCCGCCCATGAGCTTCGGCAGTACCTCCGCGCGCCATGGCAGCGCACGAATCTCGTCGAAGCTGCGCTGCATCGGAAGCATTGGCCAGCCGCTCCCGAAAATGATCTTGTCCTGCAGCACGCCATTCCCGTAGGTCACCAGCGGCTCATAGCCGCTGCCGTCGCGCCCCAGGATCGATGGCCGGAGCGACGTGATGGCGACATAGACATTGACGTGTCGCCATGCCACCGCGATCAGTTCATGCGTCCAGGGCCAGCCGGGCGGTGACGCGATGATTCGCAACTCGGGAAAATCCACTGCGACCTCGTCGAGATGCAACGGGTGTCCGTAGGCGAGCAGGATCGTGTTGGAGAAGTTGGCGGAGACGTGGATGTTGAGCGGGATGTCGAGCTCGACGCACTTGGCGTAGAGCGGGTAGAGTTTCTTGTCGTTCGCGGTGAGCTTCGATTCGTAGAGCTGGATGTTCAGCCCGCGCAGGCCGAGCTTGCGGACGGCGTATTCGAGATCGCGCACGCCCTGCATGCCCTTGTGCGGGTCGGCGCCGGCGAACCCGATGACCTGACGCGGATATTTCTTCACCAGTCTCGACACGACTTCATTCGGGATCTTGAGCCCGAATGTCGATTCGATGTCGCGCGCCTTGACGACGATCTGCCCGACACCGATCTTCTCGATGAACTTGAGGAAGTCCTTGAACGGCCGTCCCTCGAACTGCTTTCCCTCGGACTTCGCGGTCGACTTCCTGTAGATCCGGTTGTAGTTGTCGAGGTGGGGCGGGTAAGGGTGATAGTGACTCTGGATCGCCTTGACCGGCGGCGTCACCGAATAGTCGAGCATCATCTTGTTCTCCCGAGGGTGATTTCAATCGATGAAAAGCTGACAGGCGGTGATGTCGACTTCGAGTGCGAATGCGTCACCCGGCTCCGCCGGCGTATACCGGCGCAGCGGCACCTTCGCGACCAGCCGCGTGTCGCCGAGACGCAGGACGCACTTGACGGCATCGCCCAGATAAAGGGTCTCCACGACGATGGCCCCTTGGCCGGAGCTGCCGTCGTGCGGTGCGAGGGCGAGGTGCTCGGGGCGAAGGCTCACGGTTACGCGCGTACCGGGTGCGAGCGGACCGTTCGCGGCCAGCGGTACCCGGACCTCGAGATCGTGAACGAGGGCGGTGCGACCGTCGGCGTCGATCGTGGCGGGAAGGAAGTTGACCTCGCCGACGAAGCCCGCGACAAAGCGGGTCGCCGGTCTTGCGTAAATCTCCTGAGGTGGAGCGAACTGCTCGAGGCGCCCCCGATGGAGGACGGCGATGCGATCCGACATCGACAGTGCCTCTTCCTGATCGTGGGTGACGTAGAGGACCGTGGTGCCAAGCTCGCGATGCAGCCGCTTGATCTCGACCTGCATGTCGGCGCGCAGCTTGCGGTCGAGCGCGCCGAGCGGCTCATCCATCAGCAGCACCGCCGGCCGGTAGACGATGGCGCGCGCAAGCGCGACGCGCTGCTGCTGGCCGCCGGAAAGCTGCCGCGGCAATCGGTCAACCATCGATTCGAGTTGCACGAGCTGCAGCGCCGCGTCGACCGCTGCCTTGACCATCGCCGACGGCTGGCGCCGAGAGCGGAGCGGGAACGCGACATTCTCGAACACGGTCATGTGCGGAAACAGCGCGTAGTTCTGGAACACCATGCCGATTCCGCGCGAATGGGACGGTTCCCAGGTGACGTCACGACCGTCGAGATGGATCTCGCCGCTGGACGGAAAGTCGAACCCGGCGATGAGGTTGAGCGTCGTCGATTTCCCCGACCCGCTCGGGCCCAGGATCGAGACGAACTCGCCGTGCCGCACATGGAGGCTCAAATCCTGCAATGCGACGGTTGCGCCGAACGAGCGGCTCACGGCGTCGAGCCGCAGGAAAGCGGTGGGGCTGGCGGGCGCGGCGTGCGGTTCGCCGGCGCGATTGGCATGGGGGGCGCGATTCGGGCGCAGGGCACGTTGCGCCTGCGTCGCGGAACGCGATGAGGGCGACCCTTCCTCGGCCCCTCGGTCCCACGCTTGGCCATGCCCACTGCTCACATGGCGGTGCGCGCCTGCACGTTGGACCCCCAAGTCTCCTCCCCACCTGTTTGCGGTCAGTATGCACCTCCGGGGCACAAAGTTGAACCGTGGCGGTCAGGCGAGCGCGTTGGCGTGGACGAATGGCATTGCCCGCCCGCTTCGCATTCGCGGTCGCGCCGAAGTGATGTCGTCGAACGCAGGTGCGCAAGCGCAACGTTGATCGCGCGCAGCACCGCCATCGTCGCCCCAATGCAGAGCGACGATGGCGGCCGGCGTGGGCTTACGGGGTTCTGGCCGCCTGCTACTGCTGACGGCGTCGGCGGCGCGTCGGCGGTTCGGCGCCGGCTGCGGTCCTGCCGCGGGTACCGGCTGGACCGCGCCGCGCGCTGCCTTCGCTGGCGGGTGCGTTGGCACTCGTGGCAGGACGGCGTCGTGCGCTCCCTTCGCTGGGGGGCGCCTTGCCACCGGGGGCGGTGCTGCGGCGGCGGCTTCGGTCCTCGCCCCAGCCGCTTGCGCCGCTCGACGTTCGCGGCGACCTCTTTCCCGGCTCGAACGGCCCCTTGGCTGTCGCCGGCGCGCGCTTCCTGTCCTCCGGCGCCATGCCGCCCTTCACCGCGCGCCGCTTCGCGGTCGCGCCGGTATCGGTGACGTCGGAGGGTCGACGGCGGGCAGGCGTGTTCTTGTGGCGTGGCTTGGCGCTGCGGTCGCGGCGCCCGGCGGGGGCGTCGGCGGCACCGCTTGCCTGCGGCGTTCTCGCGGCGGTCCGGCGCGCCGTCGGGTCGGCGGCGGCGCCCGTGTCGCGCGGTCGCCGCGGCGACCGCGCCTCGCGCGCGACGGGCTCCGGCGGCGGCTTCGGGCGCCAGACGGTCAGGACCTTGCCGAGATGCTGCACCGGCGCCGCATCCATCTCGGCGCAGATGGCGCCGAGGAGCGCGTCGCGGTCCGCGCGCACGTCGCCCGCCACGCGGATCTTGATCAACTCGTGCGCCGTGAGCGCGACATCGATCTCGTGCAGCACGGCCGGCGTCAGTCCATGGTGGCCGACGATCACGACCGGATGCAGCGGGTGGGCCTTGGCGCGCAGCGCCCGGCGTTCGGTGGGAGTGAGCGTGTTCATGGGCGCATTCTACCGCGCGCGTCCCGGTCGCCTCGTCGGCGCCGGCGCGCCGGCCGCTCCGGTTGCCCGCGAATCCAACGCGCGACGCTGCCGGTCCGGCGATGAAACGCTATCATGGCGCAGCCCATTGCGCAGCGAAGCGCGGCGGCGCTGCCCCCACGGAGACCCCGTGCTCGCCTGGTTCGAACGACTGGTCGACCCTTTCCCCGACGCGCCGCCGGCCACGCCGCCGCGCGGCTTCACCGCCTTCCTGTGGGCCTGCTCGAGCGGGCTGCGCAAGTACCTGCTGGCGATGACGCTGCTCACCGCCGCGATCGGCGTCTTCGAGGCGCTGCTCTTCAGCATGATGGGAAGGATCGTCGACTGGCTGGCTGCCGTCGCGCCGGCGCAGCTGTGGGCCGAGGAGCGCGGCACGCTGCTCCTGCTCGCCGCGGTGCTGACGGCCAGCATCGCCGTCGTCGCGCTGCAATCGGCGATCAAGCAGCAGGCGCTGGCCGGCAACTTCCCGATGCTTCTGCGGTGGAATTTCCACCGGCTCATGCTCGCGCAGAGCATGGGCTTCTACCAGGACGAGTTCGCCGGCCGCATCGCGACCAAGGTGATGCAGACGGCGCTCGCGGTGCGCGACGTGTGGATGATCATGGGCGAGCTCCTCGTGTTCGTGGTCATCTACTTCGTTACGCTGCTGGCGGTGCTGGGCAGCTTCGACGCCTGGCTGCTCGCGTCGTTCGTCGGCTGGCTCGTCCTCTACGTGGCGGCGCTGCGCTTTTTCGTGCCGCGGCTGGGGCGCGTGGCCCGCGAGCAGGCCGACGCCCGCGCGCTGATGACGGGGCGCATCACCGATGCGTACACCAACATCGCCACCGTCAAGCTCTTCTCGCACGCGCGCCGCGAAGCCGGCTTCGCGCGCGGCGCGATGCGGGAATTCCTGCTCACGGTGCACGGGCAGATGCGGCTCGTCACCAGCTTCGAGATCGTCAACCATGCGCTGTCGATGGCGCTGGTCGCGAGCACCGCCGGCGCCGTGCTGTGGCTGTGGATCACCGGTCGCGTCGGCGTCGGCGCGTTCGCCGCGGCCACCGCGATGGCGCTGCGCCTGAACGGCATTTCGCACTGGGTCATGTGGGAAATGGCGGCGCTGTTCGAGCACATCGGCACGGTGCAGGACGGCATCAACACGCTCGCGCGCGCCCACGCCGTCGTCGACCGGCCGGACGCGAAGCCGCTCGTCGTCAGCCGCGGCGACATCCGCTTCGAGCGCGTGAGCTTCGCCTACGGCGGCCGGCAACCCGTCATCGACGACCTCTCGTTCGCCATCCGGCCGGGCGAGAAGATCGGGCTCGTCGGCCGCTCCGGCGCGGGCAAGTCGACGATCGTCAACCTGCTGCTGCGCTTCTACGACACCGAGCGCGGCCGCATCGTCATCGACGGCCAGGACATCGCGCTCGCCACGCAGGGGTCGCTGCGCGCGCAGATCGGCATGGTCACGCAGGACACGTCGCTGCTGCACCGCTCCGTGCGCGACAACCTGCTCTATGGCCGCCCCGACGCGACCGACGCCGACATGGCGGCCGCCGCGCGGCGCGCCGAAGCGCACGAGTTCATCGCCGGCCTCGCCGACCACAAGGGGCGCCGCGGCTACGACGCCCACGTCGGGGAGCGCGGCGTCAAGCTCTCCGGCGGCCAGCGGCAGCGCATCGCGATCGCGCGGGTGATGCTGAAGGATGCGCCGATCCTGCTGCTCGACGAGGCCACCAGCGCGCTCGACTCCGAAGTGGAGGCGGCAATCCAGCAGAGCCTTTACCGGCTGATGGAAGGCAAGACCGTCGTGGCGATCGCGCACCGGCTGTCGACGATCGCCGCGATGGACCGGCTGATCGTGCTCGATCGCGGTCGCATCGTCGAGGAAGGTGATCATCGCAGCCTGCTTGCGCGCGGCGGTCTCTACGCGCGCCTCTGGGCGCACCAGAGCGGCGGATTCCTGGGGGAAGAGGCCGGCGATGCGGTGGACGCCGTGGGCGCGGCGCCGACCGGCGACGCGATCGACGACGAGCCGGCGCCGCGCCGCCTCGATCCGCTGCGCAGCGGGCACGACCGGCTGACAGGATCCGAACCGACAGTACAATGAGCACGCCGCGGCCGCGCATGCCTTGCAACGCGCCGTGCGCGGCGGCAGTCCCGACAGGAGGGAGCAATGCCGAGTTTTGTCCTGAACGTGAACGGCGGCGCGCGGACGGTCAGCGTGCGCGATGCCGACGAACCGCTGCTCTACGTGCTGCGCAACAGCCTGGGCCTCACCGGCGCCAAGTTCGGCTGCGGCCTCGGGCAATGCGGCACGTGCACGGTGCTGGTCGACGGCGAAGCGGTGCGCTCGTGCCTGCTGCCCGTCGCCAAGGTCGGTGAGCGCAAGGTCGTCACCATCGAAGGCCTCGGCACGCCCGACAGGCCGCACCCGCTGCAGGCCGCGTTCATCCGCGAGCAGGCGGCGCAGTGCGGCTACTGCGCGACCGGCATGGTGATGAGCGGAGCGGCGCTGCTCGCGCGCAAGCCCAACGCGACGCTGCAGGAGGCGAAGGACGCGCTCGCCGGCAACCTGTGCCGCTGCGGCACGCACCAGCGAATTCTCAACGCGATGATGCGCGCTGCGGGGAGGGCCACGTCATGAGCGCGCCGGGCCGCCTCAAGGGCGAACGCCGGAGTGCGCGGCACGGCGCTAGTCCAATGACGGCGCGACTCTCGCGGCGCGCCTTCCTCAAGAGCGGCGGCGCGCTCGTCATCGGCTTTGCCCTCGCGGAGCGCGGTTGGGCGCAGCGCCTGCCCGGCGGCGACGCCGCGCTCGGCAAGACGCTGGACACCGGCAGCGTCGACGGCTTCATCAGCGTCAACGCGGACAGCTCGGTGACCATCTTCTGCGGCAAGGTCGATCTCGGGCAGGGCCTGCGCATCGCGATTCCGCAGATGGCGGCGGAGGAGCTGGGCGTGCGTCTGGCGCAGGTCGCGATGATCGAAGGCGACACGGCGCTCACCCCCGACCAGGGCCCGACGGCCGGTAGCAGCGGCATCATGCGCGGCGGCGTGCAGATCCGGCAGGCGGCGGCGACCGCGCGCGAAGCGCTGATCCTGCGCGCGGCCGAGCGCCTTGGGCGGCCGGCCGCCGACCTCGATGCGGTCGACGGCGAAGTGCGGCCGAGGGCGGGCGGGGCCGGTGTCAGCTTCGGCGCGCTGGTCGGCGACAAGCGCTTCGACCTCAAGGTCGATCCCAAGGCGCCGCTGCGCAAGCCCGACGG
>Ga0315283_10000545_pt1 | contig 28050 bp, 19 predicted proteins | sample YL17G09_0_MG_FD_204541 | JGI IMG/M metagenome (GOLD analysis project Ga0315283, IMG submission 204541) | Sediment microbial communities from Yellowstone Lake, YNP, Wyoming, USA - YL17G09_0 | ecosystem: Environmental > Aquatic > Freshwater > Lake > Sediment | place: USA: Wyoming | collected...
CCGGCGAACTGACTTCGAGCCGGTAGCTGTTGCCCGCCACCGTCTGGTTCATGTCGAGGCAATCGCCCAGGTGCCGGCTGAAAGCGGCACAATCACCCAGCGTCACGCCACCGGGCTTGTCGAGCAGCACGCGGATAACGCGCTGTCGGCCCTGCACGACCAACTCGACATCGACCAACTCGAAGCCCGCCTCGCCGGCCAACGGCACCGCGAGTTGACGGACTTCCTCTCGAACTTCCAACTTGGCTCCGGATAAGGACTAAAAACGGAGTGGTCGCGCCGAACCCACTCCTTGAGGGCACGATAACCGAGCGGCCCGGAATCGGCAAGTGCGCTTTGATCGGCGAACCGCAGGCGGGAAGACCAGGGGACCCGGACGCGGCACTGCCGGAGGAGGCCACAACCCACTCCACGCCAAAGGCTTAGGTTGTGGAGCGCAGAATGTTGGTGGCCTTCCCAAACACGCCAAGTCATTGCAGCACAGTGGTGGATCGGCCCCAGAACGCCGCCGGAAGCCGGACCCACATTCTGCGCTCCACAACCCTCAGCGCGCGGCGCGCGTCAGCGGGGAGCGGTAGACGATCCAGGCCGCCACGCGGGCCACGGCGGCAAGACTGGCCGGGGACGTCTGATCCGGCAGGTCGCGGTGCGTGTGCCAGGCCGGATAGTCGAAGTCGATGATGTCCACCGCGGGAACGCCCGCCTCGAGCAGCGGGATATGGTCATCCGTGATGGAATAGCGCGGATCGGGCTTGAACTGGCGGGCCCCCGTGGCCCGGGCGCCCTCGAGCACCAACGCCACGAGGTTCGCGGCCCGCTCGGCCGACTGCACCTCGGGGTGGATCTCGAGGTCCCGATCCCCCACCATGTCGAACAGGAAGGCCGCCAGCGGCTTCTCCTCCCCCCTCGTCCCGAGCTGGCGCGCGTAGTGGCGCGCACCGACGCAGAATCCCTGCGGTTCGTTCGCGCCCCCCTGGTCCTCGCCGTCGAAGAAGACCAGGTCCACCGGCAGAGGCGGCGACCTGCGTCTCATGAGCTCGGCGACCTCGAGCAGCACGGCCACGCCCGAGGCCCCGTCGTTCGCGCCCGGCACCGGCAGCGCGCGGAATGCCGGGTCCGGGTCCTGGTCGGCCCATGGCCGGCTGTCCCAGTGCGCACACAGCACGATCCCCGGGGCGCCGTCCCGTCCCGGCCCGGCCTCCCGCGCGCCTCCCGGGGCGGCGACAGGCCCGAAGTGCGCGATGACATTGGTGAGCGCGAGCGGCCGGCCGAGAGATGAGTCAGTGAAGGCCTGCCGCTCGACGCGGCCGCCGAGTCGGGTCAGCTCCACGTCCAACCACTCGAGGATGCGCGCGTGGGCGGCGCTGCCGGGCACGCGCGCTCCCGCTGCGACCTGGAAGACAACGCGGGCTTGAGCGCGCACGCCGTCCACCTCGGGACGGGCGCTGCAGCCGGCCGGCACGACCAGCGCGGCCGCCAGAGCCAAGTTCCTCAGGACGCGGGCCATGTGCTTAGAACGTGAACTGCGCGCGCAACTCGACGCGCACGTTCTTCCGCTTGAACTTTCTCTGGCGGTCATTGTCCTCCCCATAGCCGAGCGAGAGGTTCCCGGTGACGTTGGTGCTGAAGGAGTAGGAGCCGGTGCCGTTCAAGGAAAGGCGGTTCTCGCTGGTCGGGAAACGGGTGCTGATCACGCTGTCCCGCGTGGCGTCGGCGTACGACTTCGTCTCGCCGGTGTGAGCCTCGTACTGGCCATTGAGGCCCAGGCTGACCGCGCTGGTGATCGTCTTCTCCTTGCCCAGGAACTTCAACTTCTGGCCCTTCGAGTAGGTGTGGTTGATGCTGAAGTAGGTTGTGGTGACGCGGTTGGCCGTGACCGAGTGGCCGGCGAGGAGGTTCTCGGTCTCGGTGACGCGCCGCTCCGTCTTGAACTCGATACGCGTCCCGCTCTTCAAGCTGCCGGTCAGACCGAGGAGCGGTCGCCAGTCGCTGCTCGACGACCGGCCGGAGGCTTTGAGTCGATTGTTGGCGAACTCGGTAGTCTGGGAGCGACCGTAGGTAGTGCGCAGCTGCGGATTGTTGAACACGCGGCCGAGGCGCAACACGTTGGCCACCTGCCCGTACTCCACATCGACGTCGGGGAAGCGACGAGTCTGCGTCCGGTTCTTCATCCCGCTGTTGTCGTAGGCGCGGGAGGTGAAGTCAAAGCGCGTATTGGCCGAGCTGCCATACGGGAGCTTCAGGCGGGTCCGGGCCCCCGCGCGCCAGTCGGTCGAGACCGAGGAGCCGTTGCCGAACACGGGCCGCATCCGCGCCGAGTCGAGGCTGCTCGAGAACCCGAACAGATAGGCGAAGCCAGGTGTGCCCTTGAGCCGGTTGTAACCGCTCGAGCGGTTGAACCCCGCGTCCGTCGAGATGGTGCCGAGCGAGGCCAGGAGCCCGCGCCACGACAACCTGGGCCGCATCCCGCGCAACAACGCGAGTAGCTTGTACGCGGGCGGGCCGGGCCGCGCGACCGCGACGCGGGCGCTGTCGAAGAGCGCCCCGCGAGGCCTGCCGGGGAACGCGACGCGGGCGCTGTCGGGGAGCGCGACGCGGGCGCTGTCGGGGAGCGCGACGCGAGCGCTGTCGGGGAGCGCGACGCGAGCGATGTCGAAGAGCGCGACCCGGGCGCTGCCGAAAAGCGTGACCCGGGCGCTGCCGAAAAGCGCGACCCGGGTGATGTCGAAGCGCGCGTCCCGGGCGCTGTCGAAAAGCGCGACCCGGGCGCTACCGAAGAGCGCGACCCGGGCGCTGTCGAAGTGCGCGACCCGGGCGCTGGCGGGGGGCACGACGCGGGCGCTGTCGAAAGGCGCCGCGCGGGCACCGTCGGGAAGCGCGCCGCGGGGCATCTCCGGGGCGCCGCCACGGGGCATCTCCGGGAACCCACCGTGGGAGTTGCCCGGAGGAGCACCTTGGGAGCCATCGGGGGGCGCGATCTGGCTCGCGCGGTCAGACCGAACGGGTCGCCGGGTAGCGGTCGCCTGATCGAATCGCGAGAAAGGCAGGTCCATGGTCATGCTCAGCGCCTGGCCGTTGCCCACCGAGCGCACGCCCAGGTCGCGCGACAACTCGGGGCCGTTATTCTGGTTGTAGGATGAGTTCCAGGAGAACGTCGGCCGCAGCCAGGATCCACTCGTGACGCTGTAGCGTGCGTCCATGTTCTGCCGCCAACTCGTCACCCTGCCCAGATTGATGAACCCGATCCGGTCGCTGACTACATCGCTCTCCGGCAGTACCAGGTTGCGGACCCCCTCGATGTGGTGACGGAAGAGATCGATGGGCCGCGAGTCGGCGCCGAAGTTCACGAAGGCGGACCGGCCAGTCACGTCGCTGCGCAGGCGCTTCTCGGTACGATCGGCGCCCACCCGGTCGAAGGCGCGGCTGCTCATGTCGCTGCGCAAGTAGTTCCAATAGGCGCGCTCCGGCAGAAGGTAGAAGCGGGCCTTGCTCAGCGGGATCCCGATCGTGAGGAGCTTGCGGGGTGCGATGAGGTAGTTGACCGTGCCGGAGCCCGTTTGACCGTTGGAGCTGTCCGACGGGCTCCGGCTCATGGTCCGGCTCATGCTGTAGCCGGCCGTGATGCCCCCCAGCGTGTAGCGCAGGAACGGGTTGGAGCGATCGCTCCAGGCGCGCGAGTAGGAGGTCGAGAACGAGCGCGACTCGCTGCGAGTCTCGCTGGCGTCTTGTGATGCCCCACTGCGGATGACGTCGTCGCCGGCGCTGAAGCGGGGCTTCGAGCTGTTGCGCGAGTAGCCGAGGTTGACGGGCAGCGAGATCCGGGTCTGCTCGAAGAAACGGTGCGGCTGGATTGAAGTGCTCCATGAGAACTGGTCGAACGAGCTGCCGGATCCACGGCTCTCGCCCACCGAAAGGAAGTCCGCCCCGCGACCGTTCCACGCCAGATTGTAGCTCATCAGGTTGGCCAGTTGCCCGTTGATCTGGACGCGCTCGGCGCGGTCCACATCCTTGGCCACGTCCGTGGCGCGCAGCTCGTTGAACCACAGCTGTCCCGAGCTGTAGCTCGGCCCGCCCTGGTTCAGCAACCCGAACGAGATGCGCCTCAGCCGGGTGAACGAGGGCCGGCCGATGACGAAGAGGCTCTCCCCGGGGACCGCGCCGGCCGCGGGGTAGCGGTTCGGGTCGGCCTTCTGGAAGTCCGGGTTCAGCTTCAGGTTGGACAGGTCGGTGAGCTTGAGGCGCATCTCTTTCCAGGAGATCAGCTTCGCACTCGAGTTGGCCGGCAGACTCGCCCGGTACTCGTAGTAGTTGCGCCCCTGCTCGTCCGAAGCGAAACGCACGAAGTAGAACAGTCCAGGAGTCGAGACGCAGGCGGCCCCGGTCGCGTCGCGCACGTCGAAAGCCGCAGCGTACCAGGAGAGCTTGCCGTAGCGGCTGTAGTTCTCGTCCAGCGAAAAGGTCTTGAACGTCTCCAGCGTCGCGCCATCCTTCAGGTCGGTGAATTCCAGGCTCATGGACTGCTCGCGGCGGATGAGCTCCTGGTTGCCTTCGCGCGTCCGGCCGGGATCGAAGGGCGGCACGTAAACGTCGGCGTTGTCCAGCGAGTTCACCGCGTTCAGGGTCATCGTCGTGCCCGCCTTGAGTGAGGTCGTGTCGAGCACGGTCTGCTGCCAGCGGCTGCCCACGATCTCCAGTCCGCCCAGCATGAGCAGCGGCTTGCGGATGTCCGCGGGCGACTCGTCCGACTCCACGACCCCCTGGATCCAGACCCGCACGCGCTGGGCCATCGCCAGATTGGGGTTCCCGAACTTCACGGCCCGGGGGTTGGCGATCGGGATGCGGTAGCGGCGCCAGCCGTTGTCCTCAGCAGTAGCCGGGAATGCCACATGAACATCCGTCACCAGATAGGAAGTGTCCGATGAAATGCCGGGGTCGTCGCCCAGGTTGATGGTGTACTCGAAGTAGTCATCATTGGTGTCCAGCGCGCCGTTCAGGTTCTGGTCCTCGGTGTCGGGTATGGGGTTGATGGTGCGGTTGCCTTCGGTGCCGTTCACCGAGACCCAGTTGCGCGGGTCGATGGACCGGGCCTCATCCCGGGTCACGATGTCGCTCGGCGGCTTGAAATCATCACCCTCGGGATCGGTGTCATTCGAGGTGACCAGGTCCCGCAGCACGCTCGAATCGGGATTCATCAGCCCATCGAGCCCCGTGTCCTCGTCCACCGTGAGCACGTTGTCACGGGCCTTGTCCTCGGTGTCCAGCAGGCCGTTGACCGGCTGGTCCGGCAAGCGCATCTGGTCCTCGCTCATCGCGCCCAGGTCGACGTGGAGCTTGACGCGCCTCCCGCGCACACGGCCCAGCCCGTCCCCGGCGTGCTGGTCGTTGAAATCGTTCACCCACAACTCGATGAACTGCGCGCGGGAAAGATCCAGGCCCACCGGGTCGAGCATGTAGTCCACGCCCGCCCACAGACGGGTGGAATCGCTGACCCCCTTGGTTGGCCGGCGCGGCACGCTCAGGCACAGCACCTGGTGCGGGTTGCGCGCGCCCTGGGCATCGCTGAGGTTGGGCTTGAGGTCGCGCTCCTTGACAAAGTTGGGTGGCGAGTACCAGTGCAGTTCTGCGTTGTGAAGTCCATGGATCTCGAAGCTTGCCTCCACCTCCGGATCCGTGAGCGGCACGCTCACGCCCGGCGCCACCTCGAGCCGTGGCACGCTCGCAAAATGCCAGCGCTCCTGCGCCATGGTCAGGGAGACTGCGTCGCGCACGCCCTCCATGTCGTCGATGAAGACTTCGTTCCTGGTGTTGGGGTTGGGGAATGACATGCCCATCTCGGCCTGCGCGTGGAACTCCGAGGGGGCAGTGGTGCGGATCCCGGGCAGGCGGTCCACCATCCGGGTCATCCAGTTCGGGTGGAGCGTCCACTCGGTATTGAGGTCGGTGATGAGGCTGCGCGAGGGCTCCTCCCCCAGCCGCGGGCGCAGGTCCTGCGCCCCCTTGCTCTCGTACATGAAGGCCCCGCCGAGGCTCTTCTCGCGTCCTTCGAGGCGGAATGCGCTCCCGACCAGCGTGCGCCCGGCCTGCTGGAAGAGCGGCGCGTAGGAGTAGTTCACGTTGAGCTGACCGCCGGTCGGCAACTGGCGCTTGAGCGTGAGGCGGCCGAGGTCGTAGTCGATGGTGTAGTCCTTGTCGCGCACCCACTGCTCGCTGCCCACCGAGACGACCTCGGAGCCCTCGAGCAGACTACCGCGACCCAGCATGATCTCGCCCTGGGCCTGCGCCGCGGTGAACTCCACGTCGATGAAGTAGGTCGAGGCGAGGTCGCGGCGCGGGTTGTAGTCGTCGTAGATCGCTGGGTTGGAGGCGGCCTGGTCCGGGACGCCAGCGCTGGTGTGCAAATCCGGTTTCGAGATATCGAGCGTGTCGCGCCGCGACAGCAGTCTGCCGATCGCCTGGTCGAAGGGCTTCTCGGGCTTCCCGTGCGGGCTGCTGAGCCGCGGCGCGAAAGGGCGCAGGTCGGGCAGGAAGAGGACGCCGTCGTCGAAATCCACGAAGGCGCGCGTATTCGAACTCGCCACCGTGCCGTCCACCTTGTTGTCGTGGGCGCCGCGCACCGCCGAGCCCCCGGATTCGTCGAAGTTGTCGAGGCCCAGCATCTCGATGTAGGGAATCCCGGGCGGGGCGGGCTCCGAGTACTGCGGCGGGTCGGAGTAGCCCTGGCGGATGTTGATCTTGATGGTGCCGGGGTCGATGCGCTGGCCACCGAGCTGGTAGAAGTTCTTCAGCTCGAGCTCGCGCGTCGCGTTGAACAGCGTGTCCTTGAACCCCACGCCGGCGGCGTCCTTCACGAGCCGGCTGGCGGGCGCGCGCAGCAGCTTCATCTGGATGGTCGGCACCCCGTCCAGGTCGGCGACGGGCTCGAGGCTCCCCACCTGCACATAGGGGCCCGTCGAGCCCGCCGGGCGGGCGCGATAGGTCACCCCCAGGCGCTGGTCTCCCACCATCTGGCGCCGAAGCCGGATGACCTTGTAATTCGGGCCGTAGATGTCGCGCAAGATCTCGTAGTCCTCGTCCGCCCCGGCCGTCAGCGGCGTGAAGAGGCCAAGCACCGCCGGGACGGTGGTGTCGGGCGGCGCACCGCCCGCGACCGGCGGAGCCAGCACGGCCCGCCCGCGCACCGTGCTCACGTTGACGGTGTAGTCCGCGTTGTCACGGTAGAGCACGATGCTGGCGTCCTCGATGTCGAGTGTCGTGGTGTCGGGGGAGATGGCGAGCGTCGGGGCGTTGGGGTCGTAGAGGAAGAAGTAGATTCCCTTCACGTAGTCGAAGTCGTTCAGGGTCTGGTTCTGCTTCGAAGCACCCCCGGTGTAGCTCGCGCGCTCGCTCTTGCCCTCCTGCTTGCTCGCCAGGATCGTGAAGTCGAGTGGGCCGTAGCGCAGCGCCGTCTTGACGCCGAAGAGGCCCTCGTTGCGGCCGCTGTAGGAGACATACTGGGTGCCGGGCAACGTCAGGCTGGTGTTGCCCAGATCGAGCGCCTGGACCAGGTCGTCCTCGCCGCCGCGATAGTTGATGGCCATGCGGTTGGCGAGCGGGATCTTGATGGCGGAGTTCTGCAGCAGATTGACCTTGATGCGGTCGGATAGCTGCCCCTCGAGGCGGATGTCCAGATCCTGCTGCATGTTCAGCGTCGGGAACAGCGAGCGCTTCTGGCCCAGCATTCCCATCTGTTGGTTGCTCCAGTCGCTCTGTCCTGAGAGCCGGATGTTCTCGGAGCCGGAGACGTTCAGTGCCGGGCCGCCGGGCCCGAGTAGGTTCTGCACGCGCGCCGGCAGCGGCGAGGGCAGCTTGAACGATAGTCCCGTCGTGGAGGCCCCCTGGCCCGAGCCCCCAGCCTTGACGTTGATGCTCCGCCGGGAGGTCTCGAGCCACAGTCGTTCGAACGTGAGCCGGCCGGTCTCGCGGGAGAAAGCCGAGAGCGAGCGCGCCGCGCCCGGTCCCAGGGGGATCTCACCCAGGCGCGTGGACGTGCTCACCGTGGCGGAGTCGGGGTCCATGGTCACTCGCAGGGAGCGCGGGTCGGGGTTCAGCTTCAGCCCCGGGGAGTGCAGCCGCAGGGGCCGCAGGATCCCCAGGACGAACTGGTCCTCCAACGCCAGCCGGGAAGCACTCTTCCAGGCCGGCGGGAGAGAGTCCGCGGGGAACGCCATACGGCTGGGCTTCAACCCGAAGTGGGGAAACCCAATGAGCAACAGGAGGGCCGGAAGAGCGGTCAGCATGCGGGCAACCTAAACGGCTGCGCCCCCGTGGGAGGAGGCGCAGCCGACGACCCTAGCAGGGGAACCCCTGCCGGTCAAAGGCCCTCGATTTAATCCGTCGCTCCCGTCCCGACTCATGAGGTAGGCTGCGCAGCCATGCGTATCCTCCACTGGTACATCCTGAAGCAGCATCTGGTTCCCTTACTGCTGGGTTTCGGTGTGGTTACGTTCCTCATCGAGACGGGCGTCCTGCGCGACTACCTGGACCTGATCATCAACCGGGGCGTGCCCACTCCGGCGGTGCTCCAGCTCTTCCTGTTCTCTCTGGGCTACATCGTGCCGTTGTCGGTGCCCTGCGCGGTCCTGGTGGCCGTGCTGATGACCTTCGGCCGCCTCTCCCAGGACAACGAGATCACCGCACTGCGCGCCAGCGGCGTCAACCTGGCCACCATCCTCGTCGGACCGCTGCTGGCGGCCACCCTGATGGCGGCGGGCCTCACGTTCTTCAACGACCGGGTATTGCCCGAGGCTAACCATGCCTTCGCCAACCTGCTCATCGACATCGGCCGCATGCGGCCCACGGTGAAACTCCAGGAGGGAGTCTTCATCACCGACTTCCCGGGCTACAACCTGCTGGTTCAGTCCGTGAACGGGCGCACCAACGAGATGCGGGGTGTGACCATCTACCAGATGATCGCCGGCGGGCCACCCAACCTCATCCTGGCCAAGCGCGGCTTCCTGACCTACACGCCCGACGGTCGCACGGCGGTGCTCAAGCTGAAGGACGGGGAGATCCATGAGATCCCGGCCAACGAGGGCGGCCCACGGAAATACCGGCGGATGGTCTTCAAGACCAATGTCATCCTCATCCAGGGCGCGGGCGCCATCCTGGAGCGCAGCGTGCGCGAGACACGCAGCGACCGGGAGATGAGCATCAGCCAGCTCGCGCAGGACCGGGAACAGGTGATCTTGCAGGACCAGACCTCCACCGCACAGCACCTGGAACACCTCGCCACCTACGGGCTCAGCGCCCGCGACCTGGAGACCGTGATCCCCACCGGGCTTTCATGGGGCGCGCGTGTGACCATGACCCTGCGGGCGCTATTCGGCAGCAGCCCGGCGCTCGAACGCGTGCAGCGGGAGAACCCCCAGGTGTGGACCGAGCTGGAGCTCTGGCGGCTGGAGCGCGAGGCGCTCGGGCAGCGGGCAGGCTCGCTTTCGGTCGAGATCCACAAGAAGTTCTCGCTGCCGGCGGCCTGCGTTGTGTTCGTCTTCATCGGGGTATCGATTGGCATGCGCGTGCGTAGAGCAGGGCCCGCGGTGGCCTTCGTTTCGGTGGCGTTCTTCCTCTTCTACTATCTCTGCCTGATCGGCGGCGAGGAGCTGGCCAACCGGCAACTGCTGCCGCCCTGGCTGGCCATGTGGCTCCCGAATCTGGTACTCGGGACCTGGGGCCTGCTGGCCACCCTGCGCTCAATCGAGGTCTGGCGGCCCCGGGCCCTCGGGGTGACACCCTGGGGCTGGGGCTGGGGCCGCAGCCGCAAAGACTCCCAGGACACGCTGCCCGCGCCCTCTCCCAGAGGAGGACCGTCCGCGTGAAGCTTCTCGACCGTTATCTGCTTCGGGAGTTCTCCGGCTACCTGGCCCTCGGACTCGTCGGCACCCTCGCCATCTTCATCGTGGTGGACGTGTTCGAGAAGATCGGCGTGTTCATCGACCACCACGCCGCCTTCTCGTTGATCGGGCGCTACTATCTCTACTGTCTACCCGAAAAGCTGGTGGAGGTGCTGCCCATCGCGCTCCTGATGGCCACCTTCCTCGCGCTTGGTCAGCTCAACAAGTTCGGCGAGCTGACCGCGATGCGCACCTCCGGGCGCTCGCTGTTCGGCATCCTCGCGCCGGTGATGGCGGTGTCCGCCGCTTCCACGCTGTTCTCCCTCGGCCTGAGCGAATCCGTGGTGCTGGAGACGAACCGACAGCGGAACGTGATCTACGACCAGGAGATCCAGGGCATGCGGCGCCACCAGGAGACCGAGCGAGCCGACGTCACCTATCTGGGCGAGGGCGGCCGCATCTTCTACATGCGGCTGTACCTGGTGGGCGAGCAGCGCATGCACGAAGTCTCGCTGCAGGAGTTCCGCGGCGGCGCTCTGGTGCGACGCCTCGACGCCGCCGAGGCCAGCTGGGACGGAACGCGCTGGGTGTTCTCCTCGGGCTTTCGGCGCGAATTCTCGGGCAACCGGGAGCAGGTGAGGGCCTTCGACCGGATGGCGGTGAACGGGATCCGCGAGCAGCCCGCAGACTTCGCCAAGGAGAGCCGCAACCCGGCCGAGATGAACTTCTTCGAGCTGTGGTCCTACGTGCAAAAACTGCACGCCAGCGGGGCACGCGTGGCGAACTATCTGGTGGACCTGCAGGTGAAACTGGCCTTCCCGCTGGTCAACCTGATCGTGGTGCTGATCGGCGCGCCGGTGGCCACGCGCCTGCGCATGCAGAGCGCAGCGCTCGGCTTCGGACTCTCAATCATCATTTCCTTCTGCTACTACGCCTTGCTGCGCACCGGGCAGGCCCTGGGTCATGCCGGCGCGCTGAATCCGTATCTGGCGGGCTGGCTGGGGAACCTGGTCTTCGGCGCGGTGGGCGCGGTCATGATGGCGCGCGCCCAGAGACGGTAGACGAGGGGGGGGGGGGGTGATGCAGCGCGCGAACGCGACGGCGGCGCGCGCGGTCCGCGGCGAGCAGCGCCAGCGAGCCGTTGGTGGAGGCGAAGATCAGCGTGCGCCCTCCCGCGGTCTCGAAGCCGTACTCGAAGGGCGAGTTACCGAAGTCGAGGCCGGCAATCCGCGCCCGTCACCCTCCCCGCACCGGAAGTTCGACTTGCGCCCGGGTTGAGCGTTCCATGGCGTGCGAGGCTGAGCGTTTCAACGGGCGGGTTGAGACACGAACCTCACGGGCCCCTGCTCTTCTATCCATCGGTGCTGCTGAGGACACGAATGTACGGTCGCGACATGTCGTGGCAAGCCTTTGTTCTCCTCGTGGTGCTCTTCGCGTCCGTGGGCAACGCGACCCGACCGGCGAGCGTCGTTGCGGGATCCGTGCCGGCGGCATCTGCCGACGGCGTCCGTGCACTCCTCGAGCGCGGCTACTACTTCTCCGCCCGTGATGCGGCACGCGCTCTGCTCAGCGCGGCCGCAGCTGCCGGGGATTCCGCCAGCGTGGCGGAGGCGCTGGAGTTCTACCTGGGAGGAGCCGAGATCTTTGCAGGCGCCAGGCCTGCCGACGGCCCACAGGTTGCTGCGCGGCTGGTCCGAATCCGCGAGGCGCAGTTGCGCCCTGACAGTTCCGCTCTGGCCACGAGCCTGTTGTTCCTCGGCAGCTCGCTTCGCGTGTCGAACCAGGTGGCTCAGTCGAGAGCTCCGCTCGAGCGGGCGATTCGCGAGCGGACCTATGGCCCGGTTGGTCTGGAAGCGGCCCAGAGCCAGTTCCAGCTCGCGCTGACCCTCCGCGCCCAGAGGGACACGAGCGCGGCGCGGAAACTACTCCAGCGATCCATGGAGACCTGGCACCTAGCAGGCTGCTGAAAAACCCTCGCGTACCGGCCGCGTACGCCGCGGCGATCCCGGGAATGCTCAAGTTCCCTTGGAAAACAGAGAGTGCTGATTCTCCATGTTGATCCAAAATCGGTCCGCAGCGACTATTTCAGCAGCCTGCTAGGCTCTGTCTGAGAACGGTCGCATGCCGCAAGATGCTGCCACCTCGTCACGGACGGCGAGACAGGGAGGGTCGAACGGATGCGACGCTACGAAGTCACGGATGAACAGTGGAAGCTGATCGAGCCGTTGATGCCGGCTGCTGCTGCGACGGGACGGAAGCGGGTCCCGCCGCGTACGGCGCTCAACGGGGTGCTCTGGGTGCTGCGCAGCGGATCGCCGTGGCGCGACCTGCCCGAGCGCTACGGGCCGTGGCCGTCGATCTACCATCACTCCAACTCCTGGCGCCGCACCAAGATCTTCGAGCGGATCCTCGAGTCCTTGCAGATGCGGCTCGACGCGGAAGGCCACATCGATTGGGATCTCTGGTGCGTGGATGGTTCGACGGTGCGCGCCTCGCGAGCGGCCGCCGGGGCCGGGAGAAAGGGGGCTCCGAAGAACCCAAAGACCACGCACTGGGCCGCTCGCGCGGTGGATTCAGCAGCAAACTCCACCCGGTTGCTGACGGTCACGGACTCCCCCTCGCGATCCACGTCACGGCCGGGCAGGTCCACGAGAGCACGCAGTTCGAAGAAGTCCTGAACCGGGTGCGCATCCGCCAGCCCCTCGGTCCGCCACGGACGCGGCCAGAGTGCCTGGCGGGCGACAAGGGCTACAGCTACCCGCGCATCCGCTCCTGGCTTCACCGCCATTCGATCCGCGTCGTCATTCCGCGGCGCAGCGACCAGCACCCCGACGACGGGCGGCACCGCTTCGACAAGAAGCTCTATCGTCAACGCTGCACCATCGAGCAGTGCATCGGCTGGCTCAAGGAATGCCGTCGCCTGGGCACACGATTCGAGAGGCTGGCCGTGAACTTCATCGCGATGATTCATGTCGCTTTCATTGAACGCCATCTGCGTGTGGCGTTCTCAGACAGAGCCTAGCAGGCTGCTGAAAAACCCTCGCGGACCGGCCGCGTACGCCGCGGCGATCCCGGGAATGCTCAAGTTCCCTTGGAAAACAGAGAGTGCTGATTCTCCATGTTGATCCAAAATCGGTCCGCAGCGACTATTTCAGCAGCCTGCTAGGGCAACGACGACGATCACCCGGCGGGCGTTCCAGCACGAAGGGCCACCCCGCCGCCCGCCCCCGCACTCAGGCTTCGAACGCCTGCGAGATTGTATCGAGTCCCGCGCAGAACTCCACGTCGCGCGCGAACTCAGGTCCCAGCGAGCGCAGGTAGCGCCCGTGCGAGGCACCCTGCACCAGCGCGCGCACCTCGGCCGCATCGCGCGGGGCCGTGCGGCGCGCGAACGCGGCCGCGGCGCCCGCGACCCGCGCGCCGCGCGCGGCCAGCCGCTCCACCAGCCAGCCGGCGAAAGCCGCGTCCTCGAGCGCATAACCGCCCAACTTGCCCGCGCACACGACGGTGACCATCTCGTCGGCGGCGACCGCCTCGAGTACCGCGTTCGCGTTGACGAAGGCGCCGAGTACGCGCCGCCGCGCGCGGCCCGCGGCAAGCAGCGCCTGCGAGCCGTTGGTGGAGGCGAAGATGAGCGTGCGCCCGCCCACGGTCTCGAAGCCGTACTCGAAGGGCGAGTTGCCGAGGTCGAAACCGGCGATCCGCCGCCCGTCGCGCTCCCCGCACAGCACGGCGCCGGGGTGGCGGGCACGGAGCGCCAGGGCCTCCTCGGGCGTACCCGCGGCGAGGATGGCGCGCGCGCCGTGCAGCCGCGCCTGCGTGAGGACGCTGGTGGCGCGCAACACGTCCACCACCACGGCGGTGGCCCGCGGGGACACGGTCCCGCCCCCGGGAGTGAGCAGGACGGAGACCCGCGCCGGCACGGTGCGCTGCGCTGGGCTAGGAACCCACGGCGGCCGTGGCGGCAGCTCCGGCCGGTGCGGACCTGGGCCCCAGCAACCGCTCGACGAAGTGGGTGTCGAGATCCCCCCGCTGGAAGGCGGGGTCGCGGACCGCGAGCAGGTGGAAGGGGATCGTGGTCTTGATGCCCTCCACGATCAATTCCTCGAGCGCGATCTCCATGCGGCGCAGCGCCTCGGGCCGGTCCTTCCCGCGCGCGATGAGCTTGCCGATCATCGAGTCGTAGTAGGGCGGCACGGTGTAGCCGGTGTAGACGTGGCTGTCCATGCGCAGGCCGGGCCCGCCGGGCCGGTAGAAATAGGTGATCGCACCCGGGCTCGGGCGGAAGCCGTGCTCGTGGTCCTCGGCGTTGATGCGGCACTCGAAGGCGTGCCCCTCCCAGCGCACGTCCTCCTGCCGGATCGAGAGTCGCTCGCCGGCCGCCACCAGGATCTGCTCCTTCACCAGATCCAGCCCGGTCACTTCCTCGGTGACCGGATGCTCGACCTGGATGCGCGTGTTCATCTCCATGAAATGGTAGGAGCCGTCCTGGTCGAACAGGAATTCCATGGTGCCCGCGCCCCGGTAGCCGATGGACTGCGCGCCGCGCACGGCCAACGCACCGATCCGGCAACGCTGCTCCTCCGTCAGGAGCGGGCTGGGTGCCTCCTCGATGAGCTTCTGATGGTTCCGCTGCACCGAGCACTCGCGCTCGCCCAGATGGACCAGATTGCCGTGGGTGTCGCCGAACAGCTGGAACTCGATGTGGCGCGGCCGGGCGATGTACTTCTCCAGGTAGACCACGTTGTTGCTGAAGGCCGCGCCCGCCTCGGCCTGCGCGACGCCGAAACCCAGGCGCAACTGCTTCTCGTCCCAGGCCACGCGCATGCCCCGCCCACCACCACCCGCCGCCGCCTTGATGATGACCGGGAAGCCGATGCCGCGCGCCAGGGAGATCGCCTCGTCCACGTCGGGGACCGCGCCCTCGCTGCCCGGCACGATCGGCAGTCCGGCGGCCTGCATGGTGCGGCGCGCCTCGATCTTGTCGCCCATGCGGCGGATCATCTCGGCGGTCGGGCCGATGAAGGTGAATCCGCAGGACTCGCAGACCTCGGCGAAGTGCGCGTTCTCGGCGAGGAAGCCGTAGCCGGGGTGGATGGCGTCGGCGCCCGCGATCTCGGCGGCCGAGATCAGGCGCGCGATGTGGTTGTAGGACTGCACCGGCGGGGGCGGCCCGATGCACACTGACTCGTCCGCCAGCCGCACGTGCAGGCTGTCGCGGTCGGCCGTGCTGAAGACCGCCACGGTCGAGATCCGCAGTTCGCGGCAGGCACGGATGATGCGCAGCGCGATCTCCCCCCGATTCGCCACCAGGACCTTGCGGAACATCAGTTCAGGAAGCCCTCGTTGGGTGGGGTGACCACGGCTTTGCGCGGAGCGCCGTCGCTGGCGGCGGCACCGCCAGCCGGCGGTGCCCCGGTCGGGGACGCCGCTTCCTGGACCGGCTGCCAGGTGCGGTCGGAGGAAGCGTCGATGCCCTTGAGCTTGAGTGCCAGCTCGTTCGGGTTGTTGGCGTTCTTGAGCGCCTCTTCCTCGCTGATCAGATCCTCGCGCAACAGGCCCATGATGGACTGGTCGAAGGTCTGCATCCCGTACTGGGTCATACCCTCGGCGATCAGGGCGCGCAGCAGCGGGGTCTTCTCCGGATTCATGATGTACTCACGCACCGTCGGCGTGCTGGTCATGACCTCGATCGCCGGCACGCGGCCGGCACCGTCGCGCCGTGGGATGAGACGCTGGGAAATCACCGCCCGCAGGTTCGAGCCCATGGACAGGCGCAGCTCGTCGTGCTGGTGCGGCGGATAGAAGGAGATGATGCGCTGCAGCGTCTGCACGACGTCCGTGGTGTGCAGGGTGGAGAGCACCAGGTGCCCGGTGTCCGCCGCCATCAGCGTGGTGCTCATCGTCTCCAGATCACGGATCTCACCCACCAGGATGATGTCCGGGTCCTGGCGCAGCACGTACTTGAGGCCGTCGTGGAACGAACGCGTGTCCAGGCCCACCTCGCGCTGGTGGATGAAGGACAGGCGGTCGCGGTGCAGGAACTCGATCGGATCCTCGATGGTGATGATGTTGCGCGTCGTGACCCGGTTGACCGCATCGATCATGGCCGCCAGCGTCGTGGACTTGCCCGAGCCGGTGCGCCCGGTGACCAGCACCAGCCCGCGCGGCGAGAACGCCAGCTCGCGCACGATCGGGGGCAGCGTCAGGTCCTCGATGCTCGGCACCTCGACCGGGACGTGACGCAGCGCCAGGGCGGGCGTGCCGCGCTGCATGAAACAGTTGGCGCGGAAGCGGGCCAGGCCCGAGACGCCGAAGGCGAAATCGATCTCGCTGTGGGTGGAGAAATAGAGGCGCTGCTCGTCGTTGAGCAGTTGGTCGACCACGTCGCGCAACTCGGGCGCCGACGGCGAACTCTCCTCGAGGGTATAGAGAACACCGTCCACGCGCACCACCGGCGCGGTCCCGGCCTTGAGGTGCAGGTCGCTGGCGTGGGCCGCGATCATCTTCTCGAGTACGGTGCGAATGTTCATGAACAGCACCCTTCGTGCGCCCGGTCCGGGCTCACGCGGGCTCGATCAGAAACAGCTTCTGCCCGAACTCGACCGGCTGGGCGTTCTCGACCAGGATCTTCACGACCCGTCCCCGGTGCTCGGATTCGATCTCGTTCATGAGCTTCATGGCCTCGATGATGCAGACCGTCTGCCCCACCTCGACCAGGTCGCCCGACTCGACGTACGGATCCGCGTCCGGGGCCGGAGCCAGGTAGAAGGTCCCGACCATGGGGGACGTGATTGCAGCGAGGTTCTCGGTCACCTGCGGGGCGGATGCCACCGTTCCCTCCGCAGCTGCCGCCGGCCTCTCCTGCGCCGGAGCGAAAGCCGCCGCCGGGGAGAAACCCGCGTTCACCAGGAGGTGAGACTGGGCGGCGATGCGCACCGTCCGGTCCCCGGAGCTGACCTCGAGTTCGCCGATGCCGGTGCGCTGCACGAGGCGGATGAGCTGGCGGAGTTCCGCCAACCCCACCGCGCCCAGCAGGGCACCATCTGCGTTATCGGTCCCCGCAGGTGCAAGCTTCACGGCTTTGTCCCTGAGCCGCAGATTCATCTTCTTGGGCTTGCCATGCTTACGGTCAGACTTGGTCACGGGAGAGGACTCCCATCAGCCCGCGCAGTGCCAGTTCGTAGCCCGCTGGGCCGAAACCCTGGACCACCCCGACGGCGGCCCCGGAGATCAGTGAAGCGTGTCGAAACGTCTCGCGAGCGCAGGGATTGCTCAGGTGCACCTCGACCACGGGGATCCCGGCGGCTGACACCGCGTCCCTCAGGGCCACGCTCGAGTGAGTCAGCCCGCCCGGGTTGAGGAGAACCCCGTCCGCGCTGCCTTTCGCCGAGTGAAGAGCGTCAATCAGCACACCCTCGTGATTGGTCTGCCGGCACTCGACCTCGCACCCCAGTTGGAGGGCAAGGGCCTCGAGGAGGCCGTGGATGTCGTCCAAGGTCGCCCGGCCATAGACGGCTGGTTCCCGGGTCCCCAGCGCGTTGAGGTTCGGTCCGTGCAGGACGAGGATTCGCATCAACTTGGCGCTCATCCCACGGCTCCGGCCTCGAGCAGAGCGGCACGCACCAGCCGCCTGGAAATCTGACGCGGGACGCTAGCATGGCCTATCCGGGGCGTCAATACCCAGCGGATCGTCCGCGCTGAGCCCTTCTTGTCGCACCGCATGGCCTCGAGCAGGGGCCCCACGGGGACCGGAGGCAGCTTCCAGGGCAGGCCGAAGAGATCGAGCAGGACCTCCAGGCGGACCCGGGCCTCCAGGGGCAGCCCCGCCTCGCTCACCGAGAGCGCCGTGGCCACCCGCAGCCCCAGCGCCACCGCTTCTCCATGCAACAGAGCGCGAAAGCCGGTCACGACCTCGAGCGCGTGGCCGGTCGTGTGTCCCAGGTTGAGCGCGGTGCGCGGCCCCCCCTCGCGCTCCCGCTCGTCCGCAATCACGACGCGGGCCTTGGCCCGGATCGAGCGAGCCACGGCCCCGGCGAGCGCCTGCGGCTCGCCGGCAGCGAGCGCTTCGGCGTGTCGCTCGAGCCAGGCGAAGAGCCGCCGGTCCGCTGCCAGCCCCAGTTTCACGACCTCGGCAAGCCCCGCCTTGCGGTGGCGGACGGGCAGCGTCCGCAGCAGGTCGGGATCCACGAGCACCCCCACCGGCTGGTGGAAGGCGCCCGCCAGATTCTTGCCGGCCGCCAGGTTCACGGCAGTCTTGCCCCCCACGCTGCTGTCCACCTGCGCCAGGAGCGAAGTCGGCACATCCACCCAGGGCACGCCCCTCAGGTACGTGGCGGCGAGGAAGCCGGCGAGGTCACCCGTGACACCGCCTCCCAGCGCGACCACCGCGCCGCTCCGGTCGAGACCCAGCGCCACGCAGCGTTCCCACAACCAGGCGAGGCGCCGAGGACTCTTGGAGCGCTCTCCTGGGGGCATGCGCACCAGGTCTGCAGCGCACCCCGCGGCCCGCAGCGAACGCAGGGCCCGCGCGCCGTAAATTCGCGCCACTCGAGTGTCGCTCACCACCACGATGCGCCTGGCGCCGGTGGCCGCACGCACGAAAGCACCGAGTCCGTCGAGGCCACCGCGCGCGATCCGCACCCGTGAGCGGACGCGGGTGGCTGGATAGCGCAGCAGCAGATCGGCCATGCGACGCAGTATAGGGCTCTCCGCGGCGGGCGCGAAGGCCCAAGGTGGCATTCCGGGGCGGCGGCGGCCGGAGCTGCCGCCGGGCCTTCAGCGCCTGGGGCTGCCGCCCGCGGCAGGCGCCGAGCCCGGCGCCGGGGTCTGGCGCAGACCGCCCAGCGCCCAGGCCGGCAGCGAGTCGCGCGACTCCGCCAGGCTCACGCGGCCGGAGCGCCGCTCATCGCCATGGACCCACACCAACGTCACGACCGTCTTCGGTGGCGTCTCGGCCACCCAGCGAGCCAGTTGTTCCGGATACTCGACCCGCTCGCGCTCGAAACCCACGATGAGATCCTGGGGCCTGAGCCCCACGCGCGCCGCCGGACCACCGGCCTGCACGCTCTCGACCCGGGCGCCGAGCGCCACCTCCGCGTTGTCGATCTCGCTGCGCACCACCTCCGCCCGTGTGCTCACGCCCAGATAGCCGTGGCGCATGCGCCCGTCGCGTTTGAGGCTCTGGTAGACCGGCCACACCTGCTGGATGGGCATGACGAAGCTGGTGCCACTCGGGCGGCGGTCGGCGCCCCCACCCAGACCAGGGTTGGGCGAACCCAGTTCCCCCTGCACGATGCCCACCAACTCGCCCCGCATATCGAGCGCCGCTCCGCCGCTATTGCCCGGGTAGACGATGTTGGTGAGTTGCAGGAGCGAGGTGCGGGGCTCCCGGTAGACATACTCGACCATGCCGACCGACTGCGTGGACTGCGCCCGGTACGAAGTCCCCACCGCGATCACCCGGTCGCCGAGTTGCGCGGGACGCGCGGAGGGTCGCAACCACGGGAGCTCGAGCTCTGGAACGCGGAGCAGGGCCACGTTGAAGACGAGATCCATGCCCACCAGCTGCGCCTCGGCCTCGAGGTCATTGGAGGTGTACACGATGATGTGTTCGGAACCCAGCACGACGCTCGCGGTGGTGAGGATGATGTGCTCCTCCACCGCCACCCCCGAGCCGACGCGGGTGTGCACGCGGCTCTCCGATTGCTTGGCGCCAGACCCGGCGCTGGTCTCCGTGCGCTGGGCGAAGACCGTGACCACGCTGTGCCCGGTCTGGTTCGCGATCGCTTCCACGCTCGCCGGCAGCGTGGATGGCTCGACCTGGGGGCGGGCAGCCGGTGCGAGGAGCAACACGAATACGCCGGCCAGCCTGGCCGCCCGGCGAACCGTTCGATAGCCCTGCGTCGTCATCCCGGCGGAGGCCTTCTTCAGAAAGTGATGACCGGTCGCTGTCCCTCAGGATCACGCTTGACCCGACCGCCAGACACCGCGGCCGAGCCGAGTACAAACTCGACGTTCTTGTCCGGGTCGAACAGGCTCTCGGCACTCCCCTGGTGAGCTTCCGGACGGCGCTCCCCCGGCTTCACGCTGGGTATCGGAACGATACGGGGCTCCCTCGGCCCCTCGACCTTGACGATCTGGGGAACCTGGCTCGATGCCGGGGTCTTCCACTGGAGGTTGGACCCGACGAGCATGGCTGCGACCACGAGCACGGCCCCCGCGGCCGCCACGGCAACGGGCACCCAGCGCGAGCCGGCCTCGCGGACGAAATCCGGCGCGGTCGTGGCGCGGCGCGAGCGCACCAGCACCCGGTCCATGAAATCGGCGGACGCCTCGATCCTGGGCAGCGAAGCCGTCAACTCGAGGGCGCGCGCAAACTCGTCGTACTCCGTGCGGCACGGCGGGCACGAGGCGAGGTGGCCCTCGAGCCCGTCCCGCTCGGCCTGCGTGAGTTCGTCATCCCAGCAGGCCCCGAAGAGGCGCCGGGCCCGGTTGCAGATCATGAGTCTCCTGCTTTCGCGAGTAGTGGTTGGAGCTTGTGCTTGAGCATGCCCCGGGCGCGATTGATGCGCGAGCGCACCGTCCCGCCCGGGATGCCGAGTACCTCTGCGATCTCCTCGTAAGGCAGACCCTCGATGTCCCGCAGGACCAGGGCCAGCCGGTATTTTTCCGGCACCGTCGCGATCGCCCGCCCCACGGCTTCCTGGAGTTGCTCCCGCTCGAGCATCGTCTCCCGGCTCTCCGTCGAATCCGCGAGTTGGATCACGCGGTCCTTCAGCGTCTCTTCCAGCGCATCCAGACTGAACCAGTTGCGTTTGCGGACCCGCCGCCGGATCTCGTTCTTCGCGAGGTTGGCGGCGATCGTGAAGACCCAGGTCGAGAATTTCGACCCGTGCCGATAGTTTCGGCGGTGCACGTACACCCGCACGAAGACTTCCTGCGCCAGGTCATCAGAGCATTCCCGATCGTTCAGGACCCGGCTCACCAGATTGGTGACCCGGCCCTGAAAACGGCGCACGAGCTCGGGGAACGCCCTTGGGTCGTCCACCGCCACCCGGTCCATGAGATCCTCGTCCGAGAGGCTCAGGATCGGGGGCGCCGATGCGTCACGGTCAGTCGGCAACAGGTTCCTCGCCCTTTGTTCCTACCCCGCCCAGGAAATGGGGTTCCATGTGGTCAACGCAACTCGGACAGCTTGGCCCGGACCCTGGCATTGCCCTGGTCCTGGCGCAGGCTCCGCGCGTACTGCTCCCTCGCCAAGTCGATGAGGTTCAGGTCCCTATAGACATCTCCCAGGTGCTCGCTGACCACCGGATCCCCGTCGGTCAGCTCGACCGCCCGCTCGAGGTCCCGGCGGGCCTCGGCCAGCCGACCCAACCGATAGTAGACCCAGCCCCTCGAGTCCAGGTAGGCGCCGTTGTCCGGCTCCTGAGCCACGGCCCTGCCCACCAAGTCCTCGGCTTCGGCCAGATCGCGGTCGTGATCGGCGAAGAGATAACCCAGGGTGTTGAGCGCCGAGCTATTGTCGGGCTCTCGGGCAAGCACGTCACGGACCGCGCTCACCGCGCCCTCCACGTCGCCCAGCCTTTCGCGGCAATAGGCCAGCTGCAACCCCGCCCGGACTGGAGCCCGCCCGCGATGCACCAGGTCCGCCCACACGGACTCGGCCGCGACGAATCGACCGTGCGTCTGCAGCAGTCCGCCCAGCACGAAACGGGGCGTCAACGAGTCCGGGGCCAGTTCAACGGCGCGCCGCGCAACCGCTTCGGCCCCGACCGTATCGCCCGTCGCCGCGCGGATCTGGGCCACGAGCATCGGGCCTCGATAGTCAGCGGCGTGGCTCCGGGCCCAGTCCTCGGCACGCACCACAGCCTCGCGCTCGCGCCCACGCAGCACCAGGATACCAGCCGCCTGTGCAACTCGAGCCGGGTCGGCCGGAGCGGCCCCGGTCAACTGGTCGAGCAACTCGCCGGCCCGCGCGACATGACCGAGACGCAGCGCCAGATCCGCCTCGACGCCGATCGCGTCCAGATCGTCAGGCTGCGCCCTCCGCACGATCCCGACCTCCTTGTAGGCTTCAGCGTGCCTCCCCGCGCCCACGAGCAGGTTCACCAGGCGCCGGCGCGTGGCCTGGTCTCCCGGGTGGATCTCCAGATGCTGGCGATAGAACCCCATGGCTTCGGCCGGGTGCCCGAGTCCATCCTGGATCCAGCCGGCGAGGAACAGCGCGCCCGGGCGCACCGGGTTGAGGGCCATGGCCTCCGCCAGCAATGAGTCGGCGGCCTCGAAGTGGCCCCTCCGGACTTCGACCGTGGCCAACTGGAACCAAGCCTCGCCGTCCCCTTCGTCGAGTTCGACGGCGCGGCGCCATCCCTTGGCTACCAGCTCGACCTGATCGAGCAACTCGGCGATGCGGGCCAGCGTCCTCCAGTAGTCCGCCTGCTGCGAATCGGCAGCCACAGCAGCCTGAAGCGCCTCCAACGACTCCCGTGGCCGGCCCAGGCTGAATAGCGCGTTGCCCTGAAGCCAGAAGGCGCGCGCATTGCCAGGATCGTGTTCCAACACGCGCCCGGCGTATTCGAGAGAGCGCTGCGACTCACCGAGCCGGGCAGCAACCTCGCTCACCCGGAGTTCGATCCCGGGCCGCCCCGGATCGAGGCGCAAGGCCTTCAGGTACTGCTCGAGCGCTTCCACTTCCACTCCGCGCTCTTCCAGAAGCAACCCTGAGAGGAAGCAGTTGAGCGCCGCTGCGGCGCCCGGTGCGGGGTCCGGGGCGGAGGCCACGGCGGGGGCCCCCGCAGCGGGCAGGGCAGCGCCAGGTCCAGGGACGGCAGGAGACTCGGCCGCCCTTGAAGGCGGCCCCGCCGTCGCGGCCGCGAGGAGGATGAAGCTGAGGACGCGTGCGACGGAAGCCATCACCAAATGAGCCTAGCACGCGCCGCGCGGCAGCGGCCAGCGCCTCCTCCCCGGCCCCGCGGTTTGCGCGGCGGAAGGCTCACGCGCATCATGGGACCCTGTGAACGCGAACGACTCCATCCCGCCGGGGCCAGCGGCCGCCGCCGCGGGCCAGCCATTGGCCCGCATCCTCGTCGTGGACGACGACCTGAGCGTGGCGCAGGTCATAGCGCACATGGCCGAGCAGCTCGGTCACGCTACCGCCATCGCTGGCAGCGTGGACGAGGCCCTCGGCCGGATCGCCCGGGATTCCTTCGATGTCGTCGTCACGGACCTCAGCATGCCCGGGCGCAACGGACTCGACCTGCTCAAGCACGTGCAGGCGGAGAACCCCGAGATCCCCGTCGTGCTCATCACCGGCAAGGGCGCCATCGACACGGCCATGGAGGCAATCAAGGGCGGCGCCTACGACTACCTCGCAAAGCCGCTCCAGCTCGAGATGCTGGGTGCCCTGCTGCGCCGCGCGATCGAGAAGAAGCGCATGGCCGAGGAGGTCAGGCATCTGCAGCGCGAAGTCAGCAAGCGCTCGCCGGCCGGGGAGATCATCGGCTCCTCGCCGCGGATGCTCGAGGTCTACAAGATCCTGCAGCGCGTGGCCCCGAGCCGGACCAACGTGCTGATCCTGGGCGAGAGCGGCACCGGCAAGGAACTCGTGGCGCGGAAGCTCCACGAGCGCAGTCCGCGGCAGGCGGAACGCTTCGTCGCGGTGAATGTCTCGGCCATCCCCGAGGGCCTGCTGGAGAGCGAGATGTTCGGTCATGTGCGCGGGGCGTTCACCGGCGCCATGACGGCCCGGCGGGGGCTCTTCGATGAGGCGCACCGGGGCACGCTGTTCCTCGACGAGATCGGCGATCTCTCGCTGCCGCTGCAGGCGAAGCTCCTGCGGGTGATCCAGGAGCATCGCATCAAGCCGGTGGGCGGGAACGAGGAGCACGAGGTGGATGTGCGCCTCGTGGGCGCGACGCACCGCGACCTCGACGAGATGGTGCAGCGCGGACTGTTCCGCGAGGATCTGTACTATCGGATGAACGTGGTCTCGATCTCCCTGCCACCGCTGCGGGAGCGCGGGGCGCAGGATGTCGAGATGCTGCTCGAGCACTTCCTGCGCGAGTACGAGCAGGAGACCGGGAAGACGTCGCCCCGCGTGTCGTCCGAGGCTTTCCGGTTGCTCAAGGCCTATGCCTGGCCTGGCAATGTGCGCGAGTTGGAGAACGTACTGGAACGGGCGGCGCTCATGTCCACGCACGGCTTCATCACGCCGGAAGCTCTTCCACCCAGGCTCCACGGCCTCCCGCACCCCCCGGTGTTCCTCACTCCGGAAACAGGCTTCACCCCCCTGAACGCCATGATCGAGCGCTATGTCGAGCGCGTCCTCGACCACGCAAAGGGTAACAGGACCCGTGCAGCCCAGATCCTGGGAATCTCGCGCCGGACCATCCACCGGATGGCTGAACGGCGGCGGCGATCCGAGGGCTCAGAGTAGGACGTTCTGTCGCTAACCGCACCAAACTGTCCCACTTCTGGAAACGACCACGGTGCTTGTGTTTGCATCGTAGCAGCAGAAGAACGCGACACTCTGTCTCGTTCATGCACTCATGAATCAGCCTGGGCAGGACTACAATACGCACCGCTGACTTCTAGTTAATCACTTGCTGTAGAGCAAGATAAGGCCTTTGTGCTCGATGATTGTGATTCTGGCATCCTGGATGCTAGGGAGGTTCTACGACAGATTTATCCAGTTTCTGTCGTCACCGCATGACGGACACGGAAGATCCGAGGGGCCTGTCTTGAATGTGCGTGGCGACAGTCTTGAAGCGGGGGGCGCAAGCCCCTCGCTTCGATAGTTATCGAAGCGCCGGGACTGGCCAGGTCCCCCTGTCCCCCGGGGAACGACCAGACCTCTGATCTTCCAGAACGGAAGACCAACCCGGCACCGAAAACAGAGACGGGCGGCAGGAGTTCTCGCCGCCCGTCTCTGTTTTCGGTTCGTCCGTCAGCGGCGCCGCGCGCCGCGCGCACGGCGGCGCCCGTAGCCCGGCTCAGCCACCGGTCCGCCCTGCGGCGGCGTCACCCCCGGACCTGGCGCTTCCTCGGCCGCCTCTTCGCCCTGCGACTCGGCCCCGGGTTCGTCCTCGAAACGATCGGGCGCGGATTCCTCCTGTGGCTCCCAGGCTGGCGCAGGATCCCCCTCGGTCCAGGGCTCGTCCACGAACTCGGGCGACTCCCCCGCCAGCTCGGGCTCCACGGCAGCACCAATGCCAAAGGGATCGATGTGACGTTCGTCGAGCGGTCCCTCCGGCCGACCGATCTCCTCGACGCTGTCCTCCTCGTAAACGCTGAGCGGTGGCTCCACTTCCACGGGCCGTGTGATCCGCTCGATCGCTGGCTCGCGCGCACGGATCGGCCTCGGGAACACCGGCTCGGCCTTCGCAGCCTCTTCCCTGCCCGGTCCGCGGCTGCCACGGCCACTCCTGCGGCTGCGGAATCCATCGCGATCTGTTTCGACCGGCTCGCGCATCGCAACCGGCGGGACCACCGGGGCCTCGCGTGACTCCCGGCGCGGCTCGCGCTCTTCGCGGGCCTCGCGTGACTCCCGGCGCGGCTCGCGCTCTTCGCGGGCCTCGCGTGACTCCCGGCGCGGCTCGCGCTCTTCGCGGGCTTCGCGTGACTCCCGGCGCGGCTCGCGCTCTTCGCGGGCCTCGCGTGACTCCCGCTCTTCGCCACGGGACTGCCCCGGCCGCTCGACGCTCTCCAGGGCGTCCCGCGCCGCGGCCTGCTCGGCTTCCTTCTTGTTCGGGCCCCGGCCCTCACCCAGCGCCCGCCGCCCGACCATCACCTCCACCAGGAAGAGCTTCGAGTGGTCAGGCCCCATCTGGCTGCGGATCCGATACACGGGGTGCGTGCGGAAGGTGGTCTGCACGTATTCCTGCAGGTGGCTCTTGTAGTTGCGGTGGCGTTTGTCCGCCACGATCTCGCGCGAGCCGCGGAGCAGCCAGTACTCGATGAACTCGCGTGCCTCTTCGAAGCCCTGATCGAGGTAGATGGCCGCCACCACCGACTCGAAGGCGTCAGCCAGGATCGAGAGCCGCTGCCGGCCGCCGGATTCGACCTCGGAGTGGCTCAGCAGGACGAAGCGGCCGAGCCCCATCGAGAGCGCCTTGCGCGAAAGGATGGCCTTCGAGACCAGGAGCGACTTGGTCTTCGTGAGCTGGCCCTCGTGTTCGTCGGGGAACAACCGGTAGAGGTACTCGCTGGTCACCAAGCCGAGCACGGAGTCGCCCAGGAATTCCATCCGCTCGTTGGACTCCCGCGGGCCCATGCCGGTCACGCTCAGGTAGGAGCGGTGCGTGAGGGCCAGCCGGAGCAACTCCGGATCGTGGAAGGTGATGCGGAAGTGGCGGGAGAACTCCGCGATGGCACGGGCTTCCTGCTGGTCGAACGACTCGCCGCCGCGCCGCGCGGGTGGCGCGCCCGCCGCCCGGCGGGGCCGGACGAACAGGCCGGTGAGCCAGCTCCACCACGAGCGGCGGACCTGCGTCGGTGACGACCGGGGACGACGGCGGCGGCCACGGCCTCCGCCGCGGCGTGAGCGGCCTGCTACTTCACCGCCTTCAGGGCCAGAGTCGCGTTGTGCCCCCCGAACCCGAACGAGTTCGAAACGGCTGCCCGAACGCTTTGCGTTCGAGCCTGATGAGGAACGAAATCGAGGTCGCATCGGGGATCCGCATTATCCAGGTTGATCGTAGGTGGGACGATTCCGCGCGCCAGCACCAGGGCGGTGATCACCGCCTCGAGTCCTCCAGCGGCACCCAGCAGGTGGCCGGTCATGGACTTGGTCGCATTCATCATCAGGCGATGGGCATGCTCGCGGAAGACGGACTTCACGGCCAGCACCTCGACCGGGTCACCGGTGGGTGTCGAGGTCCCGTGCGCATTGATGTAGTCCACGTCTTCGGGAGCGAGGCCCGCGTCCTGGAGCGCGCGCCGCATGGCGCGCGCGGCACCGTTCCCATCTTCCGCAGGTGCGGTCAGATGGTAGGCGTCCGCCGAGGCCCCGTAACCGCCGAGCTCGCACAGGACCGGCGTATCACGGCGCCGGGCATGGGCCTCGGTCTCGAGTACGAGCACACCGGCGCCTTCGCCGATCACGAAGCCGTCCCGATCACGATCGAAGGGGCGGCTGGCACGTTGAGGGTCGTCGTTTCGAGTGGAGAGAGCTCGCGCCGAGCAGAAGCCGGCGATCGCCATGGGTGTGATGGTGGACTCCGCGCCACCACAGATCATCATGTCCGCGTCCCCGGCTCGCAGGAGCCGGAGGGCCTCGCCGATCGCATGTGCCCCTGAGGCGCATGCCGAGACCGTACCGAAGTTCGGACCTCGCAGGCCGAATCGAATCGAGACCTGTCCGGCCGCCATGTCCGAGATCATCATGGGAATGAAGTAGGGACTGACCCGGCCGGGACCCTTCTCGAGCAGGATCCGGTGCTGGGTCTCGAAGGTCTCCATCCCGCCAATGCCGGAACCGATCACGACGCCGACCCGGTCGCGGTCCACCGCGTCCAGGTCCAGCCGCGCCCACTGCATGGCTCCGTGGGCGGCCACGACCGCGTATTGGACGAAGCGGTCCATCCGCTTGGCGTCCTTGCGATCCAGCACGCCCTCGACCGAGAAATCCTTCACCTCGCAGGCGAAGCGGCTATCCAGGTTCGACGCATCGAAGCGGGTGATGGGGCCAGCGCCCGAGACCCCCGCCAGGAGGTTCGTCCAGAGCGTCTCGACGTCATTGCCGAGCGGCGACACCACGCCAACGCCCGTGACCATCACGCGGCACTCATGATCTGCCATGTCACGTCCTTCCCGCATCCCGGCTCACCGGCTCGCGCCACCCCCACAGGGGGTGCGTCAGCGCCTGCCAGCGCCCGACTGTCCGACATCCGTTACGCGGTCGCGTGGGCCTTCAGGTAGTTCATCGCGTCGCCGACGGTCTTCATCTTCTCGGCGTCCTCGTCCGGGATGTCCAGCCCGAACTCCTCCTCCAGGGCCATCACCAGCTCGACGATGTCCAGCGAGTCGGCGCCCAGGTCCTCGATGAACTTCGCCTCGGGGGTCAGCTGCTGGACTCCGACTTCCAACTCCTTGGCGATGATCTCCTTCACGCGGTCTTCCGAGAATGCTGCCACGGTCCACACCTCCTGATTGGGTTGTCCATCCTCACACCGCCCGG
>Ga0315283_10000547_pt1 | contig 28048 bp, 23 predicted proteins | sample YL17G09_0_MG_FD_204541 | JGI IMG/M metagenome (GOLD analysis project Ga0315283, IMG submission 204541) | Sediment microbial communities from Yellowstone Lake, YNP, Wyoming, USA - YL17G09_0 | ecosystem: Environmental > Aquatic > Freshwater > Lake > Sediment | place: USA: Wyoming | collected...
CCGGATCGCGCCCGCGCCCCGGGCCTCGCCCGCGCCGGGCACGATCAGCGACCCGTCCCGCGCCCCGGGCCTCGCCCGCGCCAGGCACGATCAGCGACCCGTCCCGCGCCCCGGGCCGCGCCCGCGCCAGGCACGATCAGCGACCCGTCCCGCGCCCCGGGCCTCGCCCGCGCCGGGCACTCGGCGTCAGCGCAACAGTCCATCTACCAGGTGCAGCGTGCGATCCGTGCGCGCGGCGAGTTCCGGATCGTGGGTGACGATCACCAGGCTCGTGCCGACGGCGCGATTCAGCTCCAGCATCAGTTCGAACACCTCGCCGGCCGTGCGCCGGTCGAGGTTGCCGGTCGGCTCGTCGGCGAGCACGCACCGGGGCTCCGTCACCAGCGCCCGGGCCAGCGCGACCCGCTGCCGCTCGCCGCCGGACAACTCTCCCGGCAGGTGCTTCACGCGGTGGCCGAGGCCCACGTGCTCGAGCATCGCCCGCGCCACGGCGCGCGCGGCTCCCGTCTCCATCCGCCGGATCGCGAGCGGCATCGCGACATTCTCGAGCGCCGTGAATTCCGGCAGCAGGTGATGGAACTGGTAGATGAAGCCCAGCGCGCGGTTGCGCACCGCGCCGCGCTCGGACTCCGTCAGCTGCGCAAAGGGCACGCCGTCGACGCTGACCTCCCCTGCGGTCGGGACGTCGAGGCCGCCCAGCAGATGCAGCAGCGTGCTCTTGCCGGAGCCCGAGGCGCCGACGATGGCCACCCGCTCGCCCGACCTGATCGCGAAGTCGATGCCCAGCAGCACGGGCACTTCCAGCGGGCCGCTCTTGTAGGTCTTGGCGAGCCCGCGGCATTCGAGCACCGGCGGCGGCGGGGCCGCTCCGCTCGCGACCGCCGCTGCCGCGTCACTCATAGCGCAGCGCCTCGGCCGGATTGACCTTCGCCGCCGACCACGCCGGGTAGATCGTCGCAAGCAGCGCGAGCGCGAGGGCGATGATCGCGATCGTGACCACGTCGGCCCGCTGCAGGTCGGACGGCAGCTCGCTGATGTAGTAGACGGTCTTGTCGAGGATCTGGACGTTGAACAGGCGCTCGATCGCGGGCAGCACGGTGCCGACGTTGAGCGCGAGCAGGATGCCGCCGATCACGCCGATCACGGTGCCGATCAGGCCGATCAGCGCGCCCTGCAGCATGAAGATGGCCATGATCGACGCCGGCGACGCGCCGAGCGTGCGCAGGATCGCGATGTCGGCCTGCTTGTCGGTGACGGTCATCACCTGCGCCGACACGATGTTGAACGCGGCGACGGCGATGATCAGCGTCAGGATGATGAACATCACGCGTTTCTCGATCTGCACCGCGCGGAAGAAATTCGCGTGGTTGCGCGTCCAGTCGCGGACCTCGGCGTTGACCCCGATCACGCCCAGCAGCTCGCGCGCGACGGCCGGCGCGGCGTACAGGTCGTCGAGCTTCAGGCGGACGCCGGACACGCCGTCGAGGCGATACAGCTTGCGCGCGTCCGCGATGTCGATCAGCGCGAGCCCGCTGTCGAACTCGTACATGCCGACCTCGAACACCCCGACGACCCTGAAGGTTTTCAGCCGCGGCAGCGTGCCGGCGGCCGTGACATTGCCCTGCGGGGTGATGACGACGACCGTGTCGCCCATCCGCACGCCGAGCGAGCGCGCGAGATCGCCGCCGAGGATGATTCCGAACTCGCCGGGTTTGAGGTCGGTCAGCGCGCCCGCGCGCATGTGCCGGCCGATGTCGGCGACGGTGTCCTCCTGCACCGGGTCGATGCCGCGAATCAGCGCCGCGCGATTGACCTCGCCCGCCGACAGCATCGCCTGGCCCAGCACGTAGGGGGCCGCGGCCTTGACGTGCCGGTTGGTGAGCGCGCGCTGCGCCACAGCGGCATCGTCGGCCAGCGTGGGCAGCCCGCGGACCTCGATGTGCGACGCGACCGACAGGATCCGCGTGCGCAGCTCGTCCTGGAAGCCGTTCATCACCGACAGCACGACGATGAGCGCGGCGACGCCGAGGGCGATGCCCGCCATCGACGTCAGCGCGATGAACGAGATGAAGGAATTGCGGCCGGAGCCGCGCCTGGCGCGCGTGTAGCGAAGGCCGACGGCGATTTCGTACGGCGTCAAGGAGCGGCCCGCGGAGTGATGTCGATGGCGGCCTGCCCCCGGCGTGAAGTCGGGGACTCCACGCCGGCAGCGCGGCGGCGGCAGATTATCGCATGCTAGACTCGGCACGCCCCGCGCCCGTCGCTTCCGGCCCCGCGCCCTTCGTGCCTCGCGCGGCGCGTCGGCGCCGCGGCGCGGGCGCCCCCCGCGATGCCGCCAGTCCGTCTCGTCGTCACCCTCCCCGGCCTGCTGCCCGCGCCCGATCCGCGCGCCATGTCGCGACCGGAGCGCGGAGCCCACAGCCCCGCAACGATGCCCAAGGTCCCGACGACGCCCCACCTGGCGCGCCTCCTCGCCGCCGCCGGCGCTCCCCTCGTCGAGCCCGACGGCACCGCTGCGGCGCTGGCGCGCGTGTACGGCATCGTGCGGCAGCGGGACTGGCCGCTGGCGGCGATCCGCCTGTCGGCACTCGGCCGCGATCCGGGAACCGGCTACTGGCTTGCGGCCGACCCGGTGACGCTCGTCGCCGGCCGCGATGACGTGCGGCTCGCCGGCGCCGTGTCCGATCTTGCGGCGGACGAAGCGGCTGCGCTCGTCGCCACGATCAACGCCCATTTCATGCCCGATGCCCTGGTCTTCAGCGCGCCGCGGCCGGATGCGTGGTTCGTCCGCGCCCCCGTCCCCGCGGTCATCGTCACCTGCCCGCTCGCAACGGCGACCGGCCGCACGCTGCGCGGGCTGCTCCCGTCGGGCGCCGATGCCGGCACCTGGCGGCGCTGGCAGAACGAGATCCAGATGCTGCTGCACGAACATCCGGTCAACCTGGCCCGCGAACGGCGGGGTCTGGCGCCCGCCAACAGCGTCTGGTTCTGGGGCGGCGGCACCTGCCCGCCGCCGGGCGCCGCCTCGATCGTCACGTTTGCCGGTAATGGCATCGCCGCGGCGCTGGCGGCACACCGCGGCGCGCCGGCGCGCGACCTTCCGGCGGCGCTCGCCGGCGTGCTCGCGGAGGTGCGCGCAGATCTGCCGGCGGAGGAACGCGAACCGGCAACCGTGGTGGTCGTGCTCGACGCGCCGCTCGATCTTGCCGCGGTCGAGCGGGATTGGGCCGCACCGGCATGGGCGGCGCTGGCGCGCGGCGCGATCGAGGCCGTCACGCTGATCGCCGACGGCGACTCCCGCGCCGCCGCGTGGACGGCGCGGCGACCCGGCGCATGGCGGCGCCTCGCCGCGCGCGTGCGTTCGCCGGATCTGCGCGCGCTGCTCGCCGCCGCAGCCTCCGCGTCCGACGGAGGCACCTGATGGATATCGTCCGCCGCACGGTGCCGGATGCGGCCGCGACGCTCGCCGCCGCGGGCGTGCATCCGGTGCTCGCGCGCGTGTTCGCGGCGCGCGGCGTGGCCACGCGCGCCGATCTCGACACCGATCTCGCCCGTCTCCCGCCGTTTGCGTCGATGAAAGGCATCGGCGCGGCGGCGGCACGCCTCGCGGATGCGATCGCCGCGCGCGAGCGCATCCTCATCGTCGCCGATTACGACGCCGACGGCGCCACGGCGTGCGCGGTCGGCATGCGCGGGCTCGGCGCGATGGGCGCGACGATCGATTTCCTGGTGCCCAACCGATTCGAACACGGCTATGGATTGACACCGGAGATCGTCGCCGCCGCCGCCGCCCGATCGGCGCAACTGCTGGTGACGGTCGACAACGGCATCGCCAGCCACGACGGCGTCGCGCGGGCTGCGGCCTTGGGGCTGGACGTCCTCATCACCGACCACCACCTGCCCGCGGCGACCCTCCCCGCGCCCGCACTGATCGTCAACCCGAACCAGCCGGGCTGCGCGTTTCCGAGCAGGCATCTCGCCGGGGTCGGCGTGATGTTCTACGTGCTGCTGGCAACGCGAGCCGAGCTGCGCGAGCGCGGCGCGTGGCGCGAGCGGTCGGAGCCCAACCTCGCCGCGCTGCTCGACCTCGTCGCGCTCGGCACCGTTGCGGATGTCGTGCGGCTCGACCGCGTGAACCGCACGCTGGTGGCGCAGGGGCTGTCCCGGATCCGCGGCGGCCGCGTGCAGCCGGGCATTGCGGCATTGTTCGCGGCGGCAGGCCGCGACCCGCGGCGCGCCACCGCCTTCGATCTCGGCTTCGTTGCCGGGCCCCGGCTCAACGCCGCCGGCCGCCTCGCCGACATGACCCTCGGCATCCGCTGCCTGCTCGCAGACACTGCTGCCGGGGCGCTGCCGCTCGCGTCGGAGCTCGACCGCCTCAATCGCGAGCGGCGCGACGTCGAGGCGGCGATGCAGATCGAGGCGCTCGCCGACCTCGACCTGCGCCCCGGCCTCGCCGCCGATGACGCGTACACGCTTTGCCTCTACCGCCCGGAGTGGCACCAGGGGGTGGTCGGGATCGTCGCATCGCGGCTGAAGGACCGTTTCCATCGTCCCGCCATCGTCTTCGCGCGCGGCGGCACCGGCGAGCTGAAGGGCTCCGGCCGCTCGATCGCCGGATTCCACCTGCGCGACGCGCTCGACCTCGTGACCAAGCGCGCGCCGCGACTCGTGGCGCGATTCGGCGGGCACGCCTATGCAGCGGGGCTGTCGCTGCAGGAAGGCGACCTCGCCGCCTTCGCCGCCCAGTTCGAGGCGATCGCGCGCGAGCAGCTGACACCGGCGGACCTCCAGCGGACGCTGGCCACCGACGGCGGCCTCGAGCCGGAGGAGCTCGACCTCGATCTCGCCGTGGCGCTGCGCGACGAAGTCTGGGGGCAGGGCTTTCCCGCACCGGTATTCGACGACCTTTTCACCGTCGCCGACCAGCGGATCGTCGGCGGCAAGCACTCGCGACTGGCACTCGCTCGCGGTCGCGAGCGCTACGCCGGGATCCTCTTCAATCACGCCGACCCGCTGCCGGCAACGATCCGCGCGGCGTACCGGCCCGACGCCAACGAGTGGAACGGGGCGACCGCACTGCAGCTGGTGATCGAGCACTTCGAGCCCGGGTAAGGTCCCCGTCTCGACGGATGACCGGGGAAATTGCCAATGCCTGCGCCTGGCGCGCCGCCAACGAAGCGAGCTCCATCACCGGCGCGGTGATCGAAGTCTCCGGTGGCGTCGCCCTCTGATACCCCGGGGTCAGATTCGTCATCATCGGCTCGGAGGCCGGATCGGAGGCCGAATCGACCCCGAGCCGATGGTGACGAATCTGACCCCAAATCACGGCAAACTCCGGCATCGTCCATCCGGCCGGCTTGAGTCCGGACCCGGCGGCGCGGTAGCATTGGCCTTTCCACGTTCCGCGCCGCGCCCATGATCCGCCTCCTGCTCGTCCTCGCCTCTACCCTCGCCGCCCTCGCCGCCGCTCCCATCGCCACGGCGCAGAGCGACGCCGCGGCGGCGAAGCCCGACCGGTACATTTGCCCGAATGCGACCGGCACGAAGGCGATCGACTGTTTCCTGAATGCCGTCGAGCACCTGTACACGATGTGCCGGCAGGTCAAGAGCATCGAGATCATCGAGTTCGGATACGAAAAGTCCGACGAAGGCGTCAACGGCGCCAAGAGCGAGTACTGCGTCGACAAGCACAAGCTGTCGATGACGCGCCCGTACCAGGCCGCGCTGCGCGAGGCGACCGGTGCCCGCGCCGCCGTCGACCGGCTGCGCGGACTCTACGATTCCTGGCTCAAATCGCTGCACGACCTCAAATGGAAACCCGGCGAATCCGACGCCGGATACAAGGAGCGCATCGCGCTTCCGTATACGGCGTTCACCGAGCAGGGAACGGCGGTGCGCGTCGCGCTCGATGATGCGGCCGCCCAGGCCGGTGTCGCAAAATCGGACGCAGCGAAAAGCAAGGCACCCGCGGCAACCAAGACCGCGTCGGGCAAGCCCAAGAGCGCGAACTGAGCCCGCCCGCGTCCGCGCCGGAGCACGCTGACACCGCGCCGACGCCGGACCCCGAACTCGCCGCCATCTTCGGCGCCGGAGGGGTGCTCGCCCGGGCGCATCCGGGCTTCCGCTTCCGCCCGCAGCAGCTCGCGATGGCCGACGCCGTCGCGCGTGCCATCGCGAACCGCTCGGCGCTGCTCGCCGAAGCCGGAACCGGCACCGGCAAGACGTTTGCGTACCTCGTTCCCGCGCTGCTGTTCGGCGGCAAGGTGATCGTGTCGACCGGGACCAAGACGCTGCAGGATCAGCTGTTCCAGCGCGACCTGCCGATGGTGCGCGACGCGATCAAAGTGCCCGCAACGCTGGCGCTGCTGAAGGGCCGCGCCAACTACGTCTGCCACCACCATCTCGAGCGCACGGCCACCGAGGGCCGCCTGCCCTCGCGTGACGACGCGCGGCACCTGCCGAAGATCATCGCCTTTGCGCGCGCGAGCGGCAGCGGCGACCGCGGCCAGCTGGCCGACGTCCCCGAAAACGCGTCGATCTGGCCGCTCGTCACGTCGACCCGCGACAACTGTCTCGGCAGCAACTGCGCCTACCACCGCGAGTGCTTCGTGCTGAAGGCGCGCAAGGACGCGCTCGATGCCGACGTGGTGGTCGTCAACCACCACCTGTTCTTCGCCGACGTGATGCTGCGCGACGAAGGACTGGCGGAACTGCTGCCGGCGTGCAATACCATCATCCTCGACGAGGCGCACCAGCTCCCGGATACGGCGACGCTGTTCTTCGGCGAGCAGCTGACCTCCGGGCAGCTCGCCGATCTCGCGCGCGACGCCGAAGTCGCGGCGCGCACCACCGCGCGCGAGGTTGCCGAACTGCCCGACGCCGCGTCGGGCATCGGTCTGGCGCTGCGGAAGGTGCGCCTCGCGCTCGGCGACGAGCAAGGCAAGCTCGCCGCGGCCGCCGCCACGGCCCGCCCGGAATTCACCGAGGCGCTGGAAGCGCTCGCCGCCGCGCTCGACCGGCTCGCCACCGAGCTCGGCCTGTTCGCCGAGCGCAGCGAGGACCTCGGCCTCTGCGCGCGACGCGCCGCCGACGCCGCCGCGCAGCTCGCGCGCTGGCGCGGCGATCCGGGCGCGCCCGTCGCGGCCGAGGACAGCGGCGACGGCGGCACGATTCGCTGGGTGGATGTGATGGCGTCGGGCTGGCAGCTGCACGCGTCGCCGCTGTCGATCGCCCCTCTGTTCAAGCGGCAGGTCGAGGCCTCGGGTCGCGCGTGGATCTTCACCTCGGCAACGCTTGCCGTCGGCAGCGATTTCTCCCTCTACCAGCGCGAGCTGGGCCTCGACGCCGCGGCGACCGGGTACTGGGAGAGTCCGTTCGACTACGCAACGCAGGCGCTGCTCTATCTTCCGCACGGGCTGCCGGCGCCCAATTCGCGGGAACACACCGAAGCCGTGGTCGCCGCGGCCCTCCCGGTGCTTCGCGCGAGCAACGGCCGTGCGTTCCTGCTGTTCACGACGCTGCGGGCGCTGAACACCGCACGCGACCTGCTGGCCCTGGCCTTCGCCCGCGAGGGATTGTCGTGGCCGCTGCTGGTGCAGGGCGAAGGTTCGCGCAGCGAGCTGCTCACCCGCTTTCGCGAGCTGGGCAATGCGGTGCTGCTCGGCAGTCAGAGCTTCTGGGAAGGCGTGGATGTCGCCGGCGACGCGCTGTCGGTGGTCGTCATCGACAAGCTCCCGTTTGCCCCGCCCGACGACCCGCTGCTCGCGGCGCGCCTCGAGCGCCTGCGCGTCGACGGCGGCAATCCGTTCATCGACTACCAGCTGCCGGAGGCGGTGATCAGCTTGAAGCAGGGCGCGGGGCGCCTGATCCGTTCGGAGACCGACCGCGGCGTGCTGATGATCTGCGACCCGCGGCTCGTCGACAAGCCCTATGGCAAGAAGATCTGGCGCAGCCTGCCGCCTATGCGCCGGACCCGCGATCTGGCCGATGTCGAGGCGTTCTTCGCGCGGGGACCGAACGAGTAGCCCGGGAAATTAGGGTCAGATCCTGTTTTTCACGCCTGACGCGACATACATTTCCGGCTCCGCAAGAAAAATAGGGTCTGACCCTATTTTCCGTCACCAGAACTTCCACCACGGCTTCTTTTCGAGGTCCGAGAGTTCGGTGGTTTGCGGGAAGGTCTTCTGCAGGATGCGGTTGGCGTCGTCGGCAAGCAAGGGGAGCCCGAGCTTTTCGTAGCTCAGCACCATGACGCCGAGCGCCTCCTGGGCAGCGGGCGTGCGCGGGTAGTTGGTGAGCGCCGCCTGCGCGCGATTGGCCGCCGCCACGTGGGCCCCGCGATTGAAGTAATAGCGCGCGACCTTGACCTCGTAAAGCGCGAGCGCATTGGTGAGGTACTTCATCCGGTCGATCGAGTCCTGCGCGTAGCGGCTGTCCGGAAATTTGGCAACCAGCTCCCTGAAGGCCGCGAACGCTTCGCGCATCGCCTTGGGCTCGCGTTCCGACAGGTCGAGCTCGTACACGTAACCGAGCAACCCCTGGTCCTCGCGGAAGTGCACGAGGCCTTTCAGGTAGTACGCGTAATCCACGTTCGGGTGATTGGGGTAGGTGCGGATGAACCGGTCGACCGCAGCGACCGCCGCCGCGGTCTCGCCCGCCCGGTAGTTGGCATACGCCGACTCGAGAATCGCCTGCTGCGCGTACCGGCCGTAGGGGAAGCGCGATTCCAGCGTCTCGAAGAGCTTGACCGCCCGCGTATAATTTCCTTCGAGCAGCGCATCGTGCGCGGACTGGTAGAGCCGGTCGGCCGACCAGGTCGAGGTTTCGTCCTTGACTTCCGGCAACATGCCGCACCCGCCGATCATGAGGGCGAGCGCGAACAGCCACAGCAGCAGCGCGGAGCGCGCCGCCACGGGGTGGCGGTGGCCCGGAGTCGTCGAGAGTGCCAGGGGCATGCGGTTGTGGTCCAGCAGGCGATGCATCCAGCGAATTATAACCGACCTCCCGTCCCTGCCCCGCCGGACCCGGCCGGGCACGACGTTTCCGGCGCACGCCCGGCGCACCGGGTGACGCTCCCGGCGGCCGCCGCGGGACAGCGGTTCGACCAGGCGCTTGCCCAGGCACTGCCCGAGTATTCGCGCGCCCGGCTGCGCGCGTGGATCGACGCCGGGCGCGTCACGCTGGACGGCCGTGCGGCCGACCCGACGCGCAAGATCCGCGGCGGCGAGGAGGTCGTGGTCCTGCCGATCGCCGACCCGCGCGAAACGCCGCACGCCGCGGAACCGATCGCGATCGCCATCGTGCACGAGGACGACGCGTTGATCGTCCTCGACAAGCCCGCCGGTCTGGTCGTGCATCCGGGCAGCGGCAACTGGGCGGGCACGATGCTGAACGCGCTGCTCCACCATGCGCCGCAGCTCGCCGCCGTGCCGCGCGCCGGCATCGTGCACCGGCTGGACAAGGACACCAGCGGCCTCCTGGTCGTGGCCAAGACGCTGCAGGCGCAAACCGATCTCGTCCGGCAGTTGCAGGCCCACACCGTGCGCCGCGAATATCTCGCGCTCGCCGTCGGTGACATGGCCACCGGCGGAACCATCGACGCGCCGATCGGGCGGCATCCGGCGCGGCGGACGACGATGGCGGTGGTGGCGACCGGCAAGCCGGCACGCACCCATTTCGACGTCGTCGAGCGTTTCGGCAGCGCGACGCTGCTGCGCTGCCGCCTCGAGACCGGCCGCACCCATCAGATTCGCGTGCACCTCGCCTCGCGCGGCCACCCGCTCGTGGGCGACCCGGCCTATGGGAAAAAAGGTCCGGTCGCCTTCGGCCGCCAGGCGCTGCACGCGTTCCGGCTCGGGCTCGTGCACCCGGGCACGCGTGTCGACATGGCGTGGGAAGCGCCGCCGCCAACGGATTTCGCCCTGCTCCTCGCGTCGCTTCACGCGGCGCGCGGGACGCTCTCGGCGCGATGACCGGGACCGGCACGGCGCAGGAAGCGAAGATCACGACGGTGGCCACGGCGCTGGCCGGGCGTCTGGCAAGCGCCGGGCTCGACTGGATCGTGCCGGATTGGCCCGCCCCGGCGCACGTCGGAGGATTGTCCACGACGCGGATCGGCGGGGTGAGCACCGGGGCCGCTGCGACGATGGACCTGCGCCTCGCGACCGGCGCGGCGATGCCCGCCGCAGCCATGGCGGCGCTGGCACGGAATCGCCGCCGCCTCGACGCCTTTCTGCCGGCACCGCCGGTGTGGCTGTCGCAGGTGCACGGCACCGCCGTCGCCGTGCTCGGCGCAGGCAACCTCGCATCCGCGCGCGCCGCGCCGCCGGTGGCCGACGCCGCCGTGACGCGCGAGTGCGGCGTCGTCTGCGCGGTCCGCACCGCCGATTGCCTGCCGGTGCTGTTCGCGGATCGCGCCGGCACCGTCGCCGGCGTCGCCCACGCCGGCTGGCGCGGTCTCGCCGCGGGTGTGCTCGAAGCGACCGTCGCCGCGCTCGCGGCGCTGGGCGGAGCGCCGCGCGATCTCATCGCGTGGTTCGGCCCGGCGATCGGACCCGCCGCCTTCGAAGTGGGAAACGACGTCCGCGATGCCTTCGCCGCGTCCGATCCGGATTCGCTCCGGTGTTTCGCGCCCGCGGGCGAAGGCAAGTGGCTTGCCGACCTCGACGCGCTGGCGCGCCGCCGGCTGGCGACCGCAGGCGTGCATGACGTTTTCGGCGGCGGCTTCTGCACCGTCGCCGGCGCCACGCGGTTCTACTCGCACCGCCGCGCGCGCGACACCGCGCGCATGGCCACACTGGTGTGGCTGGCGCCGGGCGCTTCGGGGCCGCGGATATAATCCGTCCTCCCGTGGCGGGCGTGATCGGCTGCGCGATCCTCCCTGCACCGCACGGTCCGCCCCTTCGCCGCTCCCATGCACACGCTCGCCTACATCGTCGCCGCCAGCCTCGCCGGCGGAGCGCTGTCCATCATTGCCGCCGCGGGCACGCTGGCGCTGCATCCGTCGTGGATCTCGAAGCTCGTCAGTTTTGCCGTCGGCGCGCTGCTGGGCGCAGTGTTCCTCGAACTGCTGCCGCACGCGCTGGAAACCGGGTCGGCCGAAACGGTGATGACCACGGTGCTGGTCGGCCTGCTGCTGTTTTTCCTGCTGGAGAAGCTGGTGCTCTGGCGGCACAGCCACGGCCACGGCGGCGAGGACGCGGAACCGCAGAGCGAGCATGACCGCGCGGACGCGCTGATTGCCGGCACGGCGGGGCACGCGCATGGCCACGCCGGCGCCGGCCACGACGGCGACCATGGCCGCTCGGGACTCATGATCCTCGTCGGCAACAGCGTCCACAACTTCTGCGACGGCATCGTGATCGCGGCTTCGTTCCTCGCCGACACGACGCTCGGCATCGCCGCCACGCTGGCGATCGTGTCGCACGCGATCCCCCAGCAGGTGGGCGACTTCGCCGTGCTGCTGCATTCGGGCTATGCCCGGGGCCGGGCCTTCGCCTTCAATCTCGCTACCGGCGCGGCGACCCTCGCCGGCGCGCTCGCCGGCTACTTCGCCCTCGCCGGCATGCAGCAGATCCTGCCGACGGTGCTGGCGATTGCCGCGGCCAGCCTGCTTTACGTCGCTGTCGCGGATCTCATTCCGAGCCTGCACCGGCGGCCCGAGCCGGTGGAAACATTGAAGCAGATGGCGCTCATCGGTCTCGGCATCGCCGTCATCGCCGCGGCCCACGTCTTCCTCGCGCACTGACCGATGACGGCGGGTGTCTTCGACCCGCATCGGCTGGCCGCGCTCAACGGGCGCTGCGAGCCGTGCCTGGCGGCGCTGTGGTCGGCGACCCAGGCGGCCGCCGATTGAGCCGCGCTCGCCGGCACTGCGGCACACTCGCGCAGCCGGTGATCCCACCCTGCCGCCGCTGCAGCCCGGGCGACGCCTGCCCGTGGCTGCGGGAACTGCGCTAAGATTGATGCGGAAAGGGAGTTCGCGCGGCGCCTGGGCAGACACTGGCGGCCCGCGCAAATGCGCTGCGGAAGACGCGCCGGCAAGCCGCGATCACCGCCCCGGATCATCGACGACACGAGGAGAACAAACATGGCAACAGACACACACCGCGTTGCACTGGTGACCGGCGGCATGGGCGGTCTCGGCGAAGCGATCTGCGTCAAGCTCGCAGCGCTGGGCTACACGGTCGTCACCACGCATTCGCCCGGCAACAGCAAGGCGGCGGGCTGGCTCGATTCGATGAAGAAGCTGGGCTACACGTTTCACGCGTATGCCTGCGACGTCGCCGACTACGACTCCTGCAACGCCTGCGTCGCGCACATCGTCAAGGACGTCGGTCCGGTCGAGGTGCTGGTCAACAATGCCGGCATCACGCGCGACATGACCTTCAAGAAGATGGACAAGGTCAACTGGGACGCCGTGATGAAGACCAACCTCGACAGCTGCTTCAACATGACGAAGCAGGTCTGCGACGCGATGGTCGACCGCGGCTGGGGCCGGGTCATCAACATCTCGTCGGTCAACGGCCAGAAAGGCGCGTTCGGGCAGACGAATTACTCGGCGGCCAAGGCCGGGATGCACGGCTTCACCAAGGCGCTGGCGCTCGAAGTGGCGCGCAAAGGCGTCACCGTCAACACGATCTCGCCCGGGTACATCGGCACGAAGATGGTGATGGCGATCCCGCAGGAAGTGCTGGACAGCAAGATCATTCCGCAGATCCCGATGGGGCGCCTCGGCAAGCCGGACGAAGTGGCCGGGCTCGTCGCCTACCTCGCCAGCGAGGAAGCGGCGTTCCTGACCGGCGCCAACATCGCGATCAACGGCGGCCAGCACATGTTCTGACGGGGTCAGATACGCAACCTGCCCCCGCTGGCCGCCTGGCTGGGCAGGTTGCGGCTCTGACCCCGATTGCCGTATCTGACTCCGAGGCCGGAACGGCGCGCAACGCCCGCGAAGCGGCATGGTATGGTTGATTCCCCGTCAGCCATCCCCGGCAGAGCTTGCAAAACGCGACCGCCCCCCTCGTCGACCCCGGGCTCGTCCTCAAGGTCACGCCGCCGAAGCTGCGAAAAAGCCTGCTGGCGCGCGCGCGCCTGTGCCGGGATTCGACCGCCGGCGGCGATGAAGCCGTCATTCTGGTCGAGGCACCGGCCGGTCACGGCAAGACCTCGCTGCTGGCCCAGTGGCGGCTCGATTGGCTGCAGACCGGAACGGTCGTGGCCTGGCTTGGCATGGACGCCGAAGACAGCGCGGCAGCCACGGTCGGCGGCATTGTGGAGAGCTTGCGTCGGGCCACGGGCCGCGCCACGCTGGGCTTCAATGCGATCGAAGCGGTGCGCCGCGGCAGCGGCACGGCGCACGCGTTGACCGCGTTGCTGGCCGAGATCGCCGAAACGGCGGCGCCGACCGTCGTTATCTTTGACGACTGCGAAAGAATCACCGATCCCGCAGTCCTGGAGGTCGTCGAGTACCTGCTGCACAACCTGCCGCCGAACCTGAAGATCGTCGCCGCCTCCCGCACCCGATTGCCGTTGCAGACCGCCGATCTGCTCGCGCACGGCGACTTGCGCCGCGTCACGGCCAGCGAGTTGCGCTTCGACCTCGAGGAGACCATCCGCTGGCTTTCCGGACGCCTCGGCAACCGGGTCAATGCGGACATCTGCGCGCGTCTGCACGAGATCACCGAGGGGTGGCCGCTGGGGTTGCAACTCGCGGCCGCATCGCTCGAGCGGGCGGACGATCTGGCGCATGCGCTCGAGATGTTCTCGTCATCCCGCGACGACGCGACGCGACAGCTGCTGTCGGGGATGGTCGCGGCATTGCCGCCGGCACTGGTGCGTTTCGTGACGCGGTGTGCGCTGCTCGACGCGCTGCACCCCTCGTTGTGCGAAGCAGTGACCGGGGAGAAGGCGGCGGCGGCGGCGCTGCAACGACTGCTCGCCGAAACGCCGCTCCTGACAGCCGCCGAGGACGGCGACTGGCTGCATCTGCATCCACTGGCGCGGGAGTACCTGCGCACCTGGGCGGAGATCGAGATGACGGCGGCGCAGCGTCGCGAAGTGCACGTTCGCGCCTGGCACTGGCTCGCGGCGAACGGCTTTCCCGAGCAGGCCGCGCAGCATGCGCTGGCGGCAGGACGGCAGGAGGAAGCGTTCAGCCTCATCGCCGGTTGCCTCTACGACAAACTGCTGCAGGGCCATGTCGCGCTGGTCCGGGAATGGCTCGCGAAGCTGCCGGCGAAGGAGATCGCGCGGAACCTGCGGTTGCACCTGATGAGCGTGGCGGTGCGGGCCCAGGGCGATCATCCGCACGATCCGGTGCCTCATGTCGCTTTGCTCTGTGCCGACCCCACCGTGGATCCGGAGCTGCGGGAAATGGCGGGCGCCGTGCTGGCGCTGGCGTGCGCGTCCGCCGACGATCTGGACGGCGCCAAGCGCTATGACGCGGCGTACGCGCACATGGCTGCCGACGGCCCGGCGGCACTGCTCGCACCGCGCGCGCACACGGCCCTCATCTCCTATGTCGCCATTCACGAAGGCGCGACCGAAGAGGCGCGGCGCAACCAGGTGGGCATTCCGGAGGGCGGCGTCTTCAACCCGTCGAAAGTGTTCGGCGACTACCACATCGGCACGAGCTACCTCTGGGAAGGACGCCCGGTGCTGGCGGAACCCGTACTGCGCGTTCGCCACGCCCTGTGCGAGTCGCTCACCGGCCGGCGCGGGCAGTGGACGGCGATGCTCGGCGGCGTGCTCGCGGCGGCGTGCTGGGAGGGCGATGCGCGCGACGAGGCGCGGGCGCTGCTGGCGTACCGGCTCGACGTGATCGAGAACGGCGCGATGCCGGAAGGGCTCTGTTACGCGTATCAGACGCTGGCGCGGATGGCGGCGGTCGATGGCGACGAGGCGCGCGCCTTCGCCTTGCTGGAGTCGCTGGCGGGCATCGGCGCGACCCGCGGCCTGCTGCGGCTCCGGGTCATGAGCCTCGCCGAGCGCATTCGCCTGCACGCCGCGCGGCAGCGTCCCGGACAATGCGTGGCGCTGCTGGCGCAGATGGAGTCGCTCTTCCAGGACCCGGTGCCGGCATCGGCATTGCTGATGCCGTTGCTCCGACTGCAGCTTGCCATGGCGAGAAGCTACGCCGCGCTCGCGAGCGGCGACGCCGACGGCGTTGCTGTGCACCTCGCGGCTGCCTGGACCCTCGCGCGGCAACTCAACCGCGGCCGCGAAACGGTGCAGATCCTCGCGCTGCAGGCGCTGCTCGCCGACCGTTCAGGCGCGGACCCGGGCTCGCTGCTGACCGAGGCACTGTCGCTGGCGGAGGCGGGTGGCATGGTGCGGATCTTTGCCGATACGCTGCCCGAGGTGATCGACGTCATCCGCAGCCGCGTCGACAGCGGTGCCGACGCGCCGGTGACGCGCGCATTCCTCGATCGGGTGCTGGCGGCGGCGAACATCCTGACGGCCGACACCGGGAAGGCCGCCCCTGCCCCGGGCTCGGCCATCCTCACGCCGAAGGAGGGCGAGGTGCTGGCACTGCTGGCCGCCGGCATGGCGAACAAGCGCATCGCGACGACGCTCGGCTTGAGCCCCGAAACGATCAAGTGGCACATGAAGAAGCTCTTTGCCAAGCTCAACGCCGGCAATCGCCAGCATGCCGTCGATCGCGCCCGGATGCTGGGTCTGCTTGCCTGAGCGGACCGGGAAGGCAATGTCAGGTGGCTGACGCCGCCGGTGGCAGCGCCACCTGGTCGTCGACGCTGAACTGATAGTCGCGAAAGACGTGCTCGGCCGAGAGGATCTGGTAGCTGCCGTCGGGCAGGCGGCGTGAGGTGTCCTTGAGCCGGTAGACGTAGTGCCCGCAGGTCCAGCAGTCGAAATTTCGCATGTGCGTGCACAGGCAGGCCTTGTCCGTGACCGAGACCTTCTTCGCCGCCGGGTGGCTCGCCACCTCGCGGTTGTAGGCCTCGATGTAGGCGCAATTGCCCGAGCTGTCGAGCAGGTAGCCATAGGCCTCGCAATTCGGCCGGTTGCCGGCGCCGATGGCCGGGCTGCTGGTCAGCATCCGCATCGGGTACCCGGTCGGGGAGATCGAGTTCACGACCACCTCTTCCTCGGCAGCCTTGAAGTACTCCTGCTTGACCTTGTCCGGCAACCCGCACTCCTGCGCCACCGTGAAGCGCGTCGCCACCTGCACCGCGGCCGCGCCGTTGTCGAGATAGGACACCGCATCGCTGCCGGTGAAGATTCCGCCCGCCGGGATGAGCGGAATGGCAAGTTCTTCCGCCTGCAGGTACCGGGCGATGTCGGCGACGATCGCGCGGAGGTCATGTTTGTCCCAATCGTCGATGCCGAAGCCCAGGTGCCCGCCGGCCAGCGGGCCCTCGACCACGATGTAGTCGGGCAGCCGGTCGAGCCGCGCGTTCTTGCGCAGGAACAGCTGCAGCGCCCGCAGCGACGAGACGATGATCCCGAGCTTGGCATCGCGAAACCGCGGATGGTCCGCGATCTGCGCCAGCGAGCCGAGGTGCAAACCCGCGCTTAGCGTGATGCCGTCGATCCCGGCATCGAGGGCGGCGGTGAGGCGAACGCGCAGGGTTTCGCGCGGCGCGTTCATCGTGAGCTTTTCCATGCAGTTGACGAAGATCATGCCGCCGCCGCGCTTGGCCTCCATGGTCCGACCGACGTGCATCTGCGTCGCCTCGGCGAGGCGGCCGAGATCGAACAGCACCGCCGATTTGTCGGTATTGGCGACGTTGTACTTGTAGAGCTTGGCCTTTTCCTTGACGAAGTGGGTATGGAACCGCCGGTCGGACACGGTCTGCACCATGGCGTCGGAAATGTGGCCGATGCCGCCAAGGCGCGCGATCTCGAGCGCCAGGCCCGCAGTGGAGATGTCGACCCCCATGCCGCCGCAGACAATCGGAATCAGTTCCTGCTTGCCGAAACGCAGGCGGAAGTCGTTTACACACCTCATCGCTGTCCTTCGCTGGTCAGGGCCCGGGCGCGCCGGCCGGCGGGACCTCGCGCATTATGCCGCGACGGCCCTGTCCGTGGCAGATCGTCCGCCCGTCCGTCCGCCCGACCTCCCCGCCCGACCCGACCCATCGCCGAACCGACGCCGTCGCCCGGCCGGCAAACGGCGCAGCCGTCGCGATGCGCCCACGGTCTGCACGTTCAGCTTTCTTTCAGATATCGCGCGTAGTGTGGTTCCTGTCTGCGGCATAATGGCCTGCAAATCAGACGGAGTCCCGCAAACCGAACGACGGAGAGCGCCATGCAGCCGATTCTACGCAATGCCTGGGTAGCCTTTGCCGGTCTGATCGGTTCGGGACTGGCATCGGCGGCGCTCGTCGTCGCACCGCTCGACGGCGTCACGGTCACCAAGGAAATGCTGGCGGCAAACCTGCTGGGGGCCGGTTCCGGCATCACGATCACCAATGTCGCCTACACCGGTGCGAACGGCATGGCCGGGACCTTTGCCGGCGGCGGCGGCATCCTCGGCATCGCCAGCGGAATCCTGCTGACCTCGGGCTCGGTGTTCAATGTGGTGGGGCCGAACCAGAGCCCCGGCATTACGACCATCGCCGACGTCCCCGGCGACCCCGACCTGACCGTGCTGGCCGGCGACGAGACTTACGACGCCAGCGTCCTCACGATCACCTTCGTGCCGACGGGCAACCAGGTGCGGTTCTCCTACGTCTTCGCGTCCGAGGAATACAACGAGTTCATCGACCAGTACAACGACGTCTTCGGCTTTTTCGTCAACGGCGTCAATCGCGCGCTCGTCCCCGGCGCCACGCTGCCGGTGGCGATCAACAACATCAACTGCGGCGAGACCGGCGCCGGCACGGGCCCGAACTGCAACCTGTTCGTCGACAACACCGCGGGGACGCTCGACACCGAATTCGACGGTTTGACGAAAGTCCTCACCCTGACGGCCGCTGTCACGCCCAACGTGCCCAACACCCTGAAGATCGCGATCGCCGACACCGGCGACTCGATCCTGGATTCGGCGGTGTTCATCGCCGCGGAGTCGTTCTCGGTCTGCGGCGCGACGGGTCAGCCGCCCTGCGCCAACTATCAGGGCCTGTGGTGGAAATCCCCCGCCAGTTCGGAATCGGGATGGGGCGTCAACCTGGCCCATCAGGGGAATACGATCTTCGCGACGTGGTTCACCTACGATCTGGCCGGCAAGCCGTGGTGGCTGGCGGTCGTCGCGAATCTCGTTTCGCCCGGTGTCTATTCGGGAGATCTGTTCACGACCACCGGGCCGCCGTTCAATGCGGTGCCGTTCAATCCCGCCACCGTGGTCGAGACCACCGTGGGCACCGCGACGTTCACGTTCACCGACGACAGCAACGGGACCTTTGCCTACACGGTGAACACCGCCGCGCCCGCGAAGGCGGTGGTAACGCAGACCAAGAACATCACCCGGCAGTTGTTCGCCACGCCGGTGCCGAGCTGCACCTGGGGCGGGCAACCCAATCTCGCGCTTGCCACGAACTACCAGGACCTGTGGTGGAAGACGCCCGCGAGCTCCGAATCGGGCTGGGGAATCAATTTCACCCACCAGGGCAACACGATCTTCGCAACCTGGTTCACCTACGACCTCAATGGCAAGCCCTGGTGGCTCGCGTTCGTGGCCGACCGTACGGCGCCCGGCGTCTACGCGGGGAACGTGTTCACGACCACCGGGCCACCATTCAATGCGGTGCCGTTCAATTCGGCCAGCGTGGTCGAGACGACCGTCGGCACCACGACGCTGACCTTCACCGACGGCAACAGCGGCACCTTCGCCTACACCGTGAACGGCGTGTCGCAGACCAAGCCGATCACGCGCCAGGTCTTCGTCCAGCCCGGGACGGTCTGTCAGTAGGACGGCGCCGACAGCCCGCGATGCGTTGACCGCCGGGCGGGCGGGCGGCCGGTGGCGGCGCTACGCGAACTGCCCGGCGACCCACCCCGACGACCACGCCCACTGAAAGTTGTAGCCGCCGAGCCAACCGGTGACGTCGACCACTTCGCCGACGAAATAAAGGCCGGGGACCCGGCGCGTTTCCATGGTTTTCGACGACAGCTCGCCGGTGTCCACGCCGCCGAGCGTGACCTCCGCTTGGCCGAAGCCAAGCGTTCCGGACGGGGCGATCGTCCACCCGTGCAACGTCGCCGCGACGCGCTCGCGCTCCGCCCCGTCGAGCTCTGCGACAGGCTTGTCCCAGCCGTGCAGCGCACACCAACCGTGCGCGAAGCTTCGCGGCAGCCGCTCCGCGAGGAGATTGGCCAGCAGCGCCCGGGATCGCGCGTGACGCGCGAGCCATCCGGCGGCGTCGCCTCCGGGCAACAGATCGATGGTGACGCCGCGCTTCGCGCCCGACGCGCGCCCGTAATCCTGCCCCTGCCAGTAGCTCGAAATCTGCAGAATCGCCGGACCCGACAACCCGCGGTGCGTCACCAGCACCTTTTCGCGAAATCGAGGGGGGTCGGGCGTCGCTGACGAACGGCTCGCCGCGCCGCGGGCGTCTCTCGGCGCAGCGAGCGCCGCCTCCGCTTCGAACGAGACGCCGGAGATCGGCGCCAGCGTCGTCAGCGTCTCCGGCGCGAGCGCCAGCGGCACGAGTCCGGGCCGGGGCGGCACGATGCGCAAGCCGAACTGTTCCGCGAGACGATAGCCGAACGGCGTTGCCCCGAGCTTGGGCACGGCGAGGCCGCCGGTGGCGACCACCACCGACTGGCAGCGGAAGGTACCCTGGTCGGTCGATAGCAGGAACCGATCGCTCCCGCGCCGAGTTGCCGCGCCGGCGTTCGCCTTTCCTGCGTCCGGGCGATCATTCGGCGGGGCAATGCCGGGGCCTCGCGCGCCGGCCGCCGGCAGCGTGACGACGCGACGCACCACGCACGGATGCGCCCACTGCACGCCGGCGTCGTCGACCGCATCGGCGAGGAGATCGATCACCTGCTGCGACGAGTCATCGCAGAAGAGCTGGCCCAGCGTCTTCTCGTGATAGCCGATGCCGCGCTTCTCGATCCGCGCGGTGAAGTCGCGCGCGGTGAACCGGGCGAGCGCCGAGCGACAGAAATCCGGATTCTGCGACAGGTAATTCGCCGGGCCCGCGTCCCGGTTGGTGAAGTTGCAGCGGCCGCCGCCGGAGATGCGAATGCGCTCGCCGATTTTCGCGGCGTGCTCGATCAGCAGGACCCGGCGGCCGCGCCGTCCTGCTTCCGCCGCGCACATCATTCCGGCAGCACCGCCCCCGATCACGACGACATCAAAGCGCAAGTCGCCAGCCGATGCTGCGCAACCGTCGCGCGGTGCATCGGCAGCCTGGCCGACGTGCGAACGCGGACCGCGGGGACCTGCCGCCAGCGGGTTCCGTTCGAGCATCTACGGTTTCCGCAGCTGCGGCTTAGGATACTCCACCGTCTTCGCCACCCGCTGCTGGAACGCGTCGATGCGCGACAGCAGCCTTTCCTGTGGCCGCGACAGGAGCGGGAAATGCCGGGCCGCAGCCAGCCGGCCATGGGTCTCGTGGCAGTCACGGTCGCAGGTCACCCATAACGCCGGATCGATCCGCCGCAGATCGAACGCCGCCGAATAGCTGCGCAACGTCTTGTGACCCCGCTTGTCGGAGTACTCGTGAAAGTACGACAGCGCGAGCTCGCGCAGGCTGCGATAGATCGGGTCGCGATAGCGCAGCACCGCGCCGTTGGTCTTGGAGATCGCGCCCCAGCTGCCGGCGCGGCGAAACAGCGCGACGACATGCGGATAATCGCTCGGGGCGCAGTCGAGGTGCAGGACGAGCGGAGGGTCACCGTGAACCCACAACGCGCACGCGGCAACGAAGGCGCCTTCGATGCAATGCGCTCGCCGCCGGCGCAACACCTCGCGGACGGACAAGATCGTTTCGCCGTCGAGCTCGTGGTTGCTCGGGATGGCGTTGAGGAATGCCTGGGTCTTCTGCGGCGTGGACAGCCGCTCGAGGACTGCGAATTCACGCGGCGCGAGGCCGAGGTCCTCGCGGCGGGCAGCGCGGATGCACGAGCGCCGGCGCATCTCACCGCGTCAGTCGATAGAGCATTTCCCCGGCGCGCGGGACCACCAGCACGCCCTCACCCTCGCGCCCGCTCCACGCTTTGATGTCGATCGACGCCGGATCGCGATAGCCGAGATTGATCCGCCGGCAGCGTTCCGCGGAAATTCCGGTGGCGAGCGTCACGGTCACGCGCGGCGTCTCGATGCCGGTGGCCGCGTCATAGCGGCCCTGCCCTTTCACGTGCGTCGAATGCGCCAGCACGCCCCCGGGGTAATGCGCGAAACGTTCGGGCTGGGCGAGGAAATAGTCGCGGCAGTGGTAGCCGACCTCCTCGATCAGGCGGCCATGCGTGATGCTCACTTCGTTGATGTGCGGCGCGTAGATGATCACCTCGCCGCCGTCGGCCACCGCCGGTTCCATCTTGTACATGCCTTTCCCTGCCGTCCAGATATCGGCGTACATCGGCGGCATCACGGACAGCACCTGGCGCACGGGGGCGTCGAGCCAGACGATGTGCCGCTGCGCCGACAGCGCCGACGCACGCTGCCAAGCCTCGCGCGCCGGACCGAAGTAGAGGCCGGCCATCCCCGCGGGCGTGACGACCAGCGCGAAGCACGCCGTCGGCACCGACACCATCGCCGCGGCGCGGTCGATGACGGCGCGGACCGGCGTGTAGCCGGCGCCGATGATTTCGTAGTTCGTGATCAGCGCGCCCAGCCAGTGCGTGAAATTGATGACGTCGGCGCCGGCGATGCCGGGGAAGAAATACTTGTTGCCGCCCGAAAAGCCGACCACCTCGTGCGGGAAGACCGGGCCGCAGATGATGATCTGGTCGTAGTCGAAGACGCGCCGGTTGAGGGTCACGGAGACCGCCTGCGCGAGCCGCCCGCCGGAGAGTTCCGCGATCTCGCTGGCGGGAATCTCGCCGATGGTGACGAACGTCGCGGGATCCGCCCATTCGTGGTTGAAGATGCGCGAAGCGCCCGCGTGGCCATCGACGACGGGCGTGCCGACGAGGCGGGAGAGCGCCGCGTCATCCATCGGCGGGTGCGTGCCTAGCGCCACCAGGAAGTCGAGCGCCGCGACCTTGCCGTCCAGCATTTCGCGGAACAGGCCGAAGAGCTGCGGCATCGGCATCGTGCGCGTGCCGTCGGGGATGATGAACAGCACGCGCTTCCCGGCGAGCGAAAGCGTCGCGAGACCCGCGCGAACGATCTCGCGCGTCTCGTCGGCGGTAAGGAAGCGATCGGTGAATCCGGGGCCCGGCATGGCGCGTATCGTACCGTCCGCCGGGCCAAAGCGATACGTTGCGGGTCCGCCTTCCCGTGCGCGCAACCGCCGGGCGAGGCGAGGTAAACTGATGCCCCACCAGCCGGGATGGCTGCCGCGCCGTCGCGACGCCGCGCTGCACCGCAGCATGGTGCGCGCAACGGCACAACGAACCAGGCGGGGATTCGATGGACGATACTGCGGCGGGTGAATCGGTCCGCATCCTCTACGGCAAATCCGGATTGCGGATCCGGCTGCCGCGGGACGCGCAAGCCACCGTGATCGGCAAGCGCCCGATGGCGAAGCTACCCGATCCGCAGGCGGCCGTGCGCGATGCGCTGGCACGCCCGGTCGGCGCGGCGCCGTACGCCGCGCTGGTCCGCGGCCGCAGGAGCGCCTGCATCCTGATCTGCGACATCACGCGGCCGGTTCCGAATCACCTGTTCCTGCGCCCGCTGATCGAGGGCATGCTCGCGGCCGGCATGGCGCGCGAGCGCATCACTGTGCTGGTCGCGACCGGCCTGCATCGGCCGAACGAAGGCGCGGAGCTGGCCGAAGTGGTCGGCGACCCCTGGGTGTTCGACACGGTGCGCGTCGAGAACCATTTCGCACGGGACGACGCGGCTCACGTCGATCTCGGCGCGACGCCGAAGCGGCGCACGCCGGTGAGGCTCGACCGCCGTTTCGTCGAAGCGGAACTGCGCATTGCCACCGGCCTGGTCGAGCCGCATTTCATGGCCGGCTACTCGGGCGGACGGAAGGTCATCGCCCCCGGCATCGCCCACGCCGACACCATTCGCACGTTTCACAGCGCGCGCTTCATGGAGGACCCCGCGGCGATCCAGTGCAACCTCGCCGGCAACCCGCTGCACGAGGAACAGCTCGAGATCGTGCGGATGCTGGGCGAGGTCCACGCCGTCAACACGGTGATCGACGAGGACCGCGATCTCGTCCACGTCAATTTCGGCGAAGTCATCGCCAGCCACCTCGAGGCGGTCGCCTTCGTCGCCGAGAGCACGCGGCTGCCGGTCGGCCGGCGCTTTGCGACGATCCTGACGTCGGCGGCCGGACATCCTCTCGACAAGACCTACTACCAGACGGTGAAGGGCATGGTGACGCCGCTCGACATCCTGGAGCCCGGCGGCACGCTGATCGTCGCGTCGGCGTGCTCCGAAGGCTTCGGCTCGCCCGAGTTCCGGGAGGCGCAGAGGCGGCTGCGCACGCTCGGCCCCGACGCCTTCCTGCAGACGCTGCTCGCCAAGAGTTTCGCCGACGTCGACGAGTGGCAGACCGAGATGCAGTTGAAGTCATTGCGCGCCGGGCGTGTGCAGCTCTACACCACGGGTCTCGACGACGAGGAGAAGAGCCTCACCGGGGTCGAAACGATCGCCTCGATCGAGGCCGCCATCGCCATCGCGCTCGCGCGGGCCGGCGATCCGGCGATCGCCGTCGTCCCCGAAGGACCCTATGTCGTCCCCGTCGTCGCCTGACGCGCCGGCGGTGCCGCCGCCGGCTTCACTCGCGATCCACCTCGATCTCGTCGGCGGCATCAGCGGCGACATGTTCGTCGCGGCGATGGTCGACGCGCTGCCCGCGCTGGCGGTGCCGATACTCGCGGAGCTGGCGGCGATACGGACCGCCGGAGAGCCTGCGCCCGGCTTCGGTGAAACGACGAACGGGGGATTGCGGGCGCAGCGCTTCGGCCTCGCGCCGATGCCGCAGCGCGCCGCCGGTCGCCTCCCGTCCGCTGGCGGCACGAGCCCGGACGCGGCAATCGCGCATGAGCATCCGCTCGGCCATGGGCAAACGGATGCGCATGCACGCAGGCCTGACGATGAGCATGCAGGCACCGCGTACGCGCGGCTGCGCCGGCGGCTCGCCACGGCCCCGCTGACCGCGCCGACGCGCGAGCACGCCCTGGCGCTGCTGGCGCTCCTCGCCGGCGCCGAGGCGCAGGTGCACGGCATTGCCGTCGCCGATGTGCATTTCCACGAGCTGGCGGATTGGGATTCGCTGATGGACGTGGTCGCGGCCGGATGCATTGCGGCGCAGCTCGACGGTGCGCGCTGGACCGCATCGGCACTGCCGCTGGGTGGTGGCACCGTGCGCACGGCGCACGGGCTGCTGCCGGTGCCGGCCCCCGCGACGAGCCAGTTGCTGACCGGCTACGCCTGGCACGACGACGGCATCGCCGGCGAGCGCGTGACGCCGACAGGCGCCGCGATCCTGCGCCATCTCGTGCCCGCGGCGCAGTGCGGCGCGCGCCGCGACGCCGGCCGCCTGGTGAGCGTCGGTTGCGGCGCGGGTACCCGCACGCTGCCGGGGCTGCCGAACATCGTGCGCGCGCTGATCCTGGAATGCGTCCCCGCGGCCGACGCCGATGCCGACGTCGTGACGGTGCTCGAGTTCGACGTGGACGACATGACCGGCGAGGAAATCGCGGTGGCGGCCGAACGCCTGCGCGCGGAACCGGGGGTCGTCGACGTATCGGTCGGCACGCGGCACGGCAAGAAAGGACGCCCGCTCGCCGATTTCCGGCTGCTGGCGAAACCGCACGCGGCCGACGCGATCGCGCGGGCGTGCTTCACCGAGACGTCGACGCTGGGGCTGCGCGTGCGCGAGGAGCGCCGGCGCGTGCTGCGGCGAGCCGAGGTCGCGGCGCCGATCGACGGCGCCGCGGTCCGGGTCAAAGTCGCCTTGCGTCCCGGTGGCGAGCGTACGGCGAAAGCCGCGCAGGACGACGTCGCTGCGACACGCGGGTTGGGCGAGCGCCGCCGAACGCACGCGGCCGCCGCGCAGCGCGCGCTGAAAGGCACCGACGAGTGAACGCAACGCTGCCCGCCAGCGATGTCCTGGCGCGCCTCGTCGCGGCGCTCGACCGCCACCACCGGCTCGCCGTAGCCGTCAGCGGCGGGGCCGACTCGATGACGCTCGCGCACATCGCATGGCGATTGGCGCGCGCGCGGGCCACGATGTATCACGCCACCGGGCCGGCGGTGCCGGCGGCGGCGCGCGGCCGCGTGGAGGCGCACGCCGCACGGCACGGCTGGCCGCTGGTGCTGCTCGACGCCGGCGAGCAGGCCGACGCCCGCTATCGCGCGAACCCCGTCGATCGCTGCTACTACTGCAAGACGAACCTGTATGCGCGCATCCGCGAGGCGACGCCGGACCCGATCGCTTCCGGCACCAACCGCGACGACCTCGACGACTTCCGTCCCGGGCTGCGTGCCGCGGCCGAGCACGGCGTCGTGCACCCGTACGTCGAGGCAGGGTTCAGCAAGGCGGACGTGTACGCGCTGGCTGCGAGTCTGGGCCTCGACGATCTCCAACGGCTGCCGGCGCAGCCGTGCCTCGCGAGCCGCGTGGAAACCGGGATCGCCATCGCGCCGGAAGACCTCGCGTTCATCGATGCCGTGGAGATCCGCCTCGGCGCGCGCCTCGGACGCGAAGCGGTGCTGCGCTGTCGTGTGACGCACGCGGGCATCGTGATCGAACTGGCAGCGGCGAACGACACCGTGGCCGCCGGCATCGCCCGCGACATCGGCGCCGACGCGTGCCGCCGGGACGGCCGCATGTTCGCCGGCGTGCGACCCTACGCGCGTGGCGCCGCGTTCCTGCGCAAGTCGGCCGATGACTGAATTTCGGCTCGACTGGGAACGCGCCGGGCGCACCGGGACGAGCGAGGCGGTGCTGTGCGAGCCGAAATCCGCCGCGCAGATCGACGCGATCGTCGCCCACGCCATTGATCTCGGCCGCCGGCTCCTGCTTACCCGCCTCGGCGCCCACAAGTTCAGCCGCCTTTCGACGCCGGCGCGCAACGCGCTCGATTACGACGCCGCCACGCGCACCGCCATCCTCGGCGGATTGCCAGCGGCGCGCGGCACCGGTCGCGTTGCGATCGTTTGCGGTGGCACCTCCGACCTGCCGGTCGCGCGCGAGGCCGCGCGCACGCTGGCGTTCGCCGGCGAAGTGGCGACGCTCGTCGCCGACGTGGGCATCGCCGGGCTGTGGCGGCTCATGGAACGGCTCGACGACATCCGCCGCCATCGCGTGGTGATCGCCGTCGCCGGCATGGAGGGCGCGCTGTTCAGCGTGCTGGCCGGCCTGGTCCCGTGCGCGGTGATCGCAGTGCCGACGTCGGTCGGCTACGGCGCCGCCGAGGGCGGCCGGACGGCCTTGTATGCTGCGCTCGCGAGCTGCGCGTCCGGGCTCGCCGTCGTGAACATCGACAACGGCTTCGGCGCGGCGCATGCCGCGTTGCGAATTCTCGGCGAGGCGCCGGGCCCGGCGCCGGACCCCGTCTAGCGGTGCCCCGCGTCGGCGCTCGCGGAGGAATTTTGCGTATTACATTATTATCTGATTATCTGATAATATGAACCAAGCCGGCATGGAGGGTTTCCCGATGGCCGCCAGGATCACGGCAACGGACGCGGCGCGCAGGTTTTCGGATGTCCTGAACCAGGTGCGCTATCAGGGCGTGGAGTTCGACATCGTGCGCGGCAAGGAAGTGGTCGCACGGCTGGTACCGGCAGCGCCGCCTGGAGGTGTCGCCCTGGATCGGCTCGATGCGCTCGTTCGCTCGCTGCCCCGCCTGGGTCCGCGCGAGGCCGAGCTGTTTGCTCGGGACATCGAGCGCGGGCTGGCCAGAATGCGCCCGGACGCCGTCGAATGGGATTGATCATCGACACCGGCGTGTTGATCAGGCTGGAGAAGAATCCCGCGGCCGTTGAATTCTCCACGTACAAGCCTGCATACGGCGAGGGCTTCATCTCGGCGGCCACCTGCTCGGAACTTCTCGTCGGTGTGCATCTCGCGAACACGGAGCCGCGCCGGGCGCGTCGCTCGGCGTTCGTGGAGGCAATCTTCACGTTGTTTCGCCCGCTGCCTTTCGACCTTGAAGTCGCACGCGTCCATGCGCACCTCGTCAGCTCGCTCGGGCGTGGCGTAACCCTCGGAGCTCTCGATCTCATCATCGGTGCCACCGCAATACGCCACGGCTTTCCCGTGCTGACCGCCAATGTAGCCGATTTCCGGCGGATGCCCGGCTGCATCGTGGAAGCGTTGCCATAGGGCCTGCTCGTAAATAACTTGAACATTTGACTCGCTGGGCTTGGGACGCGCTGCGTCGTTGCGAATCGCTTGTGTGGCTCGCCACACGGCGCGATCCGCGCCTGGCATCGCATCCCAATCCAGCGGCCAAATGTCCAGGTTATTTCCTCGCAGACCCATAGCTCCGCCCGTCGGCGCCCTGCGCCCGGCCGCTCACGGCGCGCCGAGCAGCAGGTACACGCTGAAGGCGCCGCCGGTGCCGAAGCCGGCGCCCAGATACGCCGGGCCGGCGAACGTATCCGCGCCGAGAAACACCGACCCGGAGTACAGCGTCCCCGGCGACGGCAGCCCGTCGAAGCGGTCCTTGATCCAGCCGACCTCCGCCGCCGCGCCGGCGTACACGCCCGAGCCCAGCAGGTCCGGCAACGCCTTGATGCGGTTGTAGTACATCGCGCGACCGTAGGCGAATTCGTGGCCGTTGAACTGGCCGGTGCGGAACGCCGACAGGCGCAATGGCCCGCCCAGGCTGAACGCCTCGTACGCCGGCATGTCCGAGCCCAGATCCGTTCCACCGGACGCAGTGAGGTTCACCGTGTGCGGGCCCCAGGAATGGGCGTAGTTGGCCGATCCCTCGAGGCGCTGGTAGTTGCGCGCGGACCCGAACGACGTCGTCGCGGCATAGGCGGTGGCAATCGCCC
>Ga0315283_10000548_pt1 | contig 28048 bp, 31 predicted proteins | sample YL17G09_0_MG_FD_204541 | JGI IMG/M metagenome (GOLD analysis project Ga0315283, IMG submission 204541) | Sediment microbial communities from Yellowstone Lake, YNP, Wyoming, USA - YL17G09_0 | ecosystem: Environmental > Aquatic > Freshwater > Lake > Sediment | place: USA: Wyoming | collected...
TGGGGGCAGTCCATTTGGGATTTATCCTCAAAAGGTCTTTTGCACGATTCTCAACTGTGCAACTGAGCATTTGCTGGCGAAGATTACCCAGTTCTTGCTCACTAATTCCAAGTAACGCTAATTCCAAAGCGTAAGTGCGAGTATAATCATACCGGTTGCAGTATGGCGGCGATGTAATAATAGCATCATACATTCCATCAGGTAAAGCGGGCATTACATCAAGGCAGGAGCCGCAGTAAAGATGAATGTTACCTCGTGTATCCTCCGAGCCAAAAAGGTCCTTTTGTTTTCCACCGGCATTTAGGTCAAAAACAACTTCATTTATCTTACTGCATACAGCCTCGTCGAAACTAAGAATTGTTCCCTTGTCGAAAGGGTTTTTACCTTGTCGCCTTCCAGACCGATAATCCCAGCGTAAATATTGTCCGTCTTTGCGTGTATAACTTACCGATTCCAAAATACATAATAACGCAAACCGCAAAACTGTCTGCACGCGGTCATTTTCGTTCTTACAGGTAAATAAGTATTTTTCAATCGCCGCTTTAGTCTCCTCTGGATATGCGTTTTTTGTAATTCGCAGCTCTTGTAGTGTGACTCGTGAATCGGATTTCTGCCACGGCTTGTCTATTGACCATCTTTTAAGGGCATCAAAATCTTCTGCCGTGAATTCCGATTCGAATAATTTCTTTGTGAGGATTATTTGCTGACCAATTGGTAACAACTCGATACCATCCGTATCTATACCTCTCGCACCGGCTGCAAATAATGCGGTTCCACTGCCGGCGAACGGGTCCAGCAACTTACCTTTAACAATCTTGTTTTTCTCAAGCAAATACTCTACTAAATCAGCAGAAAAAGCCTCTTTGAATTTATACCAGCGATAAATCTCTCTTGTTTTATTGGCTTGAAAACTTACGAGCGACCGTGACAAAGACCATTCAAGACGAAATTTGCTTTTGAAGTGCTGATATAGTTCGCTGTCGGTGCGTTCAATCTCAACTAACCTGGTTTTTTGTTTGAGGTCGGTGGTATTTTCAGACAAAATTAACATTCTGTTCTCTCTGGCTTTCTAAAAACAGTGTAAATCCCGCACTAATCAGTGTCAAACTAAAAACGACACAAGGCAAAAAGCACGATAAATTATTTTATAGTTTATACCGCGATATGTTTTGGTGTGGAATAGTTCAGCGTTTCTGTTCTGCTCTCACTCCGCGGTTAAAATGTTCAATCATTTCCGAGGATACTTTTTTGAAAAAATCCCAAAATCATCATTTTTTTTACAAACTTTTTTTCAGTCGCAAAACGCACACAAAATTCACTCGAATGCATCTTTTTTTGCTTCAAATTGCACAAGATAGCCCCCAGATAGCGCGCAAATGTCGCATTTTTTCTCACTTTTTCACACTTTTTCCTGCCCCTACAATCGTTAAATTTTACCCATCTTACCAAAATTTATGTGCCGCAGGCATCACGCCATACAAGCCCGGCTATTAAATTCTTAAACTTCGGCTGGGTTTATTCCGATAAAATCTTTGTATAAGTCCAAGGAGAATCTATGTTTACTAACAAATTGATTGGCTTTCTCGCCATATTAATCGTTGGATTGATGGCCTTGCTCGTCTGGGCAGCCACATCCGGCAATCCCGAAATCCTAATGGCCGCCGCAGGGGGAAATCTTACAAAAGTCAAAGCCATATTGGCCGCAAACCCTGACCAGATAAGGGCTTCGGATAAAGACGGCTGGACCGCTCTCCACTATGCGGCCAATGCCGGCCAAAGCCCAATGGTCGAATTTCTGTTATCTAAAGGGGCGGATGTCAACAGCAAGACCTATGAAAAGCAGAGTTTGTTTAAGCCTGAAAGAGAATCCGGCTGGACCGTGCTGCATATGGCTGCCAACGTTGGCAACGATAAATTGGCAAAGATACTGCTGGCTAAGGGTGCGGACGTGAACGCCAGAACCAGCAACAGCCATACGCCTTTGCATATGGCCTGCATCGACGGCCATAAAACCACAATCGAATTACTGCTCGCCGGCGGAGCAGACGTCAAAATAATGGACAGTAAGGGCTGCACCCCTTTGAAGTATTTGATAATCAGAAAGAATGACGACCTTGCCGAGCTTCTCCGCAAACACGGCGCGGTCGAATAAACTATACCAGCATCAGGACGATAAAAAATCCTATCATTATTACCATTCCCAGCGGAACGCCGAAGGCCGCCCATTCTTTACTTTTTATGGACAATTTGCTGGCGCAGATGATGTTGGGGATGTTACCGGGAATGAGCATCCCGCCTGAAATCAGAAGGCCTGCCAGGGCAAATTTTATTGTGTATAGGGACATAGCAGGGGTAATTTCCGCCGCTGTCAGTGTGGCGTTGTCAAGAATAGCGGAAACGATATTCACCCAGTAGAGAACAGCGGCGGGCGCATGCACCAGATATTTGTCAACGACGGGCTTAAAACCTGTTCCGAGAAGTACCAATGCCAGCACAAAAAGATAAACCTTTATTGCCCTGATTACGACATCCTTAAACCCTTCCGGCTTGTCTTCGGTCAGGGTATCGCCTTTTGTTTCGCCTTTATGTTTGAGAAAAGCCGGCAGAAACCCAAGGCCCAAAATCACAGGCACTACCCATAGCCCCAGCATCCTGAGCAGGAAGAAAAAGTCGGCGTTGTGGGGTTCACCTTTGAGTTTGGAAACCGCTATTGTAGAAAGCGGCTCACCGATGGGTGTGAGAGCTGCGCCGAGGCCGATGGAAAAACAGGATATAATAACTATCTTGACCTCCAGACTTCTGGGCAGCCGCAATGCACTTATGACTTCCGAAAGAACAAGAGCGGCGATAATCGCTGTAATCACGCTGGAAAGCAGACCTAATCCGACGACAATTATAAAGAACAAAACGTTGTGTCCGAACTGCTGCGCCAATGCGGTTGTCCATTTTCCCACCTTCGGGCGGATGAATTTGAAGATGAGGCCTGCGAAGAAAACGGCCAGGGTAATTTTAATCGGCTCGATGAGCGCTTCTTCAACCAGATGCCGGCTCCACAGCCTCGAGATGCTCACCGCGAGAACGCCCATTATGAAGAGAAATGCTTCGAGCTCTTCCTCTATTTTTTTCACTGAGAAAGGAAGCACCAAAACCAACCCCATAACGGTTGCCAATCCGCCGATTACCATACCTTCATTCATTTGAGTTCTCCCTGCGAAACTCTTATATCTATAACAAGACTTAAGCTTTATGAAGATACCAAAATCCTGTCTGCAAGCAACACTTGCTTTTCACGGTTTTTGTTGCATCAAAAATGTGTGTTGCCGGATTGAAGTTTATAGTTTAGTATATCAGCCAATGGATTAGCGGTAACTTCAGGAAAAAAATCAAGAGCGGCAAGAAATAAACGAAAGGAAAATTTTATGTTTAGCGGTAAAAAGCTGATTGCGACAGGGGCGGTTTTATTAGGTTTGGCGATGCTGCTGCCGGCGGATGTGATTCACGATGCCGCTGAGATAGGAGACCTCAAGGTGGCCAAGGACCTGTTGGCACAAAACCCTAAATTGGTAAATGCAAAAGGAGACCATAACGATACACCGCTACATCTGGCGGCCAGAAACGGCTATAAGGAGATGGTCAACTTTCTGATTTCCAAGGGAGCGGATGTAAATGACAGGAATGATAACGGTGCGACTCCTCTGCTGATGGCTGCTATGAGGGGTAATAAGGAAAGCGTGGAGCTTCTGGCAGCCAAGGGGGCTGATGTGAACGTTAAGGCGAATAAGGGTGAGACCGCTCTTCATCTGGCAGCCATAGGAGGGCAAAAGGAGATGGTGGAGTTTCTTATCAGCAAGGGAGCAAAAATAGATGCTAAGACCGAATACGGTGGGACCGTGCTGCACTGGGCGGCACGAGGCAGCAATGCAGAGGTGGCGGCAGTGCTGATTGCCAAAGGAGCGGACCCCAATGCCAAAGATAACAATAGCAGGACGCCGCTGCACTTTGCGGCCCAACTGGGGTTTAAGGTTGTGGCGGAACTTTTGGTTTCGAAGAAAGCGGACGTCGATGCAAAAGACAATGACGGCAGGACTCCGCTGGACTTTGCCGCTGATTCGGGCAAAATAGAATCAGCAGAAGTTCTGCTGGGACTGGGAGCAAAGGTCAATTCAAAAGACAATGACGGTCTTACTCCGCTGCATTTTGCGGCGAGCAAGGGGCAGATAAAAGTGGTCGAGCTGCTGCTTGCCAAAGGGGCGGATTTGAATGCCAAAGATAACCAGGGACGCACCGCTCTGCAGTTGGCGGTTAATAATAAGCAGAAGGAAGTGGCAGATTTGCTCCGCTCGAGGCCGAGCCTCAAGCAAAGCGAGGCAAAACCCAAATAACGTGCGTATTGCGTAATTTGAGGGCCGAGGTTAATATAACGGCCAATGGAATTAAAGGGGACTGTCGCAATTATCACGGGTTCGACCGGACGGCTGGGTAGTGCTATTGCAAATGCCCTGGCCTTGGCCGGCTGTGAATGTATATGCCATTACAACCGCAACAGGCAGCGGGCAAAAGAGGTCGTCGAGCGGATTCAAAAAGCAGGAGGGTTGGCGCAGGCTGTCGAGGCTGATTTTACCAGGCCCGGCGAGATAGAAAAATTATTTGAGAATTCTGCCGGCTTTGGTGTGCCGCAGATTTTGATAAATTCAGCGGCCGAATTTATCAGACAGCCGCTGGCGGAAGTGAATTTCGAGCGGTCGCAGCGGATTTTTAACCTGAACGTCATAGCGCCGATTTTGCTCAGCCGGATTTTTGCGGAAAAATTACGCAAAAAGTTTGCTGATACCAATGAAACCGTCGGCAAGATAGTTAATATCGCCGATGTCGGCGGAATAAGACCCTGGCCGGAATATGTCGTTTATTGTTCCTCAAAGGCCGGCTTAATCGGCGCAACGAAAGCTCTGGCAAAGGAACTGGCGCCTGCGATTTGTGTTAATGCGATAGCGCCGGGCATAGTAACCTGGCAGGGCGATTTTGATGAATCGGAAAAGCGGAGACAGCTTTCGTTTATTCCCGTAAGAAGAATCGGCGAGCCGCAGGATGTTACCGAAGCGGCAATCTTTTTGCTGAAAAATGATTACATAACCGGACAGGTGCTGAATGTTGATGGCGGACGATGTATTTAAACTATGGTAGGAACGGCGTTATGATGCTGAACTGGGCAAGCCGAATTACAATCCTGCGAATATTGCTGATAGTGCCATTTGTCAGTTGTATGCTGCAAATAAATGATGCTGAGCACAGTGCGATGATGCGTAATTTGATGAGGTACATCTCGATATTTATTTTCTTTATTATGGCGACAAGCGACGTTATTGACGGTTATTTGGCTCGCCGAAACGGGCAGATTACCAGGCTCGGTTCGTTCCTGGACCCGCTGGCAGATAAGTTGCTTATGACCTGTGCGTGCCTGCTGCTTGCGTCGCGTCAGGGAGGGGTGGACGGTTTTTTACTTCCGCCTACGGTTGTGGTTTTGATAATCGGCAAAGACCTGTTTTTGTTAATCGGCTTTGTAATCGTTTATTTCATTACCTTTCAGGTCCGCATTGTCCCTGCATTTGTCGGCAAGGTCGCCACCACGCTGCAGTTGTCGATGGTGGCGGCAATCCTGATTGCTCCGGAGGTTTCACGCATTATACCGGGCTGGATTTGGTTTTTGCGATTTCTCTGGTGGTCGGCGGCGGCAACCGCAATAGCGGCAACTCTTATTTACATCCGCAACGGAAGTCGCTATATTGAACAGTACGAGCAGGGAATAAGCAAAAATTAAAAGTATGTGTTTAGCCTGTTAAACGTGGCACGGCCATCTTGGCCGTGTTTATCCCGATACATCGGGACCAAAACACGGGCTGGAAGCCCGTGCCACATTAGAAAGCATCTTTTTAAGCTACCTCGCTAAACACATACAATTAAAAAGGCCGAAATCAAAGTGACAAGGTTCAGTGAAATACCGGAAATTCTGGATGACCTTCGGCAGGGCAAAATGATAGTCTTAGTCGATGCGGAAGACCGTGAGAACGAGGGGGATTTGGTTTGTGCCGCCGAGAAGGTAACGCCGGAGAACATCAATTTTATGGCCAAATACGGCCGGGGACTGATTTGCCTGCCGCTGACGGCGGAAAAATGCGATTCGCTCGGCCTGTACCCGCAAACCGCCGACAATACCGCACGGTTCGGCACAGCGTTTACAGTCAGTATCGATGCAGCCGGCGGTATAGGCACAGGTATCAGCGCCGCCGACAGGGCAAAGACGATTCAGGTTGCGATTGCCGACGATACCAGGCCGACCGGCCTTGCTCGCCCGGGACATATATTTCCGCTGCGGGCCAGAGAAGGCGGCGTGCTGGTGCGGGCGGGACAGACCGAAGGGGCAGTCGACCTGATGAGGCTGGCAGGACTTAAACCGGCTGGCGTCATCTGCGAGATTATGAACGAAGACGGCTCAATGGCCAGGGTGCCGGAACTGATAAAATTTTGCGAAAAGCACGGTCTTAAAATGGCCTCTATCGCCAAACTTGTAGAATATCGCCTCCAGCGAGAAAAACAGATTAAGCGGGTTGAGTGCGTGAATTTGCCGACTGATTACGGAGAATTTAAGCTGATTGGCTACGAGAGTGTTACCACGGCTGAGCCGCATTTGGCCTTGTGCAAAGGCGGGGTAGGCGAGCTTGACGATAAGGGTGAGCCGGTCGAGCATAATGAGCCGGTGCTGGTGAGGGTGCATTCGGAATGTATGACAGGCGATTTGTTTCATTCGCAGAGATGCGAGTGCGGCTGGCAGTTAGTAACCGCGATAAAGATGATTGAAAAGGCCGGCAAGGGAGCGTTAATCTATCTCCGGCAGGAGGGCAGGGGTATCGGCCTGAAAAACAAGCTGCGGGCATACAAACTTCAGGAGCAGGGACTTGATACGGTCGAGGCGAATGTGAAGCTGGGCTTTATGCCTGACAGACGCGATTATGGAATCGGCGCTCAAATCTGCCGCGATTTGGGACTGAAAAAAATACGGATACTGACGAACAATCCCAAAAAAATAAGCCGGCTTGAGGTTTACGGCATAAAGGTCGTTGAGCAGATACCGCTGATAGCCGAGGCCGGCAAACACAACATCGATTATCTGCGGGCGAAAAAATACCGTCTCGGCCATTTGCTGGATGAGGATTTGTAGCGTGTAAGATGGTGGGGTTTTTTGTTGCTCTTTTTAAGGAACAAAGGTAAACTAATCAACCCAATTTAATTGTCGATAGTCGATTGAAAAAGCGCAAATCGACAATTGTTTTCGGGCTCGTAGCTCAGTCTGGTAGAGCAGCGGACTCATAATCCGTCGGTCCAAGGTTCAAATCCTTGCGGGCCCAGTTTTTAGTGGCCGGTAATTAAGGGCGATTAGCTCAGCTGGTAGAGCAGCTGACTCTTAATCAGCGGGTCACAGGTTCGAATCCTGTATCGCCCAGTCTTGTAGGTCTTTAAGAGCCAAAGACTTATAAGTTAACCTTTCATAAACCGCTAATGGTTAAAAGTGGTTTTACAACCACAAAATTCGGATTTTTGGTTGTAATTTTTATGAAAGGAGATAGAGTGCTAATTTTTGGGATTGTTCTTTGATAAGTTTGCGTGATGTGTTCATTGCAGTAACATCCTTGTTTATGAGTATTTATGCCGTCCCTGTGGTTTTCCCTCGCCGGTTCATTTATATCGCAGAGGCGACTATGAAACGGGATTATATCTTAGTCTGAAATTATGATAAACGAAAAATAAAAAATATTTGCAAGGAGAATGTATGAAAAAAGCTTTGTGCCTTTTGATTATTTTATACCTTGCAGGCTGTGCGACCCTGTCAGATGCGCGGAACGCCAAAGGTCAGGGAACCTCTCATATTTATGTAGCCTCATTTGATGCTGTTTGGAATGCTATACCAAAAGCTGTCAACGAAATGGACTTAAATGTTGTTGGTGAAAATAAACAAGAAGGATATATTTTAGCGGAAAAGGGGTGGACCGGTTTTAGTTTTGGTGAAAGGGTCGCAGTTTTTGTAAATAAAATAGATGATAATCATATCCGCGTTGAAGTGGTATCCAAAAAAGTCATGGCAACAAATGTACTTGCTTATAATTGGGAACAACCAATTCAAGATAAACTTAAAGAAATTTTAAAGCAGCAAAACTTAACGAAGAAAGAAGGGGCGGAAAATAATTAAAGGAAATAGCGTACGATTTTTTACAACCGCCCTTACGAATTTTGAGACTTTTCAGCGGGTTTCAGGATACAAGATGTTCCGAAAAATAACAATGCAGTGTTTGCAACCTCTTATCTACAAAAGCGTTGTATCCATAAGAGCATAATTGACAGCGGCTTTGATATGCTCCGGCAGGTTCGGCTCGGCGGGGTAAACAAGGCCGCCATGGCCTACTCCGCCGAAAAGGCTGCGAAGGCTGGATCAGCGACCGCTAAACGTGGAGATTCTTCACTTCGCTTCGCTACGTTCAGAATGACATCCACTATTTGACCTGTAAAGAATACTACGTATATTCAGGCTGAAACTTTTTAGACCTGGGTTCCGAGGTAGACCTGCAGGCCCATCTTTGCGATGCGGTCCTGCTGCTCCTCAATCTGGTCTACGTGAGCGTCCTCATCCTTCAGGATGCCATCCAGTATCTCTTTAGTGGCGTTGTCGCCGAGTTCAGTGCAGAGCTTGATGCCGGCGTTATAGCCGCGGACGGCGGTCATTTCAGCAGCAAGGTCATTCTTGAGCTGCTCAGGAACTTCCTGGCCGATATGAATCTCGCTGAGTTTGTTGACAACAGGCTTGCCTTCGAGGAACAGGATTCGTGAAATGAGGGTCTCGGCGTGCTTCATCTCTGTGACGGCACGCTTCTGCTCCATCTCGGCGAGCTTGGTCAACCCCCAGTTCTCGCACATCTCGGCCTCTACCATATACTGGTTGATGGCAGTCAGTTCGTCAGCCAAAAGGCCGTTTAGACAATCGATTATTTTAGAATCCCCTTTCATAAGCTACTCCTTAACTAAAAATTCCTGTGTGAAACTTTCGGAACTCTTTTCCGTCATTTGACTTCGCGATAATATCAAAATCTTCTAAAGATTGCAACGGTTAATAATAATTATTATTTTCGAAACTGGTTTGGTTTTTTGTTAATTTTAACTTTCTATTTGCCGGCTTTTTTTGATAAACTTTCAGGCAAAGTAATTTGTCATTCTGAGCGAAGCGAAGAATCTCGTATTTCTGATGCCCAGACCCTTCGCTCCGCTCAGGGTGACAGTTTTGAGATAATTTAAATCTTTGAATGGAAAGGAAAAAATGAAAAACGATAAACAGCATTGTCCGGGCAAGGCAAAATACCTGGCCGGCAAAAGGATTCTGCCTCAGCCGATTACCGAAGGCACGGATATAGTAAAACTGATAGACAATATGGATGCCTATAACGGGGGCAGATTGCGGGCTGCCTGCCATTTACTGCGAGACAGATACTCGAAGGAAGATGTTACGGTGGGATTGAGCCTGGCCGGTGCATTGACGCCGGCGGGCCTGGGGCCTTCCACGATAATCCCCCTGATGAACCACGGCTTTGTCGACTGGATGACCGCAACCGGCGCAAATATGTATCACGATATACATTTTGCGTTCAACCTGCCTATGCACAGAGGCAGCCATACCGTTGATGATGCGGATTTGAGGGACAAGGGCGTAACGAGAATCTATGACATCCTGTTCGATTATGAAGACGTCCTGATGGAGACCGACAGGAGATTGCGGGAAATACTCGCAAGACCGGAATTCCAGAAAGAGATGGGGACGCGGGAATTCTATCACCATCTCGGCAAAATCCTCAACGAATGCGAGGAGAAAAACAAGCTGGGGCAGGTGAGTATTCTGGCGGCGGCGTACAGAAACGGCATCCCTGTTTTCACATCATCGCCGGGAGATTCGACAATCGGAATGAATGTGGCCGGCCTGGAACTTTTGGCCGAAGCGTCAGGGCTATTAGACAAATTCAAACTCAAAATAAACCCGAGCATCGACGTCAATGATTCGACGGCCATAATACTGAACGCAAAGCGATACGAAAACGGCAAGACGGGGGTTATCCTGATTGGCGGCGGAAGCCCCAAAAACTTTATGCTCCAGACCGAGCCGCAAATACAGGAAGTCCTGATGATACCGGAAGTAGGCCAGGATTACGACATCAACGTAACGGACGCCAGGCCGGACACCGGCGGATTGTCGGGCGCTCCGCCCTCTGAAGCGGCAAGCTGGGGTAAAATCGACCCGACAAAATTAGAAGAAACCGTAACAGCCTATCTCGATGTAACGGTGGCGTTTCCGATGATGGTTGCATACGTCAAGCAGACCACGCAGCCGAAAAAACAAAAAAGATTGTATGACAGGGGCCGGGAACTGCACGAAAAGCTTATAAAGTCTTATCTTGAGAATAATAAAGAGGTCGAAAAACTGAAAGGCCTTATAAGGAAACTGTGAACTAAAAGCGTATAGCAAAACTGCCCATTGTCTTCTGTCATTCCCGCGGAAGCGGGAATCCAGAACTGAGGGATATATTTGTGGATAGAAACCTGCATTATCATTTTGCGCGCGCCAGCAAGATGATAATCGACGGCCAAAGCGAGAAAAACGACGCAGGAAAAGAACAGGATAACAGCAAAAAACAGTTTTGAGTTTGGAAAATGTTGATGTTCCATTGCCGGTGAGTTAAGATTAAAGATATATGGAATCCTCTTGTCGAGGTTGGTAATTTGCCTTATAATCACGATATTATCTGGGAGATAAAATGGTAGATTTCAGAGACATCCAGGCGTTGGCAGACCGCATCGCAGAGCAATTTAATCCTGAGCGGATAATTTTATTCGGCTCTTATGCAGTCGGCACGGCTGGCCCCGATTCCGATGTGGATTTGCTTGTCGTTTTGCCGTTTGAAGGCAAAACTTGGAAAATGGCTTCAACAATTCGCAGTCGCACTCGTCCTTTTTTCCCGATGGATTTACTTGTGCGAACGCCGCAGCAGCTTCGTCAAAGGTTGGCGATGCATGATGTGTTTATGCGGGATATTACGCAGAAAGGAAAATTGCTTTATGAAGCCTGAAACTGCCGAATGGATTGAAAAAGCTGAAGGCGACTTTCGCACTGCCGTGCGGGAGAAAAATACTGCTGAATATCCCAATTATGATGCCGCTTGTTTTCACGCTCAGCAGTGTGCGGAAAAGTATCTTAAAGCCCGCTTGGTTGAGGCCGATAAAGATTTCCCGAAAACGCACGACCTTTCTGCGGTTTTAAATCTTGTCCTGCCTTTTGAGCCGTCGTGGGAGTCTCTCAGAGAAGATTTGGAACGGCTGACGGATTTAGGGGTTGAAGTGCGTTATCCCGGTACAACCGCCGATTTGGAAGATGCTGACGAGGCGATGCGCACCGCTCGGCACGTCCGCCAGATAGTTCGCTCTGCTTTAATGCTTGAAAAGTAAATCGATATCTTTGAAAAAAAGCAGGGGTATAATTCTTGTCCGCATAAACGGAGAAGAATAGAACGGGTGAGTAGGTAAATAGAATTTCAGTGTCAGTCTGTGTTTTTAGTCAGCTTGTCCGCCATAGCCTTTTGCGACGGCGGATGTCAGGCAGTGTCTGAAAAATGCCGTAGGCAAAAAGTGTGGTAGATTTTATTATTTTAGAGATAAGAATATGAAAAAGAATCATCTCATTGCTGTTGCTCTTGCAATATTTATAGTTTTTGGGATTCTCATAGCTATTAAAAAGATGCAATCTGCCAAAGAACAATCAGACGATGTTGAGAGCAGGATTAGTGATTTAGAAAGTCAGGTCCAAAACCTTGAATATTGAGCCAGATAGGGAGTTATAGAATGAAATCGTTATTATCTTTCTTTGTCAAAACCTTACCTTTTACTTTAGGAGTTATATTTGTACTCACTTCATTGGCATTCTTAGTTGAGTTAGAAAGCGAAGATTTCTGGGCTTTTGTCTTTTTCGCGATAATTGGTATTCCAATGTTGTTATATGGAATTAACAAAGTATCAAACAAAGAATAAATAGGGACAGTGGGGCTGTTGAAAAGAAAACACGGACTGGCACAGATAGGAAATTGAAACATAAGATGAAAAAAGAACTTGTTAAGTTAGCTCAAAAGCACGGGACGCCGTTGTTTATCATTGACCATCAAAAGATAAGGGAGAATTACCGGCTTTTCAAAAAAAATCTTCCGCGAGTGCAGGCTTATTACGCGGTAAAAGCGAATTCAAATCAGGAAATAATCAAGACCTTGTTCAACGAAGGGGCAAGTTTCGATGTCGCCTCTTACAATGAGTTTATGCAAATTTATGAATATATAAAGCATTTTGAAGAAAAAGATAAAGATTTTTATATCTGGGACAAGATAATCTTCTCAAACACGATAAAAGACAGGGAGACGCTGAGAAAGATAAAAAGATACAGGCCGCTTGTTACTTATGACAATAAGGATGAGCTGAAAAAAATAAAGGAAAATTGCGACACAGCGGGACTGGTTTTAAGATTAAAAGTCCCGGATACCGGCTCGCAGGTGGAGATGAGCTCGAAATTCGGCGCAGAACTCGCAGACGCATACAACCTGGTAAAAGAGGCCTTTAATTTGGGGCTGGTAGTTGAGGGATTGAGCTTTCACGTTGGAAGCCAGTGCACCAATTTTGACAATTATACCTCTGCGTTACAAATAACATCTGAACTTTTCAATGACTGCCGAAAAAAAGGCTACAATCTGAAAATAGTCGACATAGGAGGTGGATTTCCGGCGCCTTATAACTCGCAGGTCCCCAAATTTCAAAGGCTCGCAAAAATAATAGACACAGAATGCAGGAGACTATTTCCGGAAGATATAGAAATTATCGCTGAGCCGGGACGCTTTATGGTCGCAACCGCCGCAACGCTGGTCTCGGAAATAATAGGAAAGGCGAGAAGGGACGGGAAGATTTTCTACCATATAAATGACGGGGTTTATCATACGTTTTCAGGCGTGGTTTACGACCACTGGATTCCCAATTTTCAATCGTTCAAGGGCGGGAAAAAAGAGGTTTGTGCCGTTGTCGGGCCTACCTGCGACAGTTTTGACAAGATTTCTCTGTCGGAGCATCTCCCGGCGAATTTGAAAATCGGTGATTATCTTTACACGGAAAATATAGGGGCATACAGCGTTGCCTCTTCGACAAAATTCAACGGCTTCGACGGCGCAAAAATCTTACATATTAATGATTGACCGTTATATCTCCATGTTTCTGCCGCATCGGGGACAGGCAACGGTGTCGGCTTTGTAGTTGGGCGGGATTTTAAGTTTCAGGCCGCATCCGCAGGTGAGAAACGTAAAGCCGCTTACCTGTCGCATAATATCGCCGACCTGTCGCGTCTGGGTTTCCCGCCGCTGCTTTTGCTTTGCTTCCGCAGCAGCTTCTCTCAGTGCAATGTCCTCCTTTGTCAGGGCAAGTGCGGGGACAACGGTTTTATGACCTGTTATTGTGCTGAAGGCGTCCGAATAATCCTTAAAGGATGCGCCGTGCATCATATTCCGCAGGATTCGTATCCTTTCGGAAGTCGGAGGATGTGTGCTGGTAAGGTCGGCCAGAGAAAGGCCTTTTTTCTTCAGAGGATTAACGATATACATCGGTGCGGTAACCTGATTGGCGGTGGCTAAAGGCGGCGATGGGTCGCCGGCGATTTTTTCAAGCGCGCTTGCCAGCCCTTCAGGGTAGCGTGTCAGTCTTGCTGAGCCTGCGTCGGCTAAGTATTCCCGCCTGCGCGATAAGGCAAAATAAAGCAACTGGGTCATTATCGGAGCGAGGATTGCGGCAACCAGAGCGATTATGAGCATAACAGCCGCTGCCTGGCCGGAACCTCGCGAATCGGATGAGTATCTTCTGCGTGAGCCGAGCGACCCGTAGAAAGTGCTTCTCAAAAAAACCTGCGAGAGTAAAGCGACCGAGCCGAGCATTATGCCGGCAAGTGTTACAAAAAGAATGTCCCGATGCAGGATATGACTCATTTCGTGAGCGATAACGCCCTGTAATTCATCACGGTTGAGACGGCCCAGCAGGCCTGCGGTTACGGCGACCGAAGCGGTCTTCGGCGTTCGCCCTGTGGCGAAGGCGTTCGGCGCAGGGTCGGGTATTATATAGACTTTGGGGACAGGCAGCCCCGCAGCGATGGCCATTTCCTCGACAACGTTGTATAACTGCGGATAGTCATCGTGGGTCACGGGGACAGCCCTGCTCGAAGCGAGAAGAATCTGGTCGCCGCCGGACAAGCTGATAAGCGAAAGCAGCAGCCAGACTGCCGTTGCGACTATCAGGCCGACGTAGCCGCCGTCGGGACCGACAGCAGTTATGCCGATGATATAACCCAGAAGCAGCAAAACAGCGGCCATCAGCAGCATCAATATTATAGAGTTGCGTTTGTTTGCTCTAATCAGCTCAAACATATTAGTCGGCTATCAGGAAAAACTCACTTTCGGAACTTCACGCTCGGCGGGAGCTTCAAGCTCAAAGAAGTCTCGCTTGGTGAAATTAAACATACCGGCGATGATGTTCGACGGGAACATCTGGGTCTTATTATTGAAGAACAGGACCTGGTCGTTGTAGTTCTGGCGGGAAAATGAGATTTTATTTTCGGTGCTGGACAGCTCCTCCTGGACGGCGAGGAAGTTCTGGTTGGCTTTAAGCTCCGGATAATTTTCGACCACCAGCAGGAATTGACTGAGAGCCTGGCCCAAAGCGCCTTCAGCCTTTGCGGCTTCGGAGACGGTCCTGGCGTTCATAGCCTGGCTGCGGGCATTGGTTATCGCCTCGAAGGTGCCTCGCTCGTGCTGCATATAACCTTTGGCGGTCTCGACAAGATTGGGAATCAAATCGTGCCGCCGTTTCAACTGCACGTCAATCTGCGACCAGGAATTGTCGACCTGATTGCGAAGGCCGACCAGCGAGTTGTAAATGCTGATTACAAAAAGAACCAGCACAACAACTATAATGCCAATAATAGCTAATGTTGACATAATTTTTCTCCTTTTTTTTACCTGACAGTAAATTTGTGAATCGTAAGGTGCGTGTATTTTTTGTCCGGCTCAAGAACTACGGACGGGAAGTTCGGTTTGTTCGGCGAATCGGGAAAGTGCTGAGTTTCGAGACAGAAGCCGGCGTGCTTGTTGTAAACGGCGCCTTTGCCTTTTAGTGAGCCGTCGAGAAAGTTGCCGGTATAGAACTGGATGCCCGGCTCGGTGGTGAAGATTTCCATAACCCGTCCGGTTTTCGGCTCGTAAACCGAAGCAGAGACGACCTTCAAACTGCTTTTGCTGCTGAGAACGTAATTGTGGTCGTAACCGCCCTTGACCTGCGCAATGCGTGAGCCAATCGGCATAGGTTTGGTGAAATCCATCGGCGTATCTTTTACAGGTGCTATCTCGCCGGTCGGTATCAGCGTGTCGTCAACAGGCGTGTAATTATCTGCGTTTAGCATAAGCACCTGCCCGAGGATGTCACCAGAGTTATGACCTGCAAGATTGAAGTAACTGTGATTTGTGAGATTGATAATAGTCGGCTTGTCAGTGGAGGCTTGGTAGTAAATTCTAAGTTCGTTGTTATTATTTAGTGTGTAGGTTACTTTGCAGTCGAGATTTCCCGGATAACCTTCCTCGCCGTCTTTGCTCAGATAAGTTAATTCCAGAACGACACTGTCTTTTGTCTTAATCGGCTTTGCGTTCCAGGCCACCTTGTCAAAACCTTTAATTCCGCCGTGCAGATGATTCGGGCCGTTGTTGATTGCGAGAGTGTATTCGACGCCGTTGAGGGTGAATTTGCCTTTTGCGATGCGGTTGCCGTATCGGCCAATCAGCGCACCGAAATAGGGGGTTTCCTTGATATATTCAGCGAGGCTATCATAGCCCAATACTATGTCGGCGAATTTGCCGTTGCGGTCGGGTGTCTGAAGCGAGGTTATGATGCCGCCGTAGTTGGTTATTTTTGCCGTCAGGCCGTTGGCGTTGGTTAATGTGTACAGGTCGACTTTTTTACCGTCCGGCATTGTCCCGAAGGCTTCTTTGGTAATGCTCATTTTACATTTCTCCTTTGTTGTTGGGGCATTGCAGCCATACAAATACAGTAATGTTACAGTCAATAAGCCTGCCCAGATAACTTTCCTTGCCATATTCGTATCTCCTTAAATTATCTTTTGGGTTATTTTACCAGAAAATAACGTAAAGTGTTAATGTTGCTATTATCACCAGAGCGCCGAGCCACAAAACCGACGAAGCGGGTCTCATATCAAAACCCTCCTTCATTGGCATTTTTTTCGGTTCAGTCAGCGGCGCAACTGCCGTGATGACAGCCATTACGACCAGCAGCATTCCGAAGGTAATTGCCATCCTGTTGAGAAAGGCAATCTGGGGGAACTGCCATTGCAGCAGGCCGTAAATCGGCACACAGAGGGTCAATGCTGCGATGCCCGCTGCCGGCGGCGTCCGCTTGAAAATCATTCCAAAGACAAATGCCGCAAGAATGCCCGGTGAAATATAGCCCTGAAATTCCTGAATGTAGTTGAAGATGCCCTGAAACTTCGGATTGCCTAATTGCGGCGCTATCAGGCAGCTTACAACGACAAATAAAACCGTGGTAAAACGCCCCATCCACACCAGAGATTTCTGCGAGGCGTCCTTTTTAATATGGCGTTTGTATATGTCCATAGTGAAAATCGTTGATGCCGAATTAAGCATTGCTGCCAGCGTGCTCATAACCGCGCCGGCCAGCGCCGCAAGTATAAAACCCCTGACGCCGATGGGTATGAGATTTTTAATCAGCAGCGGATATGCACAATCTGTGGTGGATGTCATCTGGCCTTTATAGAGTTGCAGCGCCATAATTCCGGGAATTACAACGACAAATGGAATCAGCAATTTTAGAGCGGCAGCGAAGATTACGCCGAGCTGTCCCTGTCTGAGATTTTTGGCTGCGAGGGTCTTCTGCGAGATATACTGATTCAGACCCCAGTAATAAAAATTTGGAATCCACAGCCCCACAACAAGCGATGTCCACGGCACCATCGGGTTGTCGGCAGGCAGTATCATATGAAGTTTGTCCCTGTTTGCGTCAAAGAAGTGCGATGCGCCGCCGACGGCCTTAAAGCCGAACAGCATTACGACCGCACCGCCGGCAATCAGCGCCGAGCCTTGAATCAGGTCTGCCCACGCACAGGCCTTCAGCCCGCCGCAAAAAACATAAGTCGCCGCAGCAATCCCGACAAACCACGCCGATGTCTTGAGTGTCAGAGGCATACCGAGAATGTCGTTGCCGGCAAATATGGTGCTTATGGTTATACCGCCGGAATAAATTACCGCTGCTATGGTAACGCCGACATATATTATCATCATATAGAGCGCCATAATTCCTCTTGCAGCGGCGTTGTAACGGTATTCGAGATATTCCGGGATGGTGTAGATGCCGCTTGCCAGAAACCTCGGCAAAAAGAAAATCGCAACGAACACCAGCGTAATGGCGGCAATCCATTCATAACTGGCGATGGCCAGACCAGCCTTGCCGGCAGCGGAACCCGACATCCCCACAAATTGCTCGGTTGAGATATTGGCCGCTATCAGAGTAAAACCAATCAGGCACCAGTTCAGCCCCCGGCTTGCGAGAAAATAATCTTCGCCGGTCTCTTCTTTTCTGCCTTTGAATATGCCGAGCGCCACGACAAATACGATAAATGCCAGAAAAACGGCAATATCCAGAAACCCCAGCTTAAAAATTTGCGTGACGTTACTGGCCTCCATAATCTTCCTTTCTCAAGTCTGACTATTCTGTGGGTTCGTTACAATGCGCCCAATTATATCCGCCTGTTATACATCCGCAATAAGTTTTGTTATGGCCTTGCAGAGAGTTTCATAATATAATTTGGGCAAATGGAGACGAAAGACAAAGTAGTTATTGGCCAGATATTGCGTTTTTCACGGGAGACCGGCATAAATGTAACCGGCGGCAGGGTCAGAAGAACATCGTCCCGGTTCTGCCTCGGCGTCGAACACGGCGATTATAACGGCACGGAACTGTTCGGCGTCGGAACCGACAGATTCATCTGGCTGGCATACAAACCTAACGGCACAAAACAGGTGAGATTGTTCAGCGGGAACTTTCCGGAAGATGGTGTTATCGAATTTAATCTCGGCAGCATCCCTGAGCCGAAATCAAAACATATCGCCGATACCTGGGGGCGATTCCCTTACGGCGTCGAATATATTTTAAGGCGCGAGGGTGTGAAATTGCAGCAGGGCATCGACGGCATTATTTACGGCGATATACCCGGCGGCGGAATGTCCCGTTCAGCTTCGCTGACCGTAAATCTTATTTTGTCATTGCTTGACGCCAATAATATCAAAATCGAGAACCAGTGGCGTAAGCCATCCCCTAGCGGATTTAAGATTGTCGATATGGCCCAGGCGGTGGAAAATGACTACATCGGCTCACCGTGCGGCCAGCTCGACCAGATTATGATACTGTTTGCGCGGGAAGGAATGGGGACACATTATAATCCCAAAAATAGAACTGTTGATTATGTGCCGCTGGGCAAATCAGCGGGCGATTTCCGCATTATGGTTATGGACACCGGCACGGTCAGGGCAGGTCTGGAGAAATCTACTTATAAGATACGCAGGGCCGAATGTGAAAAATTTGTTTCCATTCTGAATGAAGCCGGCTATCGGATTAAGTGTCTTGCTGATATTAAAGACAAGGCCGTTTATGACAAGATTCTATCGCAGTTTGCCGGCAAATATCCTGATTTGTGCGACCGGCTAAAATATATCTTTTTCGCCCGGCAGCGGTTTTACCAGATGCTCGATGCCTGGAAGGCGGGGGATATTGAGACTGTCGGTAGTATATTTCGACAGGATGGTATCGGCCTGAGGGACGATTATAAAATATCAGGCCCGGAATTGGAAACGATGTGCGACATTGCCCGAACTGTGCCGGGCGTTTTGGGCGAAAGAATGTTAGGCGGCGGTGATAAAGGTGCGGCTGGAGCTTTGGTTGGCGCCGAAGCCGCAGATGCCTTAAAACGTGCGGTCGATACCGCTTATCCCCGCAGTTATCCGCAATATAGTGGCACGGCCATCTTGGCCGTGTCTTCACGGGCTGGAAGCCCGTGCCACCAATACGCCGTTCATACCTGCAAGATGGTCGAAGGCGTGAAGGTTTATAATGGGTTGCTGTAAGGTTTAGTGGCCGAACATATCAGACAGGAGCCTTACGACCTTGTTTTCTTCATCGAATGTGCCAAGGGTGAGGATATTCTGCAATTCCCCTTTATCGAACCACAGGCCATCGCCTTTGCCGCACCTGTCTATAAGCAGGGGGGATGCGGCCTTGTCCGCCGTTTGTGTGGCGGATTGGCTAACGATGATTTTTTGCATTTTTTTCAGGCATATAGGGCATTTTCTGGCCTTTTCTGCTGAGTGTGAGGCTATTTTGAATGAATCGAGCAGCTTTTTGGATTTTTCGGAGCTTCCCAGCAGCAGTACCAGCTCGCCCGCATCGAGCCAGATGCCGTTGCAGGTATTGCAGTGGTCGATTTCGACCCCTGCTGCGCCGGGCGGGCAGCACGGCGAGTCTGCAAGCTCAAGCGTAATCATCGCATTTTTACAGACCGGGCAATCCATAAGTAAATTAAAAATAAAAAATTAAAAGTAAAAACAAAACGGCAAAAAGATATTACACTTGGAGGGCTTTACAGTCAAGAAAAGTGTGAACAATTGTGCTTGACGGTGATTGCCAGGCTGAATAATATAGCCTAAATTATGATAGTTGATTGCCATACGCATATAAGGCCGAGTGGAGACTTGTCTAACCAGCCGGAAATACCGGATGCGGTAAGCGTCTGCATTGTGCTGGCTGAGCCGGATGATTCGGGCGAGGACGTTAATAAGCGATTGTCCGAATATGTAGCCAGAAACAAAGAGAAAAGGATTGGTTTTGCGTTTGTTGACCCTACAAAAGACTCGATAAGTACCAGAAGTCTGGCGGTTATCAATGAAAAGCTGGGGCTGAAGGGGGCGGTTTTATACTGCCCCGATTGTGGATTTCATCCTGCTCACAGTCAGGCGATGGAGTTTTATGAATCGGCTGACAAACTCAGCCTGCCCGTTTTCTTTCATAATGCCTATCCCTTGAAATCCGATGCGGTGCTGGATTATGCCCAGCCTGTTCTGCTGGATGAGGTTGCAAGGTCATTCCCGCAGTTAAAAATTATTATCGGCACTATGGGAATGCCGTTTGTCGAGCAGACCCTGACAATGGCGGCCAAGCACAAAAATGTATACGCCGATTTGACTATCAGACCCACCAGGGTCTGGGAGGTTTACAACACCATAGCAGCCGCTTATGAACACGGCGTGATGGATAAGCTGTTGTTTGGCAGCGGATTCCCGTTCGGTGATGCAAAAGAATGTATCGAAACGCTGCTCGGCTTTAACAAACTGTTGGCTGATACGAACCTGCCCACCGTTCCGCGAAGCGACATTCAAAATATCATCGAACGCAATACGCTTGAAGTCCTGGGAATAAAGAATTAGCGGATAGCGTGCAGCGTATAGCGGATAGAAAATAGAGAAACTTGTCGATTTACGAGCCGCAAGCAACGAGCGACTGAATATGGCCAGAGAAAGATGGGCAAGCAAGGCGGGGGTGATACTGGCCGTCGCAGGCAGCGCAATCGGGCTGGGGAATTTCCTGAGATTTCCCGTTCAGGCAGCGAAAAACGGCGGCGGCGCGTTTATGATTCCCTATTTCATCGCACTGCTCCTGCTGGGCCTGCCCCTGATGTGGATTGAATGGACTATCGGCAGGTTCGGCGGCGGTTTCGGTCACAGCACCGCACCGGGAATATTTCATACCCTCTGGAACAAAAACAGGTTCATCAAATATTTCGGCGTCATAGGAATCTTTGGGCCGATAGTTATTTTTATCTATTACACATATATAGAATCCTGGCTGCTGGGTTACAGCTTTTTCGCGCTGTTTGGCAAATATAACGCCTGCACAACCGAGGAAAGTATGGCGGCTTTTCTGCAGGGCTATCAGGGTTTGGTAAAAAACCAGTTTTTCAGCAGTCTTGCGCCGGCTTATATCTTTTTCTTAATCACCTTTATTTTGAATACTGTGATAATTTGCTTTGGTATTAGTGGGGGGATTGAAAGAGTGTGCAAGTATGGCCTGCCTGTGTTGCTTGCTCTTGCAGCTTTCCTTTTGATAAGGGTTGTTACTCTGGGCACGCCTGACCCTGCAAAACCCGATTACAATATCGCCAATGGCTTCGCCTTTATGTGGAGGCCGGACTGGGCCGCATTAAAAAGCGCAAAGGTCTGGCTCGCTGCAGCAGGACAGATATTTTTTACTTTGAGTTGCGGAATAGGCGTCATTCTTACATACGCCAGTTATCTGACAAAAAAAGATGATGTTGCCCTGTCGGGACTGACCGCAGCCGGTGCCAATGAGTTTGCGGAAGTTGTTCTCGGCGGCAGTATAGTTATCCCCGCTGCGTTTGCCTTTTTCGGCCCCGTCGGCACAACCAATATTGCCAATGCAGGGGCATTCAACCTGGGCTTTGTTACAATGCCGTTGGTTTTGCAAAAGATTGCTTTCGGGAATTTATTTGGATTTGCGTGGTTTATGCTCCTTTTTATTGCAGGCATAACCTCATCTATTTCGCTTGCGCTGCCCGCGGTTGCTTTTCTGGAAGATGAATTTAGTCTTTCTAAAAAGAAAGCCAGTTTAATATTTGCCGTTGCGACCTTCATTCTGTGTCAGCCCGCCATATTCCTGCTGGGCAGGGGCGTTGTCGATGAGCTTGATTTCTGGGGCGGAACTTTTTGCCTGGTTTTATTTGCTCTTATCGAGACCATTCTCTTTGCCTGGGTCTTCGGTATGGAAAATGCCTGGACGGAGCTGCACGTCGGCTCGGATATTACCATCCCGCGAATTTACCGTTTTATTATCAAGTATATAACTCCCGCCTTTTTGCTTTTTATCCTGGGGTTCTGGCTTGTGCAGGAATGGGCGCCTATCATTTTCCTGAAGAACGTGCCGCCTCAAAATATCCCCTATATTAACGCCACTCGCCTTATGCTGCTTGGCCTTTTTGCCGTATTGGCATTTATGGTCTGGCTTGTCTGGCGACGAAAAAAGACCACAACCTCGCAATAGAAGAGCGGGCGGCTACTTAAAACCTTTAACGTTATCGCCAAGGTATTTCTCGCACGCCTTTTCTATGTCAATGTTGTTTATGTTCGCCAGCGTGCAAAGCCACGCAAATACGTCGGCAAATTCCTCTTCTTTGTTTTTCTCATCGTCAGATGCCAGCGCAGTAGCAAGCTCGCCGACTTCCTCGATGAACCACATAAACGTGGCAGGAGTTCCCCGCTCCAGGTCTCGCCTTTTATACTTTTGGGAAATTAGCTGTTGAAATTCTCTAATGTGCATTTTCGTCGTATAGCGGCCGGCGTTTAGCGTATAGAAAAAACAGTAAACAAAAATCCCCTCTGGTTTTTTGCTACCGATTTTCTCTATCCGCCAAACGCTGGTTTCCGCTATTTTTTCTTTATTTTACCAGGGAGGAGAGCGTGGTCTTTGCGAAGACTGCCTTGGCCTGAGCGATTGCTTTCGCATAAGTCTGCTCAGTTTTGATGCTGAATCTCTCCTTCGGCGCCAGTTCCATAAGGTCTAACTGGCTTGCCATCGGGCCGTCAACAGCCTCGACAATCTCAAGCATCGTGATTTTGTTCGCCGGTTTTGCCAGCGAGAATCCCCCACGAGGGCCTCTCTTGCTGCGAAGTACATTTGCTCTTACCATTTGCTGCATTATTTTGAGCAGGTATTCCAGAGGTATATTGTATTCCTTCGAAATAGCCTGCGACAAAATAATCTTTTCCTTGTTATGCCGAACAATGTAACCTACCGCCAGCAACCCGTAACCTGTGGACCTACTGATTTTCATTTTCATCTCCTTTAATTAAATTACTCTATCCACTTATCAAACCTTACCTTATTTTACACATTTAAGGCAGGTCAGAACGCCAAAAAAACCGAAACCATCGGCCATTTCGCTAATTATCTATAAAGGACGTCAGATTGCAAGGGAATTTTTGCCGAAAAATTTAAATAATTTGCTGATTCGGCAGATAATTTCCGATTTTAAATGTTTGTCGCTCTCTGATTGCCGAAATCGAGCAAATATATATATTCTTCGAAATATCCTCATATTGCAAGAAATTTTCCCGTTTTTCAGAAAAATATTAAATTTTTCGGACACGCAAAAAGCTTGACCTTTTATTTTTACAGTCATATAATTTTGCTGTTTTGTTAATTTAGGGAGATTATTATGGCGGCTATTAAGCCAAAAATTAGTGTTCAGTACACTGAAAATGCAACGGTAATCACCTTTACCAGCGAAAAAATCCTCGAAGAAAAAGATATTCAGTCGATTCAGGAATCAATTATGTCTGTTATCGAGCAGGCTGAGCGTATAAGCCTGATTTTGGACTTTTCCAATGTCAAGTTCCTCTCTTCCGCCGTATTAGGTCTTCTAATCAGAGTCAGCAAAAAGATTTATGAACGCGATGGCCGCCTGAGCCTTTGCAGTATAAACCCGAAAATATATGAAATTTTCAAAATAACCCGCCTAACCAAAATTTTCGATATCTACCCCGATATTGAAAGTGCGACCGAAGGTCTGCCAAAATCGGACTGACCGATAATTTTTCATTCGCAAAGCAGCAATCGGCCGCAAGGCTAAGCTGGGAAGGTTTTTTGGAAACGTTAATTTATGACGTCAGAAAAACCCGTTAATCATTCGATTGTTGTTGCCAGCGAGCCTTCTGCTATTGTAGAAATCAGCAGGAAGATTTTATCCTCTCTCAAAGCCAGTAAGTTCGGTCAGGAAGACATTTTTGCGGTCCATTTGGCTTTAGAGGAGGCTTTTATAAATTCTATCAGGCACGGAAATAAAATGGACCCGACAAAGGAGGTTAAAATAGACTATTCAGTTACTCTGGATAAAATCGAAATTTCCATAACAGACCAGGGAAATGGTTTTAAGCCGGACGCTGTGCCGGACCCAAGATTTGGCGATAACCTTTATAAGACCGGCGGTAGAGGCTTGTTCCTTATACGTTCTTATATGAACGAGATTAAATTCAATGAAAGCGGCAACGGCCTGCGGATGGTCAAATATAAGGGAAAGTCTTCGCTGGCGGAAACTCAAACCCCACCCCAGTCATAATCAATCCTGAAAAGACGGAACAACTTTGGCAGCACGGTTGTAGTTAGAAAGGAATGACCCTAATGTTGCGTAAAATTTTTGTTTTTTGCAGTCTCTTATTTGTTCTGATTGTTATTAGCGGCTGTGCAGAAGAGCCGATGCCCCAGATTACTTATGACTACGGCCTCCCAGCTCCGGTTACACCCCCCAAAGCACCGCCTTTGCCCAAACAAAAAAGTTTTGGCTTACAGGGCGGAGAATGGGTCCCGCCCGCATATCTCGAGAAAGGCTGGACTGCCGTTGTCATTCACCACTCGGGAACGCCAAAGGGAAATGCCGCTATTTTTGATGAATGGCACAAGGAAGGCAGGCATTGGGAAGGCGTAGGATATGATTTTGTCATTGGCAACGGCTCAGACAGCGCAGACGGCGAAATCGAGCCTACCTTCCGCTGGTGGCAGCAAAAAGTCGGCGCTCATTGCGGCGGAACTCCCGGAAACTGGGCAAACGTCGACGGCGTAGGAATCTGCCTCGTCGGAGATTTCAATCACACCTACCCAACCTCACGACAGATGCAGTCGCTTGCTCAACTGGTTCGCTTCCTCGAAAGCCGTTACAATATTCCGAAAGGCCGGATATACGGCCATAACACAACGCCGGGCGCAAACGGCAAAACCGACTGCCCAGGCCGGCACTTCCCGATGTTTAAACTCAAATCTATGCTCGATTGACCGCCCTTTACCGGCTCTTTATATACATCTCCGGATAAGTCCTATAAACACATCTCAACCCTTATCCGTTTGTCATTCCTGCGCCAAGCAGGAATCCAGGTTCTTTATCTACAGTGCAAATCCGTGTTAATCCGTGTCTAAAAGAAGAATCGGTCAGTTTGAGTTTTATAAAAATTGCATTATTTTGGAAAAGTCGCTCGCCGATTATACCGAAATCTCTCTTGAGTGAATTACTCGAAACACAAAGAAAGGAAGTTGATTTGATGAATACTTTTGGCTCACCATTTTCGACCGGCTGTTTCCTGAACGAACAGATTGCTCGTCATATCTTCGACATCCTCCCTGAAACCGGGCCTATACTCGTGATTATGGATAAGAACAGCAATTGCTGGCCCAGCGATTCCGAAAAATTCTCACACCTCAATATAAGCGAATCGCTTCTGAAAGAAGTCTGTGCCAAAATAGACGATGGAACTGAGCCAATCATAACCCAGGCTAATGAATGCAGCATCGTTGCCTCCCAGTTGAGTACCGAACGCACGGATTGCGGCTATGTTATGGTTGTTTTGCCGCAATACAGCCCCGAATCAGCCCTGGTAAATATCGACCTCGTCGAAATACTGCTCAACCAGGTCAGCCTGATAGCAAGACTGATTGAAAAGAACAATCAGCTTTACGAGCTGCAGATGAAGCGTCTCAACACGCACGCCCAGCCCGCCGCTTCCTCGAACTAAAAACGCATAGGTTAATGTCATTGCGAGGCCTGCCTGCCCTCGAATGTTGTAATCGGGGGTCGTTTAGGCCGTGGCAATCTTATTTCTGTCATTCCTGCGCAAGGCCTGCCCTGAGCGCAGTCGAATGGGCAGGAATCCAGCATTGGTAGGGTGGGGTCATAACCCCACCGTTTTTCCTAATTGCCTTACAACGGCTTAAGTGCTATAATCCCCTTTTTAAGAATTACTTACGGGCGAGGACCCTATGACCGCTAAATTACCGGCTATTCTCGATAATCGCAGCGATAACACAGTTCTAAATGCGCTTCGAAAGTTATTGCCGGGCCTTCAAAAACTGGACGTCGCCACCGGCGTATTCGAAGTCGGCTCCCTAATCTCCGGCTTCGGTGGTAAAATTTAGGCAAATTGTTTATTTAAAATTGCAGGGAAAAATATGGCAAAGGAAGCGAAAATCCAAAGGATGGATGGCAATTCGCTAAGTCCACAAAAGGAATTGGCCGAACTCTTAAAAGCACAATTCCCCCAAATATTCGCCGAAGGCAAAGTCAATCCCGACAAACTCAAACAAGCTCTCGGCGAAGACCTCGATACTAATAACGAACGCTATGGCCTCTCGTGGGCAGGGAAGGCCGAATGCTTTCGACACATTCAGGAAACGACAACCGCTACTCTAAAACTCGTCAGGGGTCAATCAGTCGATTTTGACAAAACCGAAAATATCTTCATCGAAGGCGATAACCTTGAAGTCCTCAAAATCCTGCAAAAGACGTATCAGAATAAAATCAAAATGATTTATATCGACCCGCCTTATAACACGGGCAATGACTCCTTCATTTATCCCGACCGCTTCAAAGAGGAAAAAGAGGATTACGAACTCCGGGCGGGGATAAAAGACGCCGAAGGACTCCTGACAAAAGACGGCTTCTGGCGCAAAAACTCAAAAGACGCAGGCCACTTCCACTCTAACTGGCTTTCAATGATGTACCCCCGCCTGTTCCTTGCCAAAAACCTCCTCCGTGAAGATGGCATTCTATTCATATCAATAGATGAGAATGAATTACACAATCTGAGGTTAATTCTCGATGAAATATTCGGCGCAGAATGTTTTGCTGGTGAATTTATTTGGAATACGAGACATAGCCAGCAGCAAGGTTTGATATCGGTATATCACGAAAAAATCCTTGTTTATACAAAAATGGAAAGCAATTTGTACCCAAACTTCTTTTCAGGGAATGATAATGGCGACATCATAGCCGGGGCAATGAAGAAAATATCGAAAGGAAATCCGGCCAGTGATTTTGAATTTCCGGCTGGTATAAGGTGCGAAGCAAAAGACGGCACAATCTTTTCAGGAAAATGGGGCGACAAAGAGACGGTCGAATTAATAAACGGTCAATTTGTTGTAGAAGGCGGAAAAACAAAATATCCAATGATATTAAGGGCCGGATGGACACAAAAAAATCAAATGCAGGAGTTTTACTATGGAACCAGACCTGTTTATGATACCAAGGAACAAGTGGTAAAGGAATTTTTCTTTACCTCGGCAGGAAAATTGAAAAGTGTTAAAGAGAAAAGTCGTACTACGCCAAGTTCGATCTTGGATCAATTCGGAACGGTTTCGCATTCAACAAAGCTATTAGCTGAATTGCTCAACGGGGATTATTTTGAACGACCAAAACCCGTTAGTCTTATCCGCTATTTAATTGAACTTGTATTGTCAAATAGCGAGGACGAAAATATTGTGATGGACTTTTTTGCCGGTTCTTGTACTACGGCACATGCTATATATGAATACAATTTGAACAATAAGGGAAAAGCAAATTTTTTATGTGTTCAACTTGCAGAACCCTGCGATGAATCAACTGCAAGCGGCAAAAATGCTTTGAATGCGGGATTTAAGACAATCGCCGATATCGGCAAGGAAAGAATCCGCCGGGCGGGGAAGAAAATCAAAGAGGAAAACAAGGGCAAACTGGATTTTGACGGCAAAAAGTTAGACCTCGGCTTTAAGGTCTTTCGGCTTGAGGAGAGTAATTTCAAGCAGTGGCGGGAGAATGTAAAAACGGGCGAGGAATTAAAAGAGCAGATGCGGATGTTCGTTGATAACGTCAAGAAGGGCGCAGCCGGCGATGATATGCTCTTTGAAATCATCCTTAAAAACAGCAGGTTTGATTTGAATGCTAAGATTGAAAAGGAAACCTTTGACGGCGCGGATTATTATGTATTGGCCGATGGTTTGGAGA
>Ga0315283_10000549_pt1 | contig 28022 bp, 24 predicted proteins | sample YL17G09_0_MG_FD_204541 | JGI IMG/M metagenome (GOLD analysis project Ga0315283, IMG submission 204541) | Sediment microbial communities from Yellowstone Lake, YNP, Wyoming, USA - YL17G09_0 | ecosystem: Environmental > Aquatic > Freshwater > Lake > Sediment | place: USA: Wyoming | collected...
GCCCGCCCCCCGCGGCGCGCCCCCCCCCCCCCCCCCCCCCCCGAGGTTGGGTTTGCGAGTGTCAGTTTCGGTGTCGATGAGAGGGTGCGTCTCCCCTCACCCTGGGCGCCCATCACACACGCATCCATGCATGTTTTGTCATCCAGGCGTCCCCATCGATAAGGCGACAGTGGAACAGCGCTTTCTGGCCGCGTTGAGCGGCCAGGCATGCATCGGCGCGCCCCCCCCTATTCTTCCTCTCATCCATCTCATCTACTCATAATTTCGGCTCAGCCGCCTGGCGGCGTCTACGTCCAGGGCCTCGCCATCTATCGTCCAGACGAGGGGAGGGGGGAGGGAGGGGGGGGGAGAGGAGGTGGTGGGGTCGTCTTCGGCCATGGTGCGATGAATGAAATGAGAAAAGAGGCAGCGCCGATAGACGTCTCACACTCTCTCCCGCGGTCGGGGGTTGGCAATTCCAACTTCGCGCTCGCCCCCTCCCTTTCTCTCCTTTCACCATGCTCTCCGCCCTGGCCTGGCTGCCCCGCGGCGCGGCCAAGCCCATCCCCCGGGCCGCCGCCCCGACGGAGGAGGAACTGGCTGAAGCGGCCCGCCTCCAGGCCGCGGCGGCGGCCAAGGGGCAGCGCGGCGGCTCGTCCGACGAGTCGAACGGCGACGACGCTTCCTCCTCTGGCTGGGAGACGGACGACTCGGGCAGCGAGGACATGGAGGCGGACACCGACGGCGCGGCCCCTCCCACGCCCGCCCCGGTCCCTGAGCTGGCGCGGGCCAAGAAAGCGGCGGCCCGGGTCAAGGCGGCAGGTGAGAGAGAGATGGCTAGCTTGGACGACCCCCGTTTCTCAACCCAGACCTTCTCCTCTTTTTGTCTCCGCCCGCGCTCACGCACTCCTCTCTTCGTCACTCACACAAGGCAAATCCGCAGCCACCAAAGACCCAGCCCTGGACGCTGCCATGGCGGCCCTGGACATGGACAACTACGACCGCGAAGACGAGACGGATGATGAAGAGGATGGGGAGGGCATGGATGGGGAGGATGGAGAAGTCGCCGCCAAGGGCTCCCGCCGCGTCCTGGACGGCCTGTTCGGCGGGGATGACGCCCTGTACTATGCCTCTAACGCGGAGGACCCGTACATGGCGCTGGCCCGTGGGGCGGCGGCGCGTGGCGGCGAGGAAGACGCCGACCCCGCCACTGATGCCCCGCCCCCCACCTCCGACTCGGAGGATGAGGAGGCCTGGGACCTCCGCCCCTCCGACTTTGTGCTGGCCGCCGCCCGCACGGAGGACGATGTGTCTACCCTGGAGGTGTGGGTGTACGAGGCGGGCGCCCGGGGCGGCGGCGAAGCCAACCTGTATGTCCACCACGACCTCCTCCTGGGCGCGTTCCCGCTCGCGCTGGCCTGGATGGACTGTGCGCCGGGCGGGGCGGGCGGGCCTGAGCGGTCCAACTTCGTGGCGGTCGGCACGATGGACCCGGTCGTCGAGCTGTGGGACCTGGACGCCGCGGACGCGGTCTCCCCTGTCGCCACCCTCGGCGCGGGCGAGGCGGCCCCCAAGGACGGCAAGAAGAAGAAAAAGGGGGCCAAGGCCGCGGCGAGGGCCGCCGCCAAGGCCGGCGGCCCGCACGCGGGCGCCGTCCTGGGCCTGGCCTGGAATGCGACTGTCCGTAACGTGCTCGCATCGGCGTCGGCGGACGAGACTGTCAAGGTGTGGGACGTGTCGACGGCGGGCGGGCCGTCGCCCTCCTCGTCTCCAGTCACAACGCTCACCCACCACACCGACAAGGTCCAGGCCCTGGTCTGGCACCCGGCCGACCCGGCCGTCCTCCTGTCCGGCGGCTTTGACGGGCGGGCCTGTCTGGCGGACGTGCGGGCGCCGGGCAGCCCCGAGAAGACGCCGGCCTGGGGCGTCGGGTCGGACGTCGAGGCGCTCGCCTGGGACCCGGCACACCCGACCCGCTTTTGCGTGGCCTCAGAGGACGGGCACGTCACCTGCTTTGACGCCCGGGCGGGTGGTGGGTCGAGCCCGCTGTGGACCCTGGGCGCGCACTCCCGCCCCACGACGGGCCTGGCCTTTGCCGGGGCGGCGGCGCCGGGGCTGCTGGCGACCGGGTCGACGGACAAGACCGTCAAACTGTGGGACGTGTCTGGCGGCGGGAGCACTGCGCCCGTGTGCGTCGAGTCCGCCGATCTGAGGGTGGGCGCCGTCTTCGCGATGGGGTTCGCGGGGGATGACGCCCTCCCCGGCGTGCTAGCGGTGGCGGGAGCGAAGGGGACGGTCGCGGTGTGGGAGGTCGGGGCGAGCGACCAGGTGGCCGAGCGGTGGGCGGCCCTGGCAGCGTGAAGACATGAAAATGGGAGAATGAAATGGAAAGAAAACAGAAAACGTGACGCTCTTCTACACCGACGCGCTCTCTTTCTCTCTCTCTCATTTGTCCCGCCCCCCACCTCCCGGCAGCACAGTGTCCACCAGGCTCTCGGCGGCCTTGCGCGCTGCCGCCGCGCCCGCGGCCGCGTTGGACACCATCTTGTCCGCCACCTTCTTTGCGGATTGCCCGACCTTGGCGGCCAGGTCGGGCATGCCCGCGAGGGCGTCCCCCAGGGCAGGCAGGGAGGGTGGCGGGCTGGAAGACGCGCCGCCAGGGGCGCCACGCCGCGCGGCTGCCAGCGGGTCACGCCGGGGTGGGCGGCGGTCCGGGCGGGTGTCCTCACCACCACCGCTACCCAGTGCAGCCGCGCCGGCCTCCAGGGGCGTCGCCCGGATGGCCTGGGCCCGGATTATTTGGACGCCAAAGCATTGGGGCAGGGCCACGTCGTCCGACATGCCCACGCCGTCCTTGGCAGTCGTCGTCGGGTGCGGTGGTGGGGTGGCCGCCGGCCCGTCAGGGTAGCTGGCCAGGCCGACGCAGATGAACGAAAAGTCGCCGTGCGGGGCGACGTCCGGCGGCAGGGCGGCCGGCTCGATCAGCGCGTCCTCGGACAGCTTGCGTGACAGGCCGGCGCAGGTAGGGGGGGTGCCCGCGGCCGCGGCGGCCCGGCTGTAGAAGGTCGCGCCCGCGCAGGCACGGCATGAAGAAGACGGAGCGGGCAGGTTGGTGGAAGTGGAAGCGCCGCCGCCGCCGGGCGACGAGTCACGGTTGGGCATGCTGCGTATTCTCGGCGCTTTTGCTCGGTCCAGGCTGGGACGATTGATCTCTTGGGTGCCTGTTGATGCGATGGCAAAAGAAGCAGCGTCCTTGTGTGTGTGTGTGTGCGGGGGGGGGGGGGGCGCGGCGAGAGGAGCGGACAGAAATGTGTTTGAGAACTAGAACTGGGCTTCCTTCCACCCGCTGTCACTCTCTCTCTCTCTCCCTCTTTCTCTCTCTCTCTCCACCCTTCACACCGCGATGCCCACCCCCGCCAGCATCTTTTTCAGCTCGCCCGACTTGTTGGCGGCGACCGTGTCTATGTCGATTGGTGAGAGAGAGAAGGGAAGAGGAGTGAGAGTGCGCGCCTGGATAAACCCTCTCGACCACACCTTTATCTTTATCTCTTATCTCGTCCGGCCGGCCCATGACAGCGGCAGCCCCACGCACACGCCCTCCCCCACACACGCACGCTCCTCCCGTCTTCATCTTACACTCACCATCACACCCGCCCACGTGCGCGCCGCCGATGAAGACCTGGGGTACCGACCGCCGGCCGGCAACCTCGGCCACGCCGGCTGCAACCGCGTCGCCGTCCGCCAGGGTGTCCAGTTCGACCACGGTCGCGGGGACGGACAGAGATTTGAACAGGGCTTTCACTTCGGTGCAATACTGGAGAGATAAGCGAGAGAGAGAGGGTGTGGGGATCGACTGTGAGCGCAAGGCGTGTTTGCGGGCCGGCCCGTGCAAAATGCAAAGAGGAGAACAAGCAAAGGCGACCCAGGAGGAGACAGGTCGAGAGAGGTGTTGCGGTAGCGCGCGCGAGGACGCACGAAAGCAACCCTCTCTCACACACACTCACCGGGCAGTAGGTCTTGCTGTACACGATGACCGGGTACTTGGCGTTCTTGGCCTTGACGTCGTCAGCCTGGGAGGGAGGCGAAGAGGCGTGGGCGGGTAGAAGGGGGTGAGGTCCTAGTTTCGCGCAGTGTCGTCAAGAGACCAAAACGCTCGCCCTCAGGGGGGGGGGGTAAACCCGATACTTCCTGAACCGCATTTCACGCATGGGGAGGACGCGTATACTCTCTCACGCACACGCCGCTCACCATGGACGCCTTCACCGCCAGCCCCCGGGCCGGCGCGGAAGCAGGGCGACCAGCACCACCCATCGACCGCGCCCTCGTTTGTGGAGCGGCCGCGGGCGCCAGCAGGCGGGCACCCGCCGCCCGCAGGCTGGACGAGGAGGAGGCTATGGTGCGGGTCAAAGAGAGAGACTGGGATGCCAGGGAGAAGGCCATTGTTTGGAGGGAGAGCGGGTATTGAGAGAGAGGCGGGAAAAGAGAGAGTGGGAAAAAAAAGCGCGCGAGCAAGGGAGAGCGAGCGGCGTGAATTCCTAGCCGCTGCTGCACACTCCTCTCTTTCTCTCCCGCGCTTTTCTCTCCTGAGACCTGCGCACGCGTACGTATTTTACCCTCACGAGTAGCCAGCGCAGATTACTTCTGCCCCGCCCCATTCCGTCGCGTGCTCCACTCTCGAACAGCCGCCGCTTGGAAAGAAGCTTTTCCCAAAAAACGCTCTCGCCGCAATGCGGCCGCTTACTGAAGAGGTCCGTGTGCGAGGGGAGGGACCGCCGGGGCTCTCAATCATTGCCAACGCGAGCTCCATGGCCTGACATCTTTTCAAGGCGTAATAAAAATGTGGTTGACAAGCGCCGCACGCCGCGGTGACGCAGAGAGATAGAGACGAAAAAGCCGCCGGCGGCTCAACCCCGACCTCCTTCTCGCCTGGAGACTTTTTCCCTCCCGCCGCACGACCCGCCCTCCCCTCCACTCTCATACACGCCGCATCTCGCGCCGCCATCCTCACGCGCTCTCACAACATCTACAAAACTCAACCAAAATCAACACAGGAGACGAAGGCGGTCTTCGAAAAGCTCCACAAGTACATGGGCAAGTCGATCCGGGCGCTGGTGGAGCGCCCGGACGAGGAGCACGTCCTCCGGCTGCACCGCAACCGGGTGTTTTACGTGCGGGCCGACCTGATGCGGAAGGCGACCAATGTGAGTGTTGGGTAGAGAGGGAGAGTGGACGGGCCGTCAGGCGCGAGAGCACGCCCACCCGTCCCCTTGCCCTAGCCCTACCCGCGGCCGCCTCATTCCCTTCTTTCCTTCGCGCTCGTCTCCTATCAGGTCGCTCGCGACAAGCTGGTCCACCTGGGTAACTGCATCGGCAAACTGACCCATTCCGGCAAGTTCAGGCTGACGGTCGGGTCGCTGGACCTGCTCGCGCAGCACGCCAAATACAAGGTGGGTAGGGAGAGAGATGGTACTTGATTACAGCCATGATGCACGTTTCCCAAGCACTCTGTTTCCCTTCCCCTCCCTTTTTTTCGTATCTTTTCTCGCCGGTGATGCTACCTTATTTTGCGTCTAAACATTCAGTCTTCAATCAGAGCCCACCTTTCGCTGTTCTCAGCGGGAGTGGCCTATGAGGAAACACACACGCAAACTACCTTTCTCCATCTGAGGCGTTCCTGCTGTGTCCCTCCTCCCCTCCCTCCTCCCCCTCTGTCTTTCTCATCCACTCCTCTCTCTCCTCAATATTGAACATTCACAGGTCTGGGTGAAGCCGTCCGCCGAAATGCAGTTCCTGTACGGCAACCACGTCCTCAAGTCGGGGCTGGGCCGCATCACGGAGGCGACGCCCGCCTACACGGGCGTGGTCGTCCTCTCCATGGGCGACGTCCCGCTCGGCTTCGGCGTGACAGCCAAGTCCACGGCGGACTGCCGGGGGCTGGAGCCGGGCGGGATCGCGGTCTTCCACCAGTCGGATGTTGGAGAGTACTTGCGCAAAGAGGATGACGGGCTCTGATAAAGAGTGGAGAAGAAGGCGTCGTTTGTATAAAAAACATTTACCTTTGCTCTCTGACGGACCCTTCCGCCATCTAGTGCCGCCAAAAGGGCGGGCGCCCGCCCGAGTGGATAGCCGGACAGTGAATAGGGAGACCAGCATGGTGGCCAGGATGCCAGCGAACCTCATGCCGCCCCCGGCCCCCGCCCCCAACGGCCTGGGCGGCGGCAGAGTTGGTTGAAAACGAGAGGCGAGGATTTTGCATCGCAACCTTTCCTCTCTCTCCTCCTTTCTCTCTCTCATCCCTCCGCCACCAGCACCAGCGCCGCCCGGGGGCCGAGGTCATAATCCGGCACGCCCAGGGCCAGCCGCTCACCCGCCGGTGGCGCATCCGCAGGCCCGGTCAGCGACGTATCCACCGCCCGGCGCCAGGCTTTGCCCGCGGGCGCAGGCGGGAGGTGGAGCGCGACGGGGCCTGTGTGCGGGTTGAGGGCCACAAACACGGCCGCGTCCGTCCTGCCGTCCGCCGCCCCGGTGGACGCCGTCCAGGCGACCACGTTGGCGCCCCACTCGCCCGCGGCGGCCCGGCCCTCATCCCAGTCTGGCTCGCCGGCGGAGTGGGCGCCGTGCCAGGCGACGGCGCGCCAGGGTAGAGGGGTGGTGGGAGCAGCGCCGGCGCCCGCTGCTGAGGCTGCCGCGTCCGCGTCGGCCGTGGCAGCCGGGGACGGCACGAGCGCAGCGCCCGCGGCGCTAGAACGCAGGGCGATCAGAGCCTCCACAAAGCGGCCCCCCCCGACGCCCCTACCCAGCGCGTCGGCGGGCAGCAGGGGCGACCCCGGCAGCAGGCATGAGAGGACCAGCAAGCTTTTGGCGAGGGTCGCGGCCTGAGCTCCCGCCGCCGCCGGGTCCAGCGGGGGGCCGGCCGCGACGGCTGCCTCCGCCGCCGCGGTCACCCCACCACCCACTGCCGCGACGTCCGGCGGGACGATCGCGTTCAGGAGAAATGCCGGCCGGCGCGGGGCGGCCAAGCAGTCTGGCACAGTGCCCCAGGCGGGGCCGACCAGGTCGGCGCTGCCCAGGACACGGGCCGCCAGCCCGGCCGCCTGGCCCGGCGCGCCGTCACCCAGCCACGCCCTCAATAGCCTGGCCAGGCTCCAGTTTTTCTCGAGCCATGTCCCCCAGTGCGGAAACCCGCGCACGCCCTGGCGAGGCAGGAGGGCCAGGTCGGCCGCGGACGCGACCAGTTTGACCCGACCTCGCAGGACGGGGTCGGCCGACAGGGCGTCCGGCAGGGCGGGGCCGTCCATGACGTTCCCATCCCGGTCCTGCACCAGGGCCTCGGCGTGCGCCCAGACCAGGCCGTCTACGCCCAGGTCGGCCGCCCAGTGGCGGGCGGCCGCCAGGACGAGGGCCCGCACGGCCGGGGCGCCCGCGTTCAGGACCCGCCCGCCCGGGCGGTAGTAGGCGACCGCGTCCAGGCCGCGCAGGGACAGGGCGCGGGGCAAAGCAGTGGCTGCTGCCGCCCCGCCGTCCACGCCCGGCGCGCCCGCGGCTTCAGCGGTGAAGCAGGCTTCCGTCTGGACCCAGACCTCCAGGCCGGACGCGTGCGCGGCAGCGATTAGTGCCCTGATCGCCCTCCCAGCGCCCGTCCCGAAGCTGGCCGCACCGGGAGGGGCCAGGGCGGGGTCGGGAGCGAACAGGGAGATGGGCGCGCGCGGGGCACCCGGGGCGGGCCCTGGGGCGGCGGCCAGCATGGGACCCGCCACCAACAGGGTTGTCACGCCGGTGGAGGCGAGGTCACTGACACGAGCGGTCAGGGACGCCAGCGCGGCCGCTGGGTCACCGCCGCCCGCCATGGGATCCACTTCCAGGACGACACAGGCCTCAGCCGCCAGGTTTGGTCGGACGGGTGGAGGGTTGGTAGGAGCTGCCGTGCTGCTCCCCATCAATGCTCCCAAACACCCGACCAGGGCGGGCGGGTTAGCGAGCCCGCCATCCACCCGCCCGGGCGCCACGTTGACGCCCTCCGGCAGCGCCAGCCACGCCACGGCAGGCGCGTACGGGTCCAGCATGACCTGTCCGGGCGCGAAACCGGCGCCTCGCACGTCCCCGCCCAGCCCGCCGTCCGCGCGCCAGGCGTAGGTGAGGGTGGCCACGTCTGTCAAGCCGTCGATACGGGCGTGCCACACATCGCCCGTCGCTTGAGCGTCCCGGGACAGCGCGATTTCAAGGCAGGAGGCCGCGGGCGCGGGGGTGGCGGGGCTGCGCCCGTCGGCGGACGCGTCCGCGGAGGGCGCCGCCCGGGCGAGGACGAGCGAAATGGCGGACGCGCCGCGCGACTGGACTGCGAAATTGACAGACAGCGTGCCTTTATCTCCCACGGCCGCAATCGTCGCGCCCAGCCTGGTGGGGTCGCCCACGCCCATGCCGACCGGGAAGGCCAGAGGGCGCGTCATCGACGGCGCGCCTCCCACCACCAGGCCAACCTCCTCAAAGGCGAGGGCCAGCGTGACCGGGGCGAGTTTGGCCGGGAGGGAGAGCCTGGCTTCCCAGCCACCGCCGCCTGGCAGGGCTGCCATGGGGCTGACGACACCGCCCGGGCTGCCAGCACTCTTCTCCACGGGGGCACTTCCCGCGGGCTGCACGACCGCCGACGGCACGTGCCATTTAGAGGGTGAAGAGCGATACGTTCCCCAAATTAACTTTGGCAGTATGGAGGTGGCAGCCTTGAGGAGGGGCAGGTCGGCCATGAGCGGGGGGTCCGCGGGGCGGCCGGGGAGGAGGGCGATGACGACGTCAAAGGCGTCGCCGGTCGGGGTGACGGTGGCGAAGACCTAATGAATGACGAGAACGAGAGGCGGGGCGCGGGTGATAAGATATGGAGGGCGCCAAAAAAAAGGTGGTCAAAGGTTCGCGCCTCTTTTTGCTCGGAAAGCGTCTCCTTTTTCTCACCGTCTGCCCGTCTGGCCCTGGCAGCCTAAATGTCGTCCCCGCCCTAGACTTCTCAGCTTTGATGTCAGCCTTGGTAGCCGTAGGTGCCGATTGGCGGGCCGCCGCGAGCGTGGGCGGGCAGGGGCGGGCATCAAAGCGGGGGCGCGCCGACGGCCGGGCCAACGACGGCAATCTTGTGTCGAGGCCGCCGAGCGCTGGCCCTGGCTGCGCGGAAGCCAACCTGATCCTGGGGACCTGACCGACTACCGGCCGGCCAGCCGGTCGGACAGGCTGATGCGTGTGCATCGGAAAGAGGAGAGAAGTGTGGCGTGAAAAGGGAGTGAGAAAAGGGTCGCGCGACCCGACCAAAACTATCTTACCTTTACGCCTCCTCCTCCCGCACATACGCCACCGCCGTCCTCGCCGGCGCGCACACCTGCATCCAATGCGGCCGCCCGTTGAAACCTCCCTCTTCATACGCCGGTGTGGTGAAGTGGTCCACGCCATGGCCGACCCGCCCTTGCCCACCAAACGCCGCATCGTCCGAGGCCAGGGCCACCCTGTACGTTCCGCCCATGCCGACGCCGACCCGGAAGCCCGTCAGGTCGACGGTCGGAGACAGGTTGAAGACAAAGAGGAGGGACCCACGCTCCGCGACGATGACGTGAGATGCAGGATCGGAAGTGCTTGTAATCTCACCGCCACCCCCAATCAAGGAAACCACCTGGTGCTCGGCGCCTAGGAATCCGTGCGCCGCCTCCAGGGCCATGCACGCCGCGTCCCAGGCTTGCAGCTGGGCGTACCGTAGGTGCGGCGCATCCACTAGGCTCCACGACCGCTTGGCCCGGACGTGCGACCAGGCATTGCCCTCCCGCGGAAAATCAACCCACTCCGGGTGGCCCCACTCGTCGCCCATGAAGCTCAACCACCCGTCCCCGCCCAGGGCGAGCGTGGCCAGGCGGGCGACCTTGTGCAGGGCCACGCCCCGGGCGATGACGGGGGTCGGCTCGTCCAGGGCGGACATGCCCTCATACATGGCCTCCCCCATCAGGCGCCACGCCAGGGGCGCGTCGCCCACCATCGACTGGTCATGGCATTCCACGTAGGCAATCGTCTCCTCAGTGTACCTCCGGTTGGTGAGCGCGGCGGCGATGGTGGCCGGGTCCCAGACACGGGCGTCCCTGGTCGCCAGGGCGTCCGCACTCGTGCCGGGTCCCTCTGAGGGCGCAGAATCTCGGGCCAGCCGGGCCCACAGGTCCGGGATGCCCATCGCCAGGCGGGCGCCAAAGCCGACGCCGCCCTCCGCGACGGGGCGCCCCAGGGCCGGCATGCCCGACACGTCCTCCGCGACCGTCAGCAGGGGCCCGCCCCGGCCCTGGGCCCGCCCCAGCCGGGCGCACAACTCGTTGGCCAGCATCAGGTAGACGGCCGCCTCCACATTGGCGGCGGGCGAGAAGTACTCGCGGTAATCGCCCGAAAAGCCGAGGCCGACGCCGTGGTGGCGGTAGAGCATGGAGGTCACGCCATCGAAGCGAAAGCCGTCGATTTTGAATTCCTCTGCCCAGAACCGGACGTTGGACAGCAGGTATTCCAGGACCCGCGGGCGGTCGTACGCTAGCAGCCGCGTCCCCCACGCCGGGTGCGTGCCCGGTGGCCCCGGGACGCAATAGGCCGACGCGTCGGGGGGTGGGGGCGCGCTCCCCCCGCCGTCCACGGCCCCGCCTCCCACCTCCTGCCCCGAAAAGTCGAAGCCCGCCAGGCTGTCGGTGGCATTGGAGGAGACGTGGGCGTGGACCAGGTCCATCAGCACGCACAGCCCCAGGCCGTGGGCGGCGTCGACCAGGGCTTTGAAGGCTTCGGGGCTGCCGCACCGGCTGGACACGGCAAAGGGCGAGGTGACCTGGTAGCCGAACGACCCATAATAGGCGTGCTCGGCCACGCCCATGAGCTGGACGTGCGTGTAGCCAGCCGCCACGATGCGGGGTAGGACGGCCTCTCGGAAGTGGTCGTAGGTGGACACGGTGGGCGCCTCCCCGGCCATGCCGACGTGGGCCTCATAGATGCGAGGGGCGGCAGGCGCGCCCGTGGCCGGGTGGGTGCGAGGCCAGAGCGGGGGCGCGTGCACCCAGGCGTGCCGCTCTGCCGCCGGCGGGTCCCAGTGGACGCCCTCATACCGGGCGCCCATGCCGCCTCCCACTTCGGGCACCGCCTGGCGTGCCCAGGCGGGGACAACGTCCACCGTCCAGCCGCCCGGGTGGCGCAGGCGCAGGCGCAGGCGGGCGGCGTGCGGGATGGTGGAGGCGTGTAAGGAAGCCGTCCAGACGCCCGGGGTGACTGGGTCGGGCGTCAGCACGATACCTCTGCCGCAGTCGTCAAAGTCGCCAACCAGCGTCGCCCCCGTCGCGCCCGGCGCCCATTCCCGGTACCTGACCGCCCCCGGCGGCCCGGCCGGGTCTGGCACCAGGCCGAAACGGGTGTGCCCCGCTGCCGCGGCTTCCAGGCTGCCGTGCTCAGCTTCCAGGGCGGCTAGGGTGGCGGTGTACCGGTCGAACCGGTAGCGAAGGTGGGCTTCGTGAGCCCATAGGGCCGGGTCAGCCGCGCGGGCAATGTCCTGATGATGGATGGACGTGGAAAGGTTGAGGTCGAGGTTTCGCACCGCTTTCTTTGTGTTTTCCGTCACGCCCTGCGTAGGCACCTGCTCGCCCTAGCTCGCCCTCCTCGCTCACCATGCCGTCACCCACTAAGACACCGTCCCAGACGGTGGTGAAGGGGTCGTCTTCCGCGACGACGACGACAGGAGGTGGTAGAGGAGGCGCCTGCTTCTTGGCCCGCCGCCTGCGTGCGGGAGGAGAGGAGGAAGAGTTGCTGCTTGTCGCAGCGGTGGACGTGGCCTGCCTGGTACTGGAGCGGGGGGGAGGATGAGCAGGCAATGGCCTAGCAACAGAGGCAGCGGCCGCCCGGGCAGGGGCGGAGGTCGGGTGCGGGAGCGGCCGCATGCGCGGCTACAGAGAGAAAGAGAAAGTGCGAGTTGATGGAGCAAGCGTCTCGCCCATTCTATTTTCACGACGCGTCTTGTGTGCTCACACACACGCGAATGGGCCCCGCCACCCTGGCGGCCTCCGGGCGAGGGCCTAGCACCACCGCCACCGGCGCCCACCCACCAGGAGAAGACGGGGGGGGCGAGCAGCGGGTTGACGGTGGAGGTGGCACGAGCGCCGACGCCGACGCCAACCTGGCCGTGCCTCCTCCTGCCGTCATCAAGCCCAAGAAGCGGAAACGCAAGGACGCGAGCGGACCCACCGGTCCGCCCGCCGACAGCGCCGACGACTACCGAGACCTGATTTATGGAGCACAGGTGAGAGAGGAGGAGGCGGTCGGAGGGCGACATAACTCTCGTTAAACAACCCTCTTTGACTCATCCTTTGTGTGATGGGGCCCCCATCCCAGGCCCGCGCTGCCATTGAGCTCCGCCCCATCCGCTTCATCCGCCTGCAAGACATCCAGAACCTGGTGCTCTGGGTGCTTGGGGAAGGGTCCAACCCGGCTAAATGGGCGTTCGTGCGGAACAAGGCCCTGGTGGAGCGGGTCGTCCTGGTCGCGGTGCCTGGCCTGGACGCCGAGACGTGGAGGGCGCACCGGGCGGGGCTACCCATGCTGGGCGGTGGGCTGGGTGAGCCCGTCACGCTGTTAGCTCAGCGCGCGGATGTGTGGCAGTCTCAGTCAGTGCGGGCGTTATTCAGCGTGCCGGAGACGCGGAAAACCAAGGCCGCGCGCACGGCGGCGGGGCCGGCCTCTCCTCCACCCCCACCCCACCCGCCCGCTTTTTACCGGCTGACGGGTGATCAGCTCAGGGCCTGCGAGTTTCCGGCGCTGGAGGAAGGCGGGGTGTCACCAGCCCCCCCCCCCGGCTACATCTCCACCCAGCCCCGGCCCACCAACCGTCACGCCCTGGTCGCCCTCGACTGCGAAATGTGCGAGACGGCCGCCGGATTTGAGGTCACCCGGGTCAGCCTGGTGGATGGGGGCGGGGAGGTCTTACTGGACGAGCTCGTCCTGCCCGACACCCCCATCATCGAGTACCACACCCGATACTCCGGCATCACGGAAGTCATGCTGAGAGGCGTCACCACGCGCCTGGCCGACGTCCAAGCCCTGCTCCTCACCCACCTCGCGGCAGACACGCTCCTGGTCGGCCACGGCCTGGAGAACGACCTCAAAGCCTTGCGCATCGTCCACTCATCCATCATCGACACATCCGTTCTCTTTCCGCACCCCCGTGGCTTGCCCTCCCGCACGGCCTTGCGCCGCCTGGCTGCCACATTCCTGAAAAAAGCCATCCAAGGCGGCGAGCACGACAGTGTTGAGGATGCGCGGGTGGCTTTGGCCTTGGCGCAGCTCAAGTTCCTGCACGGCCCGGCCTACGGGGTGGAAGCGCCAGACAAGGGCGAAAAGCTGTGCGTCGTGCTGGAGACGGCCGGACGGGGTGTGTCGCTGGTGGATCGGGCGGAGGTGCTGAACAAGGTGGTCGCAGGTAAGAAAGAGTGAGAGGGGGCGAGTATGGTTGTGGGTGGGAGAGTTGCCCTTGAGCGCGCGCTCCCACCCGCCCCGCCGCCCCGCGCCCTGCTCATCCCTCACTCGCCCTCAATTCCGATTTCCAACCTTCCCTTCTCTGAAACAACACCCAGGGCGCGCCAACGCGCTACCTGCCGCGACCGACCGGGAGGCCGTGGCCAAGGCAGCGCGCGAGGTCGCGGTGGGGGGAGTCCACTTTGTGTGGACGCAGTTGGGGGCGCTCGACGCGCTGCAGCGAGGGCGGGCTGAAGCGAAGCGGGGATTATTGGAGCTGCATGCCCAACGGCGGGCCGGCGGCGAGGTGGGCGAGGTGGCCATGCCGTCCCTGCACGACGGGAGTGAGGCAGAGGGTCCAGGCGGCGCGCGGTCGCCAGCGGCAGATGAGGCAGTACCCGCGCCGGACGCCGCTCCTCCCGCCGACCCCGACCTGGCCTCCGTCCTCACCGCCCTGGACGCCCATGTCGACCGCTTGTACACTGCCCTGCCACCCAACACCCTCCTCATCGTCACCACCTGCCAGGGCGACACCCATGACACGCGGCGCTTGCAGCAGCAGGCCTACCGTCGGGCGCAGGGGCTGGACGGCCTGCAGGCCTGGTCGCCGGCTTGCGAGGCTTACCTAGACCGATTGAGGGAGAAGGGGATGCAGGCGCTCTGCTTTGCGAGCGTTAAGCAGTGAGTGAGAGAGAGAAGTGGAGAAGGAGAGCGGGCCCCTTGTAGCGTGTCTTGCCCCCCCCCCCACCCACCCCCCACCCCCCGCGGTCTGTCGGCGGAACTGGCGGCCAGGGGCGAGATATGACTTTTGACTCCGGCCCCGCACGACCTTCTGTCACCCACCAAAGGCATCCTCTCTTCTACGCAGACCAAGCCCGGGGGTGCGCGAGAGAGTAAGACTGGATGCAAGGCCGCAAATCGGCAAGGAAACAAATCCTACACGCACCGGGCTCCGCACCCCCCCGACCCTGCTCTCTCTCCACCCCATCCTGTTTTCTCGCTCTCTCTCTCAACCCCCCTGGCGCGGCCCTAAAAAAAAGCGCGGCGTGGCGAAAACATGCCATCTCTCTAGTCCAGCTCGTTTGCCGGCACGTCCGAGTACCGGCCATTCACCCGGTCGTACTTCAAAAAGGTCTCCCCGATCATCCCGGCCGCCTTGTTCCGGACCTTGCGAACGAGGACCTGGACCTTGTCGTTGGGCCCGTTTTCGTTCCGCACCCGGTGCACCACCACGCCGCAATCCGCCTTGTTCACAAAGTGGGCGGACCCAGAGATGTCATACAGGTTGGGCGCGTCGCCCTTCCACTGCTGCAACTGCTTCGGGTGCGCCACAAACCAGACGTGGACGTCGTTGTGCTGGGCAAAACGCTTGATCTTGGTCAGCATTTGGGAGACGTACTCGGTCTCGGACATGGACGAGTGGCGCTGGTGGTCGAGCTCGTTGTAGGGGTCGATGACCAGGCCGCGGATGCCGTAGCTGAAGAAGGTCGGAATGTGGATGTGGGAGGGGGAGGTGAGAGGGGCGCGTGAGTTGAATTGAATGTGAGGAGAAGAGAGGTTGGGGATATGGGTCGAGCGGGCAACCTCTGCAAAAGGGGTCGCTTTTTAGGGGGTACGCCGGTACCAATACGCGCTCCGTTCGCACTCCTACCACAGGACACTTCATCCGCAAGCCTGCGCAGATAGTGCGCGCATTCGCAAGGCGAATGCCGCACCCTTAGGGCTCACGCTGGCCCCTTGATGAGCGCGTTTTTGCTTTTTCTTGGTCAAGTGCGCCGGTCCGCCGCGCCTAGCCACTCCTTTCGCGGCACTCTTCCCATCAGCAAAAACCTATCTCCGCACACATGCGCGCAGAGGTCCTCGCACCAGGCAGACGCCTCGCTCGCACCGCCACTGCCTCTTGTTGACCCACACGCGGAGAAGCAACCCACCCCTACACTGGTAACCGCCCGCTCGCCCGCTAAATCCGCCCGAACTCACCGCAGCACGGCCACCCGTGCGATCTCTAGGACCCACTCCACCGAGGGAAGGGCTTCGTCTTCGTAGCGGATGATGAAAAAGCGGTCGGCGAGCCATTCCAGGCCCTGGGAGACTTCCTCCTTGTTCATGCGCTCCTTGCCATTTGAATAATTGGCGTTGTCGAAAAACGGTTTGCCCGTGTACTTCTCCAGGAGTTGGCGAGCATGGTCACGGGCCTGTGAAAGGGAGTGCGGACATGTTGGCGCGGAGTCAAAGGGCGTGAGCGGCGATAACATTTTTTTGTTCACTTCTCCGCGGATTCAATAATGCGCACCTTCTTCTCCATCGAGCAGCAGGCGAAGCTCCAGCCTTCGTTCTCCGACAGGTTGCACATCAGAGCGTCAATCCACTCGGACTTCCCGCTGTTGGGGATGCCGGTGACGATGGTAAGCTCGCCTGGGACGACCTGTGAGCATGGGGTGGGGCGGTCGTGGGGTAAGGAGCGTGCCATTGGTGCGGCGATGTTGCCGGTTCGTGTTGTTAGGTAAGTGCGCACCTATCTGCGGTGCGGAACAATAAAAGGCACCCGGGAAAGCACCGTGCGGCGACTTAAGATCAAACAAAAAAACTCACCCTGTACAGCCCATCAAGGCTCTCCCACCCGCTCGAAACGCCCTGGACGTCCGTCTTCTGGTCCACATATGACGCCCAGATCTCGGACTCGAAGTCCGCAAAGCTGCGAGTGCAGGAAAGAGGGGGAGAAGGGGGTGACAAGTGCGGAGAGTCGTGAGAGCGGAAGTGCGCGCGAGAGTGTTTGGCTCATCCGAAGTCCGCATTGCCCCACGCCCGCGCCGCTTGGCCTCTTTTTTCTGCGCGCAGGCGTACAGGGGCATATGCGCACCCCCCTGCCACAACCGCTTGAAGAAAGAACGGACCTAAACAGCCCCCGAATGGGATACGGCTCCGCCCCTTGCACCGCCTTTTTCAGCGCGTCGGGCCCTTTGGCCATCAACACCTCATTCGCGTCCTTGAGCGACGGCGCTTTGACGGGGGGCTCATCAGCGCTCCCTTCCTCCGCCGTCGGCCACTTAACCCGCCAGCACCGCTCCCGCCCCAGCCGCCGGGCCAGCTCCTCGGACAGGGCCTGGCCGGGGCCGTCCGAGTCGGTCGCGATGATGATGCGGACCGCCATGTCCAGCACGCCCCTCGACGCCCACAGGTAGGAAAATTTGACGTCCTCCTCGGGGTCAGGGAGGGCGCCCTCCTTGACGTCGCGTGGGGCACCGTCAGGGACAGAGACGACGTTGGTGAAGCCTGTGAGAGGAGGAGAGAGAGAGGGGAGGGGAGAGAGAGAGAGAGGAGGGCGGTCAGAGCTGGGGGTGAGGTACTTTTTTCTCCCTTCCTCTACGGGAGGCGCCGACACGCCCTACCAAGGCCGATAACTCAGCCCCACTGGCCCGGAACCTATCAGGAAGACCCAAGCGAAGGCAGTGGTAGCGGTCGCGAGGGTAGTAGGGGCCCGCCTCGAAATCCATCTCTCGGGCGTAGCCCTCCTTTTCTCCATCCTGTGGGGGCGGGCGGGGCCGCTGCCCCCACACCCACCCACCCAGAAAGAGGGAAGGGCTACTCCCTCTCCTCTCTCCCCCCAAAAAAGTCAGCACCCGATGGGCCGAGCCCCCCTCACACACGGAGGCCCGGGACAGACGCAGTCGCGGTGGCCGGAAGGGGCGTGTCAGGGGCCCGGGCATGTCGGCGTGCTCCTCTCCTCCTTAATCCATCCTTCTCTCATCATTTTACCTGCTTCCTCCAGGGCCAGCTTGTCCATCTCGCCCTCCACGATAATGATGTCCGCCTGGCCGACCACGTCATCCAGCCCGAACAGCACCTTCTCCGCGCCCCGGACCTGGGTGAAGTGCTTCTTCTCGGACCGGAACTTGACGTTGACGACCTCGCCGTCCCGCTTGTATGGAAACGCGACGGCGGGGGCCATCCCGCCAAGGGGCGCAAAGTAGGCGTCCGCCCCGCACACCCCGTTCCGGTCCAGGGTCTCCTTGGAAATGCCGCGAGAGGCAAAAAAGGCGACCTGGGCCGGGTCTAAGGGGCGGAATTTGGAGGTGTCGGGCTTGACCGGCGGGGCCGCGTTCTTCTTGCCGGCCGGGACGAGGGCAGCTGCGTGAAAGGGAGAGAGCGAGCGGGTGAGAGGGGAGGTGGAGGGTAGCGCGCGCCGCGCCCCCTGCACACACACAAACACAGCTGTCTGTCTCAGCACCTCACTTACGTGACGTCGCCGGCCGGTAGGGCGAACCGACGGTGTACCCGCCCTGGAACCCGCACGTCGCGCGGAAGCACTTCCACTTGGAGGTCTGGCCGTCCGGGTCGATAGTGATGGAGAAGCAGTGCTCCGCGGAAGACCCGCCCCCGCATTTGGGGCACACCATGCGCTGCTCGCCCGGGGAGTACCGCTTCAGGGTGATGCCCCGGGCGAGGAGGCCATCCCGCATCGTCTCCATCTCGGTCGCAGCCGTCCCGGGCGCGGGCACGCCCAGCAGGGACCGCCGGGCTTCGTCGTTGAGCGGGGTCGGGGTGGCGGACCCAGGAGGGGGCATGGCGGCCTCGATGGTGGGTGATGCAGACGTCGACGGCGGCGGGGCAAACGGCCCGGACGGCGGGCGTTTCGCCGCGGGCGGGCGCCCGCGTGGGACGGCCGTCGTGGTCAACCGTGCGCCGGGAGGGGCGTAATTACCGGCCGGGCGAGGAGGAGGGGGGGGGGGCGCAGAGGAAGATGAAGGGCCGGTGTCAGCAGTAGCAGCCCACCCCGGCGGCGGCGGGCGGGACCCGGCCGGCGGGGCGGCTGCAGCGGGGGCGGACCCTCCAGCGGGCAACAGCGGCGGCGGTGCACGGGCCGGGTAGGCCGACTGGGCGCGTTGCTGCTGGCCGCCGGCGCTTGACGACGGGCCTGGTGGACCTGAGACGGCGGCCACAGCCGAGCGAGGCAGCAGCAGGCGGTGCCCTGGGCGCCGGAGCTGGTGGGAGGGGACGGGCGTGCCGGCGCAGAGGGCGGAGAAGCGGGCGGAGGAGGGAGAAGGGGCTGCGCCTGGAAGAGAGCGAGGGGCGAGAGAGCGTGAGCCGATTGAGGCGCCCGCCGTTCTCGGATGCCGCCACCACCGAGCCCGACGGGCTCTCCATTGATCCCTGACCCCCCTTGTACGCATGGCGCGTCAATCCGTGCCCTGCCACCATGCGAACCCGGGCGACCCGCACACAGGGATCGGCATTGGCCTCTCTGGCCACTTTTTCCAAAACGCACGCGCCCAGCGGGCATCCCGAGACCTTTCAGTCGGCGCACGCCATGCCAGTACATGGAGGAGAAGGTGATAGACCTTCAGCACTGAGCGGAATGCAAGTTGGAGCCCAAAAGCCGTGTCCACGGCGGGGATGGCTGCAGAGAACAGCGGCGGGAAGAGAGAGACAGGGCGCGAGCGCGCGTCCATGCGGAGAGCACTCTTTCGCCTTGCCACCCCGGAGATTGCCAGTCCCTGGGCACGTGAGAGGACGCCCAGTGATCCTCTGCTTCTCCCCTAGCACATCAGAAAAGGGAAAAACAAGAAGCCTCCGCTCTAAAAACTTACCGGCCCTCGCCAGCCCACCGCCCGCCCCGCCCGTCATCATCGCCGGCGTCACGCAGCCGGCCATCGCGCCCAGCAGGCGGCGGCGCATGCACTAAGTGGGAGATGCGAGAAAATGTGTGTGCTGCTATGGATAGTCTGCGAAGAGAGCTTCGTGTGTGCGGTGCGCGGACGCGCGCGTGCGAGACCGCCAGACAGGCGCCCTGCTGCCTAGGTTGAGCAAGTGGGAGCAGGCGCTGCATCACCTGTTCTCACTCTCTCTTTCGTTTATTGCTCGGGGACCCCGCCCCGCTGCACACCGCTCCCCACCGCATCCTTACCCAACCATGCAGGCCGCTCTGCTGGGCAGCTCCGTCTCCCTGGGCGGCGCCCGGCTGGCCATCCCGGCCCGGGCCACATCGCGCGCGGGTGCGTTTTCTCTATTTTAGAGCGGAGAGAGATGGCCTTTTTTTTTTTTTTTTTTTTTTTTTTTCCAACTCGTTTCAGTTTTTTTTGCAAGTGTGCAGCGGCGCAGTGCTCGCTCTCTCTTTTCTAAAGTGGATCATTCGTTGGGTTCGTCTCGTTCTCTTCAATTGGAGGAGGCGGAGCTGGAGGGAGAGTCGGCGGCGGTGAGAGAGGATGGGCGGCCTCCTCTGGTCTTTCCGATGCCGGAGCCTCGAGGACCTCGACCTTGACGCCGGGGTCGCTCGCTGTCGTCTTCTCTGCTGTTGCTGTTATGGCCCCCGCCTCCGTCGTCTTTGCCGCCTCCTCCTCCGCGGCGGCAGCAGCAGCAGCAGCAGTGGTACAGCTGTCTCCATTTGCGTCATCGCTCTCAAAAGGCACTCTCTCCGCAGCCTCAGCTGCAGCAGAAGCGGCAGCAGCAGCCTCTCCCTCCGCCTTCGCCGTTGCTCTCTTCGCCTCCTCTTCCGCGGCGACGACCTCCCTCTGCTGCTGCTGCTTCCGCCTCTTCGGAGGGGCGAATACGGCCTCCAGCGGCGCCAGAGCCCCCTCGGCGACGTCGCTGGGAAGCCGAAGGGCTCGGAGGGACTCCAGAAGCAGCCCCCCGTCGGCGGCCGCCTGCGCCCTCCCCGCGGCCCCCCCGCGGTGCGCCGCCGCAGAGAGCCCCTCGGCGCACGCCGCAGAGAGCGCCGCGGCGGCCCTGCCCAGGACCGACGCGGCGTCTCCCTCCGAGAGCAGAGGTGCCAGTGCGGATTCCAGGGAGGAGAGGTGCTTGCTCATGTCTCGGGCGAAGGAGGAAGGGGGGGGCGAGGAAGGAGAAGGCGGCGGAGGCGGTGCTGCAGCAGCAGCAGCAGCAGCGGGAGCGCCGTCCTCACTGCCGGCGGAAGCAGCAAGAGAGGCAGCAGCGCTCGAAGACCCCGAGCTCGGGGAACCCGACGCGAGCCACGTCCCCGAGTCCGCGGCGATCGCGCTCAGCCCCGCCGCGCACCTCTCGCTGACCAGCGCCACCAGCTTCGAGTGCAGCTCGGCACGGTGCGTCTGCAGATCGGCGACCGCAGAGTCGAGCTCGGCGCAGGCGAGCGCGACGGCGCCCGCGGCCGAGGCGTCCCTCCTCCTGCGTGGCGAGGAGGAGACTGTGCTGCTGCCGCCGCTTCCTCCGCTTCTGCCTTCTCCTCCTCCGACCGCGAAGAACGCGTCCCTCGCCACCTCGACCACCGCCGCTGCAGCCCCCAGCGTCCTCGACGCGACCGCCAGCCGCCTCGCCGTCAGGGCCTTGACCCTCCCCTTCGAGGCACGCAGCGCGCCGGCTCCCAGCACGAGCTGACAGGCCCTGCCGTTGAAGACCTTGGCGAGCTCGGCTGCCCGCAGGGCCAGGGCCGCCGCGTGCGAAGCCGAGGATGCAGGAGCGGAGGCAGCTGAGGGAGCGGACGACGAGGGCAGGGCCGCGGCGGCGGCGACGTACTCGCAGAGCGCCGCCGCGAGCGCCAACCCCGCCGCTGCGGTCGGGTGGGGCACGCCCAAGACGACGAGGACGTCGGCCGAAGGCGACGCCGCCGAAGAAAGATCGGGGACGGGAGGAGAAGGAGACGAAGGAAAAGGAGGAGGCGAAGCCGAAGAAGCCGAAGAGGATCCTCTCGCGGCGGCGGCCTCCTCGAGCCGCGCGACGGCCCGCTGCACCCCCTCGGGCACCGCGGAGGGAAGCCAGTCGTCACCGTCAAGCTCGCCGACGAGCCAGGCCCTCGCCCTCGCGTGGAACGAGTCAACGAAGGCCCTGGCGAGGGACGCGGCAGCCTCCGAGGGGGCGCGGATCGAGGAGGCGAAAGAAGAAGAAGACGAGGAGAAAGAAGCGCAAGCTGGTCCTGCCGCACCCGCTCCCGCCGCCGCCAGCGACGACAGCGCTTTCAGAGCCCCCGCCGTCTCCCTCTCGAGCGCCGCCGCGGCCTCCAGCAGCCGCAGCACCTCGGGAAGCTTTGCCGCCTCCGCGGAAGCAGAGGGCCTCGAGGCGAGCAGCGACGCCCACCTCGAGGAGCCTGCGGCGGCGACGGAGCGGATGAGGGAGTCGGCCCCCGCGGCGACGGCGGCGCTGCTGCTGCTGCTGCTGCTGCCCGCGCCTCCTCCCTCGGCCCCGACTTCTCGCAGCGCCTCCCGGCAGCTCAGCGCGTGCCTGAGCGCGGCCGAATGTCCCCTTGACGCCGCGACCACCGCCAGCTCGAAGGCGGAGGCGTCGGCGAGCGACGAGAGGCGGTCCTCGATTGGAGAGGAGGAGGATTCGGCGGCGGTGCCTCCTCCACCGATGGCGGCAGCGGCGGCGTTCGCCACTGCGGCCTTGGCCTCCGCCGCCCCCGCGGCGGCGACGGCCTCCATCACTTCCTTCAGGCACCCGCCTCGCACCGCGCCAGAGATGATTGCTCGGAGGGCAGAGGAGTCGGGAGGAGGAGGAGGAGGAGGCGAGGAGGAGGAGGAGCTCGCGGGGGAGGCGGTCGAGGGGCTCAGGTGCAGCGCCCTCGCGGCGGCGCCCTTGAGGAGCCTCGTGACCCCGGCCTCCGCCGCCCGGACGTCTTTGGCCATGGCGGCGACGGCGAGCGGCACGGAGGAGGGGAGACGCGAGCCGCCGTCGCCCCTGACCCCGTCCTTGCCTCCCACGACCCCGCTTCCTCCGGTGGCCGCGGAAGAGGCGCGCCGCAGCGCCTCAAGGGCCAGCAGCGCGCCGCCGAAGTCGCCTAGCGGCAGTGCCGCAGAGAGGGCCTCCCTCGCGTCCCTCGCGATCTCCAGGGGCTCCAGGGCCGCGAGGGCGGCCAGGATGTTCCCGCGGCGCCGGGCGAGGAGCCTGGCAGACTCTGAGGAGGCCACCGCGCGGGCCGCTGCGGCGCGCAGGGGGGCGCCGTCCCCCCGGGCCGCGGCCGCGACCGAGGCGACGTCCCCTCGGAGCCCGCCCAGTGTCGCCGCCGCGGCGCCGAAGATCGGCGCGCGCGCGGCGACCTCGTCCACCAAGGCCCCGTCGGCGAGGCAGGCGAGCCTAGCGGCGCGGTCCGCGGCGAGCTCGCGGAGGTCGGGGTCGGCGGCGGAGGCGAGGGCGGACTTTGGGGGAGGGGCCGCCGAGGCTCCGGAGGCGGGCGCTCCGGGGGCCGAGGCGGCGGGGGGGGCTCGGGCGGCGGCGGGGGGGGACGACTTTCGGGCGATCCCGAGGAGGGAGGCCCACGCCTCCTGGCTCGAAAGGTCGAGCTCCTCCCTGAAGAACACGGCCGGGATTTCTCTTTCTGCCCGCAGGAGGCCCTCTCCCGGTTCGGGGACGTTGATGCCGCTGCTGCTGCTGCTGCTGCTGCCTCCTCCGGCATCGCCGCCGCCGCCGCTCTCGTTCGCGCCGTCAGCACTCGCCGTCACCGCTGCTCGGCTGCTCCGCCGCAGCCCGAGCCTGGGCCCGAGGCCGGCGCCGCCGCTGCCGCCCTCGCTTTCTGCCGCCGCAGCGAGCTCCGCCCCCCTCCGCGACGCGTACGCGCCCAGCGCCGCGGCGTGCCTCTTCAGAAAGGGGCCCAGCTCCGGGACCGGCGTCGGCGGCAGCGGCACGCGGTACGCCAGCAGCGACAGGTGGTTGGCGTTGCTCCCCCCGACGACGAGGCTCTCGAGGGTGGGCCATTTGCCCGCGGCGAGCGAGGCCAGCAGGCTGCCGCCGTCCAGGGAGGGGTCATCGTCGGGGTCGATGAAGTTGAGGAGCGGGGCGATGGCCTGAAGGAGGAGGTGATTTTTTTTTGGAGCGAGGAGGTCGAGAAGAAGAGAGTTGTTTCGACGAGGTTGAGAGAGAGCGAGAGCTGATGGTGAGAGTTTTGCTGCTTCCGAAAGGCTGCTTCAAGTCGAGCTTTGCATCTTTCTTCTCCTTGGATCGCCAGAGGACATCGTCGATCGACGGTCTCAGCGGACCGCGAGCACGGAACGCGAAGAACCGGGGAGTTCTCGAGGAGAAAGAAGAAGAAGACAAAAAACAATCGCTGGCATCAATAATCGGTTTCGCCTCTTGCTCTCGCTCTCTGTTCTTCGCACCTGCGCTGACTCGGCGTGCAGCACGTCCGCGGCCGTCGTCGACAGGTGGCGTCCGTCGTCCATTGCGGGGGGAGATAGTTTATCGAGGTGGCGACATTTGGGAGGAGAGAGAAGGAGAAGAGAGAAGGAGAAGAGAAGGGAGAGGCGAGCTTTTTTCCTCGGCGTCGTCGCAAGTGAGCTTCGTCACACCTCCCTTTTTTTCCCCTGCTTTCTTGCTCTCCTGTATTTCACGTGCTGCAGAGTGCTGTTCCTGCTTGCTCCCTCGAGCTTCAAAGGGAGAGGAACGCTCGCTCTGTTGCCGCCAGCTATAGGTAAGCTGCGGAGGAAACGCACGCAGCTGGTCCAGTGGGCACGAAAGAGAAGAGCTCAATGCTTCTCTGTTTCTCTCTTTTCTCGCCGCGGTGGATGGAATTCTGCGGTGCGACGCCTCGGCAGCTCCCACCCGCCGCGAGCTCCGCTGTCGTCCTCCTGTCCGGCCTCTCTTGCTCCTCGGAGCGCAGATAATTTCGAGTTCCAGCCTCTTGGCGGGAAAAAAGATGTGTCGCGCCTCCAGGCAGCAGGAAGCGGCGTCGAGCGTGCATCGAAAATGGAGAGGGCACCAGCCTGCGAGGCAAGCAAAGAGAGCACCGGCGGGGGAGGAATCTCTCTCTTTCCTTCCCACTCGCTCTTTTTCTCGCTGCTCTCTCTCGTTGCGACATCAACTTTTCCTCTGCGGTAGCCTCCTCGAGCGCGCTTTCGACAGGAGAGCGGAGCGACGGTCTCAACGGGCTCGCTTCGGCTTGGAAAGGGGGGCCTCGATGCTCTCACCTTGCTTTCCCGAATGGTTTTATCTTTCTTTCTTTTTCCGTTCTTTCCCTTTCTTCCTCGACAGCTCACCTTCAACCGCCCTCCCCCTTCTCTCGTCTCTACAACCTCAGCATAGACACGGCAGGAACGAGTTACAACCGCAAACAAAAAACTGAACCGAAACAAAGAGCGCTCCATGACTCGCTTTGCGTGAGCGAAAAAAAGTCAGAGAGAGAGAGAATCGCGGCGCTCGTTTTTTTCCTTCTGCTGCTTCCTTGGCTATGGCTCAGCAACCCGCTGCTGGACCCAGTGGCAGGAGCGGCAGCGACGGCGACGACGCCCCTGCTTCTTTCCATTATTCTCGGCGATGTAGCGGCAGCGGCAGCGGGAGCGGCAGCTCGCGGCGGCATCGGCGGCGGAGGCAGCGAGCAGGAAGCAGCGTGCTCTTCGCCTCGGCTGCCGCTGCGGCGCTCCTCTTTTTCTTCACGGGCTCGGCTTCCTTCTTCCTCCCCGCCTCGGCCGCGGCGGGAGCAGACTCCCCGCCGCCGCCCCCGGGGCCCAACAGCGGCCCCTCTCCGGCTCCCTCGTCCTCGTGCACGGTCTCGGAGTGGCCCCCCTTCTCCTCGCTCCCGGCGTCCTCCTCCGAGGGCGGGCCCCGCACCACGCTCAACCTCGAGCTGCTCCTCACGGGCCCTTCGCTCTGCCCCTTCTGCGCGAAGCCCCAGGCCGCCGTCGTCTCGGTCGTGTCCAACACGGTGCAGACTGTCCCGCACGCGATCGAGGTGCGCAGCGTCGGGCAGGTCGCAGTGAAGCTGGCGCCGGGGGCGACGGCCGCGCCGCCCGCGGTGACGCTCGCCGACCTGGCGTTGATCGACGTCCCCGTCGAGGTGCCCCGGGGCGGCGGCTCCGCTGCGAAAAACGGCGGCGGCGGGAAGAAGCCCTCTGGGAGGCGACGACGCCGGCAGAGGAGGCTGCAGTCTCTCGCTCCCTCCGAGCTGCTGCAGCTCCCCGCGGCGCTCGACGCCACCTCGGGCCCAAACCGACAGCGGCGAGCGCTCTTCGCCGCGGGCCCTCCCCCGCCGGCCCCCGCCTCCCCCGCTCCGGCTCCCTCCTCCTCTTCCAGTGTCGCCCCGGGCTGCGACGTGCCCTCCGGGTACGTTTACACTGTCTCGGGCGCGCAGCACGTGACCGTCAACCTCACGCTGACGCTTGCCGCCGCGTCGGTCACGTTGGCGTCGCAGATGCTGCAGTCGGCAGCCGACGGCGGCGCGATGATCTCGGGGTTCGCGCAGTCCGGTCTCTCCGTCGAGAAGGTGCAGATCCTGCTGCTGCGGGACCTGGCGGCGGGGGGCGCGGCCGCCGACGTGATGCTGGGCACGCCCGTGGTGCAGATGCCGCAGCTGCCCGCGCCGCTCGCGCCGCTGGCCAACGCGACGGCCACGGGAGGGGCGAGGCCGGGCGAGGTCGGGGTGCAGCCGGGGGCGATCGCAGGGATCCTGGCCGCGGCCGTCGCCGGAACCGCCACGGCCGTGGCCGTGGTCTACAAGCTGTCGACCGGGAAGAGGAGGAGGCGGGGGAAGCAAGGCGGCGGCCGCGGCGCCAACGGCGTTTCTTCGGGCGCCTCGGACCTCGACGACGACGAGCTCGACATCGAGGCCGTGAAAGCCGGAATCGGCCTCCCGCCCTCCATGGGGAAGCCCGGGAACAATACCAGCGGTGGGAACAACGCCATGCAGCAGTCGTCGAACTCGCTGCTGGACAGGGACCCCGCGCTGCGTTTGCTGAATTCCCGCGCCGCCGCGGCGGCAGCCGCCGCCGCCGCCGCAAACGGAGGCTCGGATGGGGACTCTGCCTTGCTCCACGGCGCCTCGACCGACGACTCCGCCGTCGCCCTCCGCGGCGGCATGGGCGCCTCGGGCTCCCTCTCCGACTTCGGAGGCGCCAACCAGAACAGCAGCAGCGCGGCCCTGGCGAGCGCCGATGGCAGGGCGGGCAGCGGCGCGATGCACGCGCTGTGGCAGGTCAACTGGCGCGACCTCGAGATCGTGAGGCAGATCGGCGAGGGGTCGTTCGGGAAGGTCTACCTGGCCAAGTGGCGGGAGACGACCGTGGCCGTGAAGGTGCTCCTGTCGGCGTCGCTGCCGAACGAGCAGGAGGACGGCGGCGTCGGTGGCGGCAACGGCGGCAGGGACGGCGGCTCGGGCGACGGCGGCAGCGGCGGCGAAAACCCGCTGCTCGCCGGGCTGCAGAAGGAGGCCTCGATGATGGCTGCGATGCGGCACCCGAACGTCGTCATGTACCTGGGCGTCTGCGCGGATCCCCCGCTGGTCGTCACCGAGTACTGCGCGCGCGGGTCGCTCTGCGACGTGCTGAAGCGAGCGAGGTCGGCGGCGATCAACGCTGCCGCTGCCGCGAGCCCCGGCGGCAACGGCTGCAACGCGGCCGCGGCCGCGGCGGCGGCCGCGGCAGCAGCGCTCGACTGGCCGCGCAGGCTCGCGATGGCGCTCGACGCCGCCAAGGGCATGAACTACCTGCACTCGAGCGACCCGCCCGTGATCCACCGCGACCTCAAGTCGCCCAACCTGCTCGTCGACAAGCACTGGCGCGTCAAGGTCTGCGACTTCAACCTCTCGCGCGTGCTCGAGGAGCAGGCCGTCGTCTCGTCGCTCGCGGCCTCCAACCCGCGCTGGCTGGCGCCGGAGATCCTCTCGGGCCGCGGGTACACCTTCTCTTCCGACGTGTACTCGTTCGGCGTGATCCTGTGGGAGCTGCTGACGTGGAGGCTCCCCTGGACCGACTGCGGCCCCTGGCAGGTGGTCAAGCTCGTGACGGACGACCGCGCGCGGCCGCCGCTGCCGACGCTCGACGCCGACGGCAACGCCATCGGGACGACGCCGCCGCCGCAGGTGCCCAACCAGCAGCAGGCGCCCAACAGCAGCAGCAGCGCGGGCAACGGCCACCAGCTCCTGCCCCCGCCCGGGGGCTTTCCGGGCCTGCCAGAGTACATAGCGCTGATGAAGGACTGCTGGCGGCACGAGGCCGAGGAGCGGCCCAAGTTTGCCGAGATCATCACGCGGCTGCGCAGGCTGCTGCTGCACGAGACGCGGCGCGCGGCGGCGGCGGCGAGGAGGGGCGGGAGCGGCGGGAGCGACGACGGGGCGACCGCGGCTGCGGGTGGAGGCGGGACCGGGAACAACGGCAGCGGCGGAGGCGGCGGAGGCTCTTCGGCCAACCTTTCCGCGGCTGCGGCAGCAGCAGCGGGAGAGTAGAGAAAGCGAGGGGAGTATTTTTTTTCTTTTGCCCGTCGTCTTTCTCTCTTCTCGCTCGCCGTTGCTTGTTGTTTCCGTTGTCCAAAAAGGGGTTCTTTTCATTGTCCCTCCTCCTCCGCTTCCTCCCCTTCTCTCTTCCACGATTCCGGATCCCGCTTCCGCTTCCCCACTACTACTCCTACTTCTGCGACAACCACAGCAGGAGTAGTGTGCCTTGTACCCTGTTTTCCGCCTGCTGTTTCTCCTGGGTTCCTTTCTTTTTTCGAGAGGAGTTTTCTCCCCCTTTTTTTGTTCGGTCGGCCGTCGTCGGGGAATTTAAAAAGAGTGGAAAACGTGTTTCTCTCATTTCTTATTGTCCCCCCCCCCCACTCAAAACTGTAGAGGAAGATCTGTTTTTACATTAAGATGAGCCTGAGTGTTCCTGCTCTTGTTGTTCTTGTCG
>Ga0315283_10000550_pt1 | contig 28007 bp, 26 predicted proteins | sample YL17G09_0_MG_FD_204541 | JGI IMG/M metagenome (GOLD analysis project Ga0315283, IMG submission 204541) | Sediment microbial communities from Yellowstone Lake, YNP, Wyoming, USA - YL17G09_0 | ecosystem: Environmental > Aquatic > Freshwater > Lake > Sediment | place: USA: Wyoming | collected...
TTCTTGAGTATCTCACTGAACCTTTGGTCTCTAAGGATTTCGTGGGCTCTGCTTATTCTTGTATTTTTGATGCGGAGTTAACCAAGGTTCTTGACGCTAGGCTGGTTAAGGTTTTGGGTTGGTACGATAATGAATGGGCCTATTCCTGCAGGGTGGTGGATCTTTGCGAATTTATAATCAAAAAAGGTCTATAATAAACATATAAAAAAATATTTTAGAGGAGGGCGGCTGTTGCCGCCCTTTTTATTTAAAGTGAGGATATAAGTTATGCCTGCTTATTTTTGGCTCTTTACCTTACTGGCGGTAGGCTTTAGTGGAATAGTCTCTCAGGTATTGCTTGTGCGAGAATTATTAGTGAGTTTCTCGGGTAATGAATTAACCTTAGGGATAATTTTGTCCAACTGGGTTATATCCGAAGCCTTGGGGGTTTTTATAATCGGAAAATTTGTAGAAAGAATAAGGGATAAGGTAAGTTTATTTATCGGCTTAGAAATAATTTTTTCTTTATTTTTATTTTTGTCTATTTATTTATCGCGGACATTTAAATATATTATAGGAATACCATTCGGAGAAGCTGTCGGCCTGCCGTTAATATTCTTTTCTTCACTTTTTATTATTTTTCCAGTAAGTTTCTCTCACGGCGCCTTGTTTAGCTCGGGATGTAAAATTTATTCTTTACATGTTAAAGACGCTACGGGCGCTATTGGCAGGGTCTATGCCTGGGAGACTATCGGCACAATTATTGGCGGCATAATTACAACCTGCTTTTTTATAACCCTTTTGAACTCCTTTCAAATAGTTTTAATCATTTTTGCATTGAATTTTATTATTTGTCTTTTGCTGATTAAATCTATACCTAAGTTTAGCTTAAGATATAGCGTAATCTTGATAGCCGCATCAGTGTTTGGTTTGTTTTTGGGCGGGAATCTCAATAATATTCACCGCCTCTCGATTAATCAACAATTTCGGCCAGTAAAAGTTTTAGAATACCGTAATTCTGTTTATGGTAACCTAACAGTAACCCGACAGGAACAGCAATATACATTTTTCTATAATGGCATCCCTATTATAACCACCCCTTATCCGGATATTACCTTTATGCAGGATTTTGGGCACTTACCTTTACTATTTCACAATGCACCCCAAGATATTCTGGTTGTAAGCGCAGGGGCAGGAGGATTAATAAATGAAATTCTCAAGCACCCCATAAGTAAGCTCGATTATGCTGAACTTGACCCTTTAATTATTAATTTGGTTAAAAAATACCCCACTAGTTTAACTAATTCAGAGCTGACAGATAAGCGGGTGAACATCATCAATTCCGATGGCAGGTTTTTCATCCGCAATACGCAAAATCAATATGATTTAATTTTAATTGGTTTATCCAAGCCTGCGGATTTATCCACCAATCGCCTTTTTACTCAGGAATTCTTTAATTTAACTAAAGGAAGGTTGAAAACCGGCGGTATTTTAGCCATTTGGTTACCCGGCTCATTGACTTATTTAAGCCAGGAACTGAAAGATATTAATGCCTGTATCTTAAATGCCCTGCGAGTGAGTTTTCAATATATGCGAATTATCCCCGGAGACTACAATATATTTTTATCTTCCGAGGAGCAGGATATTCTTAAAGTTGATTCCTCACTCATCGCGCAAAGAATTAAAGAGCAAAATATAAAAAGCAATCTTCTTATTCCGTCTTACCTAAGATTTAGATTGGATAGGCGTTGGTTGGATTGGTTTAAGCAATCTTTACAAGGTTCAACTAAAAAAGTTAATCGGGATTTTCTTCCCTTTGCCGTATTTAAAATGCTTATGATGTTGAATAAACAATTCTCGCCTATGTTGGCAGGATATCTAGAGGCCTGGGAGAAATTAAATTTGAAGACAATAGCAATTTTCATATTTATAGTAACACTTTTACTTTTTTATATTTTTAATCGCAGGAACGTTAGATTAGCCAAATTAAGCATTGCTTACAGTATTGCCACTACCGGTTTTTTCGCAATGACGGCAAATCTTATCCTGATTTTTAGCTTTCAAGTATTTTACGGTTACTTATATTATAAAATCGGTTTATTGGTCAGTATTTTTATGACCGGGATTGCCTTGGGCAGCATTTTGATGACACATAGTTTAAAAAAGATGAAAAATGTCTTAAGATTATTGATTTGGTTGGAGATTATAGTTTTAGTATTTGCTTATTTATTGGCCTGGTTAATAACTAAAGGTGCGGGATTATTTTTTATCCTATTTTTTATCTCCGGGGCGCTTATGGGCTTAGAGTTTCCTTTAGCCAGCAAGATATATTTGGCAAAAAGAGGCAGGATAGGCGAAGTAGCAGGTTTACTTTATGGCGCGGATCTTTTAGGTGGCTGGGTTGCAGGCCTATTCGTGGGAATAGTGTTTTTACCTATATTAGGATTATTTAAGACTTGCTTAGTTATGGTTATGTTTAAGTTAAGTAGCCTTATGTTACTGGTGGCTCTAAGAAAGAGATTATCTGGTTGACAAAAAGTGAAATTTAATATATATTAAGACCCTTAAATTAAGAGGAAGTATAAAGTAATGACTAAGCTGACCATTAAGGATATTGACCTAAAGAATAAAACTGTTTTGGTGCGCGCGGATTTTAATGTGCCGCAGGACGCCGATTTGAATATTACGGATGATACGCGTATCCGGGCTACCTTGCCGACCATAAAATATTTATTAGAGAAGGGCGCAAAAAAAGTTATCCTGATGAGCCATTTAGGCAGGCCTGATGGCAAGGTCGTGGATAAATATAGCCTCAAGCCGGTAGCGCAAAGATTAAAGGAATTATTAGGCCAGCCGGTGAAGTTCCTCAATGATTGCGCAGGTGATGCGATTAAAAAAGAAATTGACGCGGCGGCTGAGAAACTTATTCTTTTAGAGAACTTAAGGTTTCATGCTGAAGAAGAGGCAAATGACGCAAATTTTGCCAAGCAATTAGCCAGCCTTGCGGATATATATATTAATGATGCCTTTGGCACAGCCCACCGCGCCCATGCCTCTACCGAAGGCGTGGCGCATTATCTTAAGGCTCTAGCCGGTTTTCTGTTAGAAAAGGAGATTCAATATTTAGGAAATGCCGTAGAGGATCCCCAAAGGCCGTTTATGGTTATTTTGGGAGGGGCAAAGGTCTCGGATAAAATCGGAGTGATTGAAAATTTGCTTTCTAAATGCGACGCTATTTTAATCGGCGGAGGCATGGCTTATACATTTCTTCACGCCCAAGGCAAACCCATCGGAAATTCAAAATTAGAAAAAGATAAATTGGATTTAGCTAAATCTATTTTAGATAAGGCCGCAAATTTAAAGAAAGAGATAGTTTTGCCTGTTGACCACGTAGTTGTAGATAATGTTGATCCCAATGCCAAAACTGAAATTGTAGGAGAGAATATTCCTGATGGCAAAATTGCTGTGGATATCGGGCCTAAGACGATTAGTTTGTTCGAGAATAAATTAGAATCTGCGAAGACCATTGTCTGGAACGGCCCTTTAGGAATATTTGAAATGGATGCCTTTAGTAAAGGTACCCAAGAAATCGCCAAGTTTATTTCTGGCCTTAAAGCCACTACGATTATTGGCGGAGGGGATACTGCCGCAGCTGTGGCTAAGTTCAAATTAGAGGATAAAATGACCCATATCTCCACTGGCGGCGGAGCAAGCTTGGAGTTTTTGGAAGGGAAGAGCCTGCCGGGAGTTGCAGCCCTGGCTGACAAGTAAGCATGAGAAAAACTATAATTGCCGGAAACTGGAAGATGCATAAGACCGTTGTTCAAGCTATTGAATTGGCAAATGGCCTTAAAAGAGAACTTTTTGATTTGGATAGCGACAATATTGATATTGTTTTATGCCCTCCGTTTACCGCATTAAGTGAAGTCGCAGAGGTAATCACGGATTCTAATATACAGTTAGGCGCCCAGGATGCGCATTGGGAAGAAGAGGGGGCTTTTACCGGAGAGGTCTCTTGCGCTATGTTAAAAGACGTAGGATGCAAATTTGTGATTATCGGCCATTCTGAGCGCAGGCAGTATTTTGGCGAGACCAATGAGGGCGTCAATAAAAAGACCAAGGCAACATTAAAACAGGGGCTTTTACCGATAGTCTGCGTTGGCGAGACCTTAAACGAAAGAGAAAGCGGGAAGACCTTTAAAATATTAGATGACCATGTGCTAAACGGCCTTAAAGATATAAGCGAGCAGGATATTTTAAAGATTGTTATTGCTTATGAACCGGTCTGGGCAATCGGCACAGGAAAGACTGCCACGGATGCGCAGGCTGAAGAGGCGCAGAAATATATTCGCGATTTATTAAGCAAGATGTATAATAAAGATATAGCTAATAAAATAAGAATCCAGTACGGAGGCAGCGTCAAGCCGGAAAACATATCCGGTCTAATGAGTCAACCCAATGTTGACGGCGCTTTAGTGGGCGGAGCAAGCCTTAAGGTAGATTCTTTTGCGGCGATTGTGAAGAAAGCTAGTGAGGTGAGAAAATGATGGGTGTAATCATTGCTTTGCATATCAGTATCTGTGCGTTATTGATTATTATAATCTTAATTCAGGCGGGCCGGGGCGGCGGTTTGGTCGAAGGGTTTTCCGGGGTAGAATCAATGTTTGGCACTAAGACCAATACTTTTCTTACCCGCACAACCTCTATATTGTCTGTTTTATTTTTCCTTACTTGTTTGAGCTTAGCCTTACTGTCTGCCCGGCAAAGCAAGTCTCTGATGAGGGATATTCAGAGACCATCCCAACCTCAATCACAGCCCCCCACCCAACCTCAATCACAGCCTCCCACTCAAGCTCAGCCACAAAAGCCTTAAAATAACAGGATGAATAGGAAACTATTTTTGATTTTTGCTTTAAGTAGCGCGGTTTATTTTACGCAAGGCATAGAAGGCCTTCCCTCCCAAGGGTTATTCTATTATTTAAAAGAGACCCTGCATTTTTCTCCGGAAAAAATAATGCTCATCTCAAGTCTTACCATCTCTGCCTGGTTAGTCAAACCGGTAATAGGATATATTATAGATAATTTTTTGCATAAGAAGGCCTGGATTTTCCTGGCCCTATTATTTGATATAATCCTGGTTGCATTTGTAGGATTAATGCAATTACCCCTGGTTATTCTGATTACCATATTAATCCTCAATTCCAATAACGCTGCCTTTCGGGATGTGGCAGTAGACGGGATTATGTGCGTAGAGGGTAAAAAGTATAATGCCACCGGAAGAATTCAGAGTGTCCAGTGGATATCTATTTCCGTAGCCGGGTTACTTACAGGAATAGGAGGGGGGATTATTGCCGAAAAATGGGGATACCAGGCAGCATTCCTAGTCCTCATTCCGATTTATCTACTCGTCGGAATCCCTGCCTATTTTTATAAAGAGGATGAAACTCTCAACCCCAAACCCCGCTCCACCTTATTCTCAGATTTGAAAAAATTGTTTGCCCATAAGCAATTACTCATTGTGGGGCTGTTTATCTTCCTCTATAAGTATTCTCCTTCCTTCGGGACCCCGCTTTTCTTTATCCAGAGGGATAGTTTTAAATGGGGCAAAATCTGGATAGGGACATTGGGGACAATTAGTACGACTTTTGGGATTGTCGGTTCGTTAATTTATTATAAAGTGAGCACAAAGATAAATATTAAGAAGTGGCTGTATATATCCGTATTTTTAGGGGCAGTTACCACCTTAAGTTACCTCTATTACACGCCCGCAACCGCCGTTGTTTATGAAGTGGTGTATAGCCTGATTGGGATGTTTATCTTTTTAATGGTTATGGACTTTATGGCCAGAAACACAATGAAAGGACTGGAGGCTACTTCTTTTGCGTTTCTGTGCAGCATAAGCAATCTAGCCCTGGTCACCAGTAATTTATCAGGAGCCTTTTTATTGTCCGTAATTGGATTAAAATGGCTCATCGTTTTATCCGCATTAACCAGTTTTTTATGCCTGCCTTTAATTAATCGAATAGAGTGAACCAGGGTTAAATTACTGCTTGAAGGAACGGATAATTGGTAGTATAATTTAGTCTATGTTTAAGGCGTTAGACCCTTATATATTGACCTTTATACCCATATTTGTGGCGGTGGATGCCGTTGGCAATATCCCTTTGTTCATCTCTTTAGTAGAAGGCTCAAGCAAGAAGCAGAGGGATAAAGCTATTCGGGATTCTGTTACCACGGCTACGGTAGTAGCAATTTTATTTATGTTTATCGGTAAATGGGTATTGAGGCTGGTGGGCATAACTATTCCGGATTTTCAAATTGCCGGCGGAGCGCTTTTGTTCGTCATCTCTTTACGGCTCCTTTTGCCCGGGACGCACAAGGGCTTTTTAGCTAACGGCCATGATAAGGATGTGGGCGTTTTTCCCTTAGGCACGCCTTTGATTACCGGTCCCGCAGTTTTAACTACGACGCTGATGATGTTAAATAGTTTTGGTTTTAGGCCTACCTTTGTCTCGTTAGCGCTCAATATGATTATTGTCTGGATTACGCTGGCCAAGGCGGATTTTATTATCAAGCTGATGGGCGCAAGCGGCACGCGCGCATTTTCCAAGATTATGTATATACTGCTTGCGGCAATAGGCGTGATGATGGTCAGGCGCGGCATTACCGGGGTTTTATTAGGATGAAGAAGAAGGTTTTGACCTTTATTATGGCCGGCGGCAAAGGCGAGCGGTTATTGCCTTTAACCCGGGACAGAACCAAGCCCGCAGTGCCTTTTGGCGGCATATACAGGATAATTGATTTTACTTTGACTAACTGTATTAATTCGGGCTTGCACAGAATTTATGTTTTAACCCAATACAAATCTGCTTCTTTGCATCGGCATATCCGTTTAGGCTGGAATATCTTGGCTTCGGAGTTGAACGAATATATTGAGTTATTGCCGGCGCAGCAAAGGGTGGGCGAGACCTGGTATTTAGGCACGGCGGACGCTATTTATCAGAACCTCTATGCCTTAGAAATTGACCACCCCGATGATGTCTTGATTTTAGCCGGAGACCATATCTATAAAATGGATTATTATGCTTTAATAGATTTTCATCGGGAAATTGATGCGGATTTAACCGTGGCAGTAGTGGAGATGGATAAAGAAAAGTCCGTGCATTTAGGCGTGGTAGAAGTGGATAGTATGGGCAGGGTTAGAGGCTTTCAGGAAAAACCGGCCAGGCCTAAGATTATTCCTCACCAACCAGATAAAATTTACGCCTCGATGGGCATATATATTTTTAAGCAGGAAGTCCTGGAGCAGGAATTACAGGAGGACGCTAAGAAGAATAAATCTGACCACGATTTTGGTAAAGATATCATCCCGCAGATGTTGAAAAAAGACTTAAAGGTGGCGGCCTACAATTTTTCCCGCCAGGGTATTTCAGAGGAGGCGGGATCCCGCCATATAATAGATGGCAGAGCGGGAATCGGCGAGAATAAAAAAGAAGCAAAATATTGGAGGGATATCGGAACCATCGATGCTTATTATGAAGCCAATATGGATTTAATCCAGGTTGACCCGGTATTTAACCTGTATGACCAGGACTGGCCGATAAGGACTTATCAGGAACAGTTTCCGCCTGCCAAGACGGTTTTTGCCGGGGAGGAAGTCACCGGCCGCGTTGGCCTGGTGCTTGATTCTTTGGTTGCCGGAGGCTGTATTGTCAGCGGCGGGAGGGTGCAGCGTTCAATACTTTCTCCCAATGTGCGGGTTAACAGTTATTCCCAAATTTATGATTCGATTCTGATGGAAGGCGTAAATGTGGGCAGGCACGCCAAGATTAAAAAGGCGATTATCGATAAAGACGTAGATATACCGCAAGGAATGGTTATCGGTTATGATTTAGAGGAAGATAAGAAAAAATTCTATGTCAGCGAATCCGGAATTGTGGTGGTGGCTAAAGGGACGGAGATAAAGTAACCCCACACTTCCGTGTGGGGAATGAACATGGATACCACACGCGGAAGCGTGTGGAGGAGAAATATTATGATTAGGAAAGCAAAAATAGAAGATATAAAGCCGATACAAAACCTGATTAATTCTTTTGCTAAAAAGGATTTAATGCTTCCGCGTTCTTTAAATGAATTGTATGAGAACATCCGGGATTTCTGGGTGGAAGCGCAGAATAAGAAAATCCTGGGTTGTTGCGCCCTTCATATATCTTGGGATGATTTGGCCGAGATAAAATCCCTGGCAGTAGCAAAAAATAGCCAAGGACGGGGAATAGGAAAAGAACTGATATCCTCTTGTCTTAACGAGGCCAGGCAGCTCGGAGCGAAAAGGGTGTTTGTGCTTACCTATAAACCCGGTTACTTTAAAAAATTCGGATTCAAAAAGGTAAAACACGTTAACCTGCCGCATAAGGTTTGGGCAGAGTGTATCAACTGTTGCAAATTCCCCAATTGCCAAGAAATCGCACTGCTAAAAATCTTGTAAAATTAAATTTTTATGTTATAATTCCAGCGTTGTTATCGAAGGAGAGATAGATGAATTATTTATTGAGCGATGAACAAAAGATGATTCAGGAATTAACGCGCAGGATTGCCAAAGATAAGATTCTGCCGGTTGCGGCTAAATATGACCAGAGCGAAGAATTTCCCTGGGAAATTATGAGAATTTTAGCCCAGTCTGATTTATTTGCCATATTTGTTCCGGCTGAATACGGCGGAATGGGCGCAGGAGTGTTGGATTTGTGTATTGCCACTGAAGAATTATCCCGAGCCTGCGGCGGAATTTCAGTTTGTTATGCGGCATCAGCGTTAGGGACATTTCCGATAATACTTTTTGGTAATGAAGAGCAAAAGAAAAAATATCTACCGGATTTAGCCAGCGGCAAAAAGATTGCTGCTTTTGGTATCACTGAGCCAGAGGCCGGCTCGGATGCATCCGCGATTAAGACCACGGCCAAAAAAGAAGGCAATCATTACATTTTAAACGGCCTGAAACATTTTATTACCAATGGTGGCGATGCAGAAACTTATGTGGTGATTGTCATGACCGATAAGACCAAGGGGGCGCGGGGCGCCTCGGCATTTATCGTAGAAAAAGGGACTCCTGGTTTTACTTTTGGCAAAAAAGAGGAAAAGTTAGGCATCCGCGCTTCCTCAACCCGCGAGCTCATCTTTACTGACTGTAAAATTCCCAAAGAAAATCTTTTGAGCAAAGAAGGCATGGGTTTTATTGTTACAATGAAGACCTTTGATATGTCCCGGCCGGGCGTGGCTGCTCAGGCAGTAGGCATTGCCCAGGGTGCTTTGGATGCGGCAGTAAAGTATGCCAAGGGAAGAGAGCAATTCGGCAAGCCAATATCCAGCTTTCAAGGTATTCAATGGATGTTAGCGGATATGGCAACACAAGTCGAAGCAGCTAGGGCCTTAGTTTATGGCTGTGCTAGAGAGATAGACGCAGGAACAAAAGATGTGGGCAAGGATTCAGCCATGGCCAAGATGTATGCCTCGGATGTAGCGATGAAGGTAACTACTGATGCCGTGCAGATACTCGGCGGTTATGGCTATATGAAGGATTATCCGGCGGAGAAATATATGCGCGATGCCAAGATTACCCAGATATACGAAGGGACAAACCAAATTCAACGCAATATTATCGCCCTCCAATTAATCAAAGAAATGGCTAAATAAACGCAGATAATCGCAGATTGCCTGTCTGCCGACAGGCAGGCACGCGGATACACGCAGATAAAACATCTGCGTAAAATCTGCGTTTGATTTGCGAGAATCTGCGTTCAATAAATATGAACATAATAGTCTGTATCAAACAGGTTCCTGAAACCACCGAGGTTAAAATTAATCCTCAAGACAATACTTTAATCCGCGAGGGAGTAAAATCCATCATTAATCCCTTTGATATGTATGCCATTGAAGAGGGAGTAAGGATTAAAGAAAAGTTAGGCGCAAAGACCACGGTTATTACTATGGGCCCGCCGCAGGCAGAAGCTGCGCTTAGGGAAGCAATTGCCTTGGGGATAGACGAAGGGATATTGATTTCTGACCGCGCCTTTGCCGGAAGCGATACCTGGGCGACCAGTTATACTTTAGCCTGCGCGATGAAAAAAATAGGCCAGTTCGATATTATACTCTGCGGAAAGCAAGCTTCCGACGGTGACACGGCCCAGGTCGGTCCGGGCATCTCAGCACATTTAGACATACCCCAGGTTGCCTATGTTAAGAAAATAGAGGAATTAAAGGATGGATTTGCCCGTGTCGAAAGGATGACCGAAGAAGGATTTGAGATTATCGAAACGCCTTTACCGGTTTTATTGACTGTGGTTAAAGAGATAAACGAACCCCGCCTTCCTTCTTTAAAAGGGATGATGCGCTCAAAACAAGCCAAGATTGTTCATTGGACAGCCAAAGATATCCAGGCAGATGAAAGTTGTATCGGTCTTGAGGGTTCTCCTACCCGGGTGGTGAAGATTTTTACTCCTGCGCCGCGCACCGGTGGCCAAATGCTTACCGGAGAGCCTCAGGAAATAGCCGAGAAGTTAGTGGAATTGTTAAAAAGCGAAATGACCGGATAAAACATGCCTATTCAAATTATCGTCGAGAAATGCACGGGTTGCACTTTATGCGTGAAAGCCTGCCCTTTTGATGCCATTCGCATCATGGACAAGTCAGGAGACAGTGGTTTGGCTTCCTCTAGCCAAAGCCATAAAAAGGCAGTGATTGATTTAAATATTTGCAATCTCTGCGGCGCTTGCGTGCCTGTCTGCAAATTGAAGGCGATATTGTTAGAGAAGTCTGTTGGGGTAGCGTCGAGCGCCAAGGCAGATCTAAAGGATTATAAGGGGGTATGGGTATTTTGTGAGCAGAAAAAAGGAGCCGTGCAATCGGTCTCTTATGAATTACTGGGGAAAGCAGGCGACTTAGCCGCAAAACTTAATACTCGCGTAAGCGCGGTGCTCTTAGGCCATAAAATGAACGAACAGGCTAATGAATTAGTCTGGCATGGTGCAGATAATGTTTATCTAGTGGAAGCTGCGGAATTAGCTAATTATCAAGATGAGCCCTACACTAATGTTTTGGTAAAACTCATCCAAAAATATAAACCTGAGATTGTGCTTTGCGGCGCAACTTCTATCGGCCGCTCTTTAATTTCCCGTGTCGCGGTGAAAATAAACGCCGGCCTAACTGCTGACTGCACAGGTTTAGATATTGACCCCAAAGAAAAGCTTTTACTGCAAACCCGGCCTGCCTTTGGCGGGAATATTATGGCCACTATCATTACGCCTAATCATCGTCCGCAGATGGCTACAGTCAGGCATAAAGTAATGCTGCCGGCAGAATTAAACAAACAGAGAAAAGGCAAGATTATCCGCGAAGAGTTCGGCTTAGCCGGCCTTACCTCGCGCACCAAGCTTATTGAGATTGTGGATGAAATCGAGACATTGGTGAATTTAGCCGAGGCAGATATTATTGTTTCCGGCGGACGGGGGATGGCAGGCCCTGAGAATTTTAAGCTTTTAGAAGAGTTAGCCCATGCGTTAGGCGCGGCAGTAGGCTCATCGCGCGCAGCAGTAGATGCTGGCTGGATGCCCTATTCGCACCAGGTCGGCCAGACCGGCCGCACCGTGGCTCCTAAAATCTATTTTGCCTGTGGAATATCCGGCCAGATTCAGCACCTTGTCGGTATGCAGTCCTCCAAAATTATTGTCGCTATCAACAAAGACCCTGAAGCCCCAATTTTTAAAGTCGCTACCTATGGTATTGTCGCAGACCTCTTCCAAGTTATTCCTGCCGTAACCAAAAGATTTAAACAACTCCTCCAAAAATAACAGGGACGTTCCTGCTGCCAAAGCTAAAGGTGTCCCCCACCCAAAGCAGGGACGTTCCTTGATCCAATCGAAAGTCGTTACTTTTGCCAATCGGAAGCCTGTCCCCACGATTGTAGTTTAGGTTGCAGGGGGACACCTTTAGCTTTGGCTGGGGGACACCTTTAGCTTTGGCTGAAGGAACGTCCCTATTGGTTTGAAAGCGCTTTCTGTATCCCTATCATTTGCTCTTGAAATTATATAAAAATAATGCCAAAGTTAATATAGGAGTTTTCTAAAAGGGGCAGATTATGTCATATTCGCAATTTAGCGAGAAAAGGGCTTTTCCCAGGTTTCAGGTAGATATACCGTTGGTTTGTTCTGAAGTAGATTTGAACAAACAGTTTGAGGCCCGAACCTATGACATCAGCGCCCAAGGCTTGTGTGCGCTTTGCGGGCAGGATTTACTCCCTGATACGCGGTTAGATATCCGCATTCAGATGCTCGATAATGGTGAGCAAATTCATCGCCGGGGCAAGGTTATTTGGTCAAGAAGGATAAACACTCACTACAAAATAGGAATTAAATTAGACGAGCCCAAGCTAAATTCCACCATGCTTGTGCTTAGGACCATAAACTACCGCATTAAATATCAGTCCTACCTGCGTTCTTCTTAACTACTCTTTTTATTTAGTCACCTCAATATTTGCCTATTTTTACATCTTTTAGCTTCAAAATAAGCTTATTTGCATAAATATGTCAAAGAATGTAAAGATTTTCCTTGACAAATTTTGCTTTTTTATTTATAATCGGAGGCACTGTTGTTGGGGGAGGAAATTTATATGCCAGTTGTAAGTAGCGCCTTAATGACCATTGACGATTTAGCCAGTTACCTTAAAGTCAGCCGCAGGACTCTTTACGAGTGGCTTAAAGGGAATAAAATCCCCGCACTAAAACTGGTTGGCCAGTGGCGTTTTAGGAAAGATAAAATCGATGCTTGGCTTGATAATAAGGCACATGCTTAGAAAGGAGCAGTAATTATGTACTTTAAAAAATTAGAACTGGTGGGTTTTAAATCTTTCCTGGATAAAACTACCTTGCACTTTGAGCCCGGGATTACTGCTGTCGTCGGCCCCAATGGCTGCGGAAAGTCCAATATCTTTGACTCGATCCGCTGGGTCCTGGGAGAGCAGTCCGTCAAATCCCTGCGCGGTTCAGATATGCAGGATGTTATCTTTAACGGCACGGATGTCGAGCAGCCATTGGGCATGTCTGAGGTGACCCTGACTTTTGATAACGAAAAGAGATTCTTTAATCTTGACCACGATGAAGTAGCAATTACCCGCAGAATCTTTCGTTCCGGAGAATGCGAATACCTTTTAAACAAAACCCAGGTGCGCTTAAAGGATATATTGGATTTATTGATGGGAACCGGCATTGGCGCAGAAAGTTATTCTTTGGTTGCCCAGGGAAAGATTGATTTAGTCTTAAGCTCGCGGCCAGAAGACCGGCGCCTGGTTTTTGATGAGGCCTCAGGTATTACCAAATATAAAGCCCAGAAAAGAGAGGCCATGCGCAAATTAGAAGAGACCGAGCAGAATCTCCTGCGCGTCAACGATATTATTACCGAAGTAAAGCGCCAAATCGGCTCTCTGGAACGCCAGGCCAACAAGGCGCGTAAATACAAAGAGGTATTTGAAGAATTGAAAACCAAAGAGATAAGTTTAGCTATTCTAAAGAAGAATCAACTCATCAAAGAAAAATATGAAATCACCCGGCAAATCGGGCAATTAGAGAATCAAGAGGCCGAACTCATCGAGAAGATTAAAAGCCAAGAGTTTAAAATCAGCAGCCATCAGCAGGAATTAAAAAACTTAGAAGATAAGCTGATGTCCGTTAAGAATGAGATATTAAATCTGGATAACCTGGCCATCAGGAATAAGGAGCGCATTAGTTTTAACCTGGAAAAAATCAGCGAATTAAAGGAAAACAATAAATATCTCGCCACCCAAATCGAGCAGACTAAAAATAGGCTTATTCTCGACGAAGAAAAATTAAATAACGCTAAGCAAGAGTACGCCGATATCCATAAAAATATCGAAGAGAAACAGCATGCTTTGGAAGCCAGGGCCGGCGAATTGAATAATATCAATACGGCTATCAAGGCGGCATTAGAAACTATTACCAGAACTAAAAAGAACATCTTAGAGCTGGTAGTAAAAGTTACTAATGTTAAGAATGAAATCGCTGACATTGCTGCCAAACAACAGATGGGCCTGGCGCGTAAAAAAAGGCTCCAGATAGAGGATGCCAAGGTGAATGAAGAAAAGGCAGCGGCCGAGGATAATTTAAATAATATTACCCAGGAACTAGAAAGTTTAGAGCAGGTTTTCTCGGCCTTAAATCTTAAGCTTGCCAATCTCAATCAGGAATTGGACAGCCACGGTATGTCATTAGCTGACTTGAATGCCAAAATCGGTGACTTAGAAAAACAAAAGCTGGCCCTGGAATCGCATAAAGAATTCTTAGATAAATTAAAGACTAAATACGCGGATATCGGCGAATCCATGAATGCAGTTATCTATTTAGATAAGTTGCCTGCCGAGAAATTTTCAGGCCTGGTAATTAAAATCGCCCAAATAAAAGGTCTTAAGTTATCCGGCGAGGCTAAACCCATTGACCTGGATACGCAAAAGATAAGCCAGAAGATAGAAGGGATAGAAAAAGATTTAGGGGCAGTGAAAAATACCAAGGCAGCCCAAGAAAGCCAAATTGATGAATTGAAGAAATCAATCCAGGCTTTAGAGCAGGAGTTGCGCCGGCAGGAAATCACTATCGCCAATAAAAAATCCAGCCAGCAGGCTATATTAGAACAAGTGAACAAAATTAAAGAAGAAGAGGATATTGTGGCCATCGAGCTGGGTGATGTAGAGAAAGAACTATTGGTTTTAAATGACAAGGCATCCGGGTTACAAACAAATCTCGCTGTGGCTGAGAATGAGCACAGGCAGGCCGAAGATGCCATTGCCGAGGCTCAGAATAATATTTCTCAGAATACAGGTTTAAAAGAAAAGGTTTTAGTCGCTATTACCAAGACTAAAACCGAGTTAGAGGCGTTGAATAAACGCATTGGTTCCGATGAAACTACGTTTAAATTATTAGAAGAGACCTATAACCAGGATAAGGGCAGTTTATCGAATCTGGAAAAACAGCTGCAAGATGCCGCCTACAAGAAAGAATCCCTAGAATCAGAGATTAAAGATTTAGAGAATAAGATCGAACAGGCAAGGCTGGATATTCAGAGCCAAAATACTTTGCTCAAAGAGGCCGAAGAGCAATATCAAGCCGTTTCCGACGGTTCAAGCGATATAGTTAAGAAGATAGAATTGGATAGGTCGCAGTTGGATAGTTTAAAGAATAAATTATATGAGTTACAGATGCAGAATAAAGATTTAGACTTTAAATATCAGAGCATCAAAGACAGGCTCGCGCAAATTTATAAAGTAGACTTAGAGAGCGTTCAGGATACGGCTGAGAATCTCGAAGTTAATGCGCTGGCTGAAGAGATAAAGAGATTAAAAGAAAAATTAGATTCCTACGGAACCGTGAATTTGGTGGCGATTGAGGAATACGACGAATTAAAAAAGCGCTATGATTTCTTAATCCAGCAGCAGGATGATTTGGTGACCGCCAAAGATTCCCTGCATGAGGCTATCCTTAAGATTAACCGCACCACGCGCAAGATGTTTATGGAAACCTTTGAGCGGGTAAAAGGGGAATTTCGCAATTATTTCAAATTGCTCTTTAACGGCGGCGATGCCCAGCTTTTCTTAATTGATGAGCAGGATCCTTTAGAATCCGGAATCGAGATTATCTGCCGGCCTCCGGGAAAGAAGCTGCAAAATGTGCTTTTGCTTTCCGGCGGAGAAAAGGCGCTTTCCGCGATAGCGCTTATCTTTGCTATTTTTAAAGTTAAGCCTTCGCCGTTTTGTATTTTAGATGAGATTGACGCAGCTTTGGATGAAGCCAATGTGGATAGGTTCAGCCGAGTCCTGCAGGAGTTTGCTTTAGAATCGCAATTTATCGTGATTACCCATAATAAAAGAACTATCGCTAATGCCTCGGTGATGTACGGCATTACCATGGAGGAATCCGGAGTATCTAAAATTGTCTCGGTGAAATTTGCCAAAGACAGGCCAAAAATCGATAAAGAGCCGGATTTAGCCGTGCCAGAGCCGGTGTAGCCTAATAGCAGGTGCTGTTTTTGCCTTTACTCTTGGCTTGATAAAGGGCTTTATCGGAATAGGCGAGCAGTTCTGAAGGTGAAGTGCCATCCTCAGGGAAAGAAGCCAACCCTAAACTCACAGTTAATTTTTTATTGGGCAGGATTTCTTCGTGGACAAAGGTTTGTTTTTCAATATCTGACCTTAGGCGCTCGGCAATTAAAAATGCCTCTTTCTTATCGGTCTGGGGCAGAATAACGGTAAATTCCTCGCCGCCATAGCGGCAGACATAATCCATTTTGCGGGATTGGTCTTTCAGCAATAAGGCCAAATCTTTTAAGATTTTATCTCCTGCCTGATGCCCGAGTTTATCATTATAAATCTTGAAATCGTCGATATCCAGCATAATCAGGCTTAAAGGATTGCGGGTGATTTTAGTCTTGTCTAACTCTGCCTGCAGTAAATACTGAAAATAACCGTGATTCCAAAGGTCAGTCAGCGAATCGGTGTGGCTGCGCATCACGGTTTTTTCGTATAATTGAGAGTTCTCTATTGCCAGGCCAGCCTGGTTAGCCAACATAATCAGCATACGGATATCGTCTTTGGTAATCGGTTTTTTGGTAATGAAATTATCGGCTAAGATTATGCCATTGACCTTATCTTTTGCTTTTAAAGGCACGACTGCTAATTCCTCCGAGCTTAATATCTGGATAACCGGGTCATTTTTGTAGTTGAGGATAGTTTCTTTAGTTAAATGTAAAGGCATCCCGTCTAATACGCCTAAAGCCAGCAATCCGCCATTGCGCTCTTGCAGGGTGATTTTTAAGCGGCGCACCTGGCGGTTAAATCCGGATTCAGTCACGTTATTAGCGAATTTATAATTATTAATCAAGTCATCCAGTCCCATTTTTTCCTGTTCAATCTGGGTCCAGATGCGGTTGGCTTCTTCGCCGGTTTCCGGCCCAATACCCATCTTGCCTTCAATAATGTTGTCCTTCTCATTGACCAGAAATAGCACTGCCCGGTTAAAGCTCAAGCCGATATGCGCAGTTACTCCGGTAAGGATGATATACAAAATCTCATCCAGCTTTAAGGTCGTGCGCATGGCATTGGAGATTTCGTAGAGGATAGCTAATTCAACCTTGGTGCGTTCCAGTTCCTGTTTGCTTTTAGCGAGCTCTTCCATAATGTTTAAATCTAACATATTTTGGCCGCGGTGTCAAGGTTAGTTAATTTTGGCAAACCTTTGCTTGACTTTTTTTATGGGTAACGTACAATAGAAGTTTGATGCCTAAGATGACTTTTACTTTTAGTAAGAAAGGCCTAATGAGATATATTTCGCACTTAGACCTGATGCGGCTATTTATGCGGGCAATGCGCCGGGCAGATTTACCCCTTAAAATGACGGAAGGGTTTAGCCCGCACCCGAAGCTGAGTATTAAGCGGGCATTGAAATTGGGCTTAGAGAGCGATAATGAAGAGGCGAGCATACTGCTCAAAGAGTTAATCGATCCAGTAGAATTTAAAGAAAGACTAAAGAAGCAATTGCCGGAGGGAATCGAGATTAAACATGTCGAAAGAAATTTTAATTAACATTGAACCGCAGGAAAAACGGGCAGCCATAGTTAATGAAGGCCGCTTGGAGGGATATTATCTGGAACGGCCGCAGGATAAGACTATCGTCGGAAATATCTATCGGGGTAAGATTGAAGCGGTTCTTCCTTCGCTTGGCGCAGCCTTTGTGGATATCGGCTTACCCAAGAAAGGTTTTCTCTATTTATCGGAGATAGAATTTGCCTTTGAGTCTGCCGATACATCTAGCCAGGTTAGCCCTAAGGAAATAAAACAAGGCCAGGAAGTTTTAGTGCAGGTGGTCAAGGAGTCATTCGGCACCAAAGGCCCGCGGCTTTCCACGCATATTGGTTTAGCCGGAAGGTATTTGGTGCTTATGCCCCAGGATAATCAGATCGGAATATCGCGCAGGATTGAGGATGAAGACGAGCGAAGGCGGCTGAGGCAGGCATTTCAGGAATTAAAGCTGCCGAAGGATAGGGGTTTTATCGTGCGCACTGCAGCCATGGGCAGGACCAAACAAGAATTACAACGGGATGCCTTTTTTCTGCTTAAGCTCTGGTCAAGGATTGAGAAGATAAACCAGCGCAAAAAAGCGCCCTCTTTGATTTACGAAGAATATGATTTGACTTTAAGGGTAATCAGAGATTCGTTTACCGATGATGTGGCGAAGTTAATTGTAGATTCCAAGCCGGAATATTACCGGATCAAGCGTTTTATCCAGACATTCTTGCGTTATTTAAGCAGCAGGATAGTTCTTTACCGGGGCGAGGATTTATTTGCCGATAAGGACATCGAGAAGCAGATCAACCGGATTTTTGAAACCCACGTTTACCTTAAGTCCAAGGCCTATCTGGTTATCGAGCCCACTGAAGGCCTGGTAGTTATTGACGTAAATAGCGGCGGATTTAGGAGGAAGTTAGGCCAGGAAGAGGCAGCCTTTAAGGTCAATTGCGAAGCAGCTCAGGAAATAGCCCGGCAGTTGGTTTTGCGCGATTTAGGCGGCATTATTGTAATTGACTTTATTGATATGGAAAAGGAAGGGCATCGCCGCGAAGTCTTGAATATATTGAAGAATGGCTTAAATAATGATAAGGCAAAATACGACATCCTGGGCATTTCCAAGTTCGGCGTGGTAGAAATGACCCGCGAGCGCGTGCACAAGACGGTGCAGATGCTTTCTTACCAACCCTGCCCTTATTGCCAGGGAAGGGGTAAAATTAAATCTTGCCTAACCATGTCCGTCTATGCCCTGAGGGAGTTAAGGAGGTTCTTAAGAGGGAAATCCTTAAAACAGGTTAGTCTTACGGCCAATCTCGAGGTTATTGCTGAGATTGAAAAAGACAAGGAGGCCCTAAGGTTCCTGGAGCGTAGATTCAGGGTTAAAATTGAGCTCATCCCCAATCCTTCCGCCAAGATAGAAGAGATCAAGATCTTATAATTCTAAGCTTATTTTATCCTTGACCAAAGTCAATTATGTTGTATACTATATCTTTACCTAATTTAGGTTAAAGAACGCGTTTAAGGAGGAAGAAAAATGTATGCAGTTATTGAAGTTGGAGCAAAACAGTACCGGGTGGAGAAAGATGATATTCTGGAGGTAGATAGACAAATTGCCCCGGAAGGCAAGGAGCTCACTCTGGATAAGGTGCTTTTGGTTTCCAAGGATAAAAAGGTTGAAGTAGGCCAGCCTTATTTAAAAGAAGCCAAGGTTAAGGTCCTGGTTTTAGGGCATTTAAAGGGCGAGAAGATAGTTTCTTTCAAATATCGGCGCAGAAAAGCTTCGCATTGGCATAAAGGCCATCGCCAGTTGCTTACGAGGCTTAAGATTAAAGAGATCGTTTTGGATTAATGTTCATTGACAGCGCAAAAATATACGTAAAAGCAGGCAAGGGCGGCAAGGGTTGCCAGAGTTTCTACCGCGATAAATATACCCGGCGCGGGATCCCTGATGGCGGCGACGGCGGTAAAGGTGCGGATATTATTATTAGGGCAGACCGTAACCTGCGCACCCTTTTAGATTTCCAGTATAATCAGCATTTCTACGGAAAAAAGGGGCAAGACGGCTCAGGAAAGACTAAAAAAGGCAAAGGTGCGCCGAATATAATTATTCGCGTTCCGCCAGGCACAATCATTAAGGAAATCAAAACTAACTGTATCCTGCGCGACTTAGATAAAGACCAGGAAGAGGTTATTGTTGCCTCCGGCGGCAAAGGGGGTTTGGGCAATCGGCATCATCGAGAGGCAACGCTAGGTGAGACCAGCGAAGAAAAAGAACTGCTCCTGGATTTAAAACTTATTGCTGATGTGGGGATAATTGGTTTCCCCAACGTAGGAAAATCAACTTTAATTTCCAGTATTTCCAATGCCCGCCCTAAGATTGCGGCCTATCCTTTTACCACCAAATCTCCGGCATTAGGTGTGGTTGGTAATGGAACGGATGCCTTTGTCATTGCCGATATCCCCGGCCTTATTGAGGGTTCATCCGGAGGCAGGGGTTTAGGAGATAAGTTCTTAAGGCACGTCGAACGCACCAAAATTCTCCTGCATCTTTTGGACATGTCAGGATATGAAGGGCGGAATCCTGTCGATGACTATCGGGTTATAAGCAAAGAATTAAAAAACTATAGCCCAGAGGTTTATGCTAAACCCCAAGTTCTCATTGCCAACAAAATGGATTTAGAAGGCGCTAGTGAGAACCTGGCAAGGTTTAAGAAAGTAATTAAGAAAAAAATTTATCCTATATCGGCATTAAAAAAACAAGGTTTGGAGGAATTAGTTGATGCAATCAGAGAGAGATTATAAGAGAATTGTTATAAAGATCGGCTCAAGCCTTTTATATAGCGGCAAAGATTTAGATATGCTGCGCCTTTCGGATATTATTGCCAATATCAGCAGCCTGGTAAGACTCTCTGGAAAGGAAGTAGTTATCGTTTCTTCGGGAGCAATTGCCTTAGGGATGAACTTGATGAAATTAAAGAGCCGGCCCAAGGAATTATCCGTGCTTCAGGCAGTAGCAGCTATTGGCCAGAATGCCCTGATGGATAATTACAGCAGCTCTTTTAAGAAATTTAAAATAAATTGCGCCCAGGTTCTCCTGACCTGGGATGACTTTGACAACCGCCAGCGTTATTTGAATGCCAAAAACACACTGCTTAAATTATTGCAGTTGGGGGCAGTCCCTATAATTAATGAAAACGATACCGTGTCAACCGAAGAGATTAAATTCGGCGATAATGACCGGCTTTCGGCATTAGTGGCTAATTTGATTTCTGCCGACCTCTTGTTTATTCTTTCGGATGTCGATGGGCTGCTGGATAAAAATAAAAAACTGATTAAAGTTGTCGATGAAATTACTCCTTCGCTAAAGGCGCTGGCTCATCCTACGGATAAAAAGACCTGCGTGGGCGGAATGATTACGAAATTAGAAGCAGCTAAGATTGCCGTAGATTCCGGAATTCCTTGCGTGATTGCCAACGGCCGGCATAAAGACATAATTTTAGCTGCGATAAAAAATCCCAGCGCCGCCGGAACTCTATTTATTCCTAAAAAAGGTTTTCTTGCGGCGAGAAAACGCTGGATTGCCTTTGGCACCAAGTCCAAGGGAAAAATTACGGTTGATGACGGCGCAAAAAAAGCGTTGATCAATAAGAAAAGTTTACTTTCTGTGGGCGTTATAGCTACTGACGGTGCATTTGAAGCCGGCGATGTAGTCAGCGTGGCGGATAAGCAAGATTGCGAATTTGCCCGAGGCAAAGCAGGGATTTCCTCCCGGCAGCTGGAAAAGGTTAAGGGCAGTCGTTTCGATAAAGAGGTAATCCATCGGGATAATATTGTAATTTTATAATAGTTTAAGGTGGAAAGATGAATTTAAAAACTGAACTCACTAATATCGCAAAAGGTGCCCAAGAGGCAGCGAGATTAATGCCCGCTATTTCTTCGGAGACCAAAAACAAGGCCATTAAAAGTATGGCCTTAGGCTTAAAGAATAAGAAGAATACTATTCTTAAAGCCAATAAAAAGGATATCGCGCAAGCTAAAGGTGAGGGTTTATCTAAGGCTTTTATTGAGCGGCTCACCCTAAATGAGAAACGAATCCAAGAGATGGCTGATTCTTTGCTGGAGATAGCTCGATTGGACGACCCTGTGGGCGAAGTGATCAAGGCCTGGCGCAGGCCCAACGGCCTTTGGATACACAAAGTCCGGGTTCCCATCGGCGTAATTGCCATTATCTATGAATCGCGGCCTAATGTTACTTCGGATTGTATCGGCCTGTGCTTTAAATCCGGCAATAGCGTAATTTTAAGGGGCGGAAGCGAAGCCTTCAATTCTAATCTGGCTATATATGAAACCCTAAAAGATGCCCTAAAGAAATTCGCCATACCCCAAAATTTGGTGAATATGATTGCTACTAAAGACAGGCGCGCGGTAGATGTATTGCTGAAACTAAGCGATTATATTGATTTGGTCATGCCGCGCGGCGGAGAAGAGCTTATCCGCAAAATCTTTAAGTCTTCGCGCATACCGGTAATCAAACATTATAAAGGTATCTGCCATATCTATGTGGATGAATGGGCAGATTTGAATGTCGCAGAAAAAGTTTGCTTTAATGCCAAGGTGCAGCGTCCAGCTACCTGCAATGCCATGGAGAGCATGCTTGTGCATAGGGATGCGGCGATTAGATTCTTACCTGGGATGCTAAAGAAGTTTAAAGAGGCAGGCGTAGAGATCCGGGGCTGCCCGGTGACTCAGAAAATTGTAAAAGGGGTAAAACGCGCAAGCGAGAAGGATTATCATACTGAATATCTGGATTTAATTTTATCGGTAAAGGTAGTTGAGGATTTGGCCGGGGCGATAAACCATATCAATTATTACGGCTCCCGCCATTCCGATGCTATTATTACGGATAACTACCAAAATTCATTGGAATTTTTAAGGCAGGTGGATTCGGCCTGTGTTTACGTGAATGCCTCGACCCGTTTTACCGATGGTTATCAATTTGGGATGGGGGCCGAGATTGGCATATCTACGGATAAACTGCATGCCCGCGGCCCGATGGCGCTTGAAGAATTGACTACGTATAAGTATATGGTATTCGGGAACGGACAGATCAGACAATGAAAATAGGAATATTAGGCGGGACTTTTAATCCAATACACATCGGCCATTTGATTTTAGCTGAAGAGATTAGAGAGAAGCTAAAGATGGATAGGATAATTTTTGTGCCGGCTTATCTTCCGCCGCATAAAGATGACGGGGATATCGCGCCGGCCTGGCACAGGTTCAATATGATAAGATTAGCCATTAAAGCCAATAAAAATTTTTCCGCTTCGGATGTCGAGATAAAAAGGGACGGCAAATCTTATACCATAGATACGCTTAGGGAATTTAAAAATATATATCCTAATGACGATCTACATTTCATTATCGGCTCGGATTTACTTAAGTATTTAGATGGCTGGAAGGATTTAGGCGACGTAATTAAGATGGTAAAATTTATTGTTGCTACCCGGCCCGGATATCCCTTGGAAAAGTTACCTTCTTATATTACCACCGTCGCCATTCGGGCAATAGATATTTCCGGTTATGAGATTCGCAGCCGCATCAAAGAAAACAAGTCATTCCGTTATTTAGTCCCGGAAGCGGTGTTTAATTACATAAATAACAAGGGGCTCTACCAATGCAAATAAGAGTCGCTCCCTCGATTTTATCCGCAGATTTTAGCTGCTTAGGCCGAGAAATAAAAAAAGTGGAATTAGCCGGCGCAGATATGCTGCATATTGACGTGATGGACGGTCATTTTGTGCCTAATATTACTATCGGGCCTGCGGTGGTGAAATATATCCGCCGGGTTACAAGATTACCTTTGGATGTGCACTTGATGATTAAGCAGCCGGAAAAATTTATCGATGCCTTTGTGAAAGCAGGAAGCGATATGATTACGGTGCATATAGAGACGATATCGAGCCCTAAGCTAAGAGCTATGAGCTATGAGCTAAGAGCTAAAGGGATAAGATTCGGGATTTCTTTGAATCCAGCCACTGCGCTAGCCAAAATTAAAAATGCGCTTAATCTGGTGGATTTTGTTTTAGTGATGTCCGTTAATCCGGGTTTTAGCGGCCAGGAGTTTATTCCTTCGGTAATACCCAAGATTAAAAAATTGCGCTCGATGTTTGACGGCGATATTGCCGTAGACGGCGGGGTAAATGATCAAGTAGCAGGCAAATTAATCCGGGCAGGGGCCAATATTTTAGCCTCAGGCTCGTATATTTTTGGAGCAAAGAATGTCAGGTCAGCTATAGAGGGGATAAGAAATGCAAAATAACCAAGAAATTAAGTTCGGGACAGATGGCTGGAGGGGGATTATCGGGGATAATTATACCTTTAAGAATTTAAAAATACTCACCCAGGCCACAGCAGATTATTTAGGTTCTGGAAAAAGGGTCGCCGTAGGTTTTGATACGCGTTTTTCATCCGAAAGTTTTGCCCGGGCTGTTGCCGAGGTTTTGGCGAATAACGAAATCAAGGTTATACTTTCTGACCGGCCAATTCCTACTCCTGCCTTAAGTTTTACGGTCAAGAAAAGGAAGTTAGATTTGGGGGTTATGATTACTGCCTCGCATAATCCCGCAGAATATAACGGTTTTAAGATTAAAACTTCATCCGGCGGAGCAGCGGCTCAGGAAGTAACTGAAGACGTAGAGAGCCGTTTAGGAAAAACTCAGGTTAAGGAAGATAATAATGGAAGCGGGAAAATAATCAAAGAAGACTTAGTCTCGGATTATATAAAATTTATCCGCAATTATATTGATTTCAAAAGAATCAAGAATAAGCGGTTTAAGGTTTTAGTGGACGCGATGTATGGTTCGGGCAATAGTTTTATGGCTCAAGTTTTAAAAGGAACGAACATCAGGTTAGAGTTTATGCGCAACACCATTAATCCTTCTTTTGGGGGAGGGCGGCCTGAGCCCGTTGAGGAGAATTTGGAAGAACTTAAAAAGAGGGTTAAAAAGGAAAAATTTGATTTGGGAATTGCCTTAGACGGCGATGCCGATAGGATTGCCGCAGTCGCTCCCGGAGGCGTATTTATCCATCCCCAAAAGATATTAGGGCTTTTGGCGTTACATCTCAATCAGGATAGGCGCTGGCCAGGCGGTATTGTTAAGACCATTGCCGGAACAACGATGATGGACCATATTGCTAATTTCTTGAAAGTCAAGCTTTATGAAACCCCGGTAGGCTTTAAATACATCTCTAACCTGATGGAAACCGAAGATATTGTGGCAGGCGGAGAAGAAGCCGGCGGGATGGGAGTCAAAGGCTATATCCCCGAGCGCGACGGGACAATGGCCGGTTTATTGCTTATTGAGATGATGGCCTACCGCAATAAAAATATTTTGAAAATTTTGAATGAGATGGAGAAGCAGTTCGGAAAGTATTATTACTTACGGGATGATTTGCATCTTGACTGCCAGGCCGCCCTTAAGAAAGAAGACTTGCCCCGGGAATTATCAGGGCAAAGAGTAATTCAGGTTAAAGATTACGACGGATTCAAATTGATTTGCCGGGACGAAAGCTGGCTGATGTTCAGGGGTTCAGGCACCGAGCCGATTATGCGCGTCTATGCGGAAGCCAAAAATTTAACCCGCGCCAAAAAAATATTAGAGCTCGGCAGCAGGTTAGTCAAATCCCTTTAGGTTTTAATTATGCTTTATTGGAGCTTTCGGTTTTTGTTCATGTTAGCGCTTAAGGTATTCTTCGGGCTTGAAGTAAAAGGAAGGGAGAATATTCCTAAAAGAGGAGGGTTTATTTTAGCCAGCAACCATGCCAGCTACCTGGACCCTATAGTTTTAGGGGTTGCCTGTTCGCGTAAATTAAATTTTATGGCCAAGCAGGAATTATTTGTTAATCCTTTTTTTTCTTGGATACTTTTAAGAGTGGGAGCCTTCCCCGTAAAGAGGGAATCCGCGGATTTATCCGCAATAAAAGAAGCCATGCGCCGGCTAAAAAAAGGTATGCCCTTGGTTTTATTTCCCCAAGGCAGCCGTAAATTTGACGGCACTTCGCGCGAGCCATACCCGGGTATTGGTTTTTTAGCGGCGAAACTTGAGGTTCCGGTGGTGCCTGTTTTTATCAAGGGCACGGAAAAAGCGCTTCCTAAAGAGGCAAAATTTATTCGCCTGACCAAAATCTCATTGCATTTTGGTAAGCAAATTTCTCTTGAAAGGAGGATGCCTTATCAGGATACCGCTCGACTGATAATGGATAATATCCGGCATCTTTCATGTTAGTCAGATTAACTCATAGAACAACATCATTCCTAAGCATCGCTAATCAGAAATTAAATAATTCTCAACGCCAAATTAATAATAGATATAGCCTGTTTTTATTTTTTAAAAATTCTTTTTTGAAGGGGGGTATATTAAGAGGTTCAATAAGGTTTTAAAACAGCGCAAATTTAAGATTTAAATCATTACTAAAGGGGGGAAATTAAAAATGGAAGAAGTAAAATCAGAGCTGGAGCAGTTGTATCATCAAAGCATCAAAATCATTCGCGAAGGCCAGGTGGTTAAGGGCAAGGTTGTCTCTATAAGGTCAAAAGAGGTATTAGTGGATGTAGGTTTCAAATCCGAAGGGATTATCCCGATTACGGAATTCAGCCAGCAGGATCTTGAAGTGGGGAGGGAATTAGATTTTTTGATTGAATCTATCGAAAATGATGCCGGCGTAATCGCGCTTTCCCGGGAGAAAGCTGTGCGCATCCAAGGCTGGGATAAGATAGTTAAGTTTTCCCAGGAAGGTGATTTAGTGGAGGGAAGGCCGGTTAAAAAAGTTAAAGGCGGATTTCTGGTCGATGTTATGGGCATCGAAGGTTTTCTGCCTTTATCCCTTTCGGCTTTTAAAGGCGTAGTAGAAAAAGATATCATGTACAAGGCCTTTAAATTCAAAATTGTGAAGATTAATAATCTCAGGCGAAGCATCATATTGTCCCGGCGCGAGGCCTTGCAGAAAGAAAAGGAAGAGGTTAAAGAAAAGCTGTGGCAGGATTTAAAGACCGGCCAGGTTTGTCCCGGCACAGTTAAGGCCATCACTGATTTTGGGGCATTTGTGGATTTAGGCGGGGTTGACGGCCTGTTGCATATTACAGATATGTCCTGGTTTAAGATCAGCCATCCGTCGGAAGTAGTGGCTTTAGGGGACAAAATTGAGGTAACGATCCTCAACTTAGATAGAGAATCAGGCAAAGTTTCCTTGGGCTTAAAACAAAGATTGCCTGATCCCTGGCAGGATATTGAGACCAAATATAGCGTGGGCTCTAAAATCAAGGGCAAGGTAGTGAATATCCTTCCCTACGGCGTGTTTGTGGAGCTTGAGAAAGGCATCGAAGGGTTAATCCATGTCTCTGAGATTTCCTGGACCAAAAGGATAAGCAATCCTAATGAAATGTTTGCTATCGGAGATATCGTGGAGACCCAGGTTTTAAGTATCGAGAAAGATTCGCGCAGGATATCTTTGAGCCTTAGGCAATTGGAGCAGAATCCCTGGTTAGAGGCTGAAGCCAAATATTCGGTCGGAGCAGAAGTTTCCGGGAAGGTAAGAGGATTTACGGATTACGGCGCATTTGTGGAACTGGATAGTAATTTAGAGGGGATGATTCATGTTTCGGATATGTCCTGGACCAAAAGGGTTGCCCATCCCCAGGATGTGTTAAAAAAAGGACAGAAGATCGAAGTGGCCATACTCGCTGTAGATAGCCAGAATCGGCGCATTGCCTTAGGACTTAAACAAATACAGCCTAATCCCTGGCCGGAGATTGCCGCTAAATATCCCATAAGCACGGTCTTAGAGGCAGAGGTGGTTAATATTACCGAGTTTGGCGTATTTGTGAAGATCGCCGATGATTTAGAAGGCCTGGTTTATTCCAGCGAAATAGATAAGGATGCAGTTTCGAAATTAAAACCTCAAGATAAGATTCAAGTCAAAGTAATTAAGATGGACGCTGAGCAGGCGAAAATTGGCCTGAGCGCCAAAATCTAGGGACACCCTAAAACCCAATCCCTGCCTGCCGGCAGGCAGGGAGGGACACCCTTTCAACTAAAGCTAAAGGTGTCCCCGTAAAAGGCGAGGCGGTAAAATGGCAAGTAGCATAGATGTTACAAAACAATTGGAACTTATCAAACGCGGAGCAGTGGAGGTAATCTTAGAAGAGGAACTGAAGAAAAGATTAGAAGAAAGCGCCAAAACCAAAAAGCCGTTGATTGTCAAGGCAGGATTTGACCCCACTGCTCCTGATATTCACCTGGGCCACACTGTCCTTTTAAGAAAGATGCGGCAGTTTCAGGATTTAGGGCATAAGGCTATCTTTCTCATCGGCGATTTTACCGGCCGTATCGGCGACCCGAGCGGAAAATCCGAA
>Ga0315283_10000555_pt1 | contig 27839 bp, 23 predicted proteins | sample YL17G09_0_MG_FD_204541 | JGI IMG/M metagenome (GOLD analysis project Ga0315283, IMG submission 204541) | Sediment microbial communities from Yellowstone Lake, YNP, Wyoming, USA - YL17G09_0 | ecosystem: Environmental > Aquatic > Freshwater > Lake > Sediment | place: USA: Wyoming | collected...
GTGTCGACGATGGTCTCCACGTTCTGCGTCTTCCGCACCATGGAGACGTACTCCGCGCCCACGCCGACGTAGATCGGGGTGCCCTTGATGGGCTTTTCACCCTGGCTGAAGTTGATGCGCGGCATCGCCCCGCTGGTCGTCGACTGCGTGTTGTTGAAGAAGAACTGGTTGTTGTCGACCGAGCCGGAGACGCTGTACGCCTTCCACGTCCCCGACACGCTGCCTCCGTAGTAACGAGACCGGCGGGACGCGTCGAAAATGTTCGTGTTGTAGGTCTGCTGGACGGTGATGTCCGAGAAGTAGTCGACGCGGCCGCGGGCGCGCAGCCGCAGGGGCAGGTCCTGTTGGAGGCCGCCCCGCAGTTCGAAGCTCCGCCGCCCCGGGACCGTCACCGTGGTCCCCGAGGCGTCGATCGCGTCCGTCGATTTCTCGTTGAGCAGGTACATCCGCGCGTCGCCCGTCGAGGAAGGCGACAGCGTGTAGCGGTACTCGCCGCCCATGCCCTGGCCGGTCTTCGAGAACCAGTCGTGCATGATCGTCGCGTCCTGGCTGCGGTTGATCGCCCAGAAGAACGCGTTGCTCAACGTTTGGCCGCGCAGCGAGGACGACCCGTACACCGGCATCAGGAACCCGGTCGCGCGGTCTTCCTTGTTGATCGGGTAGTAGATCGCCGGCAGATAGAACAGCGGGACGCCCTTCACCTTCATCACCATGTTCTTCAGCATGGCGTAGTGGTCGAGGTTCAGGACGATCGTGCCCGAGGTGAGCTCCCAGCGGGGCTCCGGCTGCACGCAGGTCGTAAACCCGCCGTCGGTGATCCGGTACTTCTGCTCGCCGATCTTCTCGATGGTCTCGCCGTAGAAGAGCACGTCGGGCTCGCTCGCGCCGAACTGGGTGTTCGCCACTGGCGGCGTCGCCGGCGTCCCTGCGGGTGTCGGGGCCGCCGGGTTCAGGGGATTCAGGGGATCGTCGCCGTGGACGCGCGCGTTGCCGGACGCGTGGCGGAACGTGCCGAACTTGGTCTGGATGTTGAACTCGGCCGAGTCGGCCGAGATCCGCTGGGAGGGCGTCGTCAGCGTGACGTTGCCGGTGGCCACCAGCATGTTGGTGTTGAAGAAGATCTCGACCAGATCCGCGTGCAGTTTCGTGTCACCGCCGATGTTGACCTCGACGTCGCCGGTGAGCTTCACGTGTTCGGCGTTCACCCACTCCGTACTCCACGCCTGATTCGTCTGGATGAGCGACTGTCCCGCCTGCTGGCCGGACGCCGGGCTGATGGCCAGCAGGACGGCCGCCGCGAGCCACCGAGCGACCAGGGCGTATCGTGTCATCAGGATCGAAGGTTACCACGGGGCCCGAACGCCGGCCAACCGCTCTCGCCAGCGCGATCCGCCGCCTCGCCGGGCGTCGCATCGACCAGCGCCGGACGCACGGTCCCGAGCAGGAAGATCGACCCGGCGACGACGATGGCGGGGCCGTGTGCCCATGCCCGATCGAGCGCGGCGATCGGGTCGGGCTCGCAGGTCACGGCGAGCCCGGGACGCAGGCGCGTCGCCAGGGCCAGCAGATCCCCGGGCGCCGCGGCCCGCGGCGTGAGGGGCGCGGTGATCACGAGATGGCTGACGCGCGGCAGCAGCGCCTGCAGCATGCCGGCGTGGTCCTTGTCGCGCACCGCGCCGAACACCAGCGGCACGCCGCCCGGGTACGCCTCGCGCAGGTAGTCGGCCAGCGTCGCCGCGCCGGCCGGGTTGTGCGCGGCGTCCAGCAGCGCCGTGCGGCCTCCCGCCAGACGCATGAGCTCCAGGCGGCCCGGCCATCGCGCGTCACGCAGGCCGGCCTCGACGGCGTCGCCCGGCACGCGAATCCCGGCGGCGTCTGCCGCTTCCAGCAGACGCACCGCGACCAGCGCGTTCGACACCTGGTGGCGGCCGCGCAGCGCGAGCGTGACAGACCGGTACCGCCGCCCCGGCGTGGCCAGTTCGATCGTCGTCTCGCCGACGGTCGAGACTTCGGCGCACGAGACGCCGTCATGCGCCATCACCAGCGTGGCGGCGCGCGCGCGGCACGCGGCGGTAATGACCTCGAGCGCCTCCGGCCGCCGCTCGCCGCACACCACGGTCATCCCGGGCTTGATGATGCCGGCCTTCTCCGCGGCAATGGCCGCCAGCGTGTCGCCGAGGTACTGCTGGTGATCGAAATCGATGTTCGTGATCGCGCCGGCCAGCGACGGCGCGATGCTCGTCGCGTCGAGGCGGCCGCCCAGGCCCACTTCGAGCACGGCGACTTCCACGCGTCGCCGGCGAAAGATCTCGAAGGCCGCCGCCGTCGCCACCTCGAAGAACGTCGGCGCAAAGCGCAGGCGACCCGCCGCCGTGAGCCGATCGATGGTGCCGCGCAGGTCCTCGATCACCCCGGCCAGTTCGTCGGCCCCGGCCCACTCGCCGTTGATGGCGTAGCGCTCGCGCAGCTGCGTCAGGTGCGGAGACGTATAGCAGCCGGTCCGATGGCCGGCGGCGGCCAGGGCCGCGGCCGTCATGGCGCACACCGATCCTTTGCCGTTGGTGCCCGCGACGATCACCGACCGCCAGCTGTCCTGAGGCCGTCCGATCGCGTCGGTGAGGAGGCGGATGTGCTCGAGGCCGAACTTGTGACCGTGGTACTCGAGGCCGAAAAGGTACTCAAGCGGGTTCATGCATGAACCGGAGGGCTCGGGCGATCGTCGGCTTCAGCTCGCGCCGATCCACGACGATGTCGATCATGCCGTGATCGAGGAGGAACTCGCTGCGCTGGAAGCCCTCGGGCAGCTTCTGCCGGATCGTCTGCTCGATGACGCGCGGGCCCGCGAAGCCGATTAGCGCCTTCGGCTCCGCGATGTTCATGTCGCCCAGCATCGCGAAGCTCGCCGTCACGCCGCCCGTCGTCGGGTCGGTGAGGATGGACAGATAGGGCAGGTGGGCGCGGTCGAGGCGCGCCAGCGCCGCCGAGATCTTCGCCATCTGCATCAGCGACAGGGCGCCTTCCATCATGCGTGCCCCGCCGGAGCAGGAGACGACGATGACCGGCTGCCGCGCCGCGATGGCGCGCTCGATGGCGCGCGTGATCATCTCGCCGACCACCACGCCCATGCTGCCGCCGATGAAGCTGTACTCCATGGCGGCGATGACCACGGGGATGCCCTCGAGCGTCCCCGACGCCGTGATCACCGCGTCGCGCCGGCCCGTGCTGGCCTGGCTCGCCCGGAGCCGGTCGCGGTAGGGCTTCGTGTCGACGAATGCCAGCGGGTCGGTGGAGGCGAGGCCGGTGTCATATTCCTGCCAGTCGCCGTCGAACAGCGACTGCAGGCGCTCGGTGGCGGTCATCCGAAAGTGGTGGGCGCACTTCGGGCAGACCTGCAGGCTCGCCACCAGATCCTTGTGGTAGATGATCTGGCTGCACGAGGGGCACTTGATCCACAACCCTTCTGGCACGCGGACCTGCGCGTCCTTTGACGGCGCGATGGGCGTCTTCGTCTTCTTGAACCAGGGCATTCAGCGAGAAGTTTATCAGAAGACAGAATTCAGAAGACAGAAGACGGACGCAAGAAGCCAGAAGACTTCTGACGTCCGACTTCTATTTTCGCGGCACGTAGTACTGCGTCCCGCGGCCCATGGCCGAGATCTGCCGGATCAGGTCGTCCACCGCCTCGTCGCTCCTGCCGAAATCGATGTGCGAGGTCTCGATCACCAGCAGGGGCGTCGTCGTGTAGTGGAAGAAGAAGTGCTGGTAGGCCTCGTTGAGCTCCTTCACGTAGGCCGGGTCCAGGCGGTGCCCGCCCTGATCCGGGTCGCGGGCCCGTTCGCGCAGGCGCTTGAGGAGCAGGTCGGTCGGCGCCTGCAGGTAGACCACCAGGTCCGGCTGCGGGATCTCCCGCACGAGCAGTTCGTAGAGCCGCTGGTAGATGAACAGTTCGTTGTCGTCCAGGCCCAGGTACGCGTAGATGCGGTCGCGGTCGAACAGGTAGTCGCAGATCGTGACCTGGCTGAACAGCTCCGTCTGGCGCAACCCCGCGAGCTGGCGGTGGCGGCTCAGCACGTAGAACAACTGGGCCTGGAACGCCGCGCCGGGTTTGTCCTGGTAGAAATCGCCCAGAAAGGGGTTCTCGCCGTCTTCGAGGACGGCCGTCGCGTCCACCCGGACGGCGAGCCGCTCGGCGAGCGCCGTTTTGCCCACGCCGACCGGGCCTTCGATGGCCAGATACCGGTAATCCACGGTGCCGCGAGTATACCGACCGCCTCGCGGGCGTGGCAAGACGCCCATGCCTGGAGTCGGTACTGTAAGATCCCCCCGTGCGCATCGAACGCCTCGAACTCCGCGTGCTCCGCCTGCCCCTGGTCCGGTTCTTCGAAACCTCCTTCGGCCGCGTCTACGATCGGACGTTCCTCCTGGTCCGGCTCGATGGCGGGGGCCTCACCGCCTGGGGCGAGTGCGTCGCCGACGACAACCCGTACTACGGCTCGGAAACGGTCGAGACCGCCTGGCACATCATCACCCAGTTCCTAGCCTCGCTGGTGGTCGGCGTCGAGTTCGCTGATCCGCGGGAGGTGTACCCGGCCATGCGGCGCGTGCGCGGCCACCAGATGGCCAAGGCGGCGCTCGAGATGGCGGCGTGGGACCTGGCCGCACGGCAGGCCGGGAGGCCGCTGTCGGCGCTGCTCGGCGGCACGCGGGCGGAGGTCGCCGCAGGCGTGTCGATCGGCATCCAGGACAGCCTGGAGCAGTTGGTCGACCGCGTCGGCGCCGAGTTGTCGGACGGGTACCGGCGCATCAAGATCAAGGTGAAGCCTGGCTGGGACCTCGAGGCGGCCGCGGCCGTCCGCGAGCGCTTCGGCGACATCCCGCTCATGGTGGACGCCAACGCGGCGTACGGCCTCAGCGATGCCGCCCACCTGGCGCAGTTCGATGCCTTCGGCCTGATGATGATCGAGCAGCCGCTGGACGACGACGACATCGTCGATCACGCCGTCCTGCAGCGGCAGCTGACGACCGCGATCTGTCTCGACGAGTCGATCCATTCGGTGAGGCTCGGGCGCGACGCGATCGACCAGGGCGCATGCCGCATCATCAACATCAAGCCGGGCCGCGTCGGCGGGCATGCCGAGTCGGTGCGCCTGCACGACCTGTGCGCCGCCAGGGGCGTGCCCGTCTGGCACGGCGGGATGCTCGAGTCGGGGATCGGCCGCGCCCACAACCTGCACCTGTCGGCGCTGCCGAACTTCTCGCTGCCGGGCGACGTGGCGGCAAGCCGGCGGTACTACCAGCCGGACCTCATCGAGCCCGGCATCGAGGTCGGGCCCGGCGGCCTGATTCCCGTGCCGAAGGGTCCCGGCATCGGCGTCGAGATCGCCATGGACCGCGTCGAGCGCGCGACGCTGCGGCGCAGGGAGATCCTCGCGTGACCTGGCGCCGGATCCTCGCGCTGTCGTGGTTCGCGGTGGCGATGACGGCGATGCCGGCCCTCGCGCAGACGCCCGCGCCGGCCAGGCTGCTCACCTTCGAGCAGAAGATGGCATGGCTGCTGCGGTTCGAGGATCAGCGCGTGCTGCGCGATCCGGCCCCCCCGTTGCCGCCGCCCGCCGTGACCGGCGACCGCAAGGCTGCCCCGCCCGTCGCCGCGCCGGTGGTGCCCGATCTGCTGCAACTGCTCGAGGACCGGGAAGGCCGCATGCGGCGGCGCGCGGCGCTGGCCGTCGGCCGCGTGGGTCTGCCGGAGGGTGTCACGCCGCTGGCCACGCGGCTGGCGTCGGATCCGGACGCCGAGGTGCGCGCCATGGCCGCGTTCGCGCTGGGCATCCTCGGGGATCGCACCGCCGCGGCGCCGCTGCGGACGGCCCTGGCGGACGCGTCGGCGCTCGTGCAGGGGCGCGCGGCCGAGGCGCTCGGGCTGCTGGGCGATGCGACGTCGGCGGCGCCCATCGCGGCGATGGCGCGCTCGGCGTACGCCCAGAGCAACGCGATCACGCTCAACCCGGACGATCAGTCGACCGCGCTACCGCCGGCGGCCGAGGCGTTCCGGCTCGGGCTCTTCGCGCTGACCCGCCTGAAGGCGTACGACGCGCTCGCGTCGGTGGTGATCGACGCCGACGGTGAGCCGCGCCTGCGCTGGTGGCCGGTGGCCTACGCGCTGTCGCGCGTCGGCGATCCGCGCGCGGCCCAGCCCCTGCTCACGCTGGCGCGTGCGGGCGGCAGCCTCTCGCGCAGCTTCGCGGCGCGCGGGCTCGGCGCGCTCAAGGACACTGCCAGCGTCGGCACGCTGCTCCTGATGGCGCAGGGCTGGCAGGACGATCCGCGTGCGGCGGTGTCGGCCATCCGCGCCCTGGGGCAGATCGGCAGCGCCGATGCGGATTCGGGCCTGCGCACGCTGCTGCAGGCGCGCACGCTCAACCCGGCGGTCCGGCTCGAGGCGGTCGGCGCCCTCGGCGCGTTGCAGGACCGCGAGTCGCTCGACGTCATGCTCGAGTTGCTGAGCGATCCCTGGCCGGCCATGCGTGCTGCGGCGCTGCGGGCGATCCGCGACATCGATCCCGAGACGTTCATCGTCGTGCTGTCGGGGCTCGACCCCGACCCGCACCCGAGCGTCCGGGCGGCACTGGCGACGATGCTCGCGGGAATCAATCCTGAGATCGCGCAAGCGCGCCTGGTGGCGATGCTCGCGGAACCTGACCCCGTCGTGCTGCCATCCGTCGTCGATGCCCTGGTGGGCCTGCAGGTCCGCCCGCCGGACTTCGCGGCGACGCTGCTGACGCTGTTGAAGCACCACGACGCGCTGGTGCGCGCCGCGGCGGCCCGCGGAGTCGGCGCACTGAAACCGGGCTCGGGGGATGCGGCCCTGGCGCAGGCCTACCGCGCGTGGCAGTCGGACGGGCTCTCCCAGGCGCGGCTCGCTGCGCTGGAGGCGCTGGTGAAGTACGGCGCGTCGGCCGCGATGCCCACGCTGGCCGCCGCGCTGGCCGACCCCGACTGGGCGGTGCGGCTGAAGGCCGGTGCGCTGCTGCGCGGGATCGACAGCAGCCGGGAGACGGCCCACGCGATCCGCCCCGCGCCCGTGAGGGCCGGGCAGGACTACGGCCGCACCGCGCTGGTGGCGCCGGCGGTGTCGCCCCACGTGTTCTTCGAGACCGACAAGGGGACGTTCGAGATCGAGCTGGCGGTCCTCGACGCGCCGCTGACGTCGGCGAACTTCCTGGCGCTGGCGACGCAGGGGTATTTCAGCGGCGTGGCCATCCACCGCGTGGTCGCGAACTTCGTCGTGCAGGACGGCGACCGGCGCGGCGACGGCGAGGGGAGCCCCGGCTATTCGATTCGCGACGAACTGAACATGCGCCCGTATCTGCGCGGCACGCTCGGCATGGCGCTGGATGGCGCGGACACCGGCGGCAGCCAGTGGTTCGTCACGCATTCGCCGCAGCCGCACCTGGATGGGAAGTACACGGTGTTCGGCCACGTCGTCGCGGGCATGGAGGTCGTCGATCGGCTGCAGCAGTGGGATGTCATCCGCCGCGTGCGGACGTGGGACGGCGTGGACCTGGTGACGCGCTAGGGCGGCGGGGCCGTTGGGCGGCGTACAAAAAACAAAGGGGGCGCCATCGCCCCCTCGCTAGCCAACGCTAGCCGAAGCCGGCCGAAACGCTTAGCGCTTCTTCGCGGCCTTCTTCGTCGCCTTCTTCACAGTCTTCTTCGCCATGTCAATCCCCCCCTTCATCAGTGGGATGTGCGGCTGTCGAGCCGCCCTCGCTATGTGCACTTCCGGCGGACCGGAAGATCGCGAGCAAAAAAAACGGGGGTGAGCACACCCCCGTGATTGTGCGGAGAAGCCTAGCGCTTCTTCGCGGCCTTCTTCGTGGCCTTCTTGACAGTCTTCTTCGCCATTTTGTTCTCCTCAGTGAGTAGCTGCTCAGCTGGTTACCAATCTGACACCATCACAAGCTCTGGGCTGAGCAATCCAGGCTCATACAAGCTGTAGATTATGGATGAGAAAGAAATGATGTCAAGCACAAAGTGACGGACGCGTGCAACTTCTGTCGCGTCACCGCGATCGGATCGACGGCATCGCCGAGCCGATCGACGACGCGTACGCTGGTGATCGTACGCGTCGCCGGCGTCGTGCGCGCGATCGATCGCGCACGCGGCGATCGCGGATCGCCGATCGCGCAGCGCGATCGGTCAGCCGCGCGCGCAGCGCGCCACAGCAAGGGTTCAGCGCAGTCGCGACAGCGCCTTTTCGGCGTCACGACGCACGTGGCGCGGGTCGCCTGGCGGCGCGGCGGCGACGGCCGAGCGGTACGACGCCACGGCGGTGTCGCGCTGGCCTTTGCGTTCCCAGGAGCGCGCGGCGTCGAGGTGCGCCATCGCGACGGCACCGTAGGGCATCGTCGGCCGGTGGTCGATCACCCACTGCGCGTCGTCGAGGGCGCGATCGATCTGGCCCATCGCGCGCCACTGCGCGGCCGCGCCCAGGTGGCCCCAGCCTTCGGCGAGCACGGGCTCGCGCAGTGTGCCGGCGCGCGCGCCGTCGACCAGCGCGCGGTAGGCGGCCAGGGCCGCCGGGTGATCGCTGCGGTAGATGTCGTGCACCTGCGCCGCGTTCAGGATGAACATCGGGTTGTGCGGATATCGCGCGCGCAGCTCGTCGAGCAGGCCGAGCGCCTGATCCGGCTTGTGCTCGTACCACAGGTCGATCAGGTGGAGCTGGTACGCGGCATCCGCCTTCAGCAGGAGCCCGAGATTGCGCGTCTGCCGCATCCGCGCGAGGCCCTCGGCCTTGTTGCCGCCCGGGAGCGCCAGCAGCCAGCGGACCAGCTTGAGCACGGTGGGGGCGATGTCGGCGTAGTACTGGTAGAGGCCGACACCGAAGTACGCGTCGTGCAGGGCCGGGTCGAGGCTGATCGCCTTCTCGAGCGAGACCTTGATGCGCTTGCCGTCGCGCGCGGCGGCGAAGTACTCGCCCCGCCGGGCGTTGTACTGCACGCGCGAGCCGTAGGCGGCGCCCAGGTAGAACCAGACCTCGGCCCGCTCGGGTTCGCGCGCCGCCCACTGCTCGCCGCGATCGATGGTGGCGTTCACGCGCGCCGTGAATGCCGGATCGAGGCTGCGGTTGTCGATGTCGAGGTAGATGCGCCACCAGCGGGCGGCGACAGCGATGACCGCGCAGGCCTGGGCCGGCGCCGGCGGACAGGCCTGTCTGAGTGCGGCCTCCGCCCCCGCGAAGTCGGCGTCGTACACGAGATCGTAGGCGTGCGCCAGCAGCGGCGCGTGGCTCAGGCCCGTGACCGGCACGGCCCGCAGGGGACGCACGACGAGCGTGGCGAGCACCCCGGCGAGCAGGAGCACGGCCGCGGCTGGCCCGCGCCCCGGCGTCATGGCTGGGTCGTGCGGAGGCGTTGCTTCGCGACGTGCCGCTCGAGGGCCAGCGCGATCAGCCGGTCGAGCAGGGTGGCGTAGTCCACCCCCGTCGCCGCCCAGAGCTTCGGGTACATGCTGATGGTGGTGAAGCCGGGAATCGTGTTGATCTCGCTCACGTACCACGCGCCCGCGACCCCGTCGAACAGGAAGTCGATGCGGCCCATCCCCGAACCATCCACGGCCTGGAACGCCTGGACGGCGAGTCGCCTGGCCTCCTCCGTCTGGGCGGGCGTGAGGCGCGCCGGGATGAACAGCTCCGATGCCTTCTTGTACTTCGCGTCGTAGTCGTAGAACTCGCACTCGGCCGACGGCACGATCTCGCCGGGCACCGAGGCTTCGGGCGCGTCGTTGCCGAGCACCGACACCTCGATCTCGCGCACGTTGGGCACCGCCGCCTCGATCACGACCTTGCGGTCGTACTGCGCGGCCAGGTCGATGGCCGCCTCAAGGCTCGCCGCGTCCCTGGCCTTGCTGATGCCGACGCTGGACCCCAGGTTGGCGGGCTTGACGAACACCGGCAGCGTGAACTGCCCCGAAATCCGCGCCAGCACGCCCGCGCGATCCCGCGCCCAGTCGGCGGCCAGGACGAGGGTGAACGCGGCGACCGGCAGTCCGCGGGCGGCGAAGAGCACCTTCATGACCGCCTTGTCCATCCCGACCGCGGAGGCGAGCACGCCCGCGCCCACATAGGGAATGTTCGCGAGTTCAAGCAGTCCCTGGATCGTCCCGTCTTCGCCGTACGGGCCGTGCAGCACCGGGATGACCACGTCCAGGTGGAGGTGGGTCACCAGTGTCGCCCTGGCCCCGTGGTCCGGCTCGTGGTCGTCGCCGCCGTGGGCGCGCGAAATCACGAGCACCGTTTCGTCGCCCGGCCGGGCCGGCATCACGACCTCCGAGTCGTGGCGGAACGAGCGCGCCTGGTCCTTGACGTATTCCCGGGCCTCGGCATCGGTGGAGGCGTCCGGCAGGCGGCTGGGGAGAATCCAGTGACCGTCCGGATCGATGTAGATGGCGGCCGTCGCGTACCGTGCGGGATCGAGGGCCGCGAGCACGGAGGACGCGGATCGGACCGAGACATCGTGCTCGCTCGACCGCCCGCCGAAAATGACGCCGACTCGAATGCGTTTCACCCACCTACTATAGCAGCCCGAAACGCTGCTTCGCAGGATCGGGATTCGGGGTTGGGGATTCGGGATTTGGGATGAGCGTGTATGCTGGTCCCGGTGTCCTCCCCGTCCTTTTTCTTCCGCGTCCTCCACACTTCCGGCGCCGCCCGGCGCGGCGAGATGACCACCGCGCATGGCGTGGTCCAGACGCCGGCGTTCATGCCCGTGGGCACCCGCGGTGCCGTGAAGGGCGTCACGCCCAGGGACCTGGTCGAGGCGGGGGCCGAGATCATCCTCGGCAACACCTACCATTTGTGGCTGCGGCCGGGTGACCGGCTGATTGCGAAACTCGGCGGTCTCCACCGGTTCACGGGTTGGGATCGCCCGATCCTGACCGACAGCGGCGGGTTCCAGGCCTTCAGCCTCGGCGCACGGCGCATCATTTCCGAAGAAGGGATCCGCTTCCGGTCCCACCTGGACGGCAGCGAGCACAGGCTCACGCCCGAAGAGGCGACGGACATCCAGGTGCGCCTCGGGCCGGACATCGCCATGGTGCTCGACGAGTGCCTGGCCCAGCCGGCGACCTTCGAGGCCGTCCGCGAGTCGACCCAGCGGTCCGCCCGCTGGGCCCGCCGGTGCCGGCAGCGGTTTCTCATGGCGATGGACATTGGGGTCAGAGCCCAATTCCCCGACGAGGATCAGGGTGCTCCGGAATTGGGATCTGACCCCAATGTCGCGATGGCGCCGGCCGGCGCACCGGGCGGAGGGCCATCGGAACTGACCCCATGGGTGACCAACCCGGGGCAGGCGCAGTTTGGCATTATCCAGGGCGGGGTGGAGCCCGACCTGCGGACCCTGAGCGTCGAACGGACGCTCGCCATCGGCTTCGAGGCCTACGCCATCGGCGGCCTGAGCGTGGGAGAGCCTGCCGACACCATGTACAAGGTGGTGGAGCACACCGCGCCGCTGCTGCCCGCCGATCGCCCGCGCTACCTCATGGGCGTCGGCACGCCCGCCGACCTGGTCGAGGCGGTCTCCCGCGGCATCGACCTGTTCGACTGTGTGATGCCCACCCGCAACGCGCGCAACGGCCAGCTCTTCACGAGCGAGGGGCGCCTCAGCATCAAGAACGCCCGGTTCGCCGAGGATGGCAGGCCGCTGGATCCCTCCTGCGCCTGCTACACGTGCCGCACGTTTTCCCGCGCGTATCTGCGCCACCTGTTCGTGGCCGGCGAGATCGGCGCCGCTGTCCTCAACACAGTACACAACCTCCGCTTCTACCTTGACACGATGGCCCGGGTACGGGAGGCTATAGTGTTTGGAACGTTTGAAAAGTTGCGAGTAGAACTGCAGTCAACCTTTTCCCGCCCGTTGTGTGACTCATGACGCAGACAGGTGATTTCAACCTCGGCCTGGTACTGGCCATGGCTGGACCGGCCAGCGGCGACAGCAACCCCTGGGTGCAGCTGATTCCCTTCGCCCTGGTGCTGGCGATCTTCTACTTCCTGATCCTGCTGCCCATGCAGCGGAAGCAGAAGAAGGTGCAGCAGTTCCTCGACGCGCTCAAGGTGGGTGACCGCGTCGTGACCACGAGCGGGATCTACGGGCAGATCACGAAGCTGTCCGACAAGAGCCTCCAAATCCAGATTGCGGACAAGGTCCGTATTGAAGTGGCCAAGGCGGCCGTGGGGGGCTACCAGGGACAGGAGCCCGTCGCGCCCGACACAATGAACCAGTAGTACGCCTATGAAGAACTTGCGCTGGAGGGTGCTGACCACCCTCGTGATCATGGGGCTGGCCATCTGGGCCATCTATCCGCCCGATCAGAAAATCAAGCTCGGGCTGGACTTGCAGGGCGGCGTGCACCTCGTACTCCGGGTGCAGACCGACGATGCTCTGCGCATCGACACCGAGACAACCATGGAACAGTTGCGGGAGACGGCCGAGGAGAAGGGCGTCTCGGGCGCCACGTACGCCGCGACCAGTCCGACGCAGTTCAAGGTCGACGGCGTCCCGCAGGCCCAGGACCCGGCGTTCCGCGAGGCCGCGAACGAAGTGCAGGCCACGTTCAACCGGGAGTCCCGCGCGAACGGCTCGTACACGTTCGAGATGAAGCCGAACATCGCGGTCCAGCTGCGCGAGAGCACGGTCACCCAGGCGCTGCAGACGATCGAGCGCCGCGTGAACGATCTCGGCGTCGCCGAGCCGGTGATCGCCCGCACGGGTTCCAACAACGACCAGATCATCGTCGAGTTGCCGGGCGTGAAAGACGTGGCCCGGGCAAAGGAGATCATCCGGTCGACCGCGCTGCTCGAGCTCAAGATCGTTGAGGACGGCCCGGCCAGCAGCAAGGACGCGCTCCTGCAGTCTCGCAGCGGCGCGGTGCCGCCCAACATGGAGGTGGTGCCCGGCGCCAGCGATGCGTCCGGTGGCGCCGACCGCACCGCGACGGTCTTCTACCTCGTGCGCCGGACGGCCACCGTGACCGGCCGCGACCTGCGCAACGCCAAGCCGTCGCTCGATGAGATGAACCGGCCGGCGGTCAGCTTCACGCTGAACAACGACGGCGCCCGCAAGTTCGGCAAGGCGACCGGCGACAACGTCGGCAGGCGCCTCGCGATCATCCTCGACGGCCGCATCCAGTCGGCCCCGGTCATCGAGTCGCGCATCACGGACCAGGGGCGTATCTCCGGGACGTTCACGCAGCAGGAGGTCCAGGACCTCTCGCTCGTGCTGAACTCGGGCGCGCTGCCGGCGTCGATGACCTACCTCGAAGAGAACACGGTCGGGCCGTCGCTGGGCGCCGACTCGATCCGCTCGGGCGTCATCGCCTCGCTGGCCGGCCTCGGGGCCGTGTTGATCTTCATGCTGATCTACTACCGCCTGTCGGGGATCAACGCCGTCGTGGCGCTCCTCTTCAATCTCCTGATTCTGCTCGGCCTGATGGCCTACATCGGGGCGACGATGACGCTGCCGGGCATCGCCGGCTTCGTGCTGACGATGGGCATCGGCGTGGACTCCAACGTCCTGATCTTCGAGCGCATCAAGGAAGAACTCGCGGCCCAGCGCGGCGTGCGCCAGGCGTTGGACGCCGGGTTCAGCCGGGTGTTCATGACCCTGCTCGACACGCACGTGGCGTCGCTCATCTCAGCGGCGTTCCTGTTCCAGTTCGGCACCGGGCCGATCCGCGGATTCGCGATGACGCTGTCCATCGGTCTGCTGTCGAACCTGTTCACGGCGACCTTCGTGTCCAAGACGATCTTCGAGCTGGTCTTGTCGGGCCGCCGGGTCCAGAAGCTCAGCATCTAGCAGGCGACGGCTGGAACCATGCAGATCTTCAAGCATCCCAATTTCAACTTCGTCAAGTACCGCTGGCACGCGCTGATCCTGTCGTGGATCGTCATCGGCGCCGGTCTGGTCACCATGTTCACGGCCGGGCTGCCCCGCGGCGTGGAGTTCTCGGGCGGCACGATTGTCATCGTGAAGTTCGACACCGCGCCGTCGGTCCAGCAGGTGCGGGACGGGCTCAGTCATCACCAGGGCCTGACGGCCGGACAGAACATTGTCGTGCAGCGGTACGGCGCCGATGCCGCGCGCGAGATGCTGATCCGCCTGCCGGAAGTCGGCCAGGAACAGGGCGGCGGCCTGACGAAGACCGCCGACGCGGTCGTGACGGCCCTGGGCGCCGCCAATCTGGGCAAGTTCATCGTCGTCGGCCGGCAGGTGGTCGGTCCGGTGGTCGGGAAGGAACTGACGCAGAAGGGCATCCTGGCGACCGTCCTGTCGCTGGGCGGCCTGCTCGCCTACATTGCGTTCCGGTTCCGGTTCAGCTTCGCGGTCGGGGCGGTCGTCGCGACCGTGCACGACCTGCTGGTGACGCTGGCGTTCCTGGCGTTCTTCCAGTACGACATGACGCTGAACGTCATCGCCGCCATTCTGACGGTGACCGGCTACTCGACCAACGACACCATCGTCATCTTCGACCGCGTCCGCGAGAACCTGAAGAACTCGCGGCGCGACACGATTCTCGAGACGGTGAACACCGCCATCAACCAGACGCTGAACCGGACCATCCTGACGGCCGGCACCACGCTCTTGTCGGCGGTGTCGCTGTTCCTGTTCGGCGGCGAGGTGCTGAAGGGCTTTGCCTTCACGATGATCGTCGGGGTTATCACGGGGACGTACTCGAGCGTGTTCATCGCCGCGGCCATCGTCACGTTCTGGCCGGTCAAGGGCGCCGCGCGCCTTCCGGCGCCGGTCGCCCCCAACGGCGACGCGGCCCGGAAGAAGACCAACAACCGCAAGAACCGCGTGTCGTAGGCTCGCGGGCGTACCCCGTTGGGTTACTTCGAAGCGATCGTGCTCGGAACGGTGCAGGGGCTCACCGAGTTCCTTCCCGTCTCGAGTTCTGCGCATCTCATCCTGGCGCGCGCGCTGCTCGGCTGGGATGCCGATCAACTCGGGATGGCGTTCGACGTGGCGTGCCACGTCGGCACCCTGCTCGCGGTGGTCGCGTTTTTCAGATCCGATCTGCTGGCGATGGCGGCGGCCGCGCCGGGGCTGTTCCGGAAGCCGTGGTGGCCGGCAGACGGCCCCGGGCGCCAGATGCGGCTCATTGCCTTCGGCTCGGTGCCGGTCGTGGTGGCCGGCCTGCTGCTGGCCGGGCGCATCGAGGAGGCGTTGAGAACGCCGCTGGTCGCGGCCTGTTCGCTGCTTGTGGTGGCCGTGCTGTTCCTGATCGTGGAGCGTGTCGGGATCCGCACCCGCGAGGAACGAAGCCTCACGGCGGGGGAGGCGGTCGTGATTGGCGCGGCCCAGGCGATGGCCCTGGTGCCGGGGGTGTCGCGGTCGGGCGCGACCATGACCGCCGGGATGTTCATGGGGCTGCGGCGCGACGCGGCGGCGCGGTTCTCGTTCCTGCTGGGCGTGCCGGCGATCCTCGGGGCCGCGCTGCACGAAGGGCTGCACCTGCTGAAGACGGGCCTGACGGCCGAGCAGGCGGGAATCTTCCTGGTGGGGATGACGGTGTCGGCGGTGGTGGGCTACGCGACGGTGAAGTACTTCCTGAAGTACCTGGCGAGCCACACGCTCTCGGTCTTCGCCTGGTACCGGATCGCGCTGGCCGCGATCACGTTCGGGTGGCTGGTGAACGGGCGGGGTTGATCGTGTGGCCGTGGCTGCGGCGCCGGTTCGTGACGGGGTTCGTGGTCACCGTGCCGCTGGTCATCAGCGCGGTCACGCTGGTGTGGGTGTTCCGGGTGGTGGACGGGCTGGTCGGCCCGCTCTACCGCCGCTGGTTCTCGGTCGACGTGCCAGGGCTGGGGATCGCGACAACGGCGGCGCTGGTGCTGCTGGTCGGGGTGGTCGCCACCAACGTACTCGGCCGGCGCCTCCTGCAGCGGGCGGAAGGGTACCTGACGAGGATTCCGGTGTTCCGGACCGTGTACTCGCCGGTGAAGCAGCTGGTGGCCGCCTTCTCGCCGGACAACGAGTACGGCTTCAAGAAGGTCGCGCTGGTGGAGGACCCGCACCGCGGGCGGATCCTCGGCTTCGTGACGAAGGAGTTCGTGCTCGACCTCGGGCGGGGCGAGGAGCCGCTGGTCGCGGTGTACGTGCCGACCAATCACCTCTACCTGGGTGATCTGGTCATCGTCTCGCGCAGCGCGGTGTCGTTTCCGGACCTGGCCGTCGAGGACGGGGTGCGGGTGATTCTGACGGGCGGAATGGCCCTTCCCGCCGTGCTGCGCGGGCAGCACGGGGCCGATCGCGCGGACGGGCCGCGCGCGTGAACGCGAAGACGGCGGTCAACGAGGTAGAAGCCATGCGTGCAATGCGGAAGCGCGGGCAGCGGCAGGTGATGTGGGTCGGCGTCGTGGCGCTGGTGCTGGCGGTCTTTGCCATGGCCGGCACCACCGCGGCGGCCGCGGCGCCGTCATTCCAGCCGGAGCCCCCCCTGGCCCAACCGCAGGTCCATCACGGCGGCGAGGCCAGTCTGGTGCTGCCGGATCTGTCCCAGGCCACGTTCATGGGCATCAACGGCCGGTCGCTGCTGATGTTCGGACTGCTGGTCACGGTGGGCGGCCTGTTGTTCGGCCGCCGCATCTACCTCCAGATCCGGAAGCTGCCGGTCCACCAGTCGATGGCGGAGATCTCGGATCTGATCTACGAGACCTGCAAGACCTACCTGTTGCAGCAGGGGAAATTCCTCCTGATCCTCGAGATCTTCATCGCGGCGGTCATCGTGTTCTACTTCGGGTTCCTCCAGAAGTTCAGCCCGATGCGCGTGATCGTCATCCTGGCCTTCAGCCTGGTCGGGATCGGCGGCAGCTACCTGGTCGCGTGGTACGGGATCCGGATCAACACGTTCGCCAACTCGCGGACGGCGTTCGCGAGCCTGCGCGGCCAGCCGTACCCGATCATGGAGATCCCGCTGCGGGCCGGCATGAGCATCGGCATGATGCTCATCTCGGTCGAGCTGTTCATCATGCTGTGCATCCTGCTGTTCGTGCCGGGCGACTACGCGGGGCAGTGCTTCATCGGCTTCGCGATCGGCGAGTCGCTGGGCGCGGCGGCGCTGCGCATCGCGGGCGGCATCTTCACGAAGATCGCCGACATCGGGTCCGATCTGATGAAGATCGTCTTCAACATCAAGGAAGACGATGCCCGCAACCCGGGTGTCATCGCGGACTGCACGGGCGACAACGCCGGCGACTCGGTCGGTCCGAGCGCGGACGGGTTCGAGACCTACGGCGTCACGGGCGTGGCGCTCATCTCGTTCATCCTGCTCGCGGTGGCCGACACGCAGGTGCAGGTGCAGCTGCTCGTCTGGATTTTCATGATGCGCATCGTCATGGTGATCGCCAGCGCGCTGTCGTTCGGCCTGAACAGCGTGATCGCGAAGGCCCGGTACGCCGGGGTCGCGAAGATGAACTTCGAGGCGCCCCTCACCATGCTGGTGTGGCTGACCTCCATCGTCTCGGTGGTCCTGACCTACGTCGCGTCGTACCTGCTCATCCCGACGCTGGGCGACGGCACCCTGTGGTGGAAGCTGTCGACTGTCATCACCTGCGGCACGCTGGCCGGCGCGATCATCCCCGAACTGGTGAAGATCTTCACGTCGACCGAGTCGAGCCACGTGAAGGAAGTGGTGACCTCGTCGCGCGAAGGCGGCGCGTCCCTCAACATCCTGTCCGGCCTGGTGGCGGGCAATTTCTCCGCGTTCTGGCTCGGCCTGACCATTGTCGCCCTGATGGCCATCGGCTACGGCGTGAGCACGATGGGTTTCAGCGCGCTGATGGTGGCGCCGGCGGTCTTCGCGTTCGGCCTGGTGGCGTTCGGCTTCCTCGGCATGGGCCCCGTGACGATCGCAGTCGACTCGTACGGCCCGGTCACCGACAACGCGCAGTCGGTCTACGAGCTGTCGGTCATCGAGACGATCCCGGGCATCGAGGCGCAGCTCAAGCAGGCCTATGGTTTCGACGTCGACTTCGGCCGCGCCAAGGAACTGCTGGAGGAGAACGACGGCGCCGGCAACACGTTCAAGGCCACGGCCAAGCCGGTGCTCATCGGCACGGCGGTGGTGGGCGCGACGACGATGATCTTCTCGATCATCATGCTGCTGACCGAGGGCCTGCGGCCCGAACTGCTGCAGAACCTGTCGATCATGCACCCGCCGTTCCTGCTGGGGCTCATCTCGGGCGGCGCGATCATCTACTGGTTCACCGGCGCGTCGATGCAGGCGGTGACCACGGGCGCCTACCGCGCCGTCGAGTTCATCAAGGCCAACATCAAGCTCGAAGGCGTGACGAAGGCCTCGGTGAGCGACAGCAAGAAGGTCGTGGAGATCTGCACGCAGTACGCGCAGAAGGGGATGTTGAACATCTTCCTGACGGTGTTCTTCACCACGCTGGCGTTTGCGTTCGTCGAGCCGTATTTCTTCATCGGCTACCTGATCTCGATCGCGCTGTTCGGGCTCTACCAGGCCATCTTCATGGCGAATGCCGGCGGCGCCTGGGACAACGCGAAGAAAGTCGTCGAAGTGGAGCTGAAGGAGAAGGGCACGGCGCTGCACGCGGCAACCGTCGTGGGCGACACCGTGGGCGACCCCTTCAAGGACACCTCGTCGGTGGCCTTGAACCCGGTGATCAAGTTCACGACGCTGTTCGGGTTGCTGGCCGTCGAGTTGGCGGTGAAACTGACGGCGGATGCGGGCGCGGGCGTGAGCCATCTGCTCGCGGCCGTCTTCTTCGCCGTGGCGCTCGTCTTCGTGTGGCGCTCGTTCTACGGGATGCGCATCGGATCGGCATCCGCGTAGGACGGATGCCGGGCGCAGGCCGGGTCTCCGGGCGGGAACGCGGTCGCCGACTCGCCCGGTCGGATCGGATGCCCGATTGTCGGGATCTGGTGTCTAATGGTGCAGGCGGTCTTCGGAGGCCGGGGACGTGTTTCGATGCGTTGACACGCCTTTCAGGCTCCCGATATAATCAGCCGCCTTTATCAACGGTGTGAGCCCAAGACGTTAGGAGGACAGACCGGTGCCACGCGACATGTTCGGGGATGTCGTTAAATCCTCAATCACCCTGGGGAGTCGGAAGTGGTACACGCTTCCCCTCTCCATCTTCGTCCACACGCTGCTCATCGCGGCCGTGGTCATCATCCCGCTGATGGCGGCTGACGTCCTGCCGACGCCGCCAGGGATGATGGCGTTTGTCACGGCTCCGCCTCCGCCGCCCCCCCCCCCGCCCCCGCCACCGCCCGCCGCGGCTGCGGCTCCGAAACCCGTGCTGGACGTGAATCCTGCGGCCGCCCCCGTGCAGGCGCCGTCGGAGATCAAGCCCGAGACGGGGATTGAAGCCCCCGAGGGCGGCGTTGCGGGAGGCGTGGAAGGCGGCGTGCCCGGCGGTGTTGTCGGCGGCGTCGTGGGCGGTTTGCCTGAAGCTCCGCCACCACCGCCGCCACCGCAGGCGCCGGTCCGGGTCGGCGGCAACATTCGACCGCCGACGAAGATCAGGGACGTGAAGCCGATCTACCCGAGCATCGCCCAGTCGGCGCGGGTGCAGGGGGTGGTCATCATCGAGGCGACCATCGGACCGGACGGCAAGGTGAACGACGCGCGCGTGCTGCGATCGATCCCGTTGCTGGACCAGGCCGCGCTCGACGCGGTGCGTCAGTGGCAGTTCACGCCGACGTTGCTCAACGGCGTGCCGGTGCCGGTTATCATGACGGTCACCGTGAACTTTACGCTGCAGTAGGGGCCCGCGTGTTCAGCGTCGATTGAGTGGGTCCGTGGGGCCGCTGAGGCAGGCGGCCCTTGGGTGGAAAACATCGTAGGTTTTTTGGAGGATGGAGAGACATGAACCTCATTGAGATGTGGAACCAGATGGGCTTCTTCGCGAAGGCCATTGCGTACATTTTGTTCATCATGTCGATGATTTCCTTCGGCGTGGCGGTCGAGCGCTTCTATACCTTCCTGCAGGCCCGCAAGCAGTCGAAGCTGTATGCGCCACAGGTGGCCAAGCACCTGAAGGAAGGCCGCCTGAAGGACGCCGTTGCGCTGTCGCAGAAGAAGGAATTCCGGTACAGCCACCTCGCGAAGGTCGTGCTGGCCGGCCTGAACGAGTACCAGTTCCAGGCTGATAGCGGCGGCTCGTCGATGGGCCGTGAGGACGTGGTCGATACCGTGCGCCGCGCCATCCAGCGCGCGTCGGCCCTGACCGCCTCCGACCTCAAGCGCGGCGTCGCCGCCCTGGCCACCATCGGCGCCACCGCGCCGTTCGTGGGCCTGCTCGGCACCGTCGTCGGCATCATCACGGCGTTCCAGGGCATCGCGGCCACCGGGTCGGGCGGCCTCGGATCCGTGTCGGCCGGTATCTCGGAAGCGCTCGTCGAGACGGCGCTCGGCCTCGTCGTGGCCATCCCGGCGGTGTGGTTCTACAACTACCTGACCGGGCGGATCGAGTACTTCAACGTCGAGATGGACAACTCCTCGTCGGAGCTCGTCGACTACTTCATCAAGAAGACTGCCTAGGCACGCCTCGTCCGTCGCGCGCCCGGTCCTGACGAGGGACCGGGGCGCCGGACAGCGGGCTGACGCGGGAGTCAGGCAGAGGAGACGGCCACTATGTCAATGGATGTGGGCAGCAGCAAGGGCGGCCTCAAGGCGGACATCAATGTCACGCCCCTTGTGGACGTCATGCTGGTGCTGCTGATCATCATGATGCTCATCGCCCCGATGCTGCAGCAGGGCGTGCCCGTGAAACTGCCGCAGGCCGCGAACACCGCGGACAAGCCGGAAACTCAGGAGCAGACGGTCGTGGCGATCACGTCGGACAAGCGACTGTTCCTGAACGGCATCCCGGTGCAGGAGGGCGACCTGCGGGCGCAGATCCAGACGCTCATGGAGTCGAGGAAGGAGAAACTCGTCCTCATCAAGGGAGACGAAGACGCTCCGTACTCGGCCATCATGAACGCGATGGATCGGTTGCGTGAAGCCAATATCGAGAACATCGGGCTCATCACTGAACGCAAGATCGGGCAAGCCGGCATGGGAGGTCAGTGATGGCGCACCACAAGCATTTCGGCGCTGAAGAAAACGTCAAGTCGGTCGAACTGCACGCCAGCGCGGATATGAACGTCACGCCGCTGATCGACGTGCTGCTCGTCCTGCTGATCATCTTCATGGCGGCCTTGCCGCTGACGCAGAAAGGCCTCGACATCAACCTGCCGTTGGAGACCAAGGGCGCCCAGCAGCAGGCGGATACCAGCAGCCAGATCGTGCTCGAGTACACGGCCGACCGGCACATCTCGGTGAACAAGCAGGACGTGACGATCCAGGAACTGGAAGCGCGCCTGCGCAACATCTTCGAGCAGCGCAAGGAAAAGACGATGTTCATCGTGGCCGCAGGAACGCTGCGCTACGGCGACATCATCGAGGTCATCGACGCCGCCAAGGGCGCCGGTGTCGAGAAGGTCGGCATCGTGACGGACGGGATGCGCGCCGCAGCCGGCGTGAACCCGAGCGGCAACTAGCGCTTGGGCTGACACTTCCCGGACTCGGGTTCAGAGGCACTCACGGCCCGGGCGCTCCGCACTCGCGGGGCGCCCGGGCCGGTTCTTTGTACGGGGACTCCTGCTCTGCGGTTACCCCTTTGTCGTTCCAGCGCCCGCCAGGCCAGGCACGCCGCGTTCCCGCTCACGCACGCCGGAATAACGAACCTCCAGGGTGCCGTCGGCGGAAGGCGGGGCCCCACTTCGTCACCCCACCAGGTCTTCGGCCCCTCCGGTTCGTTTTTCAGACTGACGCCAATCGGCGTGGTTCGAGGGAACGCTCTGTGCCAGGCCCGGCGGCCGCCTGGCGGCCGGCCACAAACCCCTTGCGGCCGCCTCTCGCGGCTCTCAGAGGCCTACAGCGCCTCACAGGGGGGCCCATGTCGTCTCCCAAGACGCCTCAGACGTTTCACAAAGGCCCAAACGCCAGACTGTCCCGCAAGAGATGGTACCGACCCGCATTGGTGATCGCCCTATGAGACGCTCATTCAAAGGCGACTTTGTTGATAATTTTGCAAATTGTGTGCAATTCCAAAGTTAATAAATATCTGTATAATTGGGCTATGGATCCGGTCACTAACCCGTTTGCTCCGGGAGCGGGCACCCCACCGCCCGAACTTGCTGGCCGCGACGAACTTCGAGAAAGGGTTCGCGTCGCCATAGAGCGAGTTCGGCGCGGACTTCCGACCAAGAGCCTCATGATGGTTGGGCTTCGAGGCGTTGGGAAGACTGTCCTGCTAGATCGTATGAGACTTGACGCGGAGGCAACGGGTATCCAGACGCTCAGGCTCGAAGCACCGGAGGGCAGGTCTTTGCCGGCGATACTGGCACCGCAACTTCGGCAAGCCCTGTTGAGGTTGTCCAGGAACGAGAACGCCAAGGCCCTCGCGCAACGGGCTCTTCAGGCGCTCGCTGGCTTCGCGAAGGCTCTGAAGGTCAAGTACGAAGACATCGAAGTGGGATTCGACTTTGATCCCGAGCCTGGCCTGGCCGACAACGGCGACCTGGAGCACGACCTCCAGGCGCTGCTCGAGACGGCCGGAGCCGCTGCGAAGACGGCCGGGACCGCGATCGCCATCTTCATCGACGAGCTCCAGTACGTCGAGGAAAAGGAGCTCGCCGCGCTCATCACGGCGCTCCATCGCACGGCCCAGAGCCAGCTGCCCGTCGTGATGGTGGGGGCCGGGCTGCCGCAGCTCAGGGGACGGATGGGACGGGCCAAGTCCTACGCGGAGCGGCTCTTCGACTTCCCCGAGATAGGGCCCCTCACGGCCGAGGAGGCAAAACTCGCCATCGCTAAGCCGGCCGAAGCGCAAGGCGTCGCAGTTACAGAGGACGCGCTCGACGCCGTTGTCACCAAGACCCACGGATATCCGTACTTCGTCCAGGAGTGGGGAAAGCACATGTGGGACGTTGCCGACGACTCGCCCATTACCCGCGAGGATGTAGACGTCGCATCGACGGAAGCCGTTGCCGCCCTGGACGAGAGCTTCTTCCGCGTACGATTCGATCGCCTCACGCCAGCCGAGAAGAAGTACCTCAGAGCGATGGCGGAACGAGGTCCCGGTCCACATCGCTCCGGAGACATTGCGGCTGAGCTTGGCAGAGAGGTGACGTCGCTCGGGTTCACGAGGAACCAGTTGATCGCGAAGGGGATGATCTGGAGCCCCCACCACGGCGACACCGCCTTCACGGTTCCCCTGTTCGACGAGTTCATGCGCCGAATCATGCCGGGGCCGGACTGGGCCACGTAGCGCATCGGCGCCACCGTGTATTCGAGAGGCGGATGCCCGTACGCACGACGGGACGCCCCGCCTCGCGGCAACGCGTCCCGTCCGTGATCGATGCGCCGGGCGTTACTTGATGATGCCCGAGGTTTTCTTCTTCTTCAACTCGATCGCCTCGTCACGCAGCTTGTCGGCTTCCTTGATGAGGGCCTGCTGCTTAGGCACGTCCTTCTCGAGGTTGGCCGCCAGGCGGAGCAGGAGGTTCTTGTAGGTCAGCGCTTCCATGTAGTCGGGCTTGAGCTGAAGGGCTTTGTCGACCTGCTCGATGCCCTTCATGACGAAGTCCTTCTTCTCGGGTTCCTTGAGCCGGAAGTCGCGGTAGGCCTTGTCCCAGTAGTAGGTCGCGATCGTGTAGTAGGCCTCGGGGTTGTTCGGCTCGATGGCGGCGCGCTGCTTCAGCGCGTCGATCGTCTTCTCGAACTCTTCCTGGCGGTTGTAGAAGCCGGCCATCTGCAGGTACACCTGCGCATCCGCCGGCCGGGCTTCCTTGGCCTTGTTCAGGACGTCCTCGGCCTTCTGGTAGTCGCCGGCGTCTTCGTAGATCTTCGCGAGGGCGAAGTAATTGGTGACGTCCTTCGGATCCAGCTGGATCATCTTGTTGACGATCGGCTCCTGCTGCGTCGGATCGTTCATCTTGTCGGGACCGTAGGCGGCGACGAGGTACTCCATCGCGCGCTTCTTGTAGATCGCGTCCTTCTCGATGTCGGCGGCCTTTCGGTAGTACTGAATGGCCTTCTCGAGGTACCCGTCGTTCTCCTTCTCGCCCTTGCGCGACGGCTTGTAGAGATTGTCGTAGCTGTTGGCGAGGAAGAAGTACGCGTACTGGACCTCGGGGTCGGCCGCGATCGCCTCTTCGTAGAGGACGATGGCTTTCTTGTATTCCTGCTGGCTGAACTGGACGTTGCCGTCCTTGAAGGCCCGCTTGGCCTGGAGCTTTCCCACCTGTCCGCATGCCACCACCGACAGGCCGAGCCCCAACAGGATCGCCAGGGATGCGACCCGCCAGAATCCCCTCAACATTGTGTCCCCCTAACCTTTCGCGCGACGCGCGGTATCAAGCGGCCCGGGACGGCCTCGACGGAATCAGACCGAACCGCAAAGAAGCAGATAGACAGGATAGCGCCCCCCCCAGAGGAGTCGGGGAGAGTCTTCCCAAGCCGGGCCAGTATAGTGAACCGAAAAAGGGCGAGTCAAGCAACACGGCACCGGGTCGAACGGGCAGGAAACCGCCGAGTCTTGACCCCCCGGGGATCGCGTCCCTATGATGAGGGCCACAGGGAGGCTCCCGGACAGTTAGACACCGGTTGTCATGATTCGATTCGAGGACCTGGTCCAGAAAGCCCAGACGTACATGCCCGACTCGGACATCGAGTTGCTGCGGCGGGCGTACGTCTTCTCGGCGCTCTCCCACAAAGGCCAGGTCCGGCAGTCCGGCCAACCCTACCTGGTCCACCCGCTGGAGGTGGCCTACTTCCTCGCGGACCTCCGGCTCGACCCCGCCGCCATCATCGCCGGCCTGCTGCACGACGTCGTCGAGGACACCCTGACGACGGTCGAGAAGATCGAGGAGATGTTCGGGAAGGAAGTCGCCCACCTGGTGGAGGGCGTGACCAAGATCGGCGCGATTCCGTTTGCGTCGAGCGCCGAGCGCCAGGCGGAGAGCTTTCGCAAGATGCTCCTGGCGATGGTGGACGACATCCGGGTGGTGCTGGTCAAGCTGGCGGATCGCCTCAACAACATGCGGACGCTCCAGGCCATGCCGGAAGAACGCCGCCTCCGCACGGCGCGGGAAACGCTCGACATCTACGCGCCGATCGCGAACCGCCTGGGCATGAGCCGGGTGAAGAACGAGCTCGAGGATCTGGCGTTCCAGCACCTCGAGCCAGAGGCCTACGCGGCGCTGCGGGCGCGGGTCGATCGCCGGCGCAAGTCCGCCGAGGGGCTGATCGAGGAGGTCGGCAAGGCGCTCGACGCGACGCTGGCGGAGGCCCAGATCCCGGTCGTGGAGATCAACGGCCGGACCAAGCGCCTCTACAGCATCCACCTGAAGCTGCGGCGGCAGAAGATCGACCTCGAGCAGGTCTACGACTTCGTGGCCTTCCGGATCATCACCAAGAGCGTGAAGGACTGCTACGCCGCCCTCGGCATCATCCATCACGCGTGGCCGCCGGTGCCGGGCCGCATCAAGGACTTCATCGCCACGCCGCGCCCCAACGGCTACCAGTCGCTCCACACCTCGGTGATCACGAGCAAGGGCGTGGCGGTCGAGGTGCAGATCCGCAGCGAGGAGATGCACCGGCAGGCCGAGGAAGGCATCGCGTCGCACTGGAAGTACAAGGAGGGGCGCGTCGGCGCCGCCAACGACGAGCGCTACTTCCAATGGCTGCGCCAGATGCTCGAGTGGCAGCAGGAGACCCGCGACCCGCAGGAGTTCATCCAAAACCTGAAGGTCGATCTCTACCCCGAGGAGGTCTACACCTTCACGCCCAAGGGCCAGGTGAAGTCGCTGCCGCGCAACGCGACGGTGATCGACTTCGCGTACAACATCCACACCGACGTCGGGCACCAGTGCACCGGCGCGCGCATCAACGGCAGGATGATGCCGCTGCGCACGCGCCTCAAGAACGGCGACATCGTCGAGATCCAGACCAGCGCGAAGCACAGGCCCAGCCGCGACTGGCTCAACTCCGTCGTCACCACGCGCGCCCGGAACAAGATTCGCCAGTTCCTGCACGGGGAGGAGCGCGACCGCGCCATTGAGCTCGGGCGGAAGATGCTGGAGAAGGAGGCCCGGCGGTTCGACGTGCGCGTGAAGTCGCTGCTCGAGGGCGACGCCCTCGACGGCGTGGCGAGCGAGTGGGGGGTGCCGTCCGGCGAAGAACTCCTCGCGGCGGTTGGGTACGGCAGGGTCGGCGCGCGCCAGGTGCTGACCAGGGTCGTGCCGGCCGAACAGCTGAAGGAGAAGACGCCGTCCGCCGTCAGCAAGGCGATGAAGCGGATCGGGCTGGCCAGCAGCGGCGATCGCATCAAGGTCAGCGGGACCGATGACATCCTGGTGGTGCGGGCGCGGTGCTGCAACCCGATCCACGGCGAGAAGATCGTCGGCTACATCACCCGCGGCAAGGGCGTCTCGGTGCACTCCGCCAGTTGCCCGAACGTCACCAACCTGCTCTACGATCCGGAGCGGCGCATCGACGTCGAGTGGGACAAGGGAGCCGCGCCCGGCGAGTATACGGTGCGCCTGACCATGGCCGTGGAAGACCGGAAGGGCATGCTCGCGGCCGTCAGCGCGAGGATCGCCGGCGTCAACACCAACATCCTCGACATCGAGGCGCGCACCGACGAGCAGCAGCGCGGTTGGATCAGGGTGACCATCGAGATCAGCGACATGAAGCACCTGGAGAAGGTGATGAAGTCGCTGCGCGGGACTCCAGGGGTGTTGTCGGTGGATCGCGCCCGGGCGGTGCCGCTCGACCTGCTGCAGTCCGCCCCGGGTTCGTTTACAGGGCCGCGATGACGTCGATCTCGACGCGCATGTCCTTCGGCAGCCGCGCGGCCTGGATCGTCGTCCGGGCCGGCGCCGGCGCCGGGAAGTACTCGCCGTAGACCGCGTTCATGGCCGCGAAGTCGTGCATGTCGGCCAGATACACCGTCGTCCGCACGACGTGATCGAAGGTGGCGCCGCCGGCGTTCAGGATCGCGCCGATGTTCTCCATGACCCGTCGGGTCTGGATGGCGACGTCGCCCTCGATGAGCGCGCCGGTCGCCGGGTCAAGGTGGCCCTGGCCGGACACGAACAGGAGATTCCCCGCGCGGATTCCCTGCGAATACGGCCCAATCGCCTGGGGGGCGTCCTTGGTGCTGATCGCGTGGCGCATAAGAATCCTCAGGCGGCTTTGACGACCTTGTTCGACCGGATGCAGCGCGTGCACACCCGCATGTGCTTCGCTCCGCCGCTGGTGGCCACCTTCACCCGCTGCAGGTTCGGCTCGAACCGGCGCGCCGACACGTTGTGCGCGTGGCTGATGTTCCGGCCCACCACCGGGCCCTTTCCGCAGACTTCACAGCGTTTTGCCATAACTGGTCACCTGAGCGTCCCGCACCCGCACGTTCGCATTTCTGGCCGGCACGCAAACGCCAATCATACCACGAACTTCCCGTCCCGCGCCTGATGGCGCCCTCCGTCGTGGGTGCCGGCTTCAGCCGGCACCTCAGAGGACCCGGCGAAAGCCGGATCCCACGACAGGGTGGAGGAGGCCGCTACGGGATGATCAGGCGGGATTCGGACGATGGCCGCGCGGCCAGCGCGTCCACCTCGTCTGGCGCCCCGCCTGGAGCTCCAAACCGTCGCGCCACGCGGCTGGCCAGGTCGAGGAAGACCCGCGGAGACGCCGGTGTCGACGCGCCCACGTCCCGCACGCGATCGGCCAGGCGGCGGAGCACCTCGGCGGCGTCGGCCGCG
>Ga0315283_10000556_pt1 | contig 27823 bp, 20 predicted proteins | sample YL17G09_0_MG_FD_204541 | JGI IMG/M metagenome (GOLD analysis project Ga0315283, IMG submission 204541) | Sediment microbial communities from Yellowstone Lake, YNP, Wyoming, USA - YL17G09_0 | ecosystem: Environmental > Aquatic > Freshwater > Lake > Sediment | place: USA: Wyoming | collected...
TTGGATAATCCGCCCTCGTTATCCTGTATATCCCGTCATAAGTATACCTGTGCGTATTGCTGCTATCGACCTTCATCGTCTTTCGGTTGCCCACGTTGTCATAAGTATAATCAAACACTAAATGCGTGCTGCTGACCTTATTGTCTAACTTTGTCAGCCTGTCCGCAAGGTCATAATTATACACGGCATTCGCATCATTGCCTAAGGTCAGCCGCATCCTTCTGGACAGCTCATCGTATTCATAATGCGCCAGCACATTATTACTGTCGTCCCTGATATACGTCAGCCGAGACAGCGAATCATACTGGTATTTTACCTTGCTGTTATCGGGATAAGTCAGTTTTGTTCGCCTGCCCATCTTGTCATATTCATATTTCACAACCCGCGATTCCTGGTTTGTAACCTGCACAATCCTGCCGATTCGGTCATAACCGTATCGCGTTACCTTCTGCCCATCGTTGACATCATACACCCTGCCGGCTATATCATAGCGAACGATAATATCCGGCTTACCCGGCCTGCTCTTGACCTTCAGCCGGTCCAATTCATCATACTGATAGCCGACAGTATCGCCCTTACGGCTCTTCCAGCTTGTAACGTTGGAGTTCTTATCATATCCGAACACCTCGTTTGTGTCATCAGGATACGTTACTTCCTTCTCCGCTTATACAACAGCAAATAATCAATAAACACAAGCGGCACAAAAACTATCACGGGCAGCACAATCAATACAAACCAATAGCTACCTACAAAACTAAACGTATTTTTTGTCAAAGGAATTAATAGCTCTGACCCCAAAAGATACATCAGTGAAAATAGAAAACCTACTATAAAGTTACCATACAGTGTCAGGAAAAAACTCCCAATGTTTTTCCTAAAAAGATTTGTTATGAGCATAAGAATAGAAATCTGGAGAATATTCGCAACGCTAATAAGAACGAAAGCCAATACCAAAGTGTTTGTATCTCCTAAAATATATAAATCGTGGTTTATAACCCCATAGTAGTTGATGGTTCTAAGTCCATAAAGCGTTAATAAAATACCACAACAGACACCAGCGTATACCATTATCATTTTAATGGTTGAATTAACCATACTATCTACCCCTTACTTTTTGGAACTTTCCTTCTGGCTATTCTCCTTTTTCGCTTTTTTCAGTTTTAGATATTCATAGGTAACGTCATTTACGTAAGTATGGCAATCATTATAGGGATGTTTGTATCTTCTTTTTCCCTCTTTGTATTCCTTCTGCCATCTTTCCTGAACTATGTTTTCTGCCCGGTGCATAAGAACATCGTCAAGTTTGTTAGGCCAGACAACATTGTAATGACTTTGTAGCAAATCAGATTTTTCCGAACGGAAAACCGGCCCATTAGGGCTATTTCCGAAATAACCGCTGTTAGTACCATCGTTATAAAATATTTGCCAATGTTCTCCTCCCTCATCACCTTTTCCATAAAGAACTTTGGCACCCTGCTGACCCCACCAACTTTCAAGCGGCCTGGAAAGAACTTCAGCTAATCCATAAGGATCTATGTATATTACCGGGTTATTTCCACAATACGGATACAGATTTATCTCTGACTGAATCGGGTCAGGCTGCAAAAACCTGCCTATTACAGGATTATAATATCTTGCTCGGTAATAATAGTTGCCTGTCTCATAATCACACTCTCTCCCTGTAAACATAAACCTATTGCCGTAAGCGCTTGTAGAGATTATATTACCCTGCGCATCGCGTATTGTCGGCTTGCCGAACACATCATAGCTGTATTTTTCAACTATGTTCCCTTCATCATCCGATATTGCAATCACACTGCCGAGTCCGTCATAGGCATAGTAGAACGTCCCCTGCGATGTTGTTATACATATCGGCTCATCAATCCTGTCGCCGTAAATATACTTCCGCAGCAGATTGCCGCTGCCGTCATACTCTCCAATCAGGTTGTCCCCGTCATAGCAGTATCTTGTTACAACATTCGGTGAGCCGTATACCAGCTTTTCTATGCGTCTTCCCGTATAATCATATTTGTAAGAGGCAATATGGTTATTACTCTGGTCATTCACATCGGTCAAACGGTTCTCATAGTCGTAGTAATACTTATACGTGCCATCGTTGAAAAGATTACCGTTCTGGTCATAGCTGTAAGTCGTTGTGCCGACAGTAACATATTCATTCAGGTTATTTGCCGTATAACTGGTTGTTGTCCCTTTTGTCATACTTGTGCGATTACCGACCGAATCGTAATAATACGCCGCATCATCACCCACAGGATAATCGACCGCATTTAGCCGGTAAATCTTGTCGTAAGTATAATCGTGCTGATTTCCGCCGTCAATCTCCATTGACAATCGATTTCCCGCCTTATCGTAGGTGTAATCAAAACTGATGCTGTTGTCTGATGAAAAGCTGTCGGTGATGCTCTCAAGCCGGTCGTTGAGCTTAAACTCGTATGACCAGCCGCCCGCGCCGGTAGCGACCGTGTTTCTGCGCCCAAGCTCGTCATACCCGTAATCCGCATAAGTAGATGTCCCTTTATAAACCCTGTCCAGCCGGTCGTCCGCGTGATAACTGTATTGTATGTAATTGCTCCCGCCTTCAGGATAAATGAGCTTTGTCCTGCGGCCTGAGCTGTCGTATTCGTATTTGACGGTTCTGTCGTAAGGGTCTGTAACTTCCTTAACCCTGCCGACCCTGTCATAAGCGTATGTCGTTATATTGCTGTTGTCATCGACCTGATTTAATCTTCCCGCAACGTCATAATCAAAGGTTATATCGCGTTGCGTTCCCTGCTCCTTGTGTGTAAGCCGATTCAGCGCATCGTATTCGCAGGTCGTGATTTGCCCCTTGCGATTGGTGTAGGTTAATACATTGGAATTTTTGTCGTAAGTGAATTGCTCGCTGCTGTTATCGGGATAGGTAATCGTTATAAGTCTGTCGAAACCGTCATATTCGTAACTGGTAAATCGCCCCTTGGCATCTTTGACCCATTCCAGATTTCCGTTTTTATCATAACTATATTCTGTAATCCCGCCGTTGGCGTCCGTAACCTTCCACAGCAGGTCTCTTTCATTATATTCGTAGCCTGTTTGATACTGCGGCTGCGCCACTTTTCCCTCAGCATCCATAACAGAGCTTATGTTTTCGCTGTAGTCATAGCTGTTCGTAGTGATATAGCCCAGCGGGCTGGTTATCGTCTTTAGGTGGTCGAGTATATCGTAGGTAAAGCCGGCCACCTGGTTCGGCTCACCGGTTATATCTCTTTCAATTGATGACAGCTTTTTGCAGTCGTTGTATGTATAGTGTGTTACGCCTCCTGTCGGCGTGGTCATTTTGACTAATTTGTCGAAGGCGTTATACACAAACGCCGTTACAGCCCCGTTCGGGTCGTTTGCTTCGCTGACCCTGCCCAATATATCATAATCGTATTCAGCGGTTATATTCAGGCCGGATGTTGTATTTGCGTCCACCGTTACGCGTGAAACATCCAGCCGGGCCTTGCCCGCCTCATTGCTGTCGGGATATTTCTGCTGTTCATTTGGACAATCCTTCTGAACGGTTGATTTCATAACCAAACAGTTAAAATTGCTTGCGGGCGGCGGCAACTATCCCTAAAATAGCACTCTACGTTAAAATCAAGGGAGAAACTATGCTGGCCAGGCTGCATAGCGTTACGCTGGAAGGAATTGAGGGCATTATCTGCGAGGTCGAGGTCGACGTCGCCCGCGGGGGTTTTGAAAAGTCCACAATCGTAGGGCTGCCTGATGCCGCTGTAAAAGAAAGCACTGAACGTGTCAAAAGCGCTATCATCAACTGCGGTTACAAATATCCGAAGACACAATCGCTGGTAAATCTTGCGCCGGCGGACATAAAAAAGGAAGGGCCGGCGTTCGATTTGCCAATCGCACTGGGGATGCTGGCGGGCAACGACGTTTTCACAAGCACGATACTGAAGGATTTTGTGATTGTCGGTGAATTGGCGCTGGACGGCAGAGTGCGGCCTGTGAACGGCGTGTTGAGTATGGCGATGACGGCCAAAGCGAACGGTTTTAAGGGTATTATTGTGCCTTTGGACAATGCTGCAGAAGCGGCGGTTGTTCAGGATATTGAAGTTTACGGCGTCGGCTCGCTGTCGCAGGCGGTAGGATTTTTGAGCGGACGATTGCCGCTTCAGACCACCGTTATTGATATAGATGAGATTTTCAATATCGAGAGCCGATACGAGTTTGATTTTGCCGATGTGAAGGGACAGGAAAGCGTCAAGCGGGCTTTGACGGTCGCTGCTGCAGGGGGACACAATATTTTGATGATAGGGCCGCCCGGCGCAGGCAAGACGATGCTGGCGCAGCGGTTAGCGACCATATTGCCGCCGCTGAATCTGGCGGAATCGCTGGAGACGACCCGGATTTATTCATCGGTGGGGCTGCTGGAAAAAGGCAGGGCGCTGCTGGCCACGCGGCCTGTGAGGATGCCTCACCATACGGCAAGCGGGCCTGCATTAGTCGGCGGAGGGACGAACGCACGTCCCGGCGAACTGTCGTTTGCTCATCACGGGATATTGTTTCTGGATGAGTTCACGGAATTTCCGCGGCACGTTCTGGAGATGATACGTCAGCCTCTTGAAGACGGCACCATTACCGTGTCCCGTGCGAAACGGAGCATAACGTATTTTGCCAGATTTCTGCTTGTCGCATCCTGCAATCCGTGTCCCTGCGGCTTTTACGGTTCGGATTCGCGGAGGTGCAAATGCACGCCGAACCAGGTTGAGCGATATATGTCGAAGATATCGGGGCCGCTGTTGGACAGGATTGATATTCATATTGACGTGCCGGCGGTGACATTCAGCAAGCTGCGGTCGAGGTCGAGCCAGTTGGACTCGGCTTCGATAAGGGCTGATGTTGTGAGGGCAAGAGATGTTCAGACCAGCCGATTCGGCGACGGCAAAATAATGCTAAATTCCAGAATGACCCATAAGCAGGTGGAAAAATACTGTCAGCTCGATGCCGCATCGGAAATGCTGCTAAAGCAGGCGATGACGGAATTCGGCTTATCGGCACGGGCGCACGATAAAATCTGCAAGCTCGCAAGGACGATAGCTGATTTGGCCGGCGCGAAAGATATTCAGACTTCGCATATCGCCGAAGCGGTGAGCTATCGGAAATTAGACAGGAAATTGTAACAAGTCAAAAAAACACAGAATTAAAATCGGCGGAACAAAACAGATGAAAAGATTTGGTTTTTACAGTGTAATAATTGTCGGATTTTTAATTGTTTTGCTGACGGTCCTGGGATTTTCCTTTTTAGGAAAGCGCGGTATATGGGAGCCGGATGAGGGGTATTACATAGGCGCTGCGGTCAATATGCTTGACAAGGGAACTTACCTTGTCCCGCGTCTGGGCGAGGAGGGCGAGGACATATTCCTCGAAAAGCCGCCGATGATATACTGGGGCATAATGGCGGGACTGAAAATCTTCGGACACAATGAATTCGGCGCCCGGGCATTTAATGCGTTTTGCTATATACTGACCTGTCTTGCTGTCGGGCTGCTGGGGTTTTGTGTGTTCGGCAGGAGGACTGACGGGATAGCGTCTGCATTTATTTACGCTACTATGATTATCCCTTTTGTAGCATCGGGTTTTGTTACGCCTGACACGCCGCTGACTTTATGGATTACGCTCGCTGCTGTAGGGTTTTGGAACAGCGTTAAGCCTGATGCCCGGCGTGCAGCAGTCTGGAAAATAATTCTTTGTCTGGCTGTCGGGGCGGGTTTTCTTGCCAAGGGGCCTGCGGCTTTTATCCCCTGTGCCGGAATGCTCTGTTTCCTGATGGTTACAAGGCGGGCAGGAAGATACCTGTTCAGTCCGTGGATGTTTGCCGGTCTTGCTGTTTTCTGTATAGTTGGGCTGAGCTGGTATATTTATGTATCAATCAAGGTAGCCGGAGCGGCCAGATATTTTTTCGACAACCAGATTTGGGGACGTCTGTTTTCGGAGGAATACGACCGTAACCCCGGGATGAAAGGCGCCTTGATTTATTTGCCTGTTATAATTCTGGGGTCGCTGCCGTGGTCGGCAATCTGGTGGGAGAAAAGAAATTTTGTCAGAAGCACTTTTTTCAGCAAAAAGTGGTGGACAAATCCTGCGTCTTCGCCGCAGGTGCTTTTCCTGGTCTGCCTTTTTTTTGTCCCTTTGTGCATACTTTGTCTGGCAAGTTCAAAACTGGGACTTTATGCCCTGCCGCTGTTTCCTGTTTTGGCGGTGGCGACGGCCAGGTTCTGGGGACAAAAAATGCCTTCTGTTTTGCATCAGGGGATGGCAGGCAACATCAGAACATTCGCACGTCCGGCGGTACTGATAAGTTTGTGGATTTTTATTTTATTGGGCGTAAAACTTGGGATTGCCTATTATCCTACAGACAAAGATTCAAGAGCTTTGTGGAAAGAAATCAGCGATTATCTTCCAGCCGAAGGTTACGAAATTGTAACGGTCGACGAGCAGGCCAACGGCCTGTTGTTCTATGGCGCCAGAGAAGTTGAGAACGTAACAAAACGCGACAAGCCTTACCCGACATTTACTGTGCCTGGAAGTATTACCGCAGAAATTGACAGCATCGTGAAGGAAAATGAAAATCTTATATTTCTTGTCAAAGGTGATTATCGTATTTCTGAAACAGAAAAACGTCTTGAACAGGCCGGGATTACTTTTGAAAAAGTGGTTCTAAAAAACGAGAAAACGCTGCTGATTTGTCTGGCCCAGAGACCAAAAATGAAAAATGGCTGATAGGCCGAAATATTAAGGCAGCTCACATCGACAGGGCGGTTAGATACCTAAAATCAGAGAGAGCAGGTTTTATACAAGGGTTTTTTGGGGATGTTAATTCTGCATACTTAGACCTTTAAGGGCTGTTTGGTGCAAAAAATTACAGTATTTTGGGAAAACAGCCGAAAAGTCCACCATATTTTTTGCCGATACAAACCAAGAGAAAACAAGAATATAGTCCTATAAACGAACAGAAACTCAATGGTGGACATATATAATTTAAGGAACGGCGTTTATTATTAAATGGCGACGGGGTTCTAATGTTTGACAATAAGGTTATAGGGAATATAATATAAGTGGCGGGTAGAAGGAACTGCGTCGCAAACAAAGATTTGAGGTGAAAAAATGTTTGAGCGTTTTACAGACCGAGCAAGAAAGGTTATGGCGCTGGCCAATCAGGAGGCGCAGCGATTTAACCACGAATATATAGGAACGGAACACATTCTTCTTGGATTGGTTAAAGAAGGCAGCGGGGTTGGTGCAACCGTTCTGAAGAATCTCGATGTCGATATAAAGAAGCTGCGGCTGGAAGTGGAAAAATTAGTCAAGAGCGGCCCGGATATGGTTACGATGGGCAAACTGCCGCAGACGCCGAGAGCCAAGAAGGTCATCGAGTATGCAATCGAAGAGGCCAGGGCGCTTAATCATAATTACGTCGGCACAGAGCATATCCTGCTGGGGCTGCTTCGGGAGACCGAGGGTATAGCCGCCCAGGTATTGATGAATCTTGGGCTGAAGCTTGAGGATGTGCGTCAGGAGGTGCTGAACCTTCTGGGGGCAAGCGTTGATGAGGGGCCGGGCGCGGACCTTGAAATGAAGATGGAGCCGACTCTGGGCAAACCGAGACCAAAGAGCAAGACTCCTGCGCTGGACAGCTTCGGCAGAGATTTGACGCAGCTTGCGTCTGACGACGAGCTTGACCCTGTAATCGGCAGGAAAAATGAAATTGAGCGGCTGATACAAATTCTCTGCAGACGCACCAAAAACAATCCTGTCCTGCTGGGCGAAGCGGGTGTGGGAAAAACCGCAATAGTCGAGGGACTGAGCCAGCAGATAATCAATAATCAGGTCCCTGAAATCCTCAAGGGCAAACGCATCGTTGTGCTTGATTTGGCGATGATGGTCGCGGGTACAAAATACCGAGGGCAGTTCGAGGAGAGGATAAAAGCGGTCATCAACGAGGTCAGGAGGGCCAAAAACGTTATCCTGTTCATCGACGAACTGCATACGCTCGTCGGGGCAGGCGGTGCTGAAGGAGCTATTGATGCGTCTAATGTGCTTAAACCTGCTCTTTCCAGAGGCGAGGTGCAGTGCATCGGGGCGACAACCCTCGATGAATATAGAAAACACATCGAAAAAGACGGAGCTCTTGAAAGGCGGTTTCAGACGATAATAGTCGAGCCGCCTACAAAAGATGAGACTCTCGAAATACTCAGAGGGCTGCAGGACCGTTACGAGGCACACCATATGGTCAGATTTACCGATGAGGCACTTTATCAGGCGGTGGAGCTGTCGAGCAGATACATCACCGGAAGATGCCTGCCGGACAAGGCGATTGACGTTGTCGATGAATCTGGTGCGAGGGTTCGGCTGAAAAATATGACGCCGCCGCCGGACCTGACCAAAATCGAGGAAAGAATCGAGCAGCTGCAGAGAGAAAAAGATGAGGCGGTCAGGGGCGCAGACTATGAACTCGCGGCATCGCTGCGGGACGAGGCGCAAAAGCTGCTGGATGAAAAGGTATTGCTGCAAAAGAAAAGCTATGAGAAGAACAGAGAGACTGCCGGCGTGGTGGACGTTGAGGCCATTGCCGAGGTTGTCAGCAAGATGACGGGCATCCCGCTGACAAAGCTGGAGAAAAAAGAGACGCAGAGGCTTCTGGAGCTTGAGGCGGAACTGCACAAGCGAATCGTCTCGCAGCACGAGGCAATCAATGCTATGGCCAAGGCGGTAAGGCGGAGCAGAAGCGGGCTGAAAGACCCGAACCGGCCTATGGGCTGCTTCATCCTCCTCGGCCCTTCCGGCGTGGGCAAAACACTGCTGGCAAAAGCTTTGGCGGAGTTTCTATTCGGCGACGAAAATGCCCTGGTGCAGCTCGATATGAGCGAATTTATGGAAAAGCACAACGTCAGCCGGCTGGTAGGCGCACCGCCGGGTTATGTTGGTTATGAGGAAGGCGGGCAGTTGACCGAAAGAATCAGACGCCGGCCTTATGCTGTGCTGCTGCTGGATGAAATCGAAAAGGCACATCCCGACGTTTATAATATGCTGCTGCAGATTATGGAGGAGGGCAGGCTGACCGACAGCTTCGGACGACACATCGACTTTAAAAATGTAATCCTGATTATGACCAGCAACATCGGGGCAGACCTGATTAAAAATCAAGCCGGTTTCGGGTTCGGCAAGAAAACAGCGGAGGCCACCTACGAAAAGATGAAGGACTTGCTGCACAAGGAGGTTGAGCATCATTTTAGGCCGGAATTCCTAAACCGTCTCGATGACGTTATTGTCTTCAAAGCCCTGACAAGGGACGACCTTAAAACTATTGTGGAGCTGGAGCTTGCGAAGGTGTTCAAGCGACTTACCGAACACGGACTGAAGCTGGAGTTGAGCGAGCAGGCCAAGGAATTCCTGATAGACAAGGGTTACAGTCCCGAATTCGGAGCCAGACCTCTGCGAAGGGCAATCGAGCATTATATAGAAGACCCGCTTTCGGAATCCGTGCTGCGGGGCGAGCTGAAGGACAAGAACGTTGTGAAAATAGATGTTCAGGATGACGAGCATCTGAAACTTGAAGGCGTTAAGGTAGAGCAGGTTGCCGAAAGCGACAAGGCGGTTGCGAAGTCTCAGGCCTGATGCAAAAAAGGTTATGCGGCCCCTTTGGGATGGCTTACGCCACTAATTCGGCGTCATCTGAATTTCGGCGGGGCTTTGTTGTTTGGCTAAAAGGGACAAAAACTTTTGCCTTTCAATCCACTCCACCTGGCCGTTAAATCTCAATACTACAAAGCCGCTCTCCAGAAAAGATGAGCCGTAGTTTTTTTCGGAATAAGCCAAAATCATATCGGGCGGAGAATCAAAATCGACCCATCTTCCTCTGTATTGCGGGATGCCGAGACGAGCGCCTCCTGCCAAATTTTCCCTGATGCTGTCGATATAAGACTGGGGCGGTATCGAACCCTGTTCCTTGCGGTACTGCTGGACCATTTTGCTCAGATGCTCCATTGCCCGCAGCGATTCCGAGCGATTGACCCAGTCTTTGAAGTTAATCATCGCTACAACTGCAGCGGCGGTTATAACTATAACGGTCACAAAATTTATCAGGATGGCTTTTTGCCGCCGATTCATAAAGACTATCCCGCACAACAGGCCTCGTTTTTTATTTTCACCCTTCCGTTCTCGACGATTATCCTGTTCTCCGCAAACAGTTTTATCGCCTGCGGATATGCGATACATTCCTGCCGGAAGACCCTTTCGGCAAGGGTATCAGCAGTATCGTCGTCTCTGACCGGGCAGGTGCGCTGGATGATTATCGAGCCTTTGTCATATTCGTTTGTGCAGAAATGGACGGTGCAGCCGCTGACCCTGCAGCCTGCGGTCAGGACGGCCTCGTGGACGTGATGTCCCCACATACCCTGGCCGCCAAAGCTCGGCAGCAGGGCCGGATGTATGTTCATCACGCGGCCGACGTATCTTTCCGGTATCTTCCACAGGCAGAGCCAGCCTCCCTGAATGACTAAGTCAACATTTGCGGCGACAAGCTCCTCTTCGAGACGCCTGCTGAACTGGTCTATGTCGGCAAAATCTTTTTTTCTGACGATTTTTACATCCAGGCCGGCGGCTTTTGCCTTCTCGACTCCCGCCACGTTCGAGAGCGAACTTATCACAACGGCGATTTGTGCATTCAGTTTGCCTTGTTTGATTTGTTCGAGGATATTCATCATAGTTCTGCCGCCGCCGCTGATTAGTATCCCAAGCCGAATCGGTTTTTTGGTCTGAGCATTCTGTTGCGGCTCAGCCTCGACATCCTGTTCCAGATTCATTGCCTGATTTGCCAGTTCATCAGCCTGCTGATTTTTTTCTCTGGTTATATGCTCGACCTTCCAGTCTTCGAAGCTGTTGAGCAGCTTGAGAGCCTGCTGAAAAAGCGGCCTGAGGGAGTCGCTCTTGACTTTGTATTGGCCGTTAAGCTGTCTGACAAGCAGTTCGCTGTCGCTGAAAATCGTTACCTTTGCTGCATCGAGTTGTTTGGCGGCCTCGAGTGATTTCACTATGGCGGTGTATTCGGCGAAATTGTTTGTGGTTTCGCCGAGAAATAAACCTCTGGCCAAAAGCTGGTTTCCGTTTTTGTCCTTAAGAACAAAGCCGGCAGCAGCCGGTCCTGGATTGCCTCTGCTGCCGCCGTCCGTGTAGATGATTATTTCCTCCGGCAATTTATCCTCTCCTTTACTCATCTTTGCGCCGGCGGTTACAAAGTCGCATCGCCGAGGACAAGTATTCTTGTGCAGTTCGGGCAGCGTATTATGTCGTCTTTGGTCATAAGCAGGTTAACGGTCTCAACGGTAATACCCATAAAGCAGCCGCCGCAACTGTAAGACTCAATTTTGTTGTCGCCTTGTCTCTCAACTATCGCCATCGCCTCGCCGTCATAAGTTTCGGCAACGCGTTTGAAGATTTCCAGCGGCACAGGCTGTATAATCTCTGCCTTTTTGTCCCACTCGGTCTGGATTTCCTTTATCTCCGCCTCGTACCTGACCGCAAGAGTATCGGCCTCTTTTCTGATTTTCTCAAGTTTTTGTTTCTGCTCCTCTATCTGCTCTTTGATGCTCTTTGCCTCGGCCTCGTCGGTTTCGATGTCTTTCATCAGTTCCAGGACCTGAGTTTCAATCTTGGAGTTGTCGGCCCTGGTGGTATTAAGGTGAGTGAGAAGTGCGGCGTATTCCTTGTTTGTCTTTGCGGTGTTAAGAGCAGCCCTGATTTTTGCAATCTCTTCATCCTTGCTCGCTAAATCCAGCTCAAGGCGGTCGGCCTGAACTTTGGTCAACTGAATCTCTTCTTTTTTGGCTTCGAGGGTGTTTTGGAGATTTCTGACCTGATTTTCCTGTATGATTACGTTCCGTCTGCATCTGGCAAGTTTTGCCTTTGCAGCCCGCAGACGACTTTCAATGCTTTGTAGTTCTATCAACCCTTTTAAAACGGGACCCATTTAAGCTCCTTAAAATTTTCGTAAAAACTCCTGATGGCCTATTATCGCCGCCTCTTCGCCAATCTTCAACAAAAATTTCCAGTTCTATTTTTGAAGCCGTTTATTTATAATTGCCGGAATATGAAAAATCTGCTGAAAAAGCTTATTAGTGCCGATTCAACGGCGGAAAAAGGCGAACTGGCGGCTGCAAAAATCATCGCCGCTAAGCTTGGACGCTGCGGCGTAAGCTGCCGGATAGATAAATGGGAGCAAACAAGGGCAAATCTTATTGCCGGCCTCAAGTCAAGCCGTCGCAGAGGTGCAGTCCTGTTTGCTTGCCATCTTGACGTTGTTCCGCCCGGCGAGGCGAGGTGGAAAACGCCGCCGTTTGCAGCGGTCGAGAAAACCGGCAAAATCCGGGGCAGAGGCGCGGTAGATATGAAAGGCCCTATCGCCGCAATAGTTACCGCTGTCAGGCAGATTGCCGAGACAAAAGTCAAGTTACAGGGCGATGTTGTAATTTTTGCGGCTGCCGGCGAAGAAACCGACAGTTGCGGCGCAAAAAAATTTGTCGAAGGCTTCTATAAGAAGCTGCCGAAATTGGCCGGCGTAGTTATTACCGAGCCGACCGATTTTGAAGTTGTTACCGCACATCGCGGCCTGCTCTGGCTGCAAATCAGCACCAAAGGCAAAGCCGCTCACGGCTCAACGCCGCATCTGGGGATAAATGCAATAAACTCAATGAGATTGCTGCTGAATGAACTGGAAGGTTACAAAATTAAGTTTAAACCTCACAAACTGCTGGGACAGCCTTCAATGAGCATCAATACAATCGCAGGCGGCAATGCCATCAATATCGTTCCCGATAAATGCACCATCACGATGGATATTCGCACGCTGCCGGGCCAGAATCATCGGCGAATTATTGATGATTTGCGGAAAATCTTTGCGAAGCTGAACCAGAAAAACCCCGTTTTCGATGCAGAGGTCTCTATAATAAGGGATGTGGTGGCGCTGGAAACTAATAACAGATGCGATTTTGTAAGGAAATTTTGTTCCGCCGTTGGCATTGATGAAATAAAGGCGGTCGGCTTTACGACCGATGGCCCTTATTTTGCGTCCCTCGGTGTGCCGGTAGTTGTTTTCGGTCCGGGCAAGCCGGAACTTTGCCATAAGCCGGATGAATTTATTGAAGTGAGTGATTTGGAAAAAGCGGTTGAGTGTTACAAGAAAATCATTTTGAGTTTTTTAACCTAACCTTTACCATTTTTGTGAAAAACAGCGTGGGTTTGGGAAAAATTATATGTTGCCCATAGATAGCGAATGGAAAAAATTAGTTTTAAAAGAGAAGTCTGACATCAATGAGATAGTAAAACATCTAAAATCTTTTAAATTTAGCCCAGAGAATAGGAAAAAGGAGCACGAGTATTTTTCTGCCTATACATTCCTAATAGCGGCATTCAGAATTTCAAAACTGAATTTGCCCGTAGAAATATTAGCCGATGAGTCTCCTGATTTTGTTTTAAATCAAGAACTTGGCTTGGAGCATACTAGAGCAATGATAGAGAAATATGAGGTGGATCGTTCTGAAATAAAAAAACGTCCAGAGAAATATCCCGATTATGCTCTGTTAGAACTACCTATGTACTCATTTAACAACAAGTTGCCTAAAAAATCCGAAATAGCCATTAGAAGACCCCGTCAAAAACTCATCAGCGAAGGTTGGGGCACTTATGGACCGGAGAAAGAGTGGGCGGAAACAGTTCTGAATTCGGTTAAGAAAAAAACACGATTATTTAATGAGGAACATTTTAAAAAATTTGCACGAAATGAACTTTTTGTTGAATATCGTGGCCCTATATACTTTCCGAGGCTTGATAAAGCGATTGAAATAATTAATGCAAGATTCCTTTCTGTAAATTTTGATATGCTCTTAAAGTATGATAAAGTGCACGTTTTTTCAGATGGTTATTTGATTTATGATATTTTCGGCGAGACAATCAGAGCAGATTGTCACAAGGAGAACTTAGATTCGCGATAGTGGAGGCGAGGGTTAAATGTTGTAAGAAAATTGTTTTGGAATTTCTGGTTTAGTTTTTTCCTTTGTCATTCCTGCGGAAGCAGGAATCCAAAATTTATGTTATTATTCCAAAATCTGATTCCTGGATTCCCGCTTTCGCGGGAATGACGAGAAGGAAGCTTTATGTTCTACAAAGAATTTTCAGTAGATAAACGATTTTTTGAGGAGTATTTATGAATCGTAGAGAAAGAATGCGAAGGTGTTATTTTAACGAGGAGATAGACCGGCCTGCGGTGTTCAGCAGAATTTTATTTCCGCCGAACGACCCAAGCTACGACAGGCTCAAGGCGTATCTTGATGCGCACAGCGAGCTGAAGCTGACCTGGGATGCCACAAGGCTACAAACGCCATATCCCACAGATGTAAGCACAGAGCCTTACTCAGATGCTTTCGAGCGTAGAGTGGAGGTCGTGCATACGCCCAAAGGCGATTTGCGCAAGTCCACCTTCATCGGCCTGAAGGGACAGCCGCCGATGCACGAAACATACCTGCTTAATAATCCCGAAGACGCCGAAAAATATCTGTCGCTGCCTTTGCCAAAAGTCGGCGGTGATGTGTCTGGCTTTTTCGCCGCAGAAAACCAGGTCGGCGATAAGGGTATCGTAAATATCTTTCTGGGTGTTAATCCCGGCGGCACGGCAGCATCACTCTTTGGCACGGAAAACTTCGCAATTATGTCTGCGATAGAAAGGGATTTGATTCATACCCTTTGCGAGAGGGAAAAGAAAATCCTTACGAGTCTGGTGAAATTTGTCATCTCCAAAAAAATCGGGCCGTATTTCGGAATGGAAGGCGAAGAGCTTATCGTCCCGCCGCTGCACGGGCCGGCTGATTCTTATGATTTCAACGTCAAATACGATAGGCCGATTATCGATTTGGTTCACAACGCAGGCGGGCGTATGCACATCCACTGCCACGCCTCGATAAAGAAGGTGCTGCCGGGCTTTGTTGAGATGGGAGTGGACGTTCTGCACCCGTTTGAGGCCCCGCCGATGGGCGATGTAACGCCAAAAGAGGCCAAAGAGATTATCCGCAACAAGATGTGCTACGAGGGAAACCTCCAGATTAACCGGATGTATGAATTCAAGCCGCAGGATATAGCGGAGGAAGTGAAATTGCTTATTGCCGATGTGTTTGACGACCACAAAGGTCTGATTGTCAGCCCCACGGCTTCACCTTACATCTTCGGCGCAGGCGAAATCTGCTTCCCGCAGTACAAAGCAATGGTGGATACCGTGCTTGCGTGGAAAGGATAAGCAGGGAGACATATTTGAATTCGGAGATAGAATCTAATCTTTTAAAAGAAGGCGCCTCTTTGGTCGGCTTTGCGGACATAAGCGGCTTGCCGGTCAGGAGCAGAGAGTCGATGAAATTTGCGGTTTCAATAGCTGTTGCTCTCGACCCATCGGTAATTAGAGGAATACCAAAAGGCCCGACGCCGACTTATTATCAGGAATACAACAAAGTTAATTTGCTCCTGTCAAATTTGTGTAAAATCGCAGCAGAATTTTTAAAAAAGAAAGGCTATACCGCTGTAATAATAGAACCGACCGTTAAGGAGTTGGACATTAAGGCGCTGTCCGCAAAGTTCCAGCACAAGACAGCGGCCACGCGGGCGGGATTAGGCTGGATAGGAAAATCTGCGCTGCTGGTAACGGAAAAATACGGCTCGGCGGTGCGCCTTGCAACAGTGCTGACCGATGCGGAATTTGAAGTCGGTGAGCCGATAGATAATTCCTGCTGCGGCACCTGCGACAGGTGCGTGGAACGCTGTCCCGCATTTGCAATTGTGGGCAGAAACTGGACAGCGGGGCTGGAAAGAGAAATGATGTTAGATGCCTTTAAGTGCTGCGACAACGCTAAAAAAATGTCGAAAGATATAGGTATATCCGCAACTATATGCGGAATATGTATAAACGCCTGCCCCTGGACGCAAAAATACATTTCGCGTGAAACTACATAATGGTATGGACAAGAATAAACTCAGGAAACTGCTGGTAGGCGATTTTTCTGTCAAAAGACTGATTCGCTCGCTAATCTTTGTATATGTGTCCCTTTTGCTTATCGCATACTTTTTTTCAGACAGAATGATGTTTCCTGCCCGGCCTGCAGGCTACAGCGACAATCGGCAGATTCTTAAAATCAAAACTGGAAACGGCAGGCTCATCTCAGCGGTCTATCTCTCAAACCCGAATGCGGAATTTACGATACTCTACAATCACGGCAATGCGGAAGACATCGGGTATATCCTCGATTTTCTGGAGATATACCACGATGCGGGTTTTTCAGTGTTTGCTTATGATTACCAAGGTTACGGCACAAGCGAGGGAGGCGCCTCCGAGAAAAATACATATAAAGACGCTGATGCTGCTTATGAGTATCTGGTGGGGCAATTGAAGGTCTCTCCTGAGAAGATTATCATTCACGGACGGTCGGTTGGCGGCGGACCGGCGACTTATTTGGCGTCCCGCGAAAAGGCTGCCGGGTTGATTCTTGAGAGCTCGTTTATAACCGCATTTCGGGTGATAACGAGAATTCCGCTGCTGCCTTTCGACAAATTCAAAAATATTGATAGAATTAAAAAGGTGCGCTGCCCTGTGCTTGTGATTCACGGCAAAAAGGACGGAATAGTGCCGTTCCGGAACGGCGAAAAGCTTTTCGAGGCTGCGAATGAGCCGAAACTCAAATTCTGGGTCGATGACGCAGGGCACAATGATTTGGTGATGGCAGCCGGTAATTCTTATTGGGACACTATTAAGCGTTTTGCAGATTTTATCAAAAACAAAAAATATGAATAAAGCAAATTATACACGCAGGGATTTGCTGAAAACCATAGGAGTCAGTGCGGCGGCATTGACGATGCCGGCACAGGCTGCTAAAAACATTATAAAAGAAAAAACTCCTGACCCCTTTTACTCGGAGAGGTGCTTATGAGAAAGAGATATTTTTGGAAAACCTTGTTGATGGCGTTGTTATCGGTGAATAGTCTACAGGCAAAACCTGAGGTTATCGATTGGAAAGTGCTCTCCAGTGACAAATTTAATGCCTCGGATATAACTTCGGTAGATGTGTTTATTGACAAAGACCAAAAAGTGTTTGTGGAAATTTATGGTCCCGGTGTTCTTTGGATGAATGACAACTGGGTGTCTACTAGGAAATATGGCGGATGTTTGAATGGATTTGTTAAAGACGGCCTGGTTTATCTGGCTTTTAGGGCAGACGAAAAGAATATCAATATTTATTCTGTTGGAAAAGATATTACCCTTGAAAAAAGCATAACATCGCCGAATTCTCGCGGATTTTACTGCATCTATCAAATCGTTGCTGTTTCGGGGGAGAACGACGTCTCTTCCTCTTATATTTTAAGTTTAGTAGATGAAAGGTCATTGAATCCCATAGAGTATATGAAATCTTGGAGCGGGCATGGCATAATTTATGACAAGCCCGTTTTGACGGAGATACAGGGCCAGAAGTTGCTCGATGATCAGAAGATTCCTTATGGCGGTAAAATAAACGAATCCTATCGCATTCGAGAAGTGCTAACGGGAAAGAACACGATTCACTTCTTGGGTTTCAGGACACAAAAACAACTTGGGGCGGGTGAGCCGTCTACCCCTGAGGTCTTGCACTACGCGGAATACAACGTGAAAAAGAAAAAACTTGTGCGAGCACAGGATATTTACGAGAAGACCCCTTATTTCGATGAGAATGATAAGCTCAGACATTTTTATTGGCACGTATCAGCCGATAACTTTAACGATGACCTTTTTATTGTCTTTTCATGGAACGGAATACGCGGTTCTTCCAAGAGCGTAGAAATAAAAATGGAAAATATTGATACACCCATCTATTATTCCCAAAGTGATGGGAAGGCCTTTGGTAAAGTCGAGGTAATTGGCCGGGGTATTCTTCCGTTGGTAAAAGCCGATTCTGTGGGAAATGCCCACGTCGTCTGGGCTAACAGTAATGGCGATATTGTTCATAAGGCGAAAAAAGACGGCAAATGGGGTGACGAGCAAATTGTCTTAGATGGCGTAATAGATGTGGATGAAGTATGGGAAGGTATGTATCAGGGCACATCGCGGTTTAAGAAAATAAGCGCCCAGTTTGATAGAGACAACAACCTTAACGTGGTTTTCCCCTCAAATGGAAAGCTGGTGTACGCAAAAATTAGGATGAACTAATAGGAACGTAGAAAAAAATCGTAACCTACTCTGTAAAGTGGCAGGCAATAACTATTGGGACGCAATTAAGCATTTTATGGTTTTTATCAAAAGCAAAAAGTATGAATAAGCCAAATTACACACGAAGAGACTTGCTTAAAACCATAGGAGTCAGTGCTGCTGCTGCGGCATTGCCGATGCCTGTCGACCAAAATACCGCGGAACAAAAAAAACTGCCCGCCGGCAGCGATAATGCGAGAGAAACCAGTGTGCTGGTATGCGGCGGAGGGCCTGCGGGGGTGGCGGCGGCTATTATGGCGGCAAGGCAAAAGGCGAAAGTCCTGCTTGTTGAACGCTATGGCAGGCTGGGCGGAATGGCCGTCCAGGCAAGAGTCAGCCCGCTTATGGGCAATGTTAAAAGCGATTTCGTTGACGAGGTACTGAAACAAATCGGCGGCAGAAAGCCCAATCTCGAACAGCTCGATATTCAATACGCTGCGATGGTGCAGAAAGCCAGCGGCGATATTCTGCTTCACGCCTGGGCGGCAGATGTGCTGACTGAGGGAATATGTGTTACCGGCGTGAAACTACTGACCAAAGGCGGCACTATTCCCATAAAAGCCGCCGTTACCATAGATGCCACCGGCGACGGGGACATTGCCGCGATGGCCGGCGCCGAATTTGAAAAGGGGCGGCCCGGCGACGGCCTGATGCAGCCGGCCTCGATAATGTTCACCATAGAAAATGTGGACGAAAAGCGGGCGATGCTCTGCGATTCTGAAGAGCAGGCGAGATATGTCCGTGTGCCTGAAGGTATATGGGAAAACGTGGTTGCGACAGGACAGGCCAGCGGCGAACTGCCGGCGGCGGTCGGCGTCATCAGGGTCTACGCAGCGGATGTGCCGGGCAAGCGTGTAATCAACGCAACGCAGGTCAACAAAGTCGATGGCACAAATGCAGATGACCTGACCCGTGCTGAAATTGAGGGGCGAAATCAGGCCAATCAGGTGCTTGCATTTTTGAAAAAGCACGCGCCGGGGTATGAAAAGGCATATATCAGCAATATGCCTGCAATTGTCGGGGTGCGGGAGACGCGGCGAGTTCTCGGCACAGCATATCTCACAAAGGATGATTTGATAAATGGCCGAAAATGGCCTGATGCTGTTGTAAAAGCCGCAAGGTTCTCGATGGACATCCACAACCCTGCCGGAAGCGGCCAGGCTGAGGGGAAAACGACCGGCATACAGGGACGCTCCGTAAAGGTCAAGCCCTACGACATTCCTTACGGCTGTCTTGTTCCACGCAAGGTAGACGGCCTGCTTATGGCCGGGCGGTGTATCAGCGGCAGTCACGAGGCCCTTGCATCATATCGGGTGCAGTGTATCGCTTTGGCGACCGGCGCCGCCGCAGGTGCCGCAGCGGCAATCGCAGCGAAGAAAAACCTCCAGCCGCGAAATGTCGATGCCGCAGAAGTCCAGAAAATCCTCGGCATCAAAATATAAGAAATCAAGCCAGCATAGACAATAGTGATTAAAAGCCGTTTTTTGGCCTGATTTCAGTAGTTTTGGCCGGAATTCGCTGAAATTCTCACAAATTATATCTCGTTTTTTCGCCCCCTTTTCCAGAATTTTTAAATTTTTTCTAAAAAAAGTGTAACAAATATACCCGCTCAAGACACATAACTATCAGAGATATAGTGTAGGAACAACAGAAGTGCCGTTTTTATCAAAAAATTACAATTAACACATATTGAAAGGAGCGAAAAGATGAAAAACCAAAATATCTACGTATTTACAATTCTAATAGTATTGCTTGCAGTTCCATTAGTAAATGCAGCACAATTTCAAGGTCTTGGCGACCTTCCGGGCGGAATTTTCGGTAGCACTGCTTTTGATGTTTCCGGTGATGGGTCAACTGTAGTAGGAATCAGCGATTCAAACTCAGGCTCAGAAGCTTTTCTCTGGACCGCCGACAATGGTATGGTCGGCCTGGGGGGTCTTACTGGTGGTAATTTCTTTAGCGTTGCGTCTGGGGTTTCTGGTAATGGTTCTGTCATAGTGGGTTTCAGCAACTCAGGCTTAGGTCAAGAAGCTTTTCGCTGGACTGCTGATAACAGTATGGTTGGTCTTGGGGACTTTCCCGGCGACCCTTCCATCCATAGTTCCGCCCAAGGTGTTTCAGCAGATGGTACAGTTGTAGTAGGAACGGGCGATACGGAACTGGGCCATAAACATCAAGCTTTTCGCTGGACCACTGCCGGTGGTATAGTCGGCCTTGGTGACCTGCCGGGCGGGCCTTTTTTCAGTTCTGCTGAAGCTGTTTCCGGAGATGGCTCTGTCGTGGTCGGAAGCAGCAACTCCGGTTCGGGCCCTCAATCCTTTCGATGGACCGCTGCGAGCGGTATGGTTGGACTTGGTTATCTCGCCGGCGGTGGTAATCCCGACCCATTTAGCTACGCCGGAGGTATTTCTGCCGATGGTTCTGTTATTGTGGGTTGGAGCAGTTGCGCCTTGGGTAGCGAAGCCTTCCGCTGGACGGCCGAGGCCGGCATGGTTGGTCTTGGCGAACTTTCCGGTGGGGATTTTTTCAGTTATGCGCACGATGTTTCGGGTGACGGTACGGTAATTGTGGGACGCAGCATCTCAGCTTTAGGGAATGAAGCTTTTTACTGGACTGCCGAAACAGGTATGGTCAGTCTCAAGAAAATGCTCGAAGAAAAATATGGTTTGGACCTGACCGGCTGGACATTAAAAGAAGCGAGGGGCATTTCCGATGATGGCTTGACTATCGTCGGTTCCGGAACCAACCCCGAGGGAAATCCCGAAGCTTGGATCGCAATTCTTGGTGAACCAAGCTTGTCTCATATTGCCGCCAAATTTATTAACGAAGCAATCGAAGAGAAGCAAAAGGCCTTGGAAAAAATTGATGCCGCTCTGGAGAAAGAAAAGGAGGCGTACAAAAAGCTTGTGGAGTTACTCAGAAGCGGCGACCTTGGAGACTTGACACCGCTTGACGTAATTAAAACCCGCCAGAAGATTTTTGCCGCGATGCAACAGGAGCAGTTATCGAATATGGCTTTGGAGAAAAGCATCGAAAGACTTGGAGAGGCATTATCGTTTCTCGGCGAGCCTGCTGACGATTAGCCGAAACTAAAGAATCAATTAAGATAAGGATTATTGCTTGAATACTTAGAGACATTGGCTTTAGAATTCAAACTCGTCTTTGAAGACGGTCTTGAAATCGTAGACATCGTTGAAATCGTCTATCGAGTCGGTCGGCTGGGCGCTCATCCATTTATGGTCTATCATCATATAGACGATTTCGCCGAAATCGCGGGTTGTTTTCACTCCCCAGTTGTTCAGCACCAGCATCGCCAGGGCGCCCCATTTTTCGAGCGCCAGCCTTCGCAGTCCCTCGGCAAGTACCTGTCCGCTGATATGTCCCGGCTCTGTGAGCATCTTTTTGGCGGTATAGCCCAGCCCTTCGTAAACAAACCTGACGGCGTCCGGATGGTATCTGCCGTCCCGCCGTGCGATTTCCTCAAGGTTTTTTTTCATCTTTTGTCTTTCAATTCGTTTGCACTTAAAAGATAAGTGTAATTCACGCGATGCTTTCTGTCAAATCGCAGCCGGAGCAGAAAAACCTGCCTGCCCGACAATTTCGCCGAACAGGGTCAGCGGGCTTGTTTTGGTTATTTTCACTTTAACAAACTGCCCTGCCAGTTCGGCTGGCCCGTTAAAAACCACTATCCAGTCCTCCGCAGTCCTGCTGACCAGTTGCGGCTGTCCCCTTTTGTCGGCTGTATCCAAATGTGGTTTCTTGCTTAGGCCCTCAACCAGAATTTTTACCTCTTTTCCAAGAAATTTTCCGCTCAACTGGTCGCTTATTTTTTGCTGCACGGCCAGCAGCTCGATATTTCTTTGAGTTTTTACTTCCGCGGGCACGGTGTCCGCCAGTTTTTTGTCGGCTCTCGTGCCGGGCCGGGGTGAGTATTTGAAAATAAAGCTGTTTTTGTATTTTGCCTTTTTAAGCAATTCAACGGTCGCTGCAAAATCCGCATCTGTCTCGCCCGGAAAGCCCACGATAAAATCGCCCGAAACCGCAATCTCCGGCGCAGCGGTTCTAGCCCTGCTAAGCAGTTCGAGATACTGGTCGGCGGTGTAACGGCGGTTCATCAGTCTGAGAATCTTGTCCGAGCCGCTCTGTGCAGGCATATGCAGGTATTTGCAGACCTTCGGCAGGCCGGCCATTGCCTTTAGAATCGAATCAAAAAACTCCTCGGCAGGGTAATTGGTAACAAACCTTATCCATTCGATGCCCTCGACCGAGCTTGCCGCTTCCAGCAAATCCGCCAGGCACAATGTTTTTTCCCCGGCGGTATATTTATACGCATTCACTCTTTGGCCAAGCAGCGTTATGAGCTTTACGCCTTCGCCGGCCAGTCTTTTTACCTGCTCGATTATCGCTGCCGGTGAGCGTGAGGTCTCCGGGCCGCGAACGTAAGGCACAACACAGTATGAGCAAAAATTATCGCAGCCATGCATAACCCGAACGAAAGCCTGATTCGGCGGCTGGTTTTCGGCTGAATCATAAATGGATTCAAATTCATCAAGTGCCTGCGCCTGCTTTTGAGGAGTTCGCCGGCGGATTTGTTTGGTTATCGACAACTGTTTTTTCTTTTGCTCCAGCGCCTCGGTTACAAGGGTGATTATCTGCGGGATTTGCGCCGGGCCGCAAACAATGTCCACAGCCGGATGGTGGAGTAATTCAGACCCCAGCCGCTGCGCCATACAACCGATAACGCCCACCACAAGCTGGGGACGGGTTTGCCTAAGATGTTTCAGATGCCCAAGATGCGAAAGCACACGCTGCTCGGCGTGGTTGCGGACTGAGCAGGTGTTTATAAGAATAACATCAGCATTTTCTACGCTGGAGGCGGGTTGGAAGCCGGCCTGCGTAAGTGCGGAACTAATCAGGGCGCTGTCGAGCTTGTTCATCTGACAGCCGAAGGTCTGAATGTATACTCTGCTTTGCATAAGGTCTTGCCAAGCCGAAAGTTATAACGGCTCTCCCGTCAGGGATGGCCAAGCCATTTTAGGGTTTATAAATAAAGCAAAACTTTGAAGCTGAAGGAAATTATAAGAGATTAGGCGGATTTTTCAAAGCCGGTTTTTATCAGTTTTTGGTAAGATGGGCAAGATTTGACGATTTTAGAAGAATCTACGCTGTTATCAGATGTAATCAGTTGTTATCAGTTGTCATCAGTTGTAATCAGAAGGTATCCAGATGTAATCAGAACACACTCTAATTGATTCAGAAGCACTCCAAAATACATCAGAAAACACCAGTGTTTTCGTTTAAGTATTGTCATAACAGGGACTTAAAGAAAATCAAACCACAGATTTCAGCAAAAAAATCCTAAATCCGAATATCTAAATCCTAAGCAAATTCTAATGGCCGAAATTTTAATGACCAAAACAAATATTCCATAGCACACCTTGCTCCTAATGTGGGGATATAGAATCTTCCCATAATTGGGCGGAGATGCGTGTTTGGGGTGACCCTAACTTCGCCCTGCGGGCTACGAAGGGCAGGCAAAAAAGAGATAAGTTGTTATGGGATAAAGAGTAAGGGGATTTGAAAATTTTTTGCGGGAATTTTATTTCGGGTCAAAGCACCAGGCGTTTTTGATTGAAAAGTGAAGTAGTTCATCGTTCGTTGTTCATAGCAAAAAAATAATTTAACCACGAATGAACACGAATAAACACAGTTCCAAAAGTTCGGACACGGATTTACACGGGATTGACACGGATTTTTTTCGGCCAATGATGTGTACTCGACACAGCCCCATGCTCCAAATATATTTGTGCGCCGGGGCTGGTGTCTCGTCCACCGCCGACCTTGTCGGCCTGCGAAAAAGTTCGCTACTGGCCGAAAATAGCTGATAGTCGCTGGCGTGCGGGGTGCGTATAGCGTAGAGCGGATAGGGAAGCAAATAAAAAATCAATCCGCCTTCGTCCAAGACGACTATGGCGGACAAGAGTGCAAAAATAAAAATTACAAATCAAACTGCAAAGATTTTTAAGTGCGGATTAGAGTGGGAATAATAAGGTGTCACCGGATTTAAGATTTAACATCTCAGAATTCGGTTTGTCGAGGGTTTCCTGCTCAGAATACACCGGAACGTCGCAAATCACCGGCTGCTATTGAGCGCAACGGAATAGCAGTCAGGTACAGTGCCTTGTTATGATATATTATTCTTTTACGAATTTAGACATGAGAGTTATTCTTAGCGTTATTCTTGCGACATTTCCTACTACAAGGACACCAAAGAAAATTAGGATGGGCGTCCAGACATTTTCTCCCATTAACTCCCACATAGACTTGTATGGTGAAACAAAGAAATTAACTACGGTGAGGATTGCAACAATTTCTACTAAAAATGAAAATCCTCCGTAAATTAATGGATTGACTCTTGGGATTGCAAAATTCCTATTTATATTAATGAGCCACGGAATAATGAATATCCACAGACCAGCAGAATATACAATCTGCAGGAAACACAAAAGTGCAATAATAATTCCTGCCACGATTCCAAACATCCAGATGAAGCTGACAAGATAGACCAGTGCGAATGAATTTGCGAAGAATAGGAACCCAATTGAATATGGGAGCAGACCTTGTTCCCAATAAGAACTTAAGTAGTTGTGCACCGTAATCCCAACAAGTATAAGTGCGATAATGGCGATGTTCAGCATATCTTTATTCCTTCTCCCAACAATAACTATACAGTCTATAAACCGCTAAACACAGACTGTTTCTGTCAGTATAAGAAGTTCCCGTTACTTCTTCAATACTCTTACAATCTTGCGTTGCCCTTCAGTCGGACAACCAAGCTCACCTGCCGCTATGGAGCGCCACCGGAATAGCAGTCAATTTGACCGGCTTGTTAGCCCATACTCAGCGATGCTTGAAAGTATGGGGTAAGATCAAGTTTGATGCTCGGTGAAGCATATCCAGCGAGGTGAGTAGTGGCATCGACGCTAACAACTCGAATCCCAGGGTGATGATTGTCAGGGTATGCAGCTGGATGGTTGTACATATTGCGAATACTGTCAATAGGAATTAGATACCAATGATCTTTAGAACCACAGATCCACACCTCATAGTCTGCATGCAGAGTATTATGATTTATATTGAACTTGTAATTACCTGCCCCCGAAGCGCAGAAGCGAGCATGAATGACGACCCCTTGAAGCCGATACATCTCACGACCACACTTAACTGCTATCTTACCCGGCGATATTAAATCGAAGACATCGTTTTTAATCTGCTGTCTTTTTGTTTTAGTAGTGATATATGCCATTTTCGCCCTGGAATATTAAGGATAACAGCAATTATAAAGTCTGTATCCCGAAGTGTTCCGAAGCTTTGGGACACTTCGGCATAAAAAGGAAAACACAGACTTCATTAGGACCATTAATCAATCATCCTTAATCGATAATCCTTTTTTTCTCCTCGCCCTTGTTGTCTGCCCCAAAAGCTGCTTATTCTATTTTAGGTCAATTACCGCAAGAAGCAAGCATTTAGTTTCTTTGCAAAGACGACAGGGAAGCAGGTTAAAAGTGAAAAGGCAAAAGTGAGTCAGATTGCCACGGCCTAAACAACAGGCCTCGCAATGACCCGCTTTCGCTAAAGCCCGCCACACGAATGGCGGGTAAACTTCGGTGGGCAAGCGTTCGCGGGTCAGTTCGATACATCCGGGGAGGGGTTCTTTTATTTATAAGGCTCAATAGCCTTGTTCGCATCGTGCGATGTGGGGTTCTGATGAGATGCCAGAATTGACGCCAGCCCGCTCAATGCCGGCGGCCAGCCGGGTTTGAGCCGAAGCGCCTCGCTGTAATGCTTCGCCGCATCTTCGAGTTTTCCCTGACGCTGGAGCGTGATGGCAAGATTGTAATGGATTTCGGCACTTTTGGGTTTGAATCGCAGGGCCTCGTGAAAATGGCTGATTGCCTCGTCAAACTTGCCTTGCGACCGAAGTATATTGCCGAGATTATTGTGGGCATCGACATAGGTTGGTTTTGCTTTGACGGCCTGCCGGTAATGCTCTATGGCGTCGTCGAGCCTGCCCTGTGACTTTAATATGTTGCCGAGATTATAGTAAGCACTGGCAAAGTCGGTTACCTTCAATGCGTTACGGTAACAGTCAACCGCTTCCTGCAGTTTGTTCTGCTTCTCATAAGCTACTCCAAGATTGTAGTACGCTATCACACATAATGGGTCGAGCGATATAGCTTTGCGAAAGCATTCAATTGCTTCAAGCTGCCTGCCTCGCATGTTAATGATGGAACCGTAGTGGGCGTATACCCCTGCGGAATTCGGTGCAAGCTTCAACATACGCTGTGAAAGAGTTAATGAGTCCTGCCAAAATGACAAATACCGCCTTGTCGCAGCGGACTCAGCGAAAGTCAATATCAGGACAGCCGCTATAATTACGACTTGCCCAATTAAAGATTTGCCGGTCCTGCCAATGATTTTGCACAGCCAGCTCAAAAATGATGCAAGTGTCATCAGCAGACCCAATGATGGCAGATAGGCATACTTATCCGAAGCAATAACATCGCTGAATCTTACAATTTGCATTGTCGGCAGAATGGTTATAAAAAATATCAGCCAGCCAATCAGGGCTGCTCGTGTCCAGCGCATCGAAATCACCAGCGCTGGTATGAGTATACAGGTGCCGACAACGCCGGCTAAAACCATCGGTTTCGATAATGCCAGTGGCTCAGGAAAAGGATAGTGTGACGACAAATTGACAGGCCAGACCATTTTCTGAAGATAAAAAATGATATTATGACATAGAATCAGCAGGATTCGCCTCGCTCCCGCCCCCGTTGGCAACATCGTGTCTGCTGCGCCGGTTTGTGAAACATAAGTTATAACCGCAAATGTCCCGCCCAGCGCAAAGAACGGCAGCTTCTCTAGTAGCGTGTAGCGTATAGCGTATAGCGTATAGGGAGTTTCAGATTTTTCTTTTCTATCCGCTATCCGCTCCACGCTATCCGCCAGCTTTAGTCTTTTCAGCGGCCACCAGTCCAGCAGCAGCATCGCCGCAGGCAGCATAACGCTGGTAGGCTTGGTCATCAAAGCCAGCAGATACATTGCTATACTGCCGATGTAAAGCGGAATAGTCGTGCGTCGTGCGTGGTGCGTTGTGCGTGAATAAACATAAAAAATCAGCGACCATAATGAAAAGAAAGCCGCCAACAATGTTTTGCGTTCGCCGACCCAGGGAATCGGCTCTACCGTCATTGGATGCACGCCGAAAAGCAATCCAACCGCTGCCGCCACCCAGATGGTTCGACTTCGCTCACCACGAGTCTGGCCGAACAGCAGATAAAGCAGCACAATTATCATAGCGGTATTTGCAACGTGCAGTGCAAGACTGGTGCGATGGAACGGCATAAGGTTCTTCTCGCTCCCGCCTATGGCATAATCGAGCATAAGCGAAATCATCGCAAGGGGCTGATAGTAGCCCGATACGGTTGACGGTTTCGTCACTTCGCTTAGGAA
>Ga0315283_10000558_pt1 | contig 27750 bp, 17 predicted proteins | sample YL17G09_0_MG_FD_204541 | JGI IMG/M metagenome (GOLD analysis project Ga0315283, IMG submission 204541) | Sediment microbial communities from Yellowstone Lake, YNP, Wyoming, USA - YL17G09_0 | ecosystem: Environmental > Aquatic > Freshwater > Lake > Sediment | place: USA: Wyoming | collected...
GGCCCATGTGTTGGACAGGTGGCTCGCAGCCGCCGGCTCCCCTATATCCGTCTTGGAAACTGTCAGCTTGATGGTGTTGGTGGCCGTGCTGTATACTGGAGTGATGGTCCCCAGGCTCGTCTCGGTCGTCTCATCCGTGCTGTTGCCGTAGGTAACGCTCCGGAGCTCTCCCTGGATGGTCAATCCTCCAGGCCCGTGGACCGGGACCTTGCAGACCGCCGCGTAGTTCTTGTCCTTGCACCTGAAATAGACCTCGTACTCGGTGGTGGGCAGGTTCTGGATGTCGGAGATGCCCGTGAAGGTCTCGAGGGCGGTGACGTTAATGGTGATGTTGATGGTGGAGTTGGTCTCGCCGTCGAACCAGACACCAATGATGTCCCTGGCCTGCTTTCCCGACCTGCTGTCACCGCTCGGGTCGGTTATCTCGGGGACATCGGCGGTGCCTCCGAGCACGGCGGATGGGACCAGGGAGGCTAATAGAAGGAGTATACCTGCCGCTGCGATGGCGCTGGGCCGGATAATTCTCATCTAAATACAATGTAACATTAATCCACTATATATTTTTAATTGTGAGCATGTATGGTCAGAAATCAATCTTTCGCATCTGGTAAACCAGAAAGTTGCGATGAAATAGCATGGTGCGACTTTCGACTGTGTGGAACGGGAAGAATGATATACATTCTGCACAAAAACAAATATTAAAAAAATCAGAGAGGGGCGCCTTCCGGCGCCCCCTGCTTTGTTCCTACTGGTCGCGCCTGCGCCTCATGGCGACGCCCAGGAGCACCAGGCCCGTGGCGGCCATGACCAACAGGCCCTCGAAGCCGGGGCTGGGCTTGGCCTTGATGGTCACCAGGATGTATGCGGTGGTCGAGTTCGTGCCGTCCGACACGGTCAGGGTGATGTTGTGCTTGCCCACCCCTAGCTTGCTGTAGTTGAACAGCGCTCCCGTGCCCAGAGTCTTGGTCTTCTCCGTCCAGGTGTAGGTCAGGGTGTCGAGGTCCTCATCCGTGGATAAGGCCATGAACGGCACCTTCTGGCCGACCTCGTACGCAGCGCCCGGCAGGGGCGTGGGTATGAGGGGCTTGCTCGGCGCCCGGTTCACGTTGTTCACGGTGACGGACCAGTTGTGCAACACCTGCGTAACGGTGTCGTTCACGGTCACATTGACCCTGAATGTCTTGGACGTCGCTCCGGTGACGGTGTCGAAGTTGGTGGTGAAGTTGTACTCGGCGATGGACGAGACCGTCACTCCGTCCACGGTCCACTTGATCTTGAGCTGGGCGGCCGTGGTCTCGGTATCCGTGGCGTTGATGCGGAACACGACGCTCTGGCCCTCGCTGATGGAAGCGGAGAGACTGTTGGGGGCGAAGCTGTTGATGACGGGCTCGTCGTTGACCGGGGTCACCTCGACGGTTATGGAGAGGTTCCCGGTCATGTTGTGGTTGCAGGTGCCGCGGAACTTGATTATCTCCGTGCCGTACCAGTTGGCCGTGGGCGCTATGGTCACCTTGCCGTCGATGGCAGCGGTGACCGTCAGGTGTGTGCCGTTGGTGGGTAGATAGGCCCAGGCGAAGTTGTCCGTCGCGGCGGTGGAGTTGATGCAGCTGTTGAGGTTCAGGCTGGTGTCCGTGCCGTCCTCGGCCATCGTCACCTTGACATCGGCCTTCACATTGATCTTCTCCACGAAGTTGTCCATTACCTCTATCTCCACCGTCACGGAATCGGATGTGTAGGGCGGGGTTCCCTCGTCCTTTGCTGTGAACGTCACCAGCTCCACGCCGATGAAGCCCGCCCCGGGCACGAGCATCACTGCGCCCGTGGGCCAGTAGTTGTTCATTGGGTCCGGCGGGAACGATACCCTGATGCTAACATTCCCGGTTGCGGCGAACTGGAGCTTTTCCCCGTCCTGGTCCGCGAAGATGTCGTACATGTCCAGCTTGGTGTCGTCCGGGATGTTCTTCAGCAACAAGACCCTGTCCGGCGTGGGATTGATGACCTGGGGCTTGTGGTTCACGCCGAAGACCAGCAACTGCTTGACCGGGGTCGTGATGGAGGCGCCGTCGGGGTCCGTGGCGGTCCACTCCATCCAGCCCACTCCCTTCCAGCCCGCCCTGGGCGTCAGGGTTACGGTCTTGTTGGCATCCGTGGCGATGGCGACCGTCAGGTTGCCCACGAGCGCATCGTAGAGGGTGTAGGTGAAGTCCAGGGAGTCGCCCTCGGCGTCCGAGAAGACCTGCGCCAGCTTGATGGTCGTGTTGGTGGTGTTCTCGGGGAAGCTTATGTTGAGGATGGGGTTGTCGACAACCGGGGGCGAGTTGGTCCTGACATCGAGGCTGTAGCCGCCCGCCCATTCCGTGAGGTTGAGGCGGATGTACATCTTGCCGTCATCGTTGGAAGCGGCGTTGGACTCGGCAACCGGGTTTGCGAGGTTGTCCGCCGGGTCCGGCGGAACGTCGGCACCCGTGTTGTTGACCATGTTGATGCGTATCTTGGGGGTCGTGTCGGCGGCGTCGAAGTTGGTGCAGGTCACGGTGCCGTTGAAGACCTGTCCCTTCACGACGTTGCTTATCTGGTAGTAATCGTCCTGGTCGATGCCATATGCCAGGTCGCCCGTGGTGTTGTACCAGTGGGGCGCCGTCTTGGCCAGCTCCGCCGCAGAGGCGAGGACATCGTTCTGGTCCGCGTAGCCCGTGAACTTCTTGACCATCAGCGTGTACTGGCCCGCACCCCTGGAGCCCCATACCCTCAGATAGAAGTCCGAGGTCAGGGGGTAGGAGAACGTGAAGGTCAGGTTCAGACCGGCCGAGTTGAACTCGCTGCCTCCCTGCGGGGTTTCGTTGCCCGAAAGATATATCTGGGCGTCGAACTGGCAGGTGGTGGGGTTTTGGGGGACGAGCAATGTGACCTTGAGCACGTCCATGGAAACATCCTGTGTGTAGTTCAGGCGCACCTTGTAGTAATCGTGGATGTCAGTGCCGTTGTTGAGCGTCGACACCTTCAGGTACGGGTAGCCGGCGGTATCGAGGTTCGTGGCGTTGGCGATGTCATTGTCCCCGTCGCCCGTGAAGGCCTGCTGGACTATCAGGGTCGTCAGGGTGTAGTTGCAGGGGCCGAAGTCCTTGGCCCAGATAAAGTACCAGCCGCTCACGAACGCCGTGAAGCTGAGCTTCAGTGTAGCCCCGGGGCTCCCCGGTCCGTCCTCGAGCAGCAGTATCTTCGTCGGGTCGTAGATCCTCACCAACGTCATGCCGACGTTGAGGACCAGCGTCAGGGTGAGATTGTCCGCCGAGGCGCCCGTGTTGAGCCATATCTTGTAATAGTCGGCCGAATCGCCCATGCCGCAGCCGCCGCCGAACGTCGTCGAGCCGGTGATGGTGGTGGCGTTCCCGAAATCGTTGTTGGGCTCGGAGTCGTTGTTGGGGGTGGTGCCGCGTCCGAGGCTCACCGCAACATCCGGGCCGCTCGGGGCCTGGCCGGCCACGGCCGCCAACCCGCTCAGCATCATAGCGCACGTCAATAGCACTGCCAATAGCTTCCTGTACATATCCCACACCTGTCCCTATTATCCTTCTCTATATCTTTAACCTTTACCATATATCTTTTTTATTGTACTGATGTAGAAATCGACCCGCACGGGATGGGAGGGAGCTGGCGACCGGGGTAATTCTGGGGGAACTGCTGTTTTCGTTCATCCGCGCCCGGTTCGGGATGTAACCCCCCGTAGCGTCTTGCGGACCGGGGCTCATTCCTCTTCGGTAGCCTTCGGTTTGTCGGCTTTTTTCTTGTCATCCGCGCGCTTGCCGGCGCGCCTGCCTCCCATCGAGGCGGCGACTATGGCCACCGCGCCGATGAGGAGGATGGCGATTATCACAAGGGGCCACGGGAACGTGGTCTGCTCAGTCTTCGGGAGCTGGCTCTTCAGCCAGATGGTGACGTCGTTCGGCCTTGGGTCGGAGTTGTCCCCGACGCCATCCCGGTCCGTGTCCTTCCATTCCAGGGGGTCCTTCGGGAAGGCGTCCACAGTGTCCATGTAGCCGTCGCCGTCCGTGTCGTAGTCGCGGACCATCCTGACTATGACAGACGGATTGCCGCCGGAGTGGCCCGTCATCACCTGCTCGTAGGTTATCCAGATGCAGTAAAGCTTGTGGGCCCAGGAGCCCAGGAAAGGAGTGTTGTCGTCGCCCACGTTGTGGTCGCCCCCGATGGTGCCGTTGTCTCCGTAGGGGCTGACCTGCTCGATGCCGCTCCAGTTCTTGCCGTCGTAGCAGCGCAGCATGATATCGAAGTCCTCGCCGCCGTCGTTTATGCCGGTGTCGTTGCTGGTCCAGGTGACATAGAGCTTGCCCTCGTGCGTCTTGACATCAGGCGTTATGTCGTTGCCCCTGTCGTTGTGGCGGTTCACTTCCTCGGCCATGCTCCAGGATGTCCCGTCGAAGGAGCCCAGCATGATGTCGTAATCGGTGCCGTCCTTGCCAATCGGGTCGGCGCTCTGCCATGTGCAATACAGCTTGTCGGCGTGGACCGCAACGCGCGGGTTCATGTTCTGGCGCATGGCGGTGGAGCCTGCCACGGTCGGGTTCGCCTTTACCGGCGGGGCCCATGAGCTCCCGTCGAACCTGCTCACGAAGATGTCCATGTCCCTTTGCTCCGACGAGTTGCTCATGTAGGCGACGTAGAGCTGGTCCTTGTAGACCGCAAGCTCCGAGCCGCCGAAGATGCTGGAGTTGTCCTGCGCCGCGACCCCGACATCGCTCCAGGCAGTTCCGTCGAAGGACCTGTACACGATCCTGCGGAATGCCCCCGAGGTGGTGTTGTAGGTCTCGTCCGAGGGCTGCTGGGACCATACCAGGAAAAGCCGGTCCCGGAAGACGACGGTCCGGCATTCCGTGTCGTTGTGGGCCGGGTCGTTGCGCTCGCTTACGACCTGCGCCGGCTGGTCCAGCGCCGGCGTCCAGGTGGTGCCGTCGAACACGCGCATCATGATGTCGTAATCGGATTTGGCGTCATCGTCCTTCATCGTCGGGTCGATGGATTCGAACGTGAGGTAGAGCTTGCCCTTGAACTCCGTGGCCTTGGGCTGGTGGTTCGCGTGACCGCCCTCGTCCTTGGAGCCCGGGGTGAGGCACTTGGGCCCGCTCCAGTTGGTGCCGTTGAAGACATTCATGTAGATGTCTCCGCGGCGGCCGTACATGGTGCCGTTGACGTCCTTGAGGTCGGTCCTGACCTGGAAGAAGGCATACAGCTTGTCGTTGTAGCTGATGAGGAGGGGCTCGCGGCCCTTGGCCTTCTTGGGCGCCATGATATCATCGTAGCCGGGGACCAATGCCTGGGCGGCCGGCACGCAAAGCAGTCCGACGAGCAAAATCGCGATAAAGACCTTGTAGTTCATGCAGTCAATCCTCCTTGGATTTCATATAGTGTACGATATCTGCTCCGATTCCTGGTCGCCGGATTTCCCTCATCAGGCACATGATATTGACTATTCCTCCTCCTCGATGAGCTTGACGGAGGGGCCCTTCTTTGCGCCCGTCTTGGAGACGCGGTAAGCGACTATGGCGAACAGGAGCATGAGCAGGCCGAGGCCGCCGGCGAGGAGGGCCATGTTGGGCTCGGAGGCCTCCTGCACCGCCTTGATGGTTATCTGCCCCTGGACGGGGGCGGAGCCGTCGACGCTCGCCCTGGCCGAGATGGTATGCGTTCCCGCAGGGAACCTGTAGCTGAACTTGGCGGTCCCGTTGGAGCCCTTGGCGACCATCGGTATCGTGTCCGTGGCCTTCGTCTGGCCGTTGATTATCAGCGTCACGACAACGCCCATGGCGTCCGCGTCGCCGGTGTTCGACACAACGACATCTATGGAGACCTCCTCGTTCGCCTTGGGGCTCTTTTCGGGGTATATGCCCGCAATGCCGAGCACGGGCACCTTGGCCGGCGGCTCCTTCACGGTGATGGATGTGGAATAGAAATTGTTGGTCTCGTTGAGCTCGTCGATGTTCTGGGAGAAGTCCACGGAGATGTTGAGCGTGTACGTGCCCGATTTGAAATTGATGGTGCGCGTCAGCTCGACCGTCGTTGCGCCACCGGCCGCAATGGCGGGCACGGGGATGGACGGGTCCGTCAGGCGGGAGCTGCCCAAGAAAACGGAGAGCGTGCTGCCGCCGGCGTCCGCCGTGCCTATGTTCTCCACGGATATGGCGAGCTCGAGGTCTTCGCCCTCCGTCGGCTGGGTGGGCGATGGCGTAACGGTCCTGACGCGCAGGTCGGGCTTTGCATGAGGCGCCGCGAGCACCACCTGCCCGGTGAGCAGGTCGTTGGTCGAGTTGATGTCGGTGTCGTTGATGGTGGAGATACGGACCTCGTAGGTGTAGGGTCCGGCAGAAAGGCCTGTCGTATTCCATTTCAATGTCCGGTTCGTATTCGCCCCGCCGGCGGCGAGCGCCTGCATGGTATCGTTGCATGCCAGGGCGCCACCGACGAACAGCGTGAGGTTCGCACCCTGGCACCTGAGCGTGCCGACGTTGCTGATATTGAACATGAACGTGATGGTGTCTCCCGTGCGTGGCGCTCCCGGGGTGATGGTGAGGTTCTGTATGGAGAGGTCCACCTCGCCCACCAGCTCGATGGGCCACATCATTGCGTTGTTGCTCTCGTTCCTCTCGAGCATGATGTTGTCGCTGTCGGAGAGCACCCTGAGGGAATGGTTCCTGGCCTCCATCCCCGTGGAATCGAAGGTCAGCTGGAGGCTCTTGACCTCCGTGGGCTGGAGGGCCGGAACGTCGATGGTCACAAGGGGTGTGGGGTTCCAGTCGAGCGTGAGGCTGAGGTTGCACGGCTCGGAAGGCGCGTCACCGAGGTTCGCCACCTGGACGGTGACCACCACGGACTGCCCTATCTTGGGCGCGAGGGGCAGGTGGGACGCGTTCCTCACCGATATATCCGGGAGCCTTTCGGGGAGCAATGTGAAGTTGCGCGATTCGTTGATGTTCCCGCAGACGAAGGCCAGCGTGTGATTGCCGGCGAGAAGGTCGGTAGTTCCCATGGTGGCCTCGAGCGAGGTCGTCTCGCCGATGCCCAGCGTGAGGTTCGCGCTGTTGAAGCTCACGTCCTCGTGCAGGAACTCGGCCGGCAGGTCGTTTACGGCGCGGGTGCCGTTGTTGAGCACGGTGCAGTTGGCCGTGACATTGTCGCCGGCGTGCGCCCCCACGGGCGTTATCTCGAAGGATACAAGCTCGAGAGCAATGGGCGGCCTCGCCATCACAATGGGCAGCCGGAGCTCGTTGTTGGAGGTATTGAGCTCGTTCTGGTGATTGACGGCCCAAGTCGGGTTGACCACGACAACGATATCGTCGGCGCCCTCGCTGACGGCGGAGGTGTCCCACAGGCCCGTGACGTTCTTGCCCGTCACGTTATCGACCTCCGTCGTGGTGTTGAACATCGCTATCCCGGGGGAGGTGGTGTTGTTGAGGTAGAAGAAGACGTCGGCGTAGGGCGAGGTCTTGGCGCCCTGGTTCATGACCGTGACGGTGATGGTCACCAGGTCCCCGATGTAGCAGGGCATGGGGTCCAGCGCTATCGCCGACGGGTAGAGGTCCACGAACTTCTCAGGCCCCAAGGTTTGATTGACGGAGGCGTTGTTGTTGGTCTCGTCCGCCTCTGCCTCGGTGCCCAGGACATCTAGTATTATTATAATCGTGTAATTGACATTGGCGACTAGGCCCGCTATGTACCACGGGCATGATATGTTCAGCGGCGTATCCTTTGCCAGCCCGTTCACGGTGATGTTGTTGTGCTCGTCAGGGGCCAGCGGCGTGGAGGTGTCGTTGAGGTAGAACGAGACGTTGAAGGCCCCGGTGGCAACCTGGTTGCCGATGTTGAGGATGGTGAAGTTCACGGTCACGTTGGGGTCGCCCACGCACGGGTCGGCCGGCGATACTCCGTAGCTGCCGTCCACGACCACCAGGTCGGGCCCCGGCGCCCTGCCGGAGGTGCCGGCACCCACGGCCGCCAGCGGACAGGCAAGCAAGAGCAGTCCCATGACGATAGCACTGATTCTGGTTCTGAAGCTCATCATTCTCACGCCCATGGTAATATCATATGGATATAATAAATAAATTAAAAGAGACGGGAGGCGGGTTCCCCCGCCTCCCGGAACAATTTCCGGTCGCTATTGCCTGCTTACCGCTTTCTCCTGAAGGAGATCCCCACTGCGGCGAGGGCTATTGCGAACACCGCGAGGAGGGGCTCGAAGCCGGGCAGCATCTCGAGACCGCCGCCGCGGATGTTCATCGAATCCTTCATCACGTTGTTCTTCTCGTCGCTCTCGATTATGGAGTTCTCGGGGTCCACAACGAACTTCAGGGAATGCTGGCCGGAGCGGGGCACCCACGTGAACGTGGCCGTCTTGTTGGAGTTGGACGGCAACCTTTCCAGCTTCTCCGTGCCCAGGATGGTGGTGCCATCAAGGAACCGGATGGTGACGTTCTCCACATTGACCTCGCCCTTGTTGACCACGGTGACCGTCACCGTTGCCGCCTTGCCCGCCTTGACGCTCTTCGGGCTGTAGGCGACGCTCGTGAGGTACAGGTCGGGCAGCATCATGTCCACCACGAACTTGATGGTGTCCGTAAGTCCGCTCTCCGATGTACCGGTCACGAGTATCTCCTGGCTCGTGGCGTTGGCGGTCAGGGGCAATGTTATGAGCAGGCTCGTCTTCCCGATGTCGGACGCGTTGAGGGTTATGCTGTCCACGGTGGCGAACTCCTGGTCCTTGTAGACATAGGTCCAGCCGCTGGGCAGCTTGCTCGTGGCGAACGAGATGGTGTCGAGGCCGTTGCCCTTGTTCTTCGTCAGGACGGAGAAGTAGAGCGTGCGGCCCGGCGTTCCCAGCTGCTTGGACAGCGTGGTGGTCAGGTCGATGTCGAAGATGTGGCGGACATTGATCACCAGGTCCGCCGTCCAGGGTGCCTTGGAGCTGTCGAGCAGGCTTATGGCCGCTATGTGGTCGCCGCAGAGCGCGTCCGGCGGTACCGTAACAACGACCTCGAACGACAGCGGTGAGGCCGGGTCGAGGTATATGTCGGTTATCTCCGCATTGCCCATGACGTACTTGAGCTTCCAGTTGACCTCGAGCTTGGCCACGGACAGGGACAGCTCCTCGGGACCGTTGCCGCCGTTCTGGACCGTGACAGTGTATGTAACGGTCGCGCCCGGGTCGGCCACCTGCTTCTCCGGCGTGGCGGATATCAGTATCCTGTGCACCTGGTTGACCATCGTCGTCACGGTCACATCGTCGGTCATGGTCTTTTGCTCGTTGTAGCCCACGACGCGTATGACCAGCCTGTCGCCGGCGCGTGCGTCGGACGGGCTGATGACCGTCATGGTGATGGACTTGGTCTCCATGCCCGCCACGCCGACCGCGTTGGCGTCCAGCTCGGCGTGCCAGGAGCCCGTGCCGCTGACTATCTCGAGGATGATGATGACCGTTCCTGCCATGTTGCCCACGTTACTGATGAATATCTCATAGGACGTGCTGTTGCCGGGGTCCACACGTTTCTCGGGCTCCGGACAGGCCAGCTCTATGAATATGGACGGGCTGACCACGGTATGCGTGACCACGGTGTCCTTGACACCCTGGTTCTTCACGCTCTTGGCAGTGACGGATACCATGCCCACCTCGTCCGCCATCGCCGTTACTGGCGGTGTGACGGTCAGGGTGAAGTTGAAGCCCTTGCCCGGTCTGAGGTCCTTGATCTCGTTTCGTTCGAGCGCGACCTCCCACTCCGGCGGGCCGGCCCAGGTCAGGTTCACGTCTATCTTGATATCACCGATGTTGGAGACGAAGAGCTGGTACGATGTCGGGACGCCCGCCTGCGTGGAATGTATCCTGTCCGAGCAGGTCATCGTCAGACGCTCATCCACCGTAAGATATGTACGGAATCCTACAGTACTGTTACGACGTGAATTGCCCTCGGATACGGCGATGACCTTGGAGTCGATGTAGTCGTTGAGAGTGCCCTCCGGCGGTCCGGTCACGGATATCTTGAGCTTCTTGACCTCCTGGGGCTTCATGACGAAGGACATGTTCTCGACCTTGACCTTCCAGCCGAGGTGGTCGTGAAAGTTCACGGATAGGTTCAGGCTCACGGTGTCGTTGAGGCCGCCGGTGTTGCGGATGGTGATGTTGGCGCTCTTGGTCTCGTTCGGGTGCACATACATGACCTTGTACATTTCCTCGGGGCTCATGGTAACCTCGACACCGTAGTTGAAGGCGAACTTGTAGTATATCTCGTAGTTGCCGTCGCGGTTGTCCTTCCAGGTGACGTGGAGGTTGTCATCGGGGTCCATTGCCAGCTTGGGCTCCATGGCCTGCCCGAGGTGCGCCTTGGTGAGGCATATCGCCTTGTTGGGCAGCTGGGTGTCGTTCTCCTTGCCGTTCTCTATTTTCACATAGAAGATGTCCGAGCCGCCGTTGCGGGTATCGGACCAGATGGCGTAGGCGTTGCCGCGGCTGTCGCCCTGTATGTACGGGAAGCCCTTGCAGGTGCCGGTCGCCAGCGTGATGGGCTCCGGCGTGAGCTTGTTGCCGTTGTTGTCGAGCTTGAGGTACAGCGTGTTGCCGACCGCAGCGCCGCCCGCGGAGTTCCAGATGATGTGGATGCCGCCGAGGCCGTCACAGCCTATGTAGGGCGGGCCGTGGGACCAGAACTGCCCCGTGGTGTAAAGGGAGGTCGGGGGCGCCTGCGGGAGCGGGTTGCCCTGATTGTCCAGCTTGCCGTGGAACACACCCTGCGCCGTGTTGATGAACGAAACATGGACGTTGTTGAATGGGTCGGCTGCTATACAAGAACCTTCACAATACCATCCGGGGTCGGATATCCTGACACCGTCCTTGAGAATCTCTCCGTCTGCGCACTTGATGCGGGCGTAGGTGATGGCCTCTGCGCCGTAGCCGAACCGGTAGTCCTCGTAGATGACATGTGCGATGTCGTTCTTGCTGACAGCTATCGAGGGGTTGTGTGGCGATGAAGCGCCGGACGGGACCGTCTTCTGCGGGACCAGGTTGTTCCCGTTGGCGTCGTACTTCGCATAGGCGACACCGTACCCGCCTGGCTCATAGCACAGGTGGAAGCAGCCCTTGCTGTCGATGGCTATCGAAGGTGACTGGAAGCCGGAGTACTGCTCCGGGATGCTGCCCGTGCATATCTGCTTCTCGGCGATGAGCTCGCTGCCCAGCCTGTCGATCTTCTTGTACATGTACTGGCCCGAATAGGAGCTGCCGCGGAACCAAACGACGTGGGATATGCCCGTGCTGTCCACGACTATCTGCGGTATCCTGTCCTCGCTCGGGTTGTCCGTCAGTCTCTTATCGTTGCACCAGTACAGACCGTCCTCGGTGGCCTCGTCGCGTGCCGTCGATTTAACGCCGGCGGACGCCCCTGCCAGTACCGGGACGCTGAATATTCCTGCGCACATTGCCAAAACAACCAATATCGCCATCACTTTTCTCATTTCATTCTCCTCCTGCGTGACACTGAATGACTATGTAGTGGGGAAGGGTTATAAATCGATATCGGTTCATCTTTCTAATTGATTTATAAACCTTTAGCCTAAAAAAGACGTGCCAATTCATAGGATATATACCGTATAATAGGGTATGAATTCGAAATGGACCACCAGCGTTTCCACTGGAATTCCGATAAAGACCGGTCCTGGACTGGAACCGTAGCGCCTTCGGGCCCCCATTTGGAGGAGGAAAGCTCCGGGGAACCTCCCGCGGGGAGCGCCCGTGTCATCCCTGGTTGCCCCGGACCAGGCACGGACCGGCGGGCCCATCACATTTAATAGGGATTACCGGATTCCTTGGCCGTCTGGTGGGAAGGATGGCAGGAAGAGCGCTCGTCATAGGGGCAGGAGCGGCCGGGATTCAGGCGGCGTGGGGGCTCTCGAACTCCGGTGCCTCGGTGCTGCTGGTCGAGAAGGGCATCAACCTCGGAGGGAACCTGAGCCACAACAAGTACCTGTTCCCCAAGCGCGAGGAGGCCTTCAAGCTCCTGAACGCTAGATATGAGGACCTCGTCAAGGACCCGAATTTCAAGCTCCTCTTTCACACGGATGTGAAAGGTCTTGCCGGCAATAACGCGGATTTCGAGGCGACCCTGAGGACGCTTCCGACCTGCGTCAACGGGAAGTGCACCAAATGCGGGGAATGCGTCGGGGTCTGCCCCTCGGAGTTCGTGGACCCGGAATCGCTGGGCCTGAAGCAGAGGAAGGCCGTCCACCACCACGAGGGCATTCCAGGCGCATATGCCATCGAGAGGAGCAGGTGCCCGGCAGGCTGCAAGGAATGCGTCTCGGCCTGCAAGGCCGGTGCAATAGAGCTGGACGACAAGCAGCGCGAGTTCAAGGAGAAGGTCAACACAGTCATTGTCGCGACGGGCATTGTGCCCTATGACCTCCGGCTGCTCTCGGAGCTTGGCTATGGCCGCAGCCCCAACATAATAACCGGCCTGGAGTTCGAGATACTCTACAGGCCCCACGGCCCCACCGGCGGGGAGATAGTGAGGCCCTCGGACGGCCAGAAGCCCGCGGCCGTTGCCATACTGACATGCATCGGCTCCAGGGACGAGAAGCACAACCCCTACTGCTGCCAGGTCGGCTGCATGAACGCCCTCAACCAGGCCTACACCATCAAGGAGCAGCTCGGCGCGGACGCCGACGTCTTCGTCTGCTACACTGACATCCGCGCCCACGGCAAGTATTACGAGGAGTTCTTCCGAGAGGTGCGCGGGAAGCAGGTCAAGTTCATACGCGGAAAACCGTCCGAGGTGTTCGTGGAAGCCGACGGCACATTGAGCTTCGACATCTTCGACACCGCGACCCACAAGCTGCTCAAGCTGAGGCCTGACATGATAGTGCTCGAGCCGGCCCTCGTCAACGGCGCTCCCGAACTGGCCAAGACCTTGGGAATAGCCCTGGACGCGGAAGGCTACTTCAGCACAGACAAGGATTATTCATCGCCCGTGATGAGCAATGTGGGCGGCATCTTCATAGCAGGAACGGCCGCGGGACCCAGGGATGTCGTGAATGCGATGGCACATGCCACGCTGGTCTCCTTCGCCGCCTCGAAATACATGAAGCAGAACGGGCTCAGGTGAACCGGGCAGAAGGGCAGCACGGGCCGTGAGGCTGAAATACCGGCGTGCAACGGCACGCCGGCCACGATTTCGCATTGATGGGACATGCAGTATCTTAATGCGCATGGCCTGGAAAGCGCCGCCTCTTCACGACCAATCGGGAAGGCGCCCCTCTTCACGAACTTGACCGCTGTCAAGTTCGAGTTGGCACGACCGAAGGTCGTGCGATTCACGCCAATATTGGAATGATGGCGGGCCGGCTCAGGCGTCCTTTCCGCCCATGCCTAGCGCCCGCGAGATGACGAGCCTCTGGACCTCCGAGGTCCCCTCGCCTATTTCCGCCAGTTTGGCGTCCCTTGTGAGCCTTTCGACCGCGAACTTCCTGGTCAGTCCCGCCTGGCCCATGACCTGCAGGCCGCGCATGCCGTTGCGTGAAGCGGTCTCGGAGGCGTAGAGCTTCGCCATGGCGCTCTCCTTGCTGTAAGGTATCTTTCGGTCCTTCATGTCGGCGCACCTGTAGACCAGAAGCCTCGCGGCCTCGGTCTCCGTGGCCATGGCGGCGACCTCGAACTGCACCGCCTGGGACCTGGCCATTGGCGCGCCCTCAGGGGTGCGCATGAAGCGAAGGCACTCGTCCAATATTCCCTGCGCCATGCCAAGCGAGAAGGCTGCAATGCTGATCCTGCCGCCGTCGAGGTTCTTGAGGGCCTGCTTGAAACCGTCGCCCTCCTGGCCCATCAGGTTCTCCCTGGGCACGGGCATGTCCTGGAAGAACAGCTCCGAGGTTATCGAGGCACGAACCCCGAGCTTGTCCTCGTGCTCGCCCACCCGAAAGCCCGGGGTGTTGCGCTCCACTATGAACGCGCTTATTCCCCGCGTCCCCTTGCTCTTGTCTGTCGAGGCCATTATGACGAAGGTGGAGGCCGCGCTGGCGTTGGTGATGAAGAGCTTGCTGCCGTTGATGATGTACTTGTCTCCCTTGAGAACCGCCACGGTCTGGGTGCCGCCCGCGTCCGAGCCGCAGTTGGCCTCCGTGAGGCCCCAGGCGCTCATGGTCCTCCCGCTGGCGATGGAGGGGAGATATTTCTTCTTCTGCTCCTCGGTCGCAAAGGCGTTGATGTGGGCGTTGCCCAGCGAGTTGTGGGCGGCGAGTATCAGCCCGTGGCCGCCGCAGATGCGCGAGACCTCCTCGACCGCTAGAACGTATGACATGGTGTCGATGAAATTGCCGCCGTACTCCCTGGGGACGGTAAGTCCCAGGAGGCCGAGCTTCTGCATTCCTTTTATGACCGGCTCCGGGTACTCGGAAATGTCATCGTACCTCTCCGCCACGGGAGCTATCTCCCTCTCGGCGAACTCGCGGACCTTTTTCCTCATCTCCTCGTGGCCTTCAGTGAGCCTGAAATCCAACCCGGATACCCCCGGCCGATAATCTTGGCGATGGATATCAAAGTTTCCTTTGGCCCTGGATGCCGAGGAAATCGATGGCCCGTGTCACCCAAATGTTCTTTTAGTCGTTCCGGAGATTGTGATTTTGTTTGGAACATATCCCCGATTTGGTGCAATTCAACCGTTTTCGTCGGAAAATTGAGTATTAAGGCAAGAATTGACACCGTGCCATGACATGACAGCGCCCGCAATTTGCATATAGGATGAGGACCTACACGTTCGACGGTGGGTACGTGGGGTACAGGTTCTCGGCGAGAGCCGACTCTGTCGAGGAGTCGGGCATCCGTAAAATGCTAGGCCTGGCGAGGCCGGGGGCGATAAATCTCAGCATCGGTGAGCCGAACTTCGAGCCGCCGGGGAACGTGCGGGCAGCGCTGAAGAGGGCGGTTGACGAGAACCGGAACACGTACGGCCCGTCGGGCGGGGTCCCTGAACTGAGGGACGCCATCGCCGAGAAGCTCCGTCCCCTGTGGACGGGCGTCAAGCGCGAGAATGTCATAGTCACCGTCGGTGCGACCGAGGCGCTGTTCGCCGCGGCGCACATACTTTACGACCCCGGCGACGAGGTGCTGGTCCCTGACCCGGGCTTCGTGCTCTACGCCGCGCACGCCAAGATCCACCGTGCAAAGCCCATCACATATTCACTGAAGAAGGAGAACGGATTCGCACCGGACCTCGAGGAGTTAAAGTCGAGGATAACGCCGAAGACGAAGGCCATCGTCATCAATTCCCCGTCGAACCCGACGGGAATGGCCCTCAAGAAGGCGGAAATAAAGGCGATGGCGGAGATAGCCCGCGACCACGACATCGTCATCATCTCCGACGAAGTATACGACGAGATGCTGTTCGAGAAGAAGCACGAGTCCTTTCTGGGCGTCGGCGAGAAGGTCGTCTATGTGAACTCGTTCTCGAAGACCTATTCCACCACAGGCTGGAGGCTCGGATACGTAGCCGCCGAGGACGAGGTGGCCAAGCACCTCGAGAAGATGACGTACCATGTCGTCGCCTGCCCGCCGACCATCACCCAGTACTCGGCCATAGAGGCGCTCAAGCCCGAGACCAACGAATACGTCAAGAAGATGGTGCGCGAGTTCAAAGAAAGGCGCGATATCATGGTGAAGGGGCTCAACGCCATACCGGGCTTCGACTGCTCGTCGCCCGACGGCACGATATACGTCTTCCCGTCGTTCAAGCACAAGCTCTCGTCCCAGGAGATGGGAATGAAGGTCCTGGATGGCGGCGTCGTCACGGTTCCGGGCATCAACTTCGGCGCCAACGGCGAGAAGCATCTGAGGATATGCCTGGGAGCGCGCCGGGCCGACCTCGAGGAGGCCGTGAAGCGCATAGCCGCGACCGTCAAGGGGCTCGACAAGAAGTAATCAGAAAAATCTATACATACGCCGGTAGTTACCTTTTTGACAATATGAGCCCCGCTCCGAGCGCCAGGCGGCCGATAATAAAGGACCGGGACGTGTTCGGTTTCGGGTATGTCCCGCCGGACCTGCCCCACAGGGACAAGCAGCTTGCTCGCCTGTATTCCATGTTCTCGCAGGTTGTGGAGAGGTCCATCCCCCAGACTGCGTTCGTCACGGGAGGCGTGGGCCTGGGGAAGACCGTGATGGCCAAGAAGTTCTGCTCGGAGATGGAGGAGGCCGGCAGGAAGGCGGGGAAGAACATCCTTGCCGAAATAATCAACTGCCGCAACTTCAACACACCTTCCTCGGTCCTGCACGAGGTCATCACCAGGAGATTCCAGGACCATCTCCAGATAAAGGGCTTCTCGGTGCCCGACATGCTGACCATCCTGCGGAAGAAGCTGGAGAAGGACCACGCACATCTCGTCCTCGTTCTGGACGAGGCAAATGCGCTTGTCAAGGAATCGGGCTGCGACCTCATCTACAACTTCACGCGCTTCGACGAGAATTCCTCCGGAGCGCAGGGCCACCTTTCCCTGATGCTCATCTCGCAGTTCGATGTCTACCAGTGGCTCGACGCGGCAACGACGTCGACCTTCAAGCGCGCCAACACCATCACGCTCCCCCCCTACGACGCGGAAGAGCTGACGGACATTCTCATCCAGAGGGCGGAGCTGGGCCTTTTCCCGGGAACGTGGACGAAGGAGCTGCTCGAGATGATCGCGGATATCGCCGCCGGGGAAAGCGGCGACGCACGAAGGGCCATCGGCCCCCTCGGGGATGCGGCACGAGCCGCGGAGGAGCGCCAGAAGGACAGGATAACTCCCGACCTGCTCCAGCGCGCCCACGCCGAGGAATACGGCGGACTGCCCCTCGAAAGGCTGGACGGCCTCGAACGGCACCAGCTCCTGGCATTGCTGGGAATCGCAAGGGCCATGAGGAAGAAGGAATTCATAAACACCGGCGATGCGGAGAGGGCGTACCATGTGGTGTGCGAGGAGAACGGGGAGAAACCGCGCGGCCACACCCAGTTCTGGAAATATCTCCAGAAGCTCGATTCCCACGGGATAATCGATACGCGGACAGCGCACGAAGGAACCGCCGGCACGACCACCCAGATAACGCTTCACAGCATCACCCCGTCCCGCCTTGCGGACATGGTCGCAAAGGTCCTGGCCCAGAGCGGCCGCGGGGGCAAGGACTGATGCCAGCGACATTCGATCCAAAGATGACGAAGGTGGCGCCCCCGCCGGTAGTACCAAAGCCTCCGCGCCGCAGCCTCTTCTCGAGCAAAATGGCCCCGCCCGCTCCCCCCGCGCCGAAACCGGTCAAGGCACAGGACCCCGTCGGGCCTCCGGAGCCGGAGCTGTCGCAGGAGGAGAAGAAGCTGAGGAAGCGCGCCCGCCGCCGGAAAGGCGGGATTGCGGCGCTTGTGCTCGTGCTCGTCGTGGCGGCCCTCGCCCTCTCGGCCAACTCGTTGCCGGGCATACTGTTCCCGCACCGTGACAAGTACACCATACTGACGGTGGATTACAACGCCGCAGGCTCGGACATGATCTATCTTACGAGCTCCGGCCCCCGCTTCACGGGCTCCGACTCCGAGCTCAGGGGCGCCGAGTACATCGCCTCCCAGTTCGCCGCCGCCGGCCTCAAGAACGTCGAGATAATTGAGTACAATATCACCCTCTGGGAGATGACGAGCGCTTCCCTGTCGCTCGTGTCCTACATGAGGGGGGGCAATGTGCCCAATCCGCTCGAGGTCCCCCGGGAGTTCCAGCACAAGACCGATTTCGCCCTCCAGGGCTACTCGGGCTCCTACACCCACACCAGGTGGCTGGACGACCTGCAGGTTCTGGACGTCGGCAACGGAACCGACGTCGCCGCCTATGCCAATGCCAACGGCCGGGCCGTCATCGTGACCAACGACGGCTCGGTGACGTCCACAGGGCTCTTCATCAGGGCCTGGGAGCAGGGAGCGGCGGCGAACATAGTCCACAACGTCGCCATGGACGCCGATATCGGATATCCGGCCATCGCTTTCTCGGCGAACGGCGTCGACAGCAAGGGCCACGCCATTCCCCTGCCGGACAATTATTCCGGCAACGGACCGGACATACCGTCGATAATGGTGTCCAAGAAAACGGGCGATGCGATAAAGGAGGGAGCGTCGATGGGCTCGCGCGTCAGGATGGACATCCAGGTCTCGATAGGGCCGAGGCCCTGCCGGGTCGTGGTCGGGGACAAGCTCGGCTGCGAGCAGCCCAACAAGATAATCATGGTGGGCGCCCACCACGACACCGTGTACATCAGCCCTGGCGCGGTGGACAACACCGCCGGTACCGTCAATGTCATAGCCATCGCACGCGAGATAGGGAAGCTCAAACCGCTCAAGACCATCAGGTTCGCCACGTTCGGTGGGGAGGAGGAGGGGGTTCTGGGCTCCTACGAATATTTCAAGGCCAACTCCGAGAAGCTGAAGGGCCACCTCGAAGCGATGCTCAACCTGGACATGACCAATGTATACACCAAGCGCTCACACACGCTCCCGATAGTGGTCAACTACAAGCCATGGCTCAAGACGCTCGGCGAAATCAAGGCCGAAGCCTACGAGAAGATACCCCAGCTCTCGGGATACGACGTGGCCATCTACCAGGGCGTCCTGAACTCCTCAAGCGACATGGCGACGTTCGCTCTGGAAGGTTACCGCGTCGGCTCGTGCTGGGGCTCCGGCTGCCTCGAGTACCACACACCCAAGGACACGGTGCAGTATGTCACGACCGAATCCTTCCTCGCCGTCGGCGGAGTATATGGCTCCTTCGCCCTTGCCCTCGCCGGCGGAACGAAGTGATTTCCCAGCGTTTATATAAAAATCAATTGCACATGAATTATCAAATTGGATACATTACCGGGTCCCCGTCGAGCTACCAAAATTCTATTTGGTAACAGACCGGTTTCAAAAATCAATATTATCCCCGGGCGGTTTACCCCATCTTACATCAACAGTCAGCCGGTGCGGCGTGTCTGGAAAGGGCATGAGACCGGCGGCCCGTCGGTGGCATACCGATTTGGTGATGCGATGCTGGGCAATACCACCCCGCTCCATCGCCATGCAAAGGGAGGCGGCGGAAATGCAGGAAAAGGCAGAAACCAACGAAGGCTCGCTCAAGATGCAGGTAACCCCGAACGGGAGGAGCGTGCTAGAAAGAAGATACCTGAGGAAGAACAACGACGGAAAGATCATAGAGAACCCAGAGGAAATGCTCCGCCGGGTATCGGACGCGGTGGCATCGGCCGAGAAGCTCTACGGCGCCAGTGCGGCGGACATCAAGGCGCTCTCGGACCGCTTCTACGGCTTCATGGCAAGGCTGGAGTTCATACCCAACAGCCCCACGCTCATGAACGCCGGCAGGGAGCTGGGGCAGCTCTCCGCGTGCTTCGTGCTCCCCATCGAGGACACCATGGAGAGCATATTCGAGACCCTCAAGAACACCGCGCTCATTCACAAGAGCGGCGGCGGGACCGGTTTCTCTTTTTCGCGACTTCGGCCCGCACGCGACATGGTCGCCTCCACCAAGGGCGTCTCGAGCGGCCCGATCTCGTTCATGGAGGTCTTCAACGCGGCCACGGAGGCCATAAAGCAGGGAGGCACGAGGCGCGGCGCTAACATGGGCTGCCTGCGCGTGGACCATCCGGACATAATAGATTTCATACAGTGCAAGAAGGAGAACGACAGGCTCACCAACTTCAACATCTCCGTCCTGCTGACGGACCGGTTCATGGAGGCCCTCGAGAAGGGCGGCGACTACGACCTCCTGAACCCCAGGTCCCGCAAGCCTGAAAGGAAGATGGACGCGCGAATGGTCTTCGACCTGATAGTGGACCACGCCTGGAAGAACGGGGAGCCTGGTGTGATATTCATAGACCGCATGAACGCCAAGAACCCCACCCCTGCGGTCGGGGAGATAGAGAGCACAAATCCATGCGGAGAGCAACCGCTTTTGCCCTACGAGTCCTGCAACCTCGGCTCCATAAACCTGGAGAGGATGGTCAGGCAGTCCGGGAAAAAGATGGAAGTGGACGAGGAGGAGCTCAGGGCCACGGTCCGGCTGTCGGTCCGCTTCCTGGACAACGTCATAGACATCAACCGCTACCCGCTGGAGCTCATAGAGAGGAACACCAAGGCCAACCGGAAGATTGGCCTGGGCGTTATGGGCTTCGCGGACATGCTCTTCAGGCTGGGCGTCCCCTACAACTCGGAGGAGGCCATAGAGCTCGGCGAGCATCTGATGGAGCTCATTGACACCGAGGCCCTGAAGGCCTCGCAGGAGCTGGGCGAGAAGAAGGGCAACTTCCCCAACTTCGAGCGCTCCGTCTTCAAGGGCAAGATGAAGCACCTGAGGAACGCCACGCGGACGACCATCGCTCCCACGGGCACCATAAGCATCATCGCTGGCTGCTCGAGCGGCATAGAGCCGCTTTTTGCCCTCGCGTTCGTGAGGAACGTGATGGACAGCACGCAGCTCTTCGAGGTAAACTCGGTGTTCGAGAAGGCCGCCCGCGACAGGGGCCTCCATTCCGATGGATTGATGAGGCAGATAGCGGAGCAGGGGTCGCTCCATGGCATAGCCGAACTGCCGGAGGACCTGAAGAAGGTCTACGTCACGGCCCACGATGTCTCCCCCTCGTACCACATCCGGATGCAGGCTGGGTTCCAAAAGCACACGGACAACGCCGTCTCCAAGACCGTCAACTTCCCCAAGGAGGCCACCAGGAAGGACATCGAGGGCGTCTACATGCTGGCCTACAAGACGAACTGCAAAGGCGTCACGGTCTACAGGAACGGGAGCCGCGACGAGCAGGTGCTCAACATCGGCGGCGTCAAGAAGAAGGCCGACGGAGCCGACAAGCAGGCGGACAAGGGGATAACCCCGAGGGCCAGGCCCGCGGAGACCATGGGCTCCACGCTCAAGAGCGGCACCGGCTGCGGCAGCCTGTACATAACCATCAACTGGGACCAGCAGGGAATGTGCGAGCTCTTCGCATCCATGGGCAAGGCCGGAGGCTGCGCCGCCTCGCAAATCGAGGCCATAGGCAGGCTGACATCGCTGGCGCTGAGGGCCGGCATAGACCCGGATTCGATAGTGAAGCAGCTCAAGGGAATAAGGTGCCCGTCGCCCCAGCTCGGAAGGGGCGGGATGACCTACTCGTGCGCGGACGCAATCGGCAAGGCCGTGGAGAAGGCGAGCCGCGCGGACGCCTCGCCCGCTGAGCCCATAGAGACCGCACCGCCCGAGATGACGCTCGACGCCTTCGACGGCGGCTCGAACGGAAAGCCGATGAAGGGCACCGTGGTGGGCACGTGCCCCGACTGCGGCGCCCCGCTCATACAGGAGAGCAGCTGCAACGTGTGCAAGAACAGGTGCGGCTACTCCAAGTGCGGCTGAGGCCGCACATTTCACTATGCTCTTCCCCAATTTTTTTTGGGGAACTCGCTTTTATCCGGGAGGGGGCCGCCGTCGGACGGCGGCCCTTCTTCCTGGACTATTTCTTCGTGCGAGCTTTTGCGGCCTTCAGGGCCTCTATCCCGGGGAGCTTCTTTCCGAGGATGAACTCCTCGAGCGCGCCTCCGCCGGTGGAGAGGTAGTCGAACTTGGCCTTCAGCCCCAGCTTCTCTATTGCGGATGTCGTGTGGCCCCCGCCCGCCACCTTGAATGCCCCGGATTCCGTGATGGCCCTGAGCACAATGGCAGTGCCCTGGTCGAACGGCGGCTTCTCGAACAATCCCGCGGGCCCGCTTATGAAGACGCTCTTCGACTCCTTTATCAGCTTGGCGAAGCTGGCGGCGGATGTGGGGCATATGTCCACCAGCGGAAGGTCAACGGGCAGCTTGTCCACGCCTATGTCCTTCCTCTTTCCGCCGTCGTCGGCGCCGAAACCCACCGGGAGCATGACCTGGTCCTTGTGGGCCTTCAGTATCGCTTCGGCGGCCTTCACGGAATCGCCGCCTTCCTTTGCCAGGATATCTTCCGTCGGCTTGCCGAGGCTCTTGCCCTGCGCCTTCAGGAACGACATGGGCACAAGGCCTGTGAGAATGACCCTGTCCGCCACATTGTTGTCGAGCAGGTGCGAGATGAGCGTGGTGGCGTCAGCGAACTTCGCGCCGCCCAGAATAACGGTGAACGGCCTCTGGGGGTTCTTGAAGATGCGGGACATGGCCGTAACTTCGGCGTCCATGAGGACACCGGCGGCGCTCGGGAGCACCATCGGGAATCCTACCAGCGAGGCCTGGGCCCTGTGGGCCGCGGCAAAGGCGTCGTTGACGAAATAATCGGCCAGCGGGGCAAGCGCAGTGACCAGTTCGGACTTGGAATGCTCCTCGGGGGTCTTCTTGGCCAATTCGGGGTCCCAGCCGCGGACGTTCTCGAGCATTATGGCCTCGCCTGGCTTGAGGGCCTTGATGGCCGCTTTTGCCTTCTCCCCAAACAGGTCGGGCACGAACTTCACGTTGAGCTTGAGCTCCCTGTTGAGCACCGCAACATGCTTTTCGAGCGAGCAGTAGTCCCACTCGCCCTTCTTGCTCTGATGGGCCAATATGACGAGCCTGGCCTTCCTGTCAAGCAGCTTTCGCAGCGTCGGCTCGATGGCCCTTATCCTTGCGGAGCTCGATATCTCCAGCGTCTTCTTGTCCAGGGGCGAGTTCACATCCACCCTCACGATGACCGTCTTTCCGCTCACGTCCAGATCGTCAATTGTCAGGTACTCCTTGTCTGCCATTTTCCCACCTACCCCTTCTTCCTGTTTTCCAAACCGACGTCACGATATAAAAGGCATTTCATGGGCTCACTCCTCGTCCCGTGCCGGGGGAGCATAAGGGCTCCGGCCGAGCTCGCCCCTCACCTGGAACAGGAATATCACGGTCGAGACCACTGTGATGAGCGCTGAAAGGTACATCATGGTGGTGTAGTTGCCGGTCCACCCGGATACCACCCCTCCGACCATCGGCCCGAAGATGTTCGAGAGCGCTATGGTGGAGCCCACGAGCCCCGTCGATGTGGCTATCTCCTTGTTCCGCTCGGAAACGAACTTGAGCGCACCCACGAACATGAACGACCACGATATGGCTATCATGAACTGCGGAATGACCATGAGCCAGACGCTTGTGGCGAGAGCATAGGCCACGAAGGTTATGCTGCTCATGACGAGGCCTATCGTGAATGACCTGATGGAGGGGACCTTGTCCAGGTTGTACATCACCACGAACTGCGTGAGCGCGTTGACGGCGTAGAGAAGGCCTATCTGAAAATTGCTGGCGCCCAGATTGACGCTCAGGTAGATGGGAAGCGTGGCCCAGATGGCGCTCGCCCCGGCGTGGCGCACCAGCAGGGAGCTGTATATGGGCAGATTGTTCTTGAGAATGGCTTTCGGGAACAGGGGTACGCTCAGTCTATGTTCCTTCACCGGCGGCAACATGAGCGCGATCGCGAACGCTATGGCGAACATTATGCCGCTGGCCAGAAATACCGCCCAGTACGCGGCTATGAGGCCGGCAACGAACGTGCCCACGCCCCAGCCCAGGGAGCCGAAGGACACGGACCTTCCCATCCCCAGTTTCATTTCATGCGTGTAGGCCAGCAGGGCCGGCGGGTAGATGCCTCCCGCAAAGCCCACGAGGAAGCGCGCTATGCCGAGCTGATAAGGGTCCTGGCTGAGCGCCTGCAATGGCACCGCAAACGCGGAGATGACCAGGCCCGACAGCAGGAATATTCGTTTCCCGTAATTGTCGGCCGCGCGTCCGAAGATGTACTGCGACAGGAATGCGGCGCCGCCGAACAGGGCCACTATCGCCCCCACGGTGAAATCCGAGGCGTACATCTCCCTTCGTAGCCAGATGGGAACGAACAGCGAGCTTGCAAAGCCGGCGGCGTTCGTGAACATCTGGATGGCCTGGATGCGCGCCGTCGGTACCGCCCCCAGTCCACCCGACGGACGAACCGGATAAAAGCTTTTGGTGCCGAGGCCCGAAACTCTCATATCGCCCTAAGCGCGTGGAACTGGCATGAACGGCAAGGAGTTCGGGAAGCTTCTGGAAGCGATCCGCACTGAGCGACCGATGGTGCACCACATCACGAACTATGTGACCGTCAACGATTGCGCCAACATCACCATGTGCATCGGCGCGGCGCCCGTGATGGCGCATTCCGCTGACGAGGTATCGGAGATGGTGTCCATGGCGGGGGCGCTCGTGCTCAACATAGGCACTCTCGATGCCGCCCAGATAGAGGCGATGCTCATCGCCGGAAAGAGGGCGAACGAGCTCGGGATACCGGTAGTGCTGGACCCGGTGGGCGCTGGGGCCACGAGGTTGAGGACGTCCAGCGCGAGGAAGCTCATAAGCGACCTCAAGCTCGCCCTCATCAAGGGGAATGCCGGCGAGGTCGCCACCCTTGCGGGGGAGGAGGCCTCTGTCCGAGGCGTGGATTCCATGAGCGTGAAGAAGGACATCCTGGGAATCGTTTCCAAATTCGCTGCCAAGCTCGGGACCACGGTCGCCATCACGGGCAAGACGGACATCGTCTCCGACGGAAAATCCACGTTGCTGGTGGACAACGGCCATCCCCTCATGAGCTCCTTCTCGGGCTCGGGGTGCATGGTAGCCTCGCTCTGCGGTGCCTTCGCCGCCGTCTCGGGCGACCGGCTCAAATCCACCGTTGCGGCCCTTGCCGCATTCGGAATTTCCGGCGAGAACGCCGCGAAGAAGGCGAAGGGCCCATATTCATTCAGGGCGGCGCTCTTCGACGCCGTTGCCGCTCTCACGCCGGCGGAGCTCGCAAGGAAGGCAAAGGTAAGGGAAGCCTGAGAACCGGATGAAGTAACACAGGTCGCTCTTGAAATGTCTCAAAAGAAAAACGCTTCCGAAAAAATGTGCGGCCTTTACGTCGTGACGGACGAGAAGCTCTCCAACGGCCTCACGCACTCGGAAATAGCCAGGCTTGCCCTCGAAGGGGGCGCTGACGTCATCCAGCTCCGGGACAAGGAGATGGAGGGCCGGAAGCTGCTGGGGCACGCGCTCCAGATAAGGAAGCTGACCCGAAAGACAGGCGCGCTTTTCATAGTCAACGACAGGCTGGACATCGCCCTGGCCTCGAAGGCGGACGGCATCCATCTGGGCCAGGAGGACATGCCCGTAAGGGCCGCACGCAAGCTCTGCCCGAAAAGGTTCATAATAGGCGTCACGGCCCATGATGTCGCAGAATCCGTCAGGGCGGAGAAGGAGGGCGCAGACTACATCGGCCTCTCCCCGATTTTCCAGACAGGCTCCAAGAGCGACGCGGGGACCGCCTGCGGGGTCGCCATGATAAGGAATGTGAAGGCGAAGGTCTGGATACCGGTGGTCGCCATCGGAGGAATCAGTCTCTCCAATGCCCGCGAAGTCCTTGACGCGGGGGCGGACGGCCTCGCCGTCATCTCGGCCGTCGTGAGCCACAAGGACGTTACCGGTGCCGCACGACGGTTGAAGGAAATCATCTCCGAGCTCTGCTCGAAACGACGTAAGTGAGCCTTTTTTCCCGCCGCATTTCTTTTTTCTTTGCATCCTCGTCCTCGATTGCCTCTTCGAGGGTCTTATGCTTTCGACCCGTGCTCTTCTCCCATTTCGATATGAGAAAATCCCGGCGGTCCACCGGAAGGGCGAACCCCTCGCCTTTGAGTGCCTCGCCGCCGACCTCAATTACCAGACCGCCTTCCAGGAACGGTTCACCTGTCGCCACCATGGTGATTTCCTTCCAGCGGAATGTCTCGACCTTCCTGCGTGTGTATTTCAGATGAAGTCGATTCTCCTGGATGGAAACTGCGCTGACGGTCCGCTTCCATTCCGGCCAGATTACGAATAAGATAAGAGAGGCACATGTGGGCGCAATTATCAAGGTAAGAAGGAACGCCTCGCTGAACGCTATTGAGACCCAATCGAGTTTCTGATAAAGACTAATGACCAACAATAGAATTTGCATCGGTACGAAGATGAATGCCAGGGCTAGGAACCAGTTCCGCATGATGCGCCGAGGATTTTTCGTCGGCTCCCACTGGAGGTTCTCGAAAAGTTCATTTCCGGATGCGTCGGTCGGCTGCGACATTGTCACATTGTAATGAGCATGCGGGAATATATAAATCGGGGACAAAACTGGTAGGTACCAACGAGGTATTATATACCCTGAGTGTCGTAATAAAAACGCAGGTGAATGAGGGAATGATGGTTCGCGCCAGGCTACTCGTAAGCGGGACGGTCCAGAGGGTGGCATACCGGCTCAGGGTCGACAGGTGCGCCTTCGACGCGGAGCTTGCCGGCTTCGTCCGGAACCTCGAGGACGGTACCGTCGAGATAGTCTGCGAGGGCGAACAAGACAGGATAGAGCGGTTCTCGCAGGATATCAAAATCGTGGAATATCCCACGCGGGTTAGGGAAATCAGAATCGAATATTCCGAGCCGACCGGAGAGTTCAGGGAATTCACGATCGTAAGGGATGACCGTTACGATGGCGATTTGGCCGAGAAACTGGATACAGGTCTGCTCTACATCGCGGCCATGCACAGGGACCTTGCTGGCAAGCAGGAGCAGACCGTCCAGAAGCAGGATGATACTCAGGCGACAATCAAGGAAATGCATGCCGACCTTTCCGAAAAGCAGGATGAGACGACGGGCGCCGTAAAAGAAATGGACGGGCACACCTGCGAGCGATTCGACCGTCTTGAGGGCAAGTACGACCGGTTCGGCAACACTCTTGATGAGGTTTCCAGGGACCTCAAGAGGCTGGTCGCCGAGACTACCACAGAAAAATCCGACAGGGAATATCCTGTGGAATAACAAAGGTTAAGTCCCCCCATCCGCTTTCCATCTTATTGCGGTCCGGAGCGGGTGAACTGATGAACAAGCTCGTGCTGGCATTGATGGCGTTCTTCGGCGTAGGTCTCCTCTTCATGGGCCTCATGTTCATGATAGGCTCCGGCGGCCTCCTCGAGAACCTCCTCATCGGCGTGGGCATGCTCGTCGGCGGAATAATCATCTTTGCAGTCCTGCTGTGGATGTACAAGCTCGAGATGGCCAAGCCCACGGTCATCCAGCAGACGTTCAACGTCCAGATGGGCGCCTCCGGAAAGCTCGAGGAGAAGCAGATGAAGTGCCGCTCCTGCGGCGCCCCGCTCGAGAGCAAGGACCTCACCGTGGTCCAGGGCGGAATGATGGTGAAGTGCCCCTACTGCAACACAGCGTATACCTTAGAGGAGGCCCCCAAGTGGTAGAAGGCCCCGAGGTTGTTGTTGCGAACCGGAAGGTCAGGGGCCGGCACAGCTTTATCGCGGTGCTCGTCGTATTGCTCATGACATTGGGCCCGCTGCTGGTGTTCGTGCCGGCTCCGGCCGGGGCGGACCTGACATACAGCTTCTCGGTCACGAAAGAGGCCGTGGACGTCCACATAAAGAAGGACGGCGGCATCGACATAGATTACACGATAGATTTCGTGAACTACGCCGACATGGACGGCATAGACATCGGCGCCCCCAACAGGTACTACGACCTGGGCTCCGCCCAGGGCTCCATCATCGCCGGCGGCCGCACCTACAACGCCAAGAGCATAGAGAAATCGCCCTACATGAGCACGGGCCTCGCGGTCAACCTGGACTACTCCGCGCGCAACGCCATCGAGAACAAGCCCGGCGGCACGGCGTTCACGCTCAAGCTCCATTTCCACAACGGACACATA
>Ga0315283_10000561_pt1 | contig 27707 bp, 27 predicted proteins | sample YL17G09_0_MG_FD_204541 | JGI IMG/M metagenome (GOLD analysis project Ga0315283, IMG submission 204541) | Sediment microbial communities from Yellowstone Lake, YNP, Wyoming, USA - YL17G09_0 | ecosystem: Environmental > Aquatic > Freshwater > Lake > Sediment | place: USA: Wyoming | collected...
CATTGAATGGATTAATCGCTAGGATGTTGGATATTACGAAAGAAATCCATGTGTTGCGAGACCCGACTCGTGGGGGTTTAGCCACGAGCCTGAATGAGATTGCCCTTCAATCTAATGTCGGAATAATGATTTATGAAGAGACGATTCCTGTCAGACCTACTGTGGAAGCTGCTTGCGAAATGTTAGGATTTGATGCATTATATGTTGCCAATGAAGGAAAACTAATTGCGATTGTTGAGAAATATATCGCAGATAAGGTTTTGGCAGCTATGAAGAAGCATCCCCTCGGCGTTGATGCAGCCATTATTGGCACAGTGACTGAAAGACCAGGTCCACATGTTATGTTGAAAACAAACTTTGGGACAACCCGTATGATTGATATGATGTCCGGAGAGATGTTGCCAAGAATTTGTTAATTTCTGAATCGTTTAAACCATATCAAATCCATCGCTAAGAATCACATTTATCATCCGCCCTCCTTATCAACGACTACCCAGGAGGTGAAACCTTCCGTTTCGATATGTGTTTTGGCATTTGGATAAGAGAAGGAATTACTTATCACTAAAGGAGAAACAAAATGGCTGCGCATAAGAGCAAGTTTCTCCACAATTGCCGTGATCTTAACTTGCATTGCGTGAATATTAGGTTCTTCGATAACAATACGACCGCCGGGTTTTACCACCCGCCACAATTCTTCGGCAGTAACTCTATAATCATAAACATGGTGAAGAGCATCCACCATGATCACCCTTTCAAATGAATCATCTTTAAAAGGTAATTCCTCGGAATTTGAACATACAATAATAAAACTCTTTTTATTGTCGGCTTGAGAAAGCATCCCAAAAGATGAATCAGCAATGACGATCGATTTTACCGAATCTCGCAACATAAACGAAATACGCCCAGTACCACCACCTACGTCTAATAAATTCCCTGAGACTGGCAAATCTACCAATGCGCGTAATTTAATCGGGTCTATGGGTTTCATAAAACGTTCATATATGGGTGCAAGGAAATCAAAATGATTGAAGTGTGCCACTACTATTTTGCCTATTAAAAAGCCTCCTGAATCAGGAGGCTTATATTATTTTTTTTATGAATAGATCCAAGGATTTAAAACTAATCTTCATCTATATACAAATCGTCATCCTCTTCATCGACATCAACATCTTCCCATTCATCAATCTCGTCTAGTTCGTCTTCTTCTTTATCCCATTCATCTTCTGTTTCAACGTCATTTGCTCGAGAATAAGTCATACATCCCATATCTGGATCGATTTCAACTGCAGCTGCACCACAGTATCCATCATCCAAGAACACACAATCAACATAATGGCATCGTATACGGGGCATTAAATCCTCCTGTAAAAATTTTATCATGTGCGAACATATCATCACCCATGATCGATTATTTCGTCCCTTTTCTAGACGGCAGTGATTTTACCTCAGATGCTGGAATCAGAATAGTATCTTTTTTCCTTTTTTTATTCAATGTACCATGCTTTAGGAAATATGAGGCGAAATTATATCACTACAATTCAAAATAAGTGATCCAGCTTAAATGAAATTTATAAGTATAACTTCCCCAATCCTATTTAGTCAGCCAGGTCTTACCCGATGAGCTTCCATCACATTAGGCAATGCTTCAATACGAGTTAAAACCCTGGTTAACTGGTCAATATCCTTTACTTCCAAGACCAAATCGAAGACTGCGAGGCTTAGCTTAGAATCGTGATTTACGCCTGCCTTCACCAATCCCATATTAATCCCTTCATTGGCGATCAAATTCGAGACATCCCTGGCTAATCCATCTCGGTCATACGCCTTCACTCGAACAGAAACCGGGTATGTCCGCTTTGGTTCTCCCCATGCCACACGCACTAACCTCTCCTGTTCGCGTAACCTTAATATATTGGGGCAATCTTTACGATGGATAGTCGCTCCACGCCCACGAGTAACATAGCCTACAATGTCATCTCCGGGAACTGGATTACAACACCGACCCATCGTTGTTAATAATCCTTTCAATCCCACCACAGTGATACTGTCATGACTTTCAACTGGTGTATCAGGGATCAATCGCGTCCCAAATTTCAACCCCTCATCATCTTGTTCGTTCTGCATTAATTGATTGGCAATTCTAATAAGGGGAACATCACCGTATCCTATCGCCACGTATAAATCTTCAACTGTCCGGTAATCAAATTGACGTGCTAACTGTTCAATGTTGATTTCCCCCAGGCTTAAGCGACGTAATTCCTTTTCTAGTAAATCCCTTCCTTGGTTGATATTTTGTTCCCGAGCTTGTTTTTTAAACCAATAACGGATTTTTGCTTTCGCTCTCTGGGTTTTTACCAATCCCAGGTTCGGATTCAACCAATCTCTACTTGGTCCACCACGTTTTACAGTTAATATTTCGACCTGTTCACCAGTCCGTAATATATAATCGAGTGAGACCAATTTCCCATTGACTTTCGCTCCACGACATCGGTGTCCGATATCAGTGTGTACATGATAAGCAAAATCGATTGGTGTGGATCCTGTTGGTAAATCGTAGATATCTCCCTTCGGAGTAAAAATATAAACACGATCCTGGAACACATCAGTTTTTAAGCTGTCAACAAATTCTCCTGCATCTTCTACATCCTGTTTCCATTCCATTAAAGAGCGGAACCAGAGAATCTTCTTCTCGAATGAGTCGTCGCGCGAGGCTCCTTCTTTATATCTCCAATGCGCTGCAATACCCAGCTCTGCATTTTGATGCATCTCTGGTGTGCGGATTTGGATTTCTAGGGTTTTTCCATCATCATAGAGGACGGATGTATGCAGTGACTGATAAAAATTATCCTTCGGCACTGCTATGTAATCATCAAATTGACCTGGAATGGGTCGCCAATGGGTGTGAATCACGCCAAGTGAGCTATATACAGAAGGAATATCAGACACAATGATGCGGACACCTCTGATATCGTGCACCTGATCGAATTGCACACCTTTTCGAACCATTTTGCGATAGATCGAATAGATGTGCTTTGGGCGGCCAGAAATATCCGGTTTGATACCTGCTTGCGTAATTATTTCCGTAAGATGATCGATGATTTCTTTCATATCACTTTCGCGATCTAACCGTTTTTCATCGATATTATTGGCAATTTCCTTATACTTCTCAGGGTTGACATAACAAAAACCCAGATCTTCAAGCTCCCATTTAATTTGCCATATACCCAATCTGTTCGCTAACGGTGCGAAAATATCCAAGGTCTCCTGAGCAATACGAATTCGTTTATGCTCAGGTAAATGTCCAAGAGTCCTCATATTATGTAAACGATCCGCCAACTTAATTAATACTACTCGGACATCTTCTCCCATTGCCAGGAATGTCTTTCGGAGCGTCTCGGAAACCAAATCATAACGCCTGCTCTTTATATTTAAGCCAGCAGTAACATCAGGGTCAGGTTCTCCACGTCTATCAGCAGCTTGGCGCAACTCTTCTTCGTGTACATCTTCTTCAGGATGCTGATCTCCTCTGGAAACCCTTGGTAATTGTGTAAGCTTGGTCACGCCATCAACCAATTTTGCAACATCATCTCCGAAATCGTTTCTTATATCATCTAATTTAACAGCAGTATCTTCAACCGTATCATGTAATAATCCCGCGACCACAACCTCGACTGGTACTTGTAACTCAGCAAGGATCGCAGCAACCGCAACACAATGATTGATATATGCCTCACCAGATACACGGTTCTGCCCTTGATGGGCATTCTCTGCCACACGGTAGGCGCGATCAATCAAATCACGATCAGCGATCGTATAAAAGTCTGGAAGGGAATCCATTAGGATGGATATTGGCATTTTTCTAACCTAATCAATTAATAGTATACCTACGGCTTCGTTGACCGACAAGGGGGTTACAGATAAGTGGTTTCTCATTATCAATTTTATCCATTAATGAGTTCCAAGAAAAAAGGTTCTCCGCTGTGCCCAATTATCAGACAAAACTTGAATAGTTGTGTTAATGAATTAATGATTACATCCTCAATTCAAGTTATACGCGATATCGTATCACAGATATATACTGGATTTATGCAGGATGTCAACATGACGATAACCCTTGATCTTCTAACGGAATTTGTAGATGACCATCCGGAAAGCTATAGGCTTGCCCTTAATAATATTTCTTTTATATTCTTCAGTCAATTGACATGCTTGTCACTATGAAATTAATTTTCTTCTTATATAGTAAAATTATCAGCAATGGACTGTACAATCAGAAAGTGAGGATTTAGATGTGTGGGAGATTTACTCTAACAATTGATCCAGATCATCTTCAGGAAGCGTTTCCTTGGGCAGTCATCCCGAATGAATTGAGTCCAAGGTTTAATATAGCTCCATCTCAGCCAGTTGCTGTAATCCCTAATACAGGTGGTTATTTCGTTTCCATGTATAAATGGGGTCTGATTCCTTCATGGTCGAAAGACCCCGCGATCGGTGAGCGAATGATAAATGCCCGGGCTGAATCTTTAGCTGATAAACCATCATTTCGCAATGCATATCGTCGTCGACGCTGTTTGATACTTGCAGATGGGTTTTTCGAATGGAAACAAAATCCAGAAAGTAAAAGTAAGCAACCAGTCATTATTCGTTTAATAAATAAACAACCTTTTGCATTCGCAGGACTATGGGAGCAATGGACTTCTCCTGATGGTTCTGAAATAAGATCGTGCGCCATCATCACAACACAGCCAAACTCATTAGTGGGATTAATTCACAATCGCATGCCAGTGATATTACCTCCAGACAAATACAAACAATGGATCTCCCCTGAAGATCAGCCTGCCAATCAATTGAATGGCCTTTTAGTCCCCTATCCAGCTGATGAAATGATTGCGCATCCAGTCTCAAAAATGGTTAACAATCCTCATTACGACTCACCAGATTTAATCAAGCCTATTGAGGATATATAACTAATCGATTATTTATGATAATTAAGCCAAAACAAATATCCACCTATAGTCTGATCAGATCTTCACGGGGAGTTGATATTTGCATAGTTCTGGCTGCTGCAATTAATGGTGTTGATGCTGGAGCGGCAATTAAGAAACACGTCTCACGTGATACAGATTACCTAATTATTGATAGAAATACCTTTGATCTCTGCAAATTTTCCCGTATATTCATCATTGGAGCTGGAAAAGCAAGCATACCAATGACGAATGCAATATACGAGTTATTAAATGAAAATATCATCTCTGGTATAGTAATCACAAAAGACGGGCACATTGATCCAGAAAAATACAATATTGGGACCCAAATAGAAATAATTGAAGCAAGCCACCCAATCCCTGATCAACGTAATATAGATGCCGCCAATAAATTATCTTCGTTGATCTCCAAATTAAATAGTGATGATCTTGTGATCTTTCTATTATCTGGTGGTGGGTCATCCTTATTGATGAAACCATCCGCGGGATTGTCTCTTCAAGACATTCAGGAAACCACAGCTTTATTATTGAGCTGTGGTGCACCAATTACCGAGATTAATACAATTAGAAAACACATAGATGTGTTTAAAGGCGGGGGATTTGCAAAACTCTTGACTCCAGCTACCGTAATATCCCTGATTTTATCTGATGTTGTAGATGATAACATTGAAGTGATCGCATCAGGTCCTACCGTTGCCGATCCTTCCACCTTTTTTGATTCTTGGTTAATTTTGGAAAAATACAAAATTTTAGATCAGGTACCTACCCGTGTCAGATCCAGATTCTCGTCTGGAATTCAGGGTGAAATTCAGGAAACAATAAAACCTGGAAATCCAATACTATCCAGAGTATCGAATGTAATTGTGGGGAATAATACAGATGCGGTCAACAGTGCTTTTAATGCAGCGGAGAAGCTAGGGTTTAATTCCAGATTATTAACAACGACGCTTCATGGGGAGGCTTCACAAATGGGTAGTGCCTTATCTGATGAAGTAAAAACATTGTTATCTCCACCAACATTATTCACCAGACCAGTATGCATGATCGCTGGTGGAGAAACGACTGTCACACTAAAAGGGACAGGAAAAGGTGGGCGCAATCAAGAACTGGCCCTTGGAGCAGTAAAAAGCCTTTCAGGTTCAGAGCAATGGATACTCGCCAGTTTGGCCACTGATGGTGGGGATGGCCCTACCGATGCAGCTGGTGCTGTTACAACGAATGAGACATTTTCTCGAGCCTTGTCAATGGGACTTGATCCACAGGATTACCTTAGAAGGAACGATTCATACCGTTTCTTCGAGTCATTAGATGATTTAATATTTACCGGTCCGACTTTGACGAATGTAAATGACCTTGTCTTAATTTTTAAACTCTAAGTTATTCCAATATTAAATTGCGCAAACGTAAGCTATTGCTGACCACAAAAACACTAATGAATGCCATGGCTCCAGTTGCAAACATGGGGTTTAATAGACCAGCAGCTGCAGCAGGTATGAGAATTATATTGTAGAAAAAAGCCCAAAATAAGTTTTGCTTGATCGTTTGCAACGTTTTTCGAGACAAATGAATTACCTTTGATACCCCACGTAGATCTCCACTTATCAATGTAATGGGTGCTGCTGCCGTGGCGATATCCGTTCCTGTTTCAATGGCAATGCCAACATCAGCTTGCGCCAGGGCAGGTGCATCATTGATTCCATCACCAACCATCGCAACGACTTTCCCTTCTTTTTGTAATTACTTTACTTCCGATGCTTTCTCTCCAGGTAAAACTTCTGCCAAAATGGTATCAATTCCAACCAGTTTCGCTATTCTCGAAGCAGTAAGCTGATTGTCTCCAGATATCATTGCTATGCGCAATTTCATCTCGAATAGTTTCCCTAATGTTTCTCGTGATGTATCCTTCACTGGAACAGCGATCCCGATTATTCCCTGGAGAATCCAGTCCACAGCAATGAGAACAACCGTCTTTGCTTCATTCTGCAAACAGAAAATATCCGCCTCGCCTTCATTTATCACGACTCCATGGGATTCCATAAGTATAGTATTACCGACCAGAACATTTATACCACCCCCTATTGCCTCAATACCCATCCCTGATTCAGCTGTGAATTCATCCGGTAATTGCAGTCCAAAGCCACGTTGCCCTGCCCCTGCCACAATAGCCTCTCCCAGTGGATCCTCGCTTGCTTTCTCAACTTAACTACCAGATTGAAATAAGTCCGCTTCACGGTCTTGGTCATTTACAATTTTACCCAAGATCTTGATATCGGTAACTGCTGGTTAGCCTTCGGTAATCGTCCCTTTATCTAGCACCACGATGTCGATCTTACCATCACATTCGAGTGCTTCCCCTGGACGCAATAGGATGCCATTCTCCGCTCCTTTACCGGTTCCAACCATCACTGCTGTTGGTGTTGCCAAACCCATCGCACATGGACAGGCAATGACTAGAATTGCTACCATATTTATTAATGCCCGAGTGAATAAATTCACATTAGAATTCGCAGATAATGGAATTACGAAATACCATACCAAAAAAGTGACAATGGAAATGCAGATGACAACTAGTACAAATACTTCAGATACTTTATCCGCCAATTTTTGAATGGGGGCTTTGCTGCCTTGTGCTTCCTCAATCAAATGGATGATTTGAGAAAATGCATTCTCTTTTCCAACTTTGGTGGCTTCGAATTTGATGAATCCTAATTTTTATTGTTGCTCCAATGCCTGCGTCCCCTGATCTTTTCTCCACTGGCATCGATTCTCCAGTCAACATAGATTCATCTACAGGGATTTTCTCCCCCGGTCGAACAAGCACCAGATCGCCGATTTTTTTACATCATCAACTGGTATATCTAAGCCAACACCATCCCGGATAACGGTTGCTGTCTCGGCTCGTAATCCCATTAATTTCTTTATATCTTCACTTGTCTGTCCTTTTGCTTTTGCTTCCAAATACTTTCCAAGCTTTATCAAAGTAATTAATACGGCTGACGTCTCAAAATAAACATGACCAGGCAATAGACCCAGTGTGACAGAAGCAAAATAAAAATATGCGGTAGATGAACTTTTACGATTAAAACATCCATTTTTCTGAGCGATTACGCAGGGATTTATATGCACCTATATAGTATTGCCTTCCAACGTAGAATTGAATAGGAGTCACTAATGCCCACATCAACCTAGGTACCCAAGGCTCATATGCCCATGACGGCAATAATAACTCTCTTGTCATGGACAAGGATAAACAATGGGATTGTAAAATTCAATTCTATGATCAGCAAGTGACGTTGTTAGTTGATTTCGACCTGCCGTGCTTTTTGTTCTGCATCCTCCACATCTAAGCCGGTATCAACTACTTCGAAGCCAATTAATTTAATTATCTTTCTCAGCTCAGCCTGATTAACTATAGTGGGAATATATTTTTATCCTGACTTGTCCAGTTGTTAGGTTTACATTTGTGTCAAGGACACCTTCTATTTTTCGTACAGCTCGTTCCAATCGTCTTGCAGCATTATCTCAACCATGCGGCTAATTAATAGATAAGCTTCCCCTGTTGCGACGCCGTAACCAGCCTTAGCAACCCGATCAAGTAACGCTTCCAACTTCGAAACTTCAGGATCATATTCAACCGTGGTCCTCTCTGAGGAAAGATTAACATTAGCAACGATTCCTCCCTTGTCTTTTTTTAGGTTACTCTCAACCGTCGCTACACAGTTCGCTCATGTTATCCCAGTGATTGGTAATATCACCTGTTTTGTTTCAGACATAGAGTCTCAAATTAAAAGAATCTAGTAATAAGCACCATTTATTTATCTCCTCGGCATATTACGTAAATCAATAAATTAATAATCTAATTATCCCGCCACAGGATAATTTATCGATTCTAGCAATTCTTTTATCGTTTCTTCACTTGCTGGAGGCTCATATTCTATTGTAACAACCTGTGATATTTGATCTGCTTTCACAGATTTTACTCCGGGTATTTCGACCACTTCGGATTGAATCGTATGGACACAATGAGCACAATTTATATTTGGAATTGAATAAGTAACAACGGTAGCCATTAATATTCTCCTTGAATATTGGTTATTTTTTGCAATTTATTTCATTTCAAAAACATCTACGATTTCATTCAAGACACGCTCGCGTTCATCTGGATTTTCTCCCCTAACAGCAGTGAGTAAACAAGAATGTAAATGCTCATCGAGGATAATCCCGCTCACCTTTTCTAAAGCCGATTGGACTGCATGTATCTGGCGGATCACATCAATGCAGTATGTCTCGTTCTCGACCATTGTTTCAATTCCTTTAATATGGCCTTCGATATTCTTTAATCGTTTCAAGACATCTTCATTCATCTTTCTAACCCTTCTACCCCCCCCCATGGGGGTGGGGTATGGATATTCTACCATTATACTCGTATTTGTCAATTATTTGATTTTATAAAACAGTAATCTGTTTATACACCAAATTCCTCCCCCAACTCATCCATCTTCAAACTAATCACCTGGCTGGCTGAATCCCGGCCCATGGTTACACCGTAAATAATGTTTGCCGCTTGAAGTGTATTCCTATTATGAGTTATGACAATAAATTGTGTTTTCTCGCTTAATTCGGTCAATAAATCGCGGAATCTACCCACATTTGCCTCGTCTAACATCGCATCAACTTCATCCAGGATGCAAAATGGAGTAGGTGATACCCTCAGCAAGGAAAAAACTAAAGCAGTCGCGGTCAGGCTTCTCTCACCACCTGATAGTAAAGATAATCCCTGCTCTCTCCGTCCTGGCAATCTAGCTTCAATATCGATTCCAGTTTCAGTAATATTATCAGGATCAGTTAATGCCAAACGTGCAGAACCACCCCCGAACAGCCGGGTAAATATCTGCTTAAACTCTTGAGCAACCGCATCGAATGTCCGTCGGAACTCCCTTTCCATTAAGATATCTAACTCTGCAATAACCTCCCTAATATCCCCTTCTGCTTTTATTAAATCAGCAACCTGCGAGGAAAGGAATTCAAAACGTTCTTTAACTTCCTGATACTCGTTTTGAGCTTCGGGGTTTATTGCACCCATCCTACGGATTTGAGCTTTTTGCTGTCGAATGATTTCTTCAATATCTGATGATAATAACTCAACTTTTGGTAATTCCTCCACCATTCCGTCCAAAGGAAGCGGTTTTGGTCCGGACACGGAATCTGTATAATCGAATGAGACCAGACCAAAGTCATCTTCGATATGCCGACGCAGAGACTCGAACGACTCTTGATGGTGCGCCAGGTTGATCTTCGCTTGAGTGTATCGTTGTTCGGCAGCCCGTAATATCTGCCGTGCTTCTGTATCGGTGGACAATAAACTAGTATGTTCCTTTTCTAAAGTACTTAGCTGTTGCTCGTATGGATCTACAACCTTTCCTAACTCTTCAATCTTCCCGGCTATCTGGGCTTCCTCACCAGAACAAACTACAATATTCTCATTCAGGGTTTTGATGTCAAGGTCAAGTTGTGTTGATCGCATTGTGATATCCGATAGGTTATTTTGCACTTTTTGTAGCCGTGTGAGCTTCTCTTGCTGACGGTTTCTTGCATCTACTAATGCCTGCTCAAGCACCGCAGCATTTGTGTTCCAGTATGAATATTGCGTTTGCAATTCTTCCAGAGGCAATCCATCCAGCGTGGTGTTATTGCTTTCCAAAACCATCTGTACTTCATGTGATTCTTTCTGTAATTTCGCAGTCTCAGATTTTATATTTGCCTGCGCAAGAACCTCATTTTCTATATCAGACTGGTATCTAATTTTCTGATCATGATGCCATTGTAAGTCATGTTGTATTTTTTCAATTTGTAATTCTTGCTTGTTTAATTTTCCAGTTGTCGATTTTTCAAGCTCTATAGCACTATGATATTTTTCGTTACTCTCATTTTCTTTCTTCTGAAACTCGTCGATATCTATTTCGAGGCTACGGAATTGATTTTCAAGATTTTCCAACCCTGCTATCGTCTGTTCCCGGATAGTTTTTATTTCTCGCTGTTGTCGAGGTCTGGCAAGCAAACTTTTGCCCGATGCCCCAGTTATAACGGGACCACTCGCAAGGTACATCTCGCCCTTTAATGTAACCACCCGTAAATTTGGTATATCACGCCAATCACGTGAAGCCAGGATGGTACGTGCGGTTTTACGATCCCTTACAATAATTACGTGACCAAAGATCCAATCAATAACCGGTTTCAATTGGGTTTCAGCAGTAACTAAATTTGCAGCTATACCAAAGATGTTTCCAGATTCTACAGGGGCTTTGGCTAAGTCCAATGTTAATGGACTTGTTGGAGCGATTACATCCAGTGGGAAAAGCGACCCTCTGGTAGTTTCGTTATCAATGAGATCCATTGCCTTATCTGTTTGAGTAATTGATCTTAGAACCAGTGAATCGATATATTCGCCCATAACAGCTGCGATGGCGGTCTCATACTCTTCAAGCACCATTAAGCTGTTGCCTAACGAGCCAATCGCTCCTTCGATCTTATTATCTTTCATTGCCTGGATAAGGATACGTGGTCCTTCTTCGTGTCCTGTGAGACTCTTATCTGCTTCTTCAAATACATTGATCTCTGCCTGTAACTGGGCGATTTTTGTTTTTTGTGTAGATATCTTATCGCTAAATGCCTTTCGATCAACCTCTAAAGCAGTTAATTTATCCTTGATGGATTGCAATACTGCCTTGATCGTTTCGGCATTCTTTACTTTCTCTTCTTTCTCAATAAGGGTGGTATTTAACAGTTCTTGAGCTGAAGATAATTCTGATTCAACAGATAAAATATCCTGGTCAATTTTTTGTAGAGCGTCCTTCAATCGATTTATATGGGTATCTTTCTCCGATAGAAGTGCTTGTTTTTGGGTGACATGTGTTGTAATTCTTGTAATATCCTGTTGAAGTAATAGGATTTTTCGTTCAATGATCGATCTCTCTTGTTGCATTGCGGATAACTTATCCAAAGAATCTGATACAGATTGGTGCGATTCTTTTAAATCCGCTTCTAAATGGGCAAATTCATGATTTGATGCAATAATCAAGTCTTTCTGAATCCCGACCTCTTCTTCCGCACTTGTTCGCTCTCTATAAATTTGTTCCAGTTGAAGCAGCAACAATCTTGATCTTTCACCATTAACCGCTTGCTCCCGGCTTATACTCTCACGTCTTTGGTGTAATGAGGTTAATTCCTTATGCCAATCGTTTAATTTTTCTCTAAGTTCGTTGATATTTAAACGGTATTCACTTAATTTTTTATCAAGGTCATGTTGGTTTAATTGCACCTCGGTTAAAGCATCTTCCTGTTGTTTAGCTGTAACTTGTGCTTCTACTAAGTCCGCTTGAGCTGTATGCCAGTGATATCCGTACCACTCGCGTAATACGATTTTTAGATCTGCTTTCATTTGGTTATACTCTTGGGCTCGTTTCGCTTGCCGCTCAAGACTGCGTAACCGAGGCTGAAGCTCAGATAAAATATCATGGACTCTTTCCAAATTTCGACGGGTAGTTTCGAGGCGTTTGATTGCCTCTTCACGCCGGGTGCGATGTAAACCAATGCCGGCTGCTTCTTCGAATAAACGTCGCCTTTCTTCAGCTTTCAATGCCAAAGCAGCATCAACAAGTCCTTGACCAATGATCGTATATGTCCGCTCAGCCAATCCAGATTTTGCTAAAACTTCAGATACGTCCTTCAAACGTACACGTTGACCGTTTAATAAGTATTCATTCTCTCCATCACGGTAAGCTCTTCGTGTGATCCCAACTTCAGCAAAATCAATCGGCAGCCAACCGTCATTATTGTCAAAAATGATTGTTGCGGAAGCCATACCTGCTCTGGGACGGTTTTCAGATCCAGAGAAGATCATATCCTCAGTTTTCTTTCCTCGTAATAAACCATACGATTGTTCACCCAATACCCATCGAAGGGCATCGGCAATATTTGATTTCCCCGATCCGTTTGGACCTACGATCGCAGTAATTCCATCAGAGAATTGGAATTCACTCCGGGAAGCAAATGTCTTGTAACCGTGTAATTCAAATGATTTAAGTCGAGCTGGCATAAACTACCTTATCCCAAGTTTTTCAAGTGCATGCTTAGATGCATCCTTCGAGGCGGCTTGTTTGCTGTGGCCTTTACCGATGCCATATACAATATCATCAACAGAAACCTCAACCTCGAAATTCTTATCATGGTCTGGTCCGCTATTTCCAACCAAACGATACATCGGTGTCCCAAATCCTTTTGATTGTGACCATTCTTGCAATATGCTTTTGGGGTGGTGTTCTACCTGGCTGGCAATGATAAATCTTACCTTCGTTTCAAGCATTGGGTCCATAAATTTCCAGACCCGTGAAATATCCTTATCCAAATATAAAGCTCCAATTACTGCCTCAAATGTTGAGCCTAACAAAGGTAAACGTTCACGTCCGCCATTTTCAGCTTCACCATGACCTAACCTCATGGCAGCCCCCAAGTTTAATCCATTCGCAAATTCCGCTAGTTGTTCATTACCCACCAAAGCCGCTCTAAGCCTGGTTAGTTGTCCCTCAGCCATCTCCGGGAACCGATGGTACAACCACGCACCTACCAAGAAATCCAATACTGCGTCTCCAAGGAATTCAAGGCGCTCGTTATCCTCAATTGAATCTCGGTGCTCATTAAAATACGATCGGTGAGTTAGGGCTCTCGTTAATAAACCAATATTATTAAACGATAAGCCAATCCTTTGCGCGAAAGATTGGGGCGATTCCTCAAGTTCACTGCTCCCTGGGAATATATCCATATTTCATCTCCAAAGAACTCAGGGAGCGTCAGACGCCCTGCCAATGCCGAGCATCTGGCGATCCATTAGTTCCATTCCAAAATATATTAAATCTAGCCTTCCTATTATAAGCGATAAAGAACATGGATTGTATTTTTTATTTCATTCACAAGTATAGCAATATATCTCGAACAACATTAGAAATTTTATTCCCCTCTTTGTGGATAATAATCACCTTCGATCCATACTTCGCCGTCTTTACTCACTTCTTTTTTCCATATCGGTACAATCTCCTTAAGACGATCAATTCCATACCGTGCTGCATCAAAAATCCCTGAATCACGGTGGGAGGAAGTGCAGACAATAGTTACTGAAATCGTACCCGGTTTGAGTTTCCCAGTTCGTTGAACCATTGCTATGCTTTCAATATCTTTCCACCGATGTCGAATTTCTTCGGATATCTGCACCATTTTTGATTCGGCCATAACTCGATAAGCATCATATTCAAGTTCATCCGTTTGATGGGGGACGTTTCGCCCTGTCACCCCACGCACAAGTCCCGAGAAAATGCAGGCTGCACCTGTACTTGAGAAAGTAATCTGTTCAAGTATCTTATTTATATCAATTTCCTGATCGACCAAGGCAATGATGGTTGGATATTTCTCAGCTTCGGACCCACCACCACTTACTGGTGGGAAAATCGCTATTTCCGCACCATCAGGAACAAGATATTCATCAAAAGCAAATTCATGGTTCATCGCCACAATGATTGAATCCATGTTTGTTTTTAGATTGGGGTACTTTTCTTGTAATAACACTTTTATATCCGATATATTCGCACCACTGCCAAATTCAATTGAAGTCTCGCGTATACCGGTTTTCTCTCGTATAGTTGCAAAGAATAATACTTTTGCGTGGTTACTCATTTAACACGTCTCCACTTACCCCACCGGTCTTCCTTACCAAACGGATATTTTGGATCCGCATAGTTTTTTCGATAGCTTTCGCCATATCATAAACCGTCAAAGCTGCTACTGCGGTAGCAGTTAATGCTTCCATCTCAACCCCTGTTTTTGAAACCGCTTTCACAGACGAGATAATTTGTACCCCTGGTAAACTGGAATCAAGGGTTAGGTCAACTTTGATCTCCGAGATAGGCAATGGATGGCACAAAGGGATGAGCTCTGAAGTACGTTTAGCGGCCATGATACCAGCAATTTGTGCGACTCCTAGAACATCGCCTTTTTTAGTCATTCCGCCGCGAATTATTTCAAGTGTCTCTAATTTCATAACCACTTCCCCTTGAGCGACAGCCATCCGCTCAGTTTCTCCTTTGTTACTGGCATCTACCATTTTCGCTTTGCCTGAATCATCGATATGGGATAATTTCTGTGCCATGGGAATTTTTATCCATTCATTAGTTTATGGAGAGATTCTTTGTACGGTGGAAAAGCCACGCCGAGATTTGTAATTATTGCGGATATATATTTTGCAGGGGTGACATCAAATGCCGGATTTGCTACTAAAACATCATCTGGGGTTATCTGCGTTTTACCAATGTGGGTGATTTCTCGCTCCGATCTTTCTTCGATTGGGATATCCTTTCCACTGGCAACGGATAAATCAAGTGTTGTGGTCGGTCCAGCGGAATAAAAAGGTACTCCATGGGCATATGCCACTAGCGCTAGATTATAAGTACCAATTTTATTGGCCACATCTCCATTAGAGGCTATTCGATCACATCCAACGAGACAGGCATCAATTTTGTTATTTTGCATTATATATCCACTTGCTCCATCAACGATGACTGTATGAGGGATATCCAATTGCTTTAATTCCCATGACGTTAACCGAGCGCCCTGCATGCGTGGTCGGGTTTCATCTACATATACGTGAATTTTCTTACCACTTTCATGTGCAGCACGGATTATACCCAGCGCTGTACCATAGCCACCTGTAGCCAAGCCTCCTGTATTGCAATGGTGGATTAGGTTGGCTTGGTCAGGGATGAATTGTTGACCATTTGCCGCGATTTTTTTGTTCATCTCGACATCTTCATCTGCGATTATTTGTGCCTCCGAAATTACCATTTGCTTGATTTTATCAACGCATATTTCATTTGATTGATCGACTACATGTAATATTCGATCAATCGCCCCAAAAAGATTAAGTGCTGTCGGCCTTGATTTCCTCAGTATATTTGCTGAATCATTTAATTCATTTCCTAACTTACCAATTTGGTTCGCTTTACTATGAAACGCAGTTAACGCCAGTCCAAAAGCAGCTGCAATTCCAATAGCCGGCGCTCCTCGAATGACCATTTGACGGATGGCTCTCGCTACATCCCCACATTTATGATAATCGCGATATACCACTTCATTCGGCAGTAATCTTTGGTCCAACATTTTCACTACGCCATCTGCCCATCGGGCAGAATAATAATCCCGCATGCACGCCTCCAATACCAAGCTGATAGACAATTATAATCCCCGAAATCCCCACATGTTATAATAACCGACCTATGAATAATATCTTATCAAAATGGAAGACAGGGCTTGCACGTACCAGCAAAGCGACTTTTGGGCAGTTGGCTACACTGTTAGGTGCAACCGAGATTACGGACGATACTTGGGAGCAATTGGAAGCACTTCTCATCAATGCCGATATTGGTGTTGATACGACCCTGAACATCGTGAATAGGTTGGAAGATCGCGTCGATCGTGAAGGGATTACCAAAACAAGCGATATAAACAATATGTTAGTTGAGGAGCTGCGCGCTCATCTTGATACTTCTCCTGCAATCCAATTTTCTATAAAACCCACAATAATATTAATTGTTGGTGTAAACGGCTCAGGAAAAACAACCACTGTCGCTAAATTGGGAAAATGGTATTCTAACCAGGGCAAGCAAATAATTTTAGGGGCTGCTGACACTTTCCGCGCAGCTGGAGTAGACCAGCTGGAAGTATGGGCAGGGAGGTTAAAGTTACCAATTATCAGTGGTCAACTCGGTGGTGATGCTGGTGCAGTTGCGTATGATACAGTCCAGGCAGCGATTGCTCGTAAATGTGATATTGCCATAATTGACACTGCAGGTCGCCTTCACACTCGTTACAACCTGATGGAAGAGCTAAAAAAAGTACACCGGGTAGTTGGTAAAGCCCTTGCAGGAGCGCCCCATGCAGTTTGGCTTGTAATGGATGCTACCACAGGTCAAAACGCTTTACAGCAGGCGCAGGCTTTCAAAAATGCTGTGAACATCACTGGAGTGATCCTTGCAAAATTGGATACATCTGCTCGAGGTGGCATGGCTCTGGCAATTCAAAAGGAATTGGGTTTACCTATCCTTTTTGCCGGACTTGGTGAACAACCGGAGGATTTCGAGCCTTTTGATGCAGATATGTTTATACGTGGAATTATCCAGGAATAGTCAATAAACATCGGGGAACATGCAATTATGCAAGATCTAATCGAAAGACTTAATTCCGCACAATCAAGAATTCAAAGTTTACTGGTGCGTCTTTGACTTACCTGCTAAAGAAATAGAATTAACACAACTCCAAGCATTATCTGAAAATAATGAATTCTGGCAGAATCCAGAATCAGCTCAGCGAGTAATGAAAAAGATAGCCTCGCTAAGGAATATTGTGGATGATTGGAACACCATAGCACAACGCATTTCTTATATATTGGAATTAGCTTACTTACAAGATGAAACACTACGTTCCGAGATATCCACTGAATTAGACAAGATTGAAATTGATCTAGGACGAAGGGAATTTGACGTATTATTGGCTGGAAAATACGATCGGAATAATGCTCTCCTCGCAATCCATTCTGGCGCTGGGGGAGTCGATGCACAAGACTGGACTGAGATGTTGGAGAGAATGTATCTGAGGTGGGCTGAGAATAAAGGATTCAAGGTAGATATCCTCGATGTGAGTGAAGGCGAGGAAGCTGGGATAAAAAGTGTAACAATTGCAGTTGAGGGTGACTACGCATTCGGGTATCTTAGACCTGAAAAAGGAGTACATCGGCTGGTCAGGTTATCACCATTCGATGCGGCTCATCGCCGACATACATCTTTTGCTTTAGTTGAAGTGTTACCCGAAGTTGAGGATGATTCAGATATTGAGATAAATCCAGATGATATACGCATCGATGTATACCGTTCCTCTGGTGCAGGTGGACAAAATGTCCAAAAAAATGCCACAGCTGTAAGGATTACACATATCTCAACTGGTCTCGTAGTTACATGTCAAAATGAACGTTCTCAAACCCAAAACCGGGAAAATGCTATGCGTGTGTTGCGCTCACGGTTGTTGGAAATAAAAGAAGAACAACAAGTAGCGACCTTAGCTGAGCTACGTGGTGAATATATAAAGGCGGAATGGGGAAGTCAAATTCGTTCGTATGTGCTTCATCCATACCAAATGGTCAAAGACCATCGCACAGATTATGAAGTTGGTAATGCTCAGGGTGTGCTCAATGGGGATATTGACGGATTTATTGAAGCATATCTGCGATCAAGTTTATCCAATGGATAAATCTCATCAATTTAAAATTAAAGCAACACCACCCATTATAGATTTGTCACAAGTAAGATTGTTCGGTTTAATTCTCCTATTCACAGTTCTATCATTTACCTTGGTGGGATGTGTAACTTTCAATGATCCCGAAGCCTCACAAGAGTATACTTCAGACACGATTGGCACACTTAATGATCATACTTTCATCGGTCAATCCCTAATCTCCCGAAGGCCTGACCTGAACGGAATAACGATATGGCTCACTCCGTCTATTATGCAGGGAAACGCATCTGCCAATACTGAGCCAAATTCTATCAACTTAAAGCTGTTCCATTCCCCAACGGATGTTTCTCCAATTTTTGAGACCTCCATCCTTACACCAATTTCAGGAAATAATATACCTCTCACCATCCAGATTCCAAACCAAAATAATCCTGCTGATGAAAGCTATTTCATACAGCTGACAACATATTCGGGATCCTCCCAGATCAATGGTCGTAACGAAGATATATATCCCCAAGGGCAGGTCTATATTAATGGTCAACCAATCATTGCTGATATAGCTTTTAGGTTAAGCTACGATTACAACCTTGATGCTTTGGTTCAAGACCTTAAGCGAGGGGTAACTGATATCTGGCTTGTTTTTCCTTTGTTAATCATGCTTTGTTTACCCGGCTGGCTGCTTTTGGAGTTTTCAGGATTACGAAGACGATTTGATTTTGGAGAACAGACGGCACTATCAATTGGGATCAGTCTTGGCTTGATTCCAGTAATCATGTTATGGACATCCATATTAAATATCAAATGGACAGGGAATAGTGTTTTATTTATCGCTGGTTTTCTTGTCGGTCTGTTATTCATTCGTTTACTCTACATTTACATTACCTTAAGGAAAGCCACTAATGATAACAATCGCTCTAACGACCAGCATCCTACCCACCAAAATGGATCCAAGCATCACCTAGCCATTCCATTAACATTGATCTTGATATTTCTCGGTACTCTCTCGGTTCGATTGATCATGGTGCGCGATCTGGCAACCCCTGCATGGGTGGATTCAGTCCACCATGCCCTGATCACCCGAATGATCTTATCCATGGGCTCTTATCCTACGAGCTATTCACCTTATATGGACATAAATCCGACTTCTTATCACCCAGGATTCCATAGTATTGTTGCAGTATTTGCCTGGTTAACAAATTTAAGTATTGATAAATCATTATTGATATTAGGCCAGGTTTTAAATACATTGGCAATATTCTCGGTGTATTTGTTCACAAAAACGTTGACTCAAAGTTCTGTTGCTGGAATATTTGCAGCAATAATCACAGGTTTCCTTACTCCAATGCCAGCCTATTATACAAGCTGGGGAAGATATACCGAATTAACCGGTCTATTAATTTTGCCCGCAGCCTTTGCAATTATCAAGTTACTGATGGATGGGGAGACAAGCAAGCAAATATATTGGGTCTTCATTTTGAGTGCAATCACTTCCGCCGGGCTATTTTTAGTCCATTACCGTGTTATTGTATTTCTTGGGTGTCTTATCCTTTCATATTATATAATTTACGTATTGATTAAGAAGGGTCAGCCAGGGTCGAGTAAAACCAGGGTTTTGTTTTTAACCTTTGTCATGGTTTTTATAGCTATATTGTTGGTATTTCCATGGTTTTCTCAGACAATTACAAGTACTGTCTTGCCTTTGCTGAGAATTATTGGAACGAGTTCAGTAGCATTTTTCCAAGATTTTTCTTGGTCTTATATCACCGCTGCTCTTGGTAAATATACTCTTGTATTCGCAGGACTAGGTCTAGTATGGGGGATGATTGAACAAAAACGTTTCGCCTACTTGCTCATGGTTTGGATAGTGTTATTGTTCTTGATTGCCAATTTCGATGCACTTAATATTCCTGGAGGCGGTCTAATTAACAATACCTCCGTGGAAATCATGCTTTTTATTCCAATTTCCATCCTTGGTGGTTATTTGATCGATCAATTATATATTCAATGGAAATATATAATTCCCTTAAAGCTGATCACTCCTTTCAAGGGAACAATAATTATTCTTTCTATATTGTTGGCATATTCTGGATCCAAACAATTAATTACAATAATCAATCCGATTACCATCCTTTCCAGAAATTCAGATTTATCTGCAATCGATTGGATACGCGAGAACATCCCTGAGAATGAAACCATCGTGATTAATCCCTTTGTATGGGGTTATGGATTATATGCAGGCAGTGATGGAGGTTCCTGGATATCTCCATTATCCGGGAGAGCTACCCTACCACCACCGGTTTTATATGGTTTGGGATCTGGTAGTAAGATGGTTAAAGAGCAAAGTCAAAAAGTAATAAACTTTAGCTCTAATCCATCAGCTTTGTGGGAATTTTTTTCCACCAATAAACTGCATTATGTTTATATTGGAGCTAAGGGAGGCGTCTTATCACCCGAGCTATTAACCAAAAGCGAATTATTTACAATTAATTATAATAGAGATGGTGTTTGGATATTTTCCACTAAACCTTGACAGGCTAGACGCACACACGTATAATCTGAACCTGCCTGCCCGTATGGGCAGGTGTTATTGTGAGGAAGTAAAGAAGGCAACTCCAGTACCAGGTTTTGCCAGATGATTGAAACAGGAGTAATTTCATGACACCCCAACCAAAAAGGAAACACACTTCTGGTAGGCGCGATCGGCGGCGTGCCCATGATGCATTGGCAAATCCAAACCTGGTTGTATGCAGCAACTGTGGAGAAATGCGTTTGCCACATCGAGTATGTCCAAATTGCGGTCACTTTAAAGGCCGGGAAGTAATCGAAATCAAAGAAGAGAAGAAGTAATTTTCAAACGAGCCGTGAATATCACGGCTCGTGAATTTTTAATAATTCCTATGAACGATCAAAATTTCGCCTTTGTTTTTCCAGGTCAGGGATCTCAAATTGTAGGCATGGGTAAAGCATTAGCCCAGTCATTCACTGTCGCCAATGAAACATTTACGCAAGCGGATGACGTCTTGGGGTTTTCTCTCTCTAAGGTGGCTTGGGAAGGTCCAGAGGAGAGCCTTAACGATACGATAAACACACAACCTGCCTTATTCACTCATTCTATTGCGGTCCATCAAGTGATTCGAAGTTTATATCCTGATCTAAAACCTTCCTTTGTTGCCGGGCATTCTATGGGAGAGCTTAGTGCATTGGTCGCAGCAGGCGCATTAACCTTTATTGATGGTTTGAAATTAGTGAGAATCCGGGGTGAGTTGATGAAAAATGCTGGGGAAAAATCTCCTGGGGGCATGGCAGCAGTGTTGGGCATGGATATTACTCTACTCGAGCAGCTTTGCTCCGAGGCAAGTAATAAATCAGAAATTGTGCAGGTTGCCAATGACAATTGTCCGGGCCAGGTGGTTATCTCCGGATCAAATAATGCGCTTGACCGAGTACAGCCACATCTGGAAGCTGCTGGAGCAAAGCGCGTCATTCGGTTGGCAGTAAGCATCGCAGCACATTCTCCATATATGGCGACCGTTCAGGCAGATTTCAATAAAACTGTCGCATCAACACCCATCCATGCTCCTTTAATCCCAACAATTGGTAATGTAACCGCAATGCCCCTACTGGATGCAAATCACATCAGAGAGGATCTTCAAAATCAATTGACACACCGGGTCCGATGGACTGAAACAGTCCAGTTCCTGACTGGACAAGGAATATCTATGTTCTTGGAGATTGGGAGCGGGTCGGTATTAAGTGGGTTGATTAAAAGGATCGATCGTAACGTAATCACCATTTCCATCGGTAGCCCCGATGATTTCCGGCACCTACATAGTTTGTAATCTGTCATCAAGCACCCCCAGAGAACGAATGAGGTATAATAATATCGTCTTTTTATATGTTGATTCTAGGAGTATGTTATGACAGCGGTAGATTTTTGCTCGATGCAAGGACGAGTGGCTGTAGTTACTGGTGGTGCACGCGGGATCGGACGATCAATTGTGGAAAAACTTGCCCTTTTAGGCGCAGACGTAGTTATCGCAGATATGTTGGTTGAATTGGCAGAAGATACTGCGAGTGAGATTTCCCAATTGACCCAAAGAAAATTGATTGCAACTAAAGTTGATGTTTCGGATGGAAAATCTGCAAATGAGATGATTGAACAAACGATCAAACAATTCGGGAAAGTAGATATCCTGGTCAACAATGCAGGAATCACTCGCGATATGCTCATCCTTCGTATGGAGGAAGCCGACTGGGATGCCGTCTTGGATGTTAATCTTAAAGGTGTTTTTAATTGTTCCAAAGCAGTTATCCGACCGATGATGAAGCAACGTTATGGTCGTATTGTAAATTTATCATCAGTTTCTGGTCAGGCAGGTCAAGCTGGTCAAACTAATTATTCGGCTTCAAAAGCTGGTATTATCGGCTTTACCAAAGCTCTTGCTCGCGAAGTCGCTTCAAGACAGATCACTGTTAATGCGGTTGCGCCAGGTTTTATCCCGACTTCATTAACGAATGACCTATCTGAAGATCTTAAAAAATCCATTCTCGGAGCTACACCAATTGGTCGTATGGGAAGACCTGAAGAAATTGCTGCTGCAGTGGCTTTTCTCGCTTCTGAAGAGGCATCATATATCACCGGACAGGTGCTTGCCGTCGATGGCGGAATGGCAATGATGTAATTCATTTTAATCTAATAGGGAAATAAGCATGAGTGAAACTGACCAATCTCAAGGAAAAACCACAATAGCCCCGGAAGTGTTATTGACCATTGCTCAACTGACAACTTTGAACGTTGAGGGAGTGAGTCGTCTCAGTCACGTTCAAATTGGAGTGAATCAATTGCTTAAGCGTACCCAAAAACGTGAGGGCGTAGTGGTAAATGTTGTTGATGATGTAGTTCATTTTGATATTTATGTGGTATTAAAGAGTGATGTGAATGTACGCGATGTCAGTCATAACGTTCAACATGAAGTGTCTCGGGCTATATCAGAGATGGTAGGAATGTGTGTTGGTGAGGTAAACATTCATGTCGACGATATCGATTACCCATCGGAGGCTGAAGCATAACCTAATATGAAACCTCGAACCAGGGCACGTAGCATTGCCCTGCAGGCACTTTACGAAATTGATATAACCGGTCATCCTCCAGAACTGGTAATCAATGAGAGATTATCTGAAACGCCTCTGGAAGATAATTTAAGTGATTTTGCTCGTATGATTGTGTTTGGAATACAACCCCTAATTAAAGAGCTTGATCAGATTATTGCAAAGCACGCTCCGGAATGGCCTCTGGATCAGGTAGCAACCATTGATCGTAACATAATGCGGATTGCTTTATGGGAGATCGCAGTCAGTAACCAAACCCCATTGAAAGTCGCCATAAACGAAGCCGTTGAGTTAGGGAAAATATTCGGTTCCGAAAGCACGCCCCGATTTGTAAATGGTGTATTGGGCAGCCTTGCATTACACCATAATGATATTATTCAATATTTTAAGAGCCTAAGCTAACAATTCTCTTCCATGGAACTATTTGGTATTGGTCCACTCGAGCTATTATTTATCCTTCTGATTGCTCTGATCATACTCGGTCCAGGCGATATGGTTAAAGCTGGGTTAACCCTGGGTCGCTTTTTAAGAAAAATAATCACCTCACCTGAATGGCGTACTGTCCAAAAAGCTTCACACGAGCTTCGAAATTTACCGAATCGATTAATGCGCGAGGCAAACCTAGATGATCTATCGAAAGACCTGGCTGATATTAATATAATTGGTGGACAGGTAAAGAGCGATATAAAAAAGGTGGAACGGGATCTTTCTCCATGGACCACCCCTCCACATTCTACTGACTTGAAGACCGATCAAGCAGGACCTCAAGAATCAATAATTAATACCGTGGATCTACCAAATTCTTCGAACGATGACCTATAACTAATGCATAAGGTGTTGCGCTCTATTTGGCAGGTTATCTCTTTTCCAGTACGTTTTATTATCTGGGTCGGACGCAGAATTAAAACACTCCTTAAACAAGGATCACAAAACATTTCATCTTATTTCAAAGATGAAGAAATAGATGATACTCCGATTGCTGAGTCTCTCGCTACCACAATTGGAAATCCCAACGCACTTCTTCCCCATATAAATGCATTACGGAAGCATTTAATCCGGGCAGTTTTAGCGATCGTCATTGCCGCAGCCTTATCGTTCTTGTTTGTTCATAATATTTTGAGCTTTCTGGCAAAACCTATAGCCGGTGGTATTGATGAATTAATTGCAATTGATGTAACTGAAAACGTCGGGACCGTCATGCGGGTGACCCTCCTGAGCGGGTTTACCATCGCCTTACCATATGTGATATTCGAAATTTGGTTGTTTATCGCCCCAGCTCTTCGGGTAAAATCACGTATAAAAGGAATCATCGCAATACCGGTGTCATTATTACTATTTGTTGGAGGGATGGCTTTTGCTTTTTTTGTAATGCTTCCTACAGCCTTACCATTTCTGTTCAATTTTATGGGGTTATCCACACAACCTCGCCCCTCTTCATATTATAATTTTGTGACTCTAATTATGTTCTGGATTGGTGTGACTTTTGAATTCCCTTTAGTGATCTACTTATCGGCAAGCTTAGGACTGATCAAGGCAAAAACCTTTGCTACACAATGGAGGCTTGCCATTGTAATCATCGCTATATTGGCGGCTGCAATAACTCCAACTGTTGACCCGATCAATATGGGGATCGTAATGGCCCCAATGATCATTCTTTACTTCATCAGTATTGGTCTCGCATATATCGCTGAACGAGGTCGATCTACAAAACAAAAGGAGGCGATAAGCAATAATTAATTCAAAGTATGGAATAGGATAATCATCATAAAATCAGTATCTGTTCACATAAGGAGGTATCCATGCAGGAAAGAGTTGCCATCGTGGGAGTAGGCTGCACAGGTTTTCGATCAATAACACCTGAATCGTCATATAAAGAAATGGTTTATGAAGCTGCCACGCGTGCCTACACCGATGCTGGTGTAGATCCTCGTCGTGATGTGGAGAGTTTTGTAACCGTGGCAGAGGATTTTCATGAGGGGACCAGTATATTTGATGAATACACTCCAGATCAAATTGGGGGTGCGCTAAAACCCGTGCATACCATAACCGGGGATGGACTACACGGAATTGCAACAGCATATATGCTAATCCGCACAGGACAATTTGATATTGTGGCTGTCGAAGGTCATAGTAAAGCTTCGAACATAAAGACCCTTCCCGAGGTTACTGCCTATGCGCAAGACCCCGTATTAAACCGACCTTTAAAACTCAACAGCCACTTCATTGCTGGTTTGGAAATGAATCGCTTTTTATTTGAGACTGGAACATCTCATGAACATTGTGCTGCTGTGGTTGTGAAAAATAGATACAATGCTTTAAATAATCCTGTTGCCCCTTACGGCGCAGACCTAAACTTAGAAGATGTTCTTTCTGGTTCAATGTTATCATGGCCGCTAGGAATACGTGAAACTGCTGAACACGCTGATGGTGCTATCCTAATGGTCCTTGCATCGGAGGATAAAGCAACATACCTGACCGACAAACCGATTTGGATCTTGGGAGCAGGATGGAATAATGATTCCGCCGCTCTGGAAAACCGCGACTGGGCACACGCAATATATGCTGAGGAAGCTGCCAGGATGGCATACAGGCAAGCGGGAATAAACAATCCTCTTGAAGCAATCGATATAGCAGAAGTAGATGACACATACGCTTATAAAGAATTACAGGCGTTGGAAGCCTTGGGTTTTTGTCGAGAAGGAGAAGCTGGCATCTTAACCGTGGAGGGATTCACCAGTCCGGATAGTGGTTTACCGGTGAATGTGTCTGGCGGGAGTCTGGGTATGGGTAATCTATTGGAAGCCAATGGTCTTGCCCGTGCATACGAAATTGTCCTTCAATTAAGGGGTGAAGCAGGTGTTCGACAAGTTGAAGATGTCAACATCGGTCTGGCACAATCATGGCGTGGGGTGCCATCCAGCAGTGGTGCAGTATTGATACTCGCCAACTAGAAAGGATACCAAAATGGGAATGCGAAAAGTAGCCGTTGTGGGTGCTGGTATGACCAAATTCGTTCGACGCGCCCAGGAGACACCCAAAGAATTATCCTGGGAAGCTGCACACATGGCCCTAGAATCATGTGAGATGACGATGGATGATATTGAAGCAGTTTGTCTAGGAACTGCCCCCGACGCGTTCGATGGCATCCATATGAATGGTGAATATTTGAGCGATGGTGCAGGTGCCTGGCGAAAGCCATATATGCGCTCCTATGTTGGAGGTGGCACAGGAGTGTTTGTACCGATCCAGGGTTGGTACCATATCGCATCAGGTTTATTCGATGTTGTTATGGTTGTGGCTGAGGAAAAGATGTCATCATATTATCCTCATGCTCAGGCAGCTTTCCTGACAATTTTCGACCACACAACCGAACGCCCGCTTAAACCTAACCTTCTTTGGATATTTGCAATGGAAATGAACCGATACATGACCGCATACGGAATTTCCAAAGCTGATATTGCTCAGGTAGCCGTACTACATAAAAGAAACGCAGCTGACCATCCCTGTGCTCTGCTTGGAGATGCTGATATTACGTTGGACGATATCCTCAAATCAGAAGTCCTGGCGTGGCCAGTTCAGCGTCTTGATGTCAGTCCAGTATCCGATGGTGCCGTTGCAGTGATTTTGGCTGCAGAACATGTAGCAAAAAGGATTACCGATAAACCTGTATGGATAGAAGGCGTGGGCTGGCATCTGGACACAGCTTACTGGACGAATCGCGATCTAGCCTATCCGCGCTATGTGGAATATGCCGCACGGATGGCTTATGACATGGCTGGAATTAAAGAGCCTCGCAAGGAAATCCACATTGTTGAACCCTACGACCCATTTGATTACAAAGCTTTGCATCATCTTGAAGGCCTCCAGCTTGCAGAACGAGGTAAAGCTCCAGAACTGTACAGTGATGGAACAGCCTCACGCACCGGAAATATGCCTATCTGCCCATCAGGTGGTTTATTGGGAGTTGGAAACCCCATCGCAGCTGCTGGGTTAATGAAAATTGCTGAGTTGTTTTGGCAATTGCGTGGTGAAGCTGGAGCTCGTCAAGTTCCAGGTCAACCTCGTCGTGGATTAGCCCAAGCTTGGGGTGACCTGATGCAAGTTGGTACCGTTGTCATCATGGGGAGATGAGGAGGAATATATGACTGCAAATATGAGAGAGTTTCCTGGAATATCCTTAAATGAGCAGGATTTTGCTGATGGAAAAATTTTGTATAATTTTGATAAACTCAATGGACTTTATGCCTGGGATACGGGCATCGGGATAGGTAGTTACTTAGCCTC
>Ga0315283_10000563_pt1 | contig 27691 bp, 17 predicted proteins | sample YL17G09_0_MG_FD_204541 | JGI IMG/M metagenome (GOLD analysis project Ga0315283, IMG submission 204541) | Sediment microbial communities from Yellowstone Lake, YNP, Wyoming, USA - YL17G09_0 | ecosystem: Environmental > Aquatic > Freshwater > Lake > Sediment | place: USA: Wyoming | collected...
TGGGCGTGTGCGCCGTGAGTGTGGAGGGGTGGTGGTTGGTGCGAGTGCGCGCCCGCCAAAGGAGGGTGCGGTCGTTAGAAAAGGAGGGGCGGGAAGGGGGGCGGGGGATAGGAGGGGCCCCCCTTTTGGTCGCTCTCTCCCTTTTGATCTCTCTCTCTTTTTCAGAGAGAGAGAGAGAGAGAGAGAGTGAGGACAGGAGCCCGCGCCCCGCACACTCATCTCTCTATCAACGCACCATGCTCATCGCCTCCACGGCCGGCCCGCAAAACTCCATGGCCTTGTACGTCGCGCCCGCCACCCCGATCTCGCCGATGATTTGAAGGATCAAGTCCTTTGCCATCAGGTAGGGCGGCATCTCGCCCTCCAGCACGAACCGCATGGTCGGCGGCACCTTGATGAGCAGCTTGCCCGTGCCCAGGATGAAGCCGGCGTCCGTGTTGCCCACCCCGGACGCGAACTGGCCAAAGGCGCCGGCGTTGCAGGTGTGGGAGTCCGTGCCGAAGAGGACCTCCCCGGGCTTGCAGTGCCCCTCCTGGGCCAGGGCGACGTGGCACACGCCCTTGTAGGCCGGGTTGGCCTTGAAGTCGGACCGGTCCGTGATGTCGTAGAAGAACTTGATGCCGTACTGCTTGGCCATGTCCCGCAGGATGTCCACATTGCGGTTGGCCCGGGCGTCGGATGTGAAGATGTAGTGGTCCGGGATGATGACGACGCCGTCAGGGTTCCAGACGCGGGCGTTCTCGCCAAACTCCTTCTGGAAGATGCCGAAGGTGCCGGGGCCGCACACGTCGTGCGTCATCAGCTTGTCCACGGTCGTCCAGATGTTCTGTTAGGAGGGGGGAGAGTAGATGGATGGGAGAGAGGGAGGGCGGGGTGGTGAGGGGTTAAGCTGGTCGGGAGGGCGCTGCGAGGCGGCTGCCCCTTTCCTCGCCTCCCCTTCTTTCCTTCCTTCCTCTTTCTTACCTGGCCGGGCACGACCGGCTCGCCGCCCGAGTGGTTGGCCAGGATCTTTTCGGTCAGGGTCATCAGACGTTTGACCTGTGTTATAATGAGTGAGAGGAGGTGGGCGGCGTGTGAGAATGGAAAATTGGCCGACAGCGAAACGCACGAGCAACCTTCTCTTTTTTTTGTTACTACTCACCGTTCCGGTGGACGCCGGGCTGCGGGCAGCGGGCGAGGGAGCGGTCGGGGCCGCGCGAGGAGCGGTTGGGCCGCGGCGGGTAGGGGCGGCCGTGCCTGAGGCGGGAGAGGAGAGCGGAGAGGGGGAGCGTGAGGGGGAGCGTGAGAGATCGAGAGGCGGGGTCGGAGGGAACGGCGGGTTTCATGGGAGACACGTCCGGGCGTGTGTGCATTCGTTTCGAGTGACAGTGACTCGCTAGACAGACGCGCATGTCGATGGACATGCCACAACCGGGGTGGGAGGGGCGTGGGCTGTCGGTGTGAAGGGTCTCCAGAGCCGGAGGTCTTTTGCTCATTTTTGGCCAGCGCAGCGTTGAGTGAGAACGAGGAGCGTTCAATTGGGCGGAGGCCCCACTCTCTCTCTCGACGCACCTCCTCGGGCGGCGACCGGCACGCCGGCGGCAGCCATGGTGCGTATTTGGAGGGAGGGGAGGAAGAGGTGGGTGTAAAAAGGAGAGGAGAGCGGCGCGCTTTTCTGTTGCAACGCTCACTCAGCAGTGTGACGCGCCCGCCCAACGACGATAACCGAGCGCGCAAAGTCACACTCCCTTTTAAACGGCGCGCGCCCGCTATCGCCGCCCCGCCCGGCCCACTGACCCGCACACACACATACCTCATCACGCACACGCTCTGCACCGCCCCGGCGTGCCCACACCGCGCACGCACCACCCCCCTATTTCCTCGTTTTATCTTTTTTCAAAAGCATGAACGCCGCCGCCGCCGCTCTCCGCCCGACGGCCGCGCCCTCGCGCCCGCCCTTTCGCCGCCCTGCCCGGCCTTTTATCCCCACCCCCCGCGTCGGCGGCCTATCCTACAAGGATGCGGGCGTGGACATTGATGCCGGAAACGAGCTGGTCCGCCGCATCAAGAAGCTCAACCCCTCCATCGGCGGCTTCTCCGGGATGGTGCCGTTTGGTAAGAAGAGGGGAAAAGGTGGGGGAGGATGGGGTGGACGGGAGCGGAATCGGATGGGAGCGTCGGGCGATATTTATTGTGCAAACGCAGGGATGGGAGAGAGAAAGGCGGAGGCGTGCTGGCGGCGCGGCGGCCCGTTCTCAAACCGCTCTCCCTCTCTCTCGACGTGCGCGCGCATGGGGGGTGGGGGTCGCCACAGGCCAACCTCATCATCCATCCTCTCCCTTCCATTCATCACCCTCAGGCGACTCCTTCCTCGTCGCCGGCACGGACGGCGTCGGAACCAAGCTCAAGCTGGCATTTGACCTGGGCGTCCACGACACGATCGGCATCGACCTGGTCGCGATGAGCGTCAACGACATCATCACCTCGGGCGCCGACCCACTCTTCTTCCTGGATTACTATGCGACGGGCGCCCTGGACGTGGACGTGGCGGAGGCGGTCGTCAAGGGCATTGTGGAGGGTTGCCGCCAGAGTGGGTGCGTGCTGCTGGGCGGGGAGGTAAGTTGCACGGATGGGAGGGGGAAAGTGTGGGGGCGGGAGAGAGAGGGAGCTCGGGCACAGGGCGCGCGCGGCCGCCCTGGTGCGCGCGGCGCTCTGTGCATTTTGTCGCCAGCGGCGCCCGCGCGCGCCATCAGACCTCCACTTTGACTCCACAGCCTCCTCTCATTTCCCCCCTCTCTCTCTTTCCTCATGCATCCACAGACCGCCGAGATGCCGGGCTTCTACGCCCCCGGCGAGTACGACGTGGCGGGTTTTGCCGTGGGGTCGGTGAAACAGGCGGACGTGATTGATGGCACGCGCATCGCCGCGGGGGACGCCATCATCGCCCTGCCCTCCACGGGCGTCCACTCCAACGGGTTCTCCCTGGCCCGGGCGGCGGTGAAGCGGGCGGGCGCGTCCCTGACGGACCCGGCGCCCTGGGACGCGGGCACGACGCTCGGGGCGGCCCTCCTCACGCCGACCAAGCTGTACGTCGGCGACCTCAAAAAGCTGCGCGCCGCGTGCGATGTCAAGGGCCTAGTGCACGTGACGGGCGGGGGCCTGCCCGAAAACGTACCGCGCGTGCTGCCGGACGGGCTGGGCGTGACCATCCGGACAGGGGCCTGGGCGCGGGGCCCGCTCTTTGAGTGGATCCAGGCGGCCGGCGGGGTGGCCGACTCGGAAATGTACAGGACCTTCAACATGGGCGTCGGCATGATCGTCATCGTCCCGGCGGGCGAGGCGGCCGCGGCGGTGAGCGCGGGAGGCGCGGGCGCCGTGGTGGTGGGCGAGGTGGTGGTGGGCGAGGGGGTGGAGCTGGTGTGAGTGGCGTGTGTATGAACGCGCTTTCGCACGCTCGCTCAACACTTTCCATTTCTTTCGGCGACACCTCTGTGTGGTGGCGAGCGAGCTCCTCCACGCACATACGCGTCACGCACGCAAACACACATCAACTCACCACCCTGGGCAGCGGACGCGGCGCCGGCGGTCGGTCCGCCGACATGGCGCCGGCCGATGCGACGGCGAAAGAAGCCGCGACTGTGACGACGGGCTCCCTCGTCTGGGTGCCCGCTCCCGCCGGGGATGCGTCTGACCGGGCCTGGCTGAAAGCGGAAGTCCTGAAGGTCGCCCCGGGCGGCTCTACGGCCCTCGTCAGGGATGAGGACGGGCGGGAGGTGGACGTCGACGCGGTCGCGTGCCCGCTCCAAAACCCGTCCGCGCGGATGGGGGTGGAGGTAAGGAGAGAATGGGGAGGGTCTGGAGGGGCCAGGCATGCTCTGCGATTGTGGCACGGGGTGGGGCTACCAGAGAGGAGGGCGGGCTGAGCCCGGGCCCGCCCGGGCCCGCGGGGGACGCGCAATGCCTTGGTCTGTGCGCGCCGGCGCGCGTTTTTTTTTTTTTTTTGAAGCCTCGCGCCGCTCGCGCCGGCTCGTTGCGCGGGTATTTTTTGGCCCCTCTTTTGATCCGCCCGCCCATCAGCTGGACGTGTAGCGCGCTGGCTCATGCCCTGGTGGGCGCCACGCCGCATGCCCGCCCCTGCAGCCTCCGGGCGCAAGCGGAAACCCACAAAACAAAACAAAACGCTCCTAAGCTCTCTCTCTCGCCCGTGGCGCCTGGCGCGCGCCCGGCCTACCTGCGCCTGACCCGCCCGAGGCCGTATAAGACGCACCGGCTGCCTGTTCCGCGGGGTGGGGAGGCGTGCCCTGGAGAGCGAGGACAGCAGCAGCGTGACGGAGGCAAAGACGGAGCGCGCTCCATCGGCAGCCCCACCCCACCACCACTCGCGCGCTCTCATCGTCCCATCTTCCGCCTCCCCTCCTTTCCCACTCGACAGGACATGACCACCCTCCCCCACCTGAACGAGCCCGGCGTCCTCTGGAACCTGCGCACCCGGTACGCCCACGACGCCATCTACACGTACACGGGGTCCATCCTGATCGCGGTCAACCCGTTTGCGCCGCTGCCCCACCTGTACGGGGCGGAGATGATGGCGCAGTACGCCTCCTCGGGCGCCCTGCAGATGGGCCCGGGCATCGCCCTGGCCCCGCACGTCTACGCGGTCGCGGACGCGGCGTACCGGGCGATGCGGACGGGCGGGGCGGGGCACGGGCACGGCGGCGGCGGCGCGCCCACCGCCTCTGCCCTGCGGCCGTCGCCCAGCCAAGCAATCCTCGTGTCGGGCGAGTCCGGGGCGGGCAAGACCGAGACCGCCAAGCTGCTGATGCAGTACCTGGCCTGGGTGGGCGCCCGGACGGCGGCGGCGGCGGCCGGGGCGGGTGGAGGCGTGACTGCCGCCGCCCTGGCGGACGGCGGCGCGTCGGGCGTGCCTGGCGTTGAACAGCGCGTCCTGGAGTCCAACCCACTGCTGGAAGCCTTTGGCAATGCCAAGACCGTCCGCAACGACAACTCCTCCCGCTTCGGCAAGTTCGTGGAGGTCCACTTCAACGCGGGCGGCCGCATCTCCGGCGCCGCCGTCCGCACCTACCTCCTGGAACGGTCCCGCGTGGTCGGGCTGACAGACCCGGAGCGGTCGTACCACATCTTCTACCAGCTGATCGCGGGCGCCAGCCCGGCCGAACGGGAGGCGCTTCACCTGCCACCGGCCGCGGGCGCCGCCACCGGGTCGCCATTACCGGCGTCCGCCTTTGCCTACCTGGCCCGCTCGTCCTGCGTGGCCCTGGCGGGCGTGGACGACGCGGCCGAGTACGCGCGCACGCGGGCGGCGATGGGGGCGGTCGGCATTGCCGACGACGCCGCGGGCGCGGCCATGCGCGTGGTGGCGGCCGTCCTGCACCTGGGCAACATCGCCTTCGAGGCCGACCCGGCCTCCGAGGGCGGGGACGGGTGCAAGGTGAGCGGGGCGGGGCCCGCCGCCCAGGCCGCCCTGGCCGCCGCGGCGGCCTGCCTGGGCGTCGACCCGCCGGCCCTGCTGCGAGCCCTTACCACCCGCACCCGGTCCACGCCGGAGGGGCCCATCACCTCGCCCCTGGACGCGGCCGCGTCCGCGGACAACCGGGACGCCCTGGCCAAGGCCCTGTACGCCCGCCTTTTCGACTGGCTGGTCGGCCGCATCAACGCGGCGGTCGGCCAGGACGCGTCCCCCGCGGGCTCCATCGGCGTCCTCGACATCTATGGCTTTGAATGTTTCAAGGCCAACGATTTCGAGCAGCTGTGCATCAACCTGGCCAACGAGAAGCTGCAGCAGCACTTCAACGGCCACGTCTTCAAGCGGGAGCAGGCGGAATACGCGGCGGAGGCGATCGACTGGGCGTACATCGAGTTTGTGGACAACCAGGACGTGCTCGACCTCATTGAGAGGCGGCCCCTGGGGATCCTGGACTGCCTGGACGAGGCGTGCCGTTTCCCGCGGGCGACGCCCGCGGACTTTGCCAACAAGCTGACGTCCACGCCGGCCATCGCCGGGTCGGCCCGCTTCTCCACGCCCAAGCGGGAGCCGGGCGCGTTCACGGTGGCCCACTATGCGGGCGAGGTCACCTACCGCACCGAGGCCTTCCTGGTCAAAAACCGCGATTTCGTGGTCGCCGAACATGAGGCCCTCATCTCCGGCTCCTCCGACGCCTTTGTGGCTGCCCTCTTCCCGCCGGCCGAGGAGGCGGGCGGGGCGGGCCCGGCCCAACAACAACAACAACAGTCGGCCTACAAGTTCTCGTCTGTCGGCGCCCGCTTCAAGGCCCAGCTGGGCGACCTCATGGCCGCCCTCGGCGCGATGGAGCCGCACTACATCCGGTGCATCAAGCCCAACGGGGCCAACGCCCCCGGCGCCTTCGAGCCCGGGCCCGCCCTGCACCAGCTGAAGTGCGGGGGCGTGATGGAGGCCGTCCGCATTTCCTGCGCGGGCTTCCCGGCCAAGATCCCCTACCCCGACTTTGTGGACGCCTTCTGGCCGCTCGCCCCCGACGCGGTCGTCGCGGCGGGCGAGGACGACGCGGCGGCAGCCCGGGCCATCGCGGCCGCCGCCAAGCTGAGCGGGCACCAGGCGGGCAAGACCAAGCTCTTCCTGCGGGCGGGGCACATGGCGACCCTGGACCGGGAGCGGACCGACCTGGTCAACACCGCGGCGGCCACCATCCAGCGCCACGCCCGCGGGTGGGTGGCCCGCCTCCGCTTCCGGCGGGTGCAGCGGGCGGTCATCATGCTGCAGGCGGCCACCCGGGGCGGCCTCGCCCGGGCCCGCGCCCGCCGCCTGCGCGGGAACAAGGCGGCGACCGCCATTCAGGCGGCCTGGCGGACTCACGTCGCGCGGACCGCGTTCCTCCGCACCCGGGCCGCGACCTCCGCCATCCAGGCCGCCTGGCGGGCCCGGGTCGCCCGCATCGCGGCCGCCGACGTGGCCGCCACCCGGGCCGCGACGATCATCCAGGCCGCCTGGCGCGGGCGGGCGGTGCGTGGGGAGGCGCACCGGCTGCGGGCGGCGGCCATCTCTGTCCAGTGCGCCTGGCGGTGCCGGCTGGCCCGGCGGGAGGCCCGGGCCCGGCGGCGGGCGGCCGGGGATGCGACCGCGCTGCGGGCGGACAAGGCCAACCTGGAGGCCGTGGTTAAGGACCTTGAGGGCCGGCTGGCCACGGTCACGGCCCAGCGGGACGAGCTGCGCCAGGCGTGGAAGGATGAGAAGGCCGGGCGGGAGGGCGGGGCAGGCGCGCTGGCAGACGCGGTCGCCGCCCGGGACGCGGCAGTGGCGGCCGCGTCTGCCGCGGCGCAGGCCGCCCGGGCCGAAGCCCAGGCGGCCGCGGCGGCCGCGGCTGAAGACCTCGCCGCCGCCCGGGCGGAGGCGGCCGCCGCCCGGACCCAGGCGGAGGCCGCGGTCGCAGCCGCGGCGGCCGACACTATTTCGACGGCCGCCGCGCGCGCGGCCGCGGACAAGGCCCGGGCCGACGCGGAGGCGGGAGCTGCCGCCGCCGCGGAAGACTTGGGCGCCCGCCTAGCCAACGCGCTCGCCCAGCGCGACGCCGCCCGGGAGGAGGCCCTGGTGGCGGGCGACCGGGCGGCCCGCCTGGGCGAGGAGGTGGCGGCTGGGCAGGCCGCGCTCGCGGCCGCGGTCGGGAGTGGTGGTGGGGCTGCGGCAGCAGCGGCGGCGGCGGGCCTCGCCCGCCCCTCCGCTGCCTCCGCCCTCGCCCTGGCCACCCCCGAAGGCGCCGCCGGCGCCCCCCCCCCGGCCGCCCTCTCCGAAGTCGACCGCCGCCAGCGGGAGCTGTACACGCGCCAGCAACTGCTCCTGCGCGAGCAGCGCTCGGCCGACCAGGACCGGCTCCTGGCCGCCATCGCGGACGAGGGCCTGGGCTTCACCCCGCAGGGCCGCCCCTTGGCCGCCCTGCTCGTCTTCCGGTGCTGCCTGCAGTGGAAGGCGTTCTCCGCGGACCGGACGTCTCTGTTCGACCGGGTCATCAACGCGATGGGCGCCGCGATCGAGGCGCGCCAGGATGATGACGCCTGCCTCGCGTACTGGTTGTCGACCACGGTCACCCTCCTGTTCCTGTTGCAGCGCAACATCAAGCCCGCGGCGGGCGGGGCGTACTCGGCCCGCCTGCGGGCGGGCGGGGTGGGCGGGGCGGGCGGCGCGGCCGAACCGGCCTCGCGAGGCTTTTTCGGGGGGCGGGGCGGCTCGTTCACGGCCTTCTTCTCCCGGGCGGCCGCCGTGGCGGGCGGCGGGGGCAGCGTCTCCCCCACCGGCGGCGCCCCGTCTGCCTCCTCCCCGGCCCTCACGGGCGAGGCCTCCATCCACGGCGGCGGGGCGGGCGGGTTCCGGGCGGTGGAGGCCAAGTACCCGGCCCTCCTGTTCAAGCAGCAGCTGGACGCCTTTGTGCAGAAGATTTTCCCCATGCTGCGGGACAACGTCAAGAAGGCGGTCGCCCCCCAGCTGGCGGCCTGTATCCACGCGCCCCGCGGGGGTGGGGCGGGGCCCCGGGGCGCGGCCCGGCGGGCGGTGGCCGCCGCGGCGGCTGGCGCAGACCCGGCCTCCCCCTCTGCCGTCGCCGCCGCCCCCACCACCCCGTCCACCCTATCCCCGCACTGGGCCGCCGTCCTGGCCGCCTTTGACGGCCTGCTGGCCACCCTGCGGGCCGCCCACGTCCCGCCCTTCCTCGTCCGCCACCTCTTCCGCCAGCTGTGGGGCTTTGTGGACGTCCAGCTCTTCAACCAGCTGCTCCTCCGCCGGGAGTGCTGCTCCTTCGCGAACGGGGAGTACGTCCGGGCGGGCCTGGCCGAGGTGGAGGCGTGGGCGGAGGCGGCCGGCGATGCGTGGGTGGGGTGCGCGGCGGCCGAGCTGGCCCACATCCGCCAGGCCGTCACGTTCCTCGTCCTGCACGCCAAGCCGCGCAAGAGCCTGGCCGACCTGGCGGGCGACCTGTGCCCGGCCCTCTCCGTCCAGCAGCTCTACCGCCTGGCCACCATGTACTGGGACGACCGGTACCACACGGAGACGGTCGCCCCCGGCGTGCTGGCCGAGATGAAGGCGGCCATGGTGGCGGCCGCGGCGGGGGGGGGGGCCGGCGCAGCCGGCGCAGCCGCCGTGCCTGCGGTGGGCGGCGGGTCGCACTCCTTCCTCCTGGACGATGACTCCTCCATCCCCTTCACCGCGTCCGACGTGGCGGGCGCCATGGACGATGGCGGCCTGTACGGGGAGCTGCCCATCCCGGCCGCGCTGCTGGCGCCGCCCACGCCGGCGGGCGGCAACGGGAACGGGCACGGAGGAGGGGGAGGAGGGGGGACGCTCACCACGCTCCTCGGGGCGGCGTCCTCCTCGTCGTTTGAGTTCCTGCGCCGCGACCTGCGGCTGGCGGGCGGCGGCGGGGGTGGGGGGGGCGGCCGGGCGTCGCCCGGCGGTGGAGCAGCAGCGGCGCCGCCGCCCGGATGGACGGCGTCGGGCGGTCCGCGGGCGGCGCCGCCGGCGGGGCTGCCGGCGTCCATAGCTGAATGAGGGGGATGGAGAGAGAGAGAGAGAGAAAGAGAGAGGGGGAAAAATGGCCAGAGGGGGGAGATGAGTTGAGCGTGTGCGTGTGTGTGATGTGATGTTTTTTTTTATTTTACATGGGCGCCAGCAGCTGGACCAGCGACGGCCGGGGCTCCGTGTACGCCATGCCCAGGGCCAGGATGGCCGGGATGAAGGCGACGTGGACGATGGGCTAAAAAAATTAATGGAAAAGAGAGAATGATGTCAAATAGAAGAGAGAGAGGAGTGAGCGAGGAGCGCTGTCTTCCTTCGTCTGCCGCGTCTGCAGCTCCTCTTATTTTTTTTCCTAGCACAGGAAAACGCGCACCGGCAAAAGTGGGCCACCGTCCACCGCTGCCACCAGTGCCGGGCCCCCCGATACCCTTACCGCGCTCTGACCAGCGCACGCGCTGGGGCTATAGGCGGGTTCACCCGCTCTCCACTCTTCTTCTTCTTATTTCTCCTACCTTGCCGTAATCGCACACCAGGACCCACGCCCGGGCGAGGCGGCCCATGATTTCCTGCCTAGTGGGGGCCATCCCTGTATGCGAGGGGAAGGGAGGGCGTGTGTGGGTGTGGGTGCGCGGGCCGCTGGTTGGGAGTGAGAGGTCGGGCGCGCGGAAGAAGCGTGGAGTGAAAAAAGAGCTGGGCCGTCGCTCGCGCCCAAACTTCACAGGACGACGTTGCAGGACTCGGTGCGTGTGCGTCCGCGCCCTGCTCCGCCGCGTAGCGCGCCTCCCCTCGCCTCGCGCGAACCTCCAGCCATGACCGACCACCAGATGGGGTCCCCCCGCTCCCCGCGCGTTGTGCGGACGCCGGCCGCGGGCGGCGGACCGGGCAGCCCCCCAAGCGGCAGCGGCGGGATTGCAGTGCCCGCCCCGCTCAAGCCGGGCCCGCCACCGCCGCCGCCGCCGCCGCCCACCGCCGCCACCTCACCAGGCGGCCATGTGGTCGGGAGGACGGGCGGAGGCGGGGCGGAGGCGCCCGCGCCCCCTCACCACCCCCCGACCCCGCCCCCCGTCGCGTTTGCGTTTGCGACCGCAAGCGGCCTGCCGCTCCGCGCGACGGCGACCCGAGCCTGGGCGGCCGCGACCGCGGCCTCCCTGGAAGCCGCGTCCTGGCTGGAGCCCGACGCCCTGCCCGCGGTCGTGCCCCACGCCGTCGCCATGGCCATGCTGGACGCTCTGGGTGACGCGGTGAAGGCGCAGCCGACCGTTGTGGATGTGAGTTTTGGAAAAGCGGAGAGGAGGGGAGGGGCGCGCGCGCGCGTGGTTTCCAAACCTCGATCAGTTCCCCCCCACCGATTAATTTTTTCCATTTCCCCCCACCGATTACTTTTTTCCATTTCCCTTTTTTCGCTCACCCCTCCTCCCCTCTCACACCCAGCTCGACCCCCACCCCCGCGCCCGGGTGGTCGTCGTCGGCGACACCCACGGCCACGTCCAGGACGTCGCCCACATGATGCGCATCATGGGCCCGCCCGGCCCGCGCAACCTGTACGTCTTCAACGGCGACTTTGTGGACCGGGGCGCGTGGGGGCTGGAGACGGTGCTCCTGCTGGCGGCCTGGCGCCTGGCCGTGCCGGAGGGGGTCGTCCTGCTGCGGGGCAACCACGAGTCCGTCGCCTGCACCACCGTGTACGGCTTTCTGGGCGAGGCGCTCGCCAAGTACGGGGCGGGCCCCGGGCGGGCGGTCTGGCGGGCGGCCACGCGCGCGTTTGCGGGCCTGCCCCTCGCCTGCGTGGTCGGCCGGGCCACGCTCGTCGTCCACGGCGGCCTGTGGCGGGCGCCCCCCGCGCCGATGCCCCCGCCCCCGCCCGGGCTGGGCGGCCTGGGCGGCAAGCGCCGCCGGAAAGGCCCGGCCCGCCGCGCGCCCGGGCCCGTCACTTTGGGCACGCTCGACCAGCTGCGAGCCGCCTCCAAGGGCGGCATCGACCCGTCCGGGCGGGGCGCGTCCGCCCTGGCCGCGGACGTCCTGTGGTCCGACCCGGCGGCGGAGCCCGGCCTGGCCCTCAACGAAGGCCGGGGCGTGGGCCTGACGTTTGGGCCGGACGTCACTGCGGCCTTCCTCGCGGCCTCCAACCTGCGCCTCGTCCTGCGCTCCCACGAGGGCCCCGACGCCCGGGACGGCCGGGCCTGCGACGGCATGGCCGGCGTCCTGGGCGGGTACGCGGTCGACCATGCCGGCCCGGGCGGGCGCCTGTGCACGGTGTTCTCCGCGCCCGACTACCCCATGTTCCAGCAGCAGGCCCCGTGCGATGATGCGGGCGAGGGTGGTGGTGGTGGTGGGGAGGGGCGCTACTCGAATTTGGGGGCGGTCGCCGTCCTGTCCGCCCCCTCCTGGTCCGACCCGGCCTTTGTCCAGTACGCCGCCGCCCCGCGCCCGTCCCGTCCGGGGCCGTACTATGAGCTGGACGACGCGCCGGACTCGGACGAGGACGTGCCGCCCGGGTTTGGGGCGGCCGCCTCGTCCGCGTCAGAGGGGGGGGCGACGACGACCACGGGCGGCGGGTGCAGCCTGCTGGATGGCGGGGGGGTGTGCCGGGAGGCCGTGCCGGGCGTGTGCGCTGCGGATGGCGGCGGGGGGAGCGTGGGGTACGCCCCGCACGCGGCGGCGGGCGTCGAGCAGGGCGAGGACGCCGAGTCGGCCCGGCCCGCCACCCGCCGACGCCTCGTGGAGGAGGCGGTCGCCTTTGCCGCCGCGCCCTCTCCTCCCGCGGCCGCCCCGCCCCTGCTGCCGTCGTCCTCGCCCACCCCGCCGCCGCACGCCATGACACAGCCTGGCCCCCACCACGCACACGCGCACCCAACCCGCCACCCGGCTAGCCCGCGGGCGGGGCCGCGGCCGACCAGCCCCCGGGGAGGGGGGGGCGGGGGCCGCCCGCCGCCTGCCTCCCCGCCCGGCCTGCTCTTCGTCAACAACAGCAACCACCACCACGCCGGCAGCGGCAGTGCTGGTGGGCTGATGGTGGCGCCCCCGTTCCCGCTTGGCGGCGCAGCATCCCCGCCCGGCATTGGCCTGACATCCCGGGGGCGCTCGACGCGCGGCGGGGCGGCCGCCGCGGCCGCGCGCGCGGTGGCTGGTGGGGTCGTCCTGGCCTCGCCGCCGGCCGACCAGCAGCAGCAGCAACAGCAGGCGCCGCCGCCGCAGCAGCCGCCGCAGCAGCAGCAGGGGTAGATTGTGTGTGCTTTGTATGCAGAGGTTTGGTTTTTGTGTGTGCATAGAGTTTTACACGCCCGTATCAGCTCAAAATTAAGGGCTCTAAATCTCCCACATCCATCTCACGCCCGCCTACTACTCCCCAGGGCCGCCAGCCGGCGTTCGGCCTGCCAGCCGGCTTCCCGCCCCGACGCGTCGGCCGCGTTGGCGTCCGCGGCGGCGGCGGCAACAGTGCCCCCACCCCGCGTCTCCTTCTCCTTTGCCCCAGCAGCCGCCGCTTCCGCGGCCTCCATCTCCTCCAGGATCATGAGGTCGGCCGGCCGGAACAGCCATACCACCCCCCGCTCCGCCAGGCGGTGCCCGTACGCGGCGGCCGCGCACAGCAGGCAGACCAGCCAGAAGCGGGGCGACGCAAACAGGCGGGCGGCCACGCCCACCTGGGCGACGTCGCGCGTGCCGACGGCTTTCAGGGCGGCCGGGTACATGAGCTGGAAGGGGAAGACGGCGGCGTAGGAGAGGCCCAGGGCGGCCGCAAAGGGCGCGGTCCAGAAGCGGGAGACCAGGCCCACCTCCAACGAGACGACCCCGAGGACGGCGACAAAGGCGGTCTTGCCCAGCGCGTACACGTCCACGTCGCCCACCGCCGCGTGCCCGGCAGGGCCGACCTTGCTGGAGGCCGAGGAGGTGTGCCCGCCCGCCACGCGCGCGTAGTAGGGCACGAAAAAGCAGATGGCCGCGTCCAGGGTCGCCATCAGCACCCCGTTTTTCCAAAACGCGCGCGTCGTGAGGGACCCCCGCGGGTGGTAGGTTTGGGGGTAGCGCACGAGCGTGTCCAGGCCCCGGACGGGGCGGTCGGCGACGGCAAAGGCTAGTATGGGCAGGGCCGTGAAGAGGACGTTGTAGGCGGCCGCCGAAATGTCGTCCACGAGGGCCTGCCCCGAAAAGCCGGCGTACGGCTGGTAGAAAAAGAGGAGCCCGGCAAACACGACGTTTTTGTAGAAGGAATACTTGATCAGCCGCCCCAGCCGGTAAGCCGACAGCGACCCGTGCACCAGCAGCAGGCGCACTAGGAACCGGAACTGGCCGACCGCAAAGTCCGCGTTGTTCACGGCCTGGCGGCCCTCCTTGCCAATGATCCCGACCCCGACGTCGGCCGCCTGGATCATCGCCACGTCGTTCGCGCCATCGCCCACAGACAGCATCCGCCCCGCCTGCGTCCGCATCGCCCGCCGGTACCAGGCCAGCGCGCCCCGGGCCCGCCCCACCGCGGAGGTGGCCTCGTGCTCCCGCATCATGTTGACGATGCCGGCCTTCTGGGCGGGGGACGCCCGGCAGATGACGACGGAGCCACAGCGCGCGCCCAGGGCGGCCAGCGCCGCCTCCGCCTCCCTGTCGCCCAGGATGTGGGTCAGGGTGCCGCCGTCGATGACCAGCTCGCCGACGTGCAGGTTGGTGAGGGGCGGGCCGCCACTGACGCGCGGGATGGGCAAAGGCGTGCGTGACAGGGGCGGGCCCCCTCCCGGACCCCCGCCCCCGCGCTCGCGGGCGTCCAGCTCAGCCCGCAGTTCGCGCACGCGGGCGGCCGCCGCCGCGGGCGAGTCCGCGTTCAGGACCAGCAGCCGCTCCGCGTCCCGGACCAGGCGGCAGGAGACCGCAATGTTTATGGCCGTCTCCTGCTTGTCCCCCGTGATGACCCACACCTTGATGCCGGCATCCAGGAGCGTGGCGACCGCCTCGGGTACCCCATCCTGCAGCTTGTCCTCGATCGCCGTCACGCCGACCAGGGTCAGGCCGGTCTCAACCTCGCCCGCCACTTCGGCCAGGGCCTCCTCCCGGCCCTCCAGCAAGGAGGCCGCGGCCGAGTAGCGGGCGTCCCAGGCCGCCCACTCGTCGGCCTCCAGGACCCGGGTCGCGACGACCAGGGTGCGCAGGCCCCGGCGCGCGAAACCGTGGAGGGCCGCGTCGGTCGCGGCGAGCACATCTGTCGGTGTGTCCCGCCGCAGCGCCGCCAGGACGGCCGCGTCCGAACCCTTGCAGTACAGGCGCACCGTCCCGTCGGGCGTCCGGGCGACCACGGACATGCGGGCCCGGGAGGACGTGTACTCGATGACGTTGAGGACTTCGAGCACGGCGTCCACGCCCAGCAGGCTCAGGCGCAGCCCGCCCGCGCACCGCCCCACAAACTCAAAGCCCAGGGCCCGGGCGGCTTCGACCAGGGCCACTTCGTCGGGGGAGGGGCCCTGGTAGACTCCCAGGGCTGGGAGGGGGGGCGTCGCGCCCGGCGAGGAGGAGGAGGGCGGGGCGGAGGGGGAGGGGGATGGAGAGCGCGGGGTGGCACCCGCCTTTTTGGACGGGGAGGCGTCCGCTTCGGAAGTGCCGCCGCCCTCCTCGTCATCGTCCCCTTCCGAAGCGCCACCCGCGCCGCCCTCCTCGCCATCGTCCGGTTCCTCCACGATTAGGGAGTGGCATACGCACAGCGCAATCCACAGGTCGGCCAGGGCGGTGGCGGACGCGGTGGCGGGGTCGGAAGAGGATGCGCCGCTGACGCTGCCCTTTTCTTTCCGCCCGCCCGCCGCGACCAGGGCCCCCCACTCTCCCGTCCCCGCCAACGCCTCCGCGCCCGCCGCCGCCCCCGTATCCCACGCCCGCGCGCATGCCGGCCCGGGCCCGCCCTCCCAGTCCTCCAGGCGGAAATCCAGGTCGCCGTAAGTCTTCCCTCCCGCGCAGACGCACCGCAGGGCCATCTCATTGGCCGTCAGCGTGCCCGTCTTGTCTGAAAAAATGTACTCTACCTTGCCCAGGTCCTCATTCAGCCCCGTGTTGCGGGCGAGCGCACCGTCGCCCGTGCCTGGGTCCACCATCTCCGCATCCCAGTTGATGTACAGGAACCCCTGCCAAAACTTGACGATTTCCAGGGTGACGAAGAGCGAGATGGGCACCAGGTAGGAGTAGAGGATCCAGTACGTGACAAAGAGGACGCCCCCGTACGCGGCGGGCGAGGCCGGGTTGGCCTCCGTGGGGGAGGCCATGGCCAGGTGGGGGCGCTTGCCGCCCTGGGCCTGTCGCCAGAAGACGCCCGCTGCCGCGCAGGCGGCGCACATGAGGAATTGGAGGGCCATGACAAAGGCGATCTGGAAATTCAAAAACGCGTCGAACGACCCGACTTTGGAAGGCGTCGCGGCCGCGTTTTGTTGGATGCGCGTTTCGGGGCCCGCGTACAGGACGACGCCCAGGATGTGGCCCGTGTTCTTGAGCAGGCAGCCCCGGAGGAGGACCTCGTTGATGGTGACGGGCACGGTGCGGGAGGCCGGGGTAGGGGCGGCGGAGGCGGCGAGGGCAGCAAGGGCGGCGGGGGCGGGGTCAGGAGCGATTGTGCCGCCGCCGCCGCCGCCCGAGGCGGCGGGGGGCGCTCCCGCCACGGCCGGCGGCGGCGCCGCCAGCGTGCCATCCAAACGCAGGCGCCCCTTGAAGTGGTGCAGGTTGGCGCAGGGCGCCTCGTAGGTGAGGACGCCGGCGAGACCCAGGGCCTCCGCCTCGGACGCTGGCGCGTCGTCTCGCAGGTCGACCGGCCGCCGGATTTTGAGGTTGTTCTCGCCGTCCAGGTTGGTGGTTTTGATGAAGCAGACGTTGTCGTTGAGGCCAGAGTAGAGGCAGGCCAGGTCGGCGGGGAAGAGCTCGTCGTCGTTGACGCGGAGGATCTGTGAAAATGATGAGAGGAAAAAAATGAACGTGAGAGAAGGTTGAAGGAGCAAAAAGAAAAAAAATGAGGAGAGCGAAAAGAAAATACCCCCTCCTTCCTTACCTGCCCCACCCGCACGTCCCGCCACGGAATGTCCCGCACGCTGCCATCCGGTTCCACCAGGTGAGCCACGCTCGCATTGGTGGCCCGGTCCTGGGCGTGGCGCTTGGCATCCTCCACCAGGGCCTTCACGGCGGCGACGGCCAGCACAAACGCGAGCGCGAGCGTCGAGCCCGTCCCGCCAAAGGGCGAGACGACAGAGATCCACGACAGGATGGCCTGGAGCAGGAAGTACAGGTACGCCGCCCGGGAGAACATTTCGAAGAGGAAGCGGGGCAGGAAGGTGGCGGCATTGTACTTGGCGGTCTTGATGGAGTTGCCGACGGCGGGCGGCAAGCGGGCGCCCGGGCCGAGGAGGACGACGCTGGAGGGCGGGGGTGCGCGCCGCCCCCTGCCCACCCGCCTTGCCGCCGCCGTCTTTTTCTTCTGCTGCTTGCCCTCCTCGCCGCCCGGCGTGGGCGGCTGGGCGGGCGGCGGGGGGGCACCCCCCGCCGCCCCCATGATCGCCTCCATCTCCTCCGCCGTCAGCGTCTGGCGCCGCATGCGGGCGGCGGCGGCGGCGGCCATGGCGATCGGGTTGGCCGCGTCAAAGCGGCGAGCGTCGAGGGAGGAGGCGGACGTGACGAGGGCCTTCAAGTCGCCCGCCGACTTGCGCAGGACGGCGGGGGTTTGGGCCTGTGAGGAGGGCAGTGCAGGAGGAGGAGGCGTGTGTGCGTGTGTCGGGTGAGAGAGGAGGCGTGGGTCGTCGTCGTTGGAGCGGGGCGTTAGGGAAATGGAAATGGAAAATAGGGAAAGGGGTCCAGGTCGACGAGCAAGAGCCGAGAGGGCGAGAGCGCCGCGCGCGCGTCGTGCTCGCTATTTCTTCCCTACTCTTTCATCCACCTCTCTCTCCTCCCTTACCAGGGTCGCCGTCGCCTTGCGCCACTGCTCGCTGACCCGGCCCATGACGGAGGCCGACGACGAGGCGGGCGAGGCGCCGGCCGCGGCGGACCGCGGGCGCGAGCGCGAGCGCGGCGTCGTCGCTCCCGCGCTCGGCGACTTTCCCGGGGACGCCCACTCCGGGCGGCGGCGCGGGGTGGTCGAGGTGGAGGGCGGGGGTGGCGAGCCGCCGCTCACTCCCTCCCCAGGCCGGGGCGTGGTGGCCTCGGCCAGCGGTGGGCGGGGCGGACGGGAAGAGGACGGCGCGCCAGGCGCAGCATCAGGTTGGGGCGGAGGGAACGGCATTGGTGTGCGTGTCCCACCCTCCCAGACGCCGTGCTGGTTAATAGGAGTGGGTGAAGCTCCTCGCAGGAGCGAGCGAGCGTGAGGAAAGGGGTGAGATCGGGCGCCCTCCAGCGCGGGCCCGAACACGAGTGAATGAAAAAGAGAGGAGAGAGCGCAGCGGGGTCGCGAAGCGGCGCGCCTTGGCTTCTCTCACTCATTCGTTCTTTCGCCGTCTCTGTCGCGGAGCACACCCACACGCACGCACGCACACGCACGCAGCTCAAGCCCTGCCTCCCTTCTTCGACACATCCCAGAACCCGCCCTCGCCAGGAAAAGCCGGGCTGCTCAAGCAGGGAGAGACTCTTAACACTCTTCTTTCCTCTTTTTCTCGGCCATGTCCTCCTTCCAGTCCCTCGTCCAGGGCGAGCGGACGACGGGCGCGGACGTGCGCACCCAGAACGTGACGGCGGTGCAGGCGCTAGCCAACATCGTGAAATCGTCGCTGGGGCCGGTGGGGCTAGACAAGGTAAGAGCGGAGAAGAGCAGAAGAGAGGGGGAGAGCAGATCGGTGGGGGAGCGCGTTTTTTTTTTTTCTTCGCTCCGCTCGTCGATCGACACTCTCCACCCCGCGCCCACACAAAGATGCTGGTCGACGACATCGGGGACGTGACCATCACCAACGACGGAGCCACCATCCTCAAGCTGCTGGAGGTGGAGCACCCGGCGGCCAAGGTGAGATGAGGAGAGAGAGAGAGAGAGAGAGCGGAGGGGGAGAGCAACGGGTGCTCACGGCGTGTTTTTTCGCAACCTTCCCCCTCTCTCCATTTTCACGCCGCCCCCGCCTCACACCACGCTCACGCCCTCTCTCGCGCTCGCCCTCCCTCTCTATCTCCCTCGCTCTGTGTGTGTCTTCCATTTAATCAGATCCTGGTCGACCTGGCTGAGCTGCAGGACGAGGAAGTCGGCGACGGCACCACCTCGGTCGTCATTGTGGCCGCGGAGCTCTTGCGCCGGGCGAATGTCCTCGTCCGCCACAAGGTCCACCCGACGTCCGTCATCAGTGGGTACCGCTTGGCCATGCGGGAGGTGAGCAGAATGAGGAGCAGAGAGCGAGGGTGGGGGGAGGAAGGTGGGAGGGAGAGAGAGGCCGACGGTGGAGGCGCGGGGCGCGCGCCTTTTGTCTGTGCTTTTTTTTTTCGCTTCTCGCATCAAAAACTCACAACCTCCCCCCTCAGGCCACCCGCTTCATCACCGACCGCCTGGCCATCCCCGTCTCCGAGCTCGGCCCGGACACCCTGGCCGCCATCGCCCGCACCTCCATGGCCTCCAAGGTGATCGGGTCGGACCCCGACCATTTCGCGGCCCTGGTCGTGGAGGCCGTGCTGGCCATTCGCCAGCCCGCCCTCGTCCCTGGCGGGCCGGACAGGTACCCGATCAAGTCGGTCGCCATCCTGAAAGCGCCCGGCGGGTCCATGGCCGACTCCCGCCTCATCCGGGGGGTTGCCCTCAACATGGGCAAGGCGGCGGCGGGCATGCCGACCCGGGTCTCCCCCGCCCGGGTGGCCTGCCTGGACTTTAACCTCCAGAAGGCGCGCCTGCACCTGGGGGTGCAGGTGTTGGTGTCCGACCCCGCGGAGCTGGCGGCCATCCGGTCGCGGGAGAGCGACATCGCGCGGGAGCGCGTCCAGGCCATCCTGGACGCGGGCGCCAACGTGGTGCTGACCTCCAAGGGCATCGACGACCTGTGCCTGAAATATTTCGTGGAGGCGGGCGCGGTCGCGGTGCGGCGGGTGCCGAAGGACGACCTGCGCCGGGTCGCGCGCGCGACGGGGGCCACGCTGGTGACCTCCCTGGCGGACGAGGAGGGCGGGGAGGCCTTCGATGCGGCCGCCCTGGGCACCGCCATCGAGGTGGTGGAGGAGTCCATCGCGGGCGACGACGTCCTGGTCGTGCGGGGTGGGGGCGGCGTGCTCCCGACAGGGGACAAGGGCGCAGCCGCGGCGGCGGCCGCTAATGGCAACGGCGCGCCTGCTGCGCCTGTGCCTGCGCCCGCCACGCCCGCACCCGTCGGCGACGCCGCGTCAGCCGACGTGCCCGCCGCCGCAACCACCTCTCCTCCCTCATCCACCGCCTTCCCGGCCGCGTCCGTCCCCGTCCCGTCCGGCGGGGCGACCATCCTGCTGCGCGGCGCCAACGACTTCCTGCTGGACGAGATGGAACGGTCCGTCCACGACGCCCTGTGCGCGGTGCGGCGCGTCCTGGAGTCTGGGTCGGTCGTCCCCGGCGGCGGGGCGGCGGAGGCAGCGGTCTCCGTCGCCCTGGAGGGGTACGCGGCCACCCTGGGGTCCCGCGAACAGCTCGCCATCGCCGAGTTTGCAGACGCGGTCCTCTCCATCCCGAAAGCCCTGGCCGTCAACGCCGCCCGGGACGCCGCGGACGCGGTGGCCAAGCTGCGAGCCCACCACTACGCGGCCCAGGCGGCGGAGTCCGCGCCCGGGGCGGCGCCCAACACGGGGAAAGGCGCGGCCGGGCGGGCCCGGGTGGGGCTCGACCTGTCCGACCCGGGCGCCCGCCCGGGGGCGGGCCCCTCGGCCGGCGTGCGTGACAACGTCGCGGCGGGCGTGCTGGAGCCGACGGCCGCTAAGACGGCCATCCTGCGGTTCGCCACGGAGGCGGCCATCACCATCCTGCGCATCGACGACCTGGTCCGGGTGGAGGCGGCCGGGGATGAGGAGGACTGAGCATGGGGAATGAATGACTGAGAAATGGAATGGATGGAAGGATGGTGGGAGGTGTGTGTGTGTGTGTGTGCGTGTTTGTTTTGTTGTTTCTCGGGGGGAGTGACGGCGCCTGGGTCCCCTTGCGGAGAGTCCCACAAATGAGCTCGCATTTCGCGTTTTGGTGTGTGTGTGCTGCGTCCGGGGTTTCGGGTGCGCGTGCGTGTGAATTCTTCAAAACAAGGAAAAAAATGCTTTTTTTTTTCATACCGCCTCTCTCTCTCCGCCTAAAACGCGCACGCACCGCCCCCGGCTCTCTCCACTCTGTCCCGCCTCTCCCCCTCCATTCAGGCATAGTAATTTAAGTTGGCCTTCTTCTTGGACTGGACCGCCACCACGCCCTCCGCGAAATCCTCGTGGGACACCGTGAGCCCGTCCCGGCGCAGGGCGAGCATGCCGGCCTCCACACACACGGCCTTGAGCTGGGCTGCGTTGAAGTCGTCTGTGCACCGGGCGAGCTCGTCGTAGTTGATGTCCCCACCCAAGCTCATGCGGCGGGCGTGGATGGCCAGGATCTTGGCCCGGGCCGTCTCGTCCGGGTGCGGAAACTCGATTTTGCGGTCCAGGCGCCCGCTCCGCATGAGGGCTGGGTCGAGCGTGTCGGCCCGGTTGGTGGCCGCAATGACTTTCACGCGGTCATCGGACGCGAAGCCGTCCAACTGGTTGAGCAGTTCCAGCATGGTGCGCTGGACCTCGCGGTCGCCGGACAGCTCGGAATCGAAGCGCTTGGTGCCGATGGCGTCGATCTCGTCGATGAAAATGATGCAGGGCGCCTTCTCCTTGGCCAGCGCAAACGCGTCCCGCACGAGCTTGGCGCCGTCCCCGATGAACATCTGCACCAGCTGGGGGCCCGCAAGCTTCAGGAAGGTGGCGTCCGTCTGGGCCGCGCACGCCCGGGCGAGCAGGGTCTTGCCCGTGCCGGGCGGCCCATACAGGAGGACGCCCTTGGGCGGCTTGATCCCCAGCTTCTTGAACGCGGCCGCGTGCGTGACCGGCAGGACGACCGCCTCCACGAGCTCCTGGATCTGCTTGTCCAGGCCGCCGACGTCCGAATAGTCCTCGGTGGGCTTCTCGTCCACCTCCATGGCCTTGACCCGGGCGTCGTACTCGGCGGGCAGGGTGTCCAGGACGAGGTAGGAATCCTTGTTGCAGCCGACCAGGTCGCCCGGTTTCAGGGTGGCCACGTCCACCAGCCCCGGGACGGGCAGGAAGACGGTCTGCCGGGTGGACGTCTTGAGCACGACCGCCTTGCCTGACCGCTGGGCGTCCGCGTCGGCGGCAGCGCCGTCTTCCTCCTCATCGTCGTCGGGGCCGAGGTCTAGGACCTGAAAAGATGGAGGGGTGAGCGAGGTTGCGCAAAAATGAGGGGAGGGATGCGATCGGCGCGTGTGGTGCTTGCTCTCCTTTTTTCTCTCCTCTCTCTCTCTCACTAACCTCCACGATGTTGCCGACCAGGTAGGGCAACTGGTTGTTCAGCTTGATCTTCTCCTTGTTGTCCTTGACCTGCGTGGAAAGAAGGGAGTGCGTGGGAGAAGGCGCGAGAGAGACCAGCAGGCGGGGGGGGTGAACACGACAGCAGGCGCGGCGCGGCGCAAAAGGAGAGCGCGTTTCCCCAGCCAGGCGCGGCGCTCCCCGTCTCGGTTCTACGTCCAGTGCACAGCGTGACTCCTCCATCCAGTCCTGGACGAAGTGGGCAGGGCGTCCGGGACCCCCCAGGTGTTCAAAGACGCCGTGTGCAAACACGCAAAACCCATTGAGCGCTCGTGTCCAATGCTCTCAACACACAAACTCACCCGCTCCGTCAGGTTGCCCTGCTCCAGCCCCAGGCGGGTCGCCTCATCCCGCAACACCCGGACCTCCGTGTCCAGCAGGCGGGTGCGCCGGGCGATGTCGTCCGCGGACATGGCCGCAAACTCGGGGGGCAGGCCATCGTCAGGCGGGGCGCCGGGTGCGCCGCCTGCATCGCCAAAGACTTCGGCCTCGATGTCCATGTGTGTGGCGTGCGTGCGTGTGTGTGTGCGTGTGTGGAGATTGCTGAGCTGTGTGGGTGTGCGTGTGTGGCCGCGGCAACGAGAGAGAGGCGGGCGCGCGAGAAAATAGAAAGGAGCGCGCGTCGGCGCTCGAAATGAAATTTTCTGACCAGTCAAACCCGGCCTCATGTTGTTTCTCATGTTCCTCGTCGTCTCACACGCGCGTCTCTCTCTCCCGCCGAGTCACCCCGCTCCACAAAATGCCCCCGCCACTTCTTGATTCTTTCTCTAGGGAATCACTGGGTAAAGGCCCCTCGCCGCCCACGCAATCCTCTCCCTTGAGACTCTCAACAACCCCCCTACATCCATCATTACTCATTCCCCATTCCCCAGCGCGCTCTCCACCAGCGCCCGGTACTCCCGCTTCGACTTGACGCCCGGGACGGAGTGCAGGCGGGCCTTGTCCTTGAACACCTGCACGGTGGGAGTGCCGGTGACGCCCGCGGCGCGCGCAATGTCCGGGTCGGCCGAGATGTCGATCTCCACCAAATGAATGCCGCCCTCGTATTCACGCGCCACGCCGTGCAGGATGGGCTTGAGGGCGCGGCATGGGCCACAGGTGGGGGCGGAGTAGATGACGACCAGGGGGCGCGGCGAGTCGTGGTACAGGCGGCGCAGGGCGACCTGGCCCTTGTGGACGAGGGCGCCCAGGTCGACATCCGCCCCGCTCGCGACGGGGGAAACTGACGCGGTCGCGACGGGTGCGGGCGCGCCCTTGCGCACGGGCGTGCGCGTGCGGCCGACCGCGGGGGACGCCGCCACGGGGGCGGGAGAGTGGATGGACGCGGACGCGGGAGGCCGGGCGGCGGCGGCGGACACGGCCGTGGCGGAGGCCACCATCTCCACCTCCCGCTGCTTGGGCGTGGCCGGCGCCTCGACCGCCGCCGCCGCCGCGCCCTCACCCTCCCCGTCCTTGCTGCCCCGCACGCCCTCCTCCCCCGGCAGCAGCCCCCGCTCCGCCAGGTAGCGCTCCACCGCCAGGGCGGCCTTGCAGCCCGCGCCCGCGGCCGTGACCGCCTGCCGCCACTCGGCGTCGTGGACGTCCCCCGCCGCAAAGACGCCCGGAACGGGCGTGCCGGGGCCGCCCTCGAGCGTGGCCACGTACCCGCCGCCGTCCAGGGGCACCGCCCCGCCCAGCCACCCCGTGTTGGGCGTGTGCCCGATCCCGTAAAACAGGCCCCGCACGGCCAGACGGCGCTTGGCGCCCGTGGCCGTGTCCACCAAGGCCAGGCCGCCCAGGCTCGTCCCGCGCGCGTCGGGCTCGGCGTCCTCGATCGCGGTGTTGAACTCGATGACCACGCGCGGGTGGTCCCGGGCCCGAGACGCCAGGGCCTGGGACGCGCGCAGGGCGCCCGACCGGACGAGGAGGTGGACGGTCCCCGCGTACTTGGTCAGGTAGAGCGCCTCCTCGACGGCCGTGTCCCCGCCGCCGGCAACCGCGACTGTCGCGCCCTTGAACAGGGGGGACGCGCCGTCGCAGATGGCGCAGGCGGAGATGCCAGCCGACCAGAACCGTTTCTCGGAGGGCAGGCCCAGGCGCTTGGCGGTCGCGCCCGTCGCGACGATGAGGGCGTGCGCGGACGCGACCGTCTCCGCGCCGCGGATGAGGAAGGGCGGCCCCGCTGCGATGGCCGCGCTCTCCACGTCCTCCGTCAGCAGGACGGCGCCCCACCGCTCCGCCTGGGCGCGCATGCGGTCCATGAGGTCCGGGCCGGCAATGCCGTCGGGGAAGCCCGGGAAGTTCTCGACCTCCGTGGTCGTCATGAGCTGGCCACCCCGCACGCCGCCGGCCGTCAAGCCCTCAAAGACGACGGGGTGCAGGCCCGCGCGGGCGGCGTAGATGGCGGCCGTGTAGCCTGCGGGGCCCGAGCCGACGATGATGACGGACTCGACGCCGGGGCGGATGTCGCGGGCTGTGAGAGGGGGGAGGGGGGGCGTCAGAGGGGAGGTTGAAGGGGGGTGCGCGAAAGGCCGCCCGCCGGTGGGGCCCACCGCCGGTGGGGCCCACCGCTGCCCGCTGTGGGTGAGAGTTATCCTTTTTGTGCCTCTTAGTTTCCCATTGCCGCCCCTCCCGCGCCAATTGGAAATGTCCACGCGGGGGCTGGATGTCTGTATGCATTGGCCAGGGAGCGAGAGCGTGGATGCCATGGAGAGAGGTCGGGTGCGGGCACCAAATCGAAGGGCAGGGGGGAAGCGCTCGCGCGCCACACCGGCGCGGGGCCCGCCGGCGAGTGTCTCGAATTCGTCGCCCAGGGCCTCCTGCTGCGCCCCGCACCCCACCCAATCATCGCATGCCCCCATCATCGAAGCTGTCTCACCGTCATCATCTGGCAGGGCGCGAGGTGGGGTGGGTGCGCCACGGGCAGCCCGCCTGTGCAAGCCGTGTTGCACGCCGGCGGCGCGCGGCGCCGGGCTGCGGGCGCTGGTGGCTGCCGCCGCGCCGGCAGCGCGCGGGGGCACGCCCGCTCGTGTGCCGGGGGGAGCCAGGGCGGGGCAAGTCGGTCCATGGAGGGCGGGCCGCATCATAGCTGCGCGGTTGGGTGAGGCGCGGGGCGCTTGCACGCGCGAAAGCAAGCGACAGAAGCTGAGAGTGGTGGCAGCCTAGGAGAACAACAACAACATTCAACAACTCCCTCCCTCTCTCCCTCTCTCTCCCCGGCTCAAATCTGGTAGTCCTCAATGAAGTCGTCCACCAGGTTCATGTCCCCTCCGGGCGGGGCCTGCACGTCCGTGCGGACGATGCGGGCGGGCACGCCGACCGCGACGCAGCGGGGGGGTAGGTCGGAGACGACGACGGAGCCCGCGCCCACCTTGCTGCCCGCCCCGACCGTCACCGGCCCCAGCACGCACACGCCCGCGCCCAGGAGGACGCCGTCCCCGATGCGCGGGTGGCGGACCCCCCGCCCCGTCCCGGACCCGCCCAGGGTGACGTGGTGCAGGAGGGAGACAGAGTCACCGACGACGGCCGTCTCGCCGATCACCACGCCCGTCGCGTGGTCGACCAGCAGGCCCCGCCCGAGCACGGCCGCCGGGTGGATGTCGACGTGCAGGACCTCGGAGACGCGGGACTGGAGGGCGACGGCCAGGGTGCGCCGCCCCGCGCCCCACAGCCAGTGCCCCACCCGGTGCGCCTGGACCGCCTGGAAGCCTTTGAAGTAGAGCACCGCCTGGGCCAGCTCCTCGCACGCCGGGTCCCGGTCGTGGACGGCCTGCACGTCCGCGACCAGGGCGGCCAGGATGTCCGGTTCGGCGGCGTACGCGTCCGCGAACAGGGCGGCCAGCTGGGTGGCGAGGAGCGTGCGGGACGCGAGCTTGTTGGCCAGCACGGCCGCGACGGACGCCGAGAGGGAGGGGTGGACCAGGACGGCCGCGTGCAGGAAGGAGGCGAGCGCGGGCTCGGCCGCCGCCCCGCGCTCGCATTCCGCCCGGATGCGGGCCCACACGCCGTCCGCGTCCAGGTGGTGCGGGGCGGGCGCCCAGGCGGTGGAGGACGGGGAGGCGAGGGCTGGTTCCGGGGCTGCTGCTGCTGGCGGTGGCGCTGCTGACGGGGCGTGCTGCCCGTCAGCGCCACCGCCGCCACCTCTTCCCGTGCCGCCGTCTGCTTTCAGGAGGGCGGGCGAGCGGGGGACGGGGCCTGGGGGACGAGTGGAAAGTAAGAGAGAACGGAGAATGAAAAATGATGATGAGAGGGAGGGGCAGGTTGAGACGAGCACCCGGCGCGCCCCCGAAAAGAAAAGAAAAAAAGGGGGGGGGGAAGGATTTGGGAAATTGTGCGCCTCTCCCCGCAACTGCGCGCCCGAAAATCTCACCTGCTTCCGCGTCCAGCGACCCCACCATCTGGTCCCGCCAGTGCAAAGAGCCTTCTGCATTGCCGCCCACGACCACCAGGGAGGGGCGGGTCAGGGCGGTCGGGCGGGAGGGCGCCGCATGCCGGGACGGCGGCGCAGCCGAGTGACGAGCGCCGGCTGGGGTTGACCCTTCCGGGCGGCTCGGCGACCGGCTGCGGGCTCCCTTGTTCGGGTTGCTGCCAGAGGGGGTGGAGCCACTCCCGTTGCCGCCCCCGGAAGGCGTGATGGAGGCCATGGGCGAGGCCGGGCCGCGGTGGCGGACAAAGAGGCGGGCAGGTTGCGCTGGCGACGGCGCGGGTCGCTCTGTCACTGGAGGACCGGCCGGCCTGCCGCTCGTGGAGGGGGAACCGATGCAGCCACGCATGTGCGTGTTGCGTGTGCCCAGCACGCTTCCTCCCAGGCGCGATGGGGTAGGGAGGACGGAACCCGTGCGACGGCGGTGAGAGAGAGAAAAATATGCGAGAGAGGTGTGTGCTGGCCCGTCACACACAAACCCTCTGCTCACTCTTTTTTTTCTTTCTTTTTAGTAGACGCGCGCGCAATCGCGCCGGCGCCCCACGAAACCATGCTGCGCCTGGTCTGCTGCATGCCCTAGCCACCGCTTGTTGTCTGAGCGCAGCCAGGTCTTGTCGCCGGGCAGTGCCAGGGTTCTAAAAAAAAAAGGCTGCCGCCAAAGAACACCCAATTTCTCTTCTCGTTGCCTCTTCAACCGCGCCCCCTCCCTCCTCTCCTCCATGCCTCCCCACTTTTGCGCCGCCCTCGCCGCCGCCGCAGCCCTCCCGGGCGCGCCCAACACACCCTTCACCCGATGTGGAGGCCGTGACCGGTCCGTGGCGGCCGTGGTGGCCCGCGTGGCGGCGCTGGCCGCTGGGATGAAGAGTGCGCCGGGGTGGGCGCCGGGCGCGCGCGTGGCCATCCTGTGGGGCGCTCCCTCCGCCTCTCCCTTCGCCGGGGACGCCGCGCTGGAGGCCGTGCTGGCGGCGCTGGCGGCGGGAGGGGTGGTGACACCGTTGAATGGGCGGCTGCCTGCCGCGGCGCTGGCGGGCTGCCTGGGGACCGTGGCGCCGGCGGTGGTGGTGGCCGCGGGCGGGGGCGGCGCGCGCCTGGTCGAGGCCGCACTCGCCTGCCCGCCCCCCACCAGCGCCGCCGCCGGCGGCGACTGGCTGGGCCTGCCCCCCTGGAGTGGGCAGCCGACGTTACGCCTTGCCCTGGACGCCGGGCAGGCAGGCGGCGCGGCGGGCGGCGCCGGCGCCCCCCCGCCCCCGGGGGGGGCGGGGGCCCCCCCCGCCCCCCCCGCCCGCGGGGCGGGGGGGGGGGCGCGCGGGGCGCGCCCCCCCCCCCCCCCCCCCCCC